>Ga0318562_10001095_pt1 | contig 12152 bp, 12 predicted proteins | sample GRESIP066b5f18_FD_203688 | JGI IMG/M metagenome (GOLD analysis project Ga0318562, IMG submission 203688) | Tropical soil microbial communities from Luquillo Experimental Forest, Puerto Rico - GRE.SIPMG.066b5f18 | ecosystem: Environmental > Terrestrial > Soil > Tropical forest > Bulk soil...
ATTGACGGGTCACCCGTAGCCAGGCTTAACCGGGCCATTGCCCTGTCAAGGGTCCAGGGTGCTCCGGCAGCCCTGGAGGAACTGGATAAAATAAAGGATGATTCTTTCATGGCTTCCTACTATCTGTTCTTCGCCACCCAGGCTGAACTTTTCCTGGAAACAGGCCAGTTGGAAAGGGCCCTTGGCTCTTATGCGAGGGCTATTGAACTGGCTCCCCTGAGAATGGAAAAAGAACTCCTGGAAAAAAAGATGTCCCGCTTTGATGCGTCCATTTCAGGAACCTGAAATAATATGTCCCCTTTTTTGAAACCTGGTTGTCATTTATCCAATCATCTCATTTTAAATCATACACGATGCAGGAATATCTTTTGCTTATTCGAACGGAAGGCAACCCATGGGAAATGCTCTCTCCCGAACAGCTTCAAAAACATGTGGAAAAAGCAGCCGACTATATTGGAAGACTTGTCCGGGAGGAGAAACTGAAGGGGGCACAGCCGCTGGACTGGGAGGGTAAAATCATTTCAAATACTGCGGGTACCTGGAAAGATGGTCCTTACAACGAATCCAAGGAAGTCATTGCAGGATATTTTCTCGTCCTGGCAAAGGATATTGAAGAGGCTACGCAGCTGGCCAGGGCAAATCCGATCTTCGAGGACGGATTGAAGGCAAGGATAGAAGTGAGGCCGGTAAAAACGGTTGAAGGCATTAACCGCTAACCAACCGGCATTCCCGGGATTCCGGGGAGTAGGCCCGGATCAACCTCCCGCGGGGAGGGAAGAAGGGATATTTCCATGAACTCATCCATTCATCTGTCAACAACACATAAACAATGAAAAATGCAATTCTCGCCATTTGCCTGATAATCATCTTTCAGGCCTGCCAGCAGAATAAAGGAGAAAGTACCGCCTCCATCCTTCCCGCCGGGGACACCCTGAGCTATGTCTACAAAGCGGGCTACTCATCCGACTTTACGGTTCCATCCAACCGGGAGAATACCCAAAGGGTGTTGAAAGTCTGGAAATTTTTTGAAAGTAACCTGATAGACTCCATGAGACCTTACTTTGCCGATTCCCTCAATTACCAGGACGCCTCCGGAATGCATTATCGCGGGTCGGCAGATGGCTTGCTAGATATTGTGAGAAATGAAATGAAAAACCTCGATTCCCTCCGTTTTGACATTCAATCCTGGGAAAGCGTTCATGTCAATGACAAAAATGAGGACTGGGTTAGGATCTGGTCCAGGGAGAGGACTTACCCAAAGCATGGAAACCCGGACACTGTTCTTATGCAGGAAAACTGGCTGATAAAGGGTGGAAAGGTCGACTATTTTGACGAATACAAAGCCAAACCCCACCTGTAAGCCCTGACCAAAGTATCGGGCAGCTAACCCTGCTGGTTAGTCAGGCGGAGCATCCTGATTTCTTTCCGGTTATAATCCAGAACGCCTTCGTGCTTCAATTCATTCATCTGGGTGGTGACGCTCTGGCGGCTGGCGCCGATCAGATGGGCGATTTCCTCGTGTGTCAGTACGTTTGGAATCCTCGCAGCCTGACCGGGAATCGGTAATCCGGCTGGTTGTTCCTGCGCCAACTGTTCAAAAAAATGCAGCAACCTGGTCTTCACGTCGTTTTGCAGGATGTTAACGAGGCGGTTTTCAAACCTTCTGAGGCGAAGCCCTACCAGTTTGCTGTAACGAATGGCCAGCTCGGGCCTGCTTTTCAAGAGATTTTTGAAATTGTCCACAGTAAATGAGCAAAAACTCACGTCCGATTTGATCGCCTGGGCAAATTCACCGTTCAAGTCATTCTTTTCCAAAATGATCTGGCCAAAAATATCCCCCCTTTTCAGGATTTCCTTGGTAACCTTGTTTCCATTGTCATCGAGGTAACCCAAACGGATATAACCTTTCTTGACGAAATGGATCATGTTATAATTAAAGGCCTCAAAATAAATGTACTGACCTTCTCTGGCTTCCTTGTAGTTATCTACGACATTGAGAGCCTTGTATTCGTCTTCATTTACCTGAGACCACAAATTGTAATTCCTTACCAGCAGGAGCTTTTCGGGATCCTCCATATCAGAAGAATTATAGGTGATTATTCGGCTTACAAATGTAGGAATTATAATGCCTGCGCACTGGACAGTTTTCCTGGAGGGCACTATCTCCCCGTGATGAAATAATAGAATTTGCTGAACCTGGTTTTCAGGAAGGTGCCCAGGGAAAGAGCGATGACCAGCACGATAAGCATGGATACAACGGAAAAGAGCAGGGCATTGTATTTGTTTCCAAGATGGTTTTCCAGGCCTATTTTAAGCAGCGAACGCTGTACGACGGTAAACAGGAACATGTGGATAGCAAAAAGGAAAAAAGAATAATCCTTGAATTTCTGCAGGTAACGGAATACCCAGCTTTTCTGGCTGGAGTCCATCACGTTAAAGATGCTGACCAGGAAAAAGATTACAATGACTATTTTCCTGAGAACCGTCAGTATACCCGAGTAGTCCTGGTCAGACGATGCCGTTCCGATATATACCAGGAGCAAGACCAGCAGGAAGGAGGACACCCTGTTCAACTGAATCTGGGGAACGTACCGCTGATTGTATCCAAAGAAACAGCCCAGCAGGTAAAAGGGCAAAAATCTCGGCGAGAAATACAGATTGACCAGGTCAAATGAATAGATCACAAGAATAGCTGCGTAAAAAACGAAAAAGAGATATTTGTTCTTCAGCAGGAAATAAAGCAGGTAATTAAAAGGGATGATCAGAATCAGGTTTTGGATATACCAGAAATTGATCAGGGGCGGATTGGCAATCGTCAAGAAAAAATTCTGCAGGGTGATTGGTTTTACCGGTGCATACCAGAAAGCCGTATGGAAAATCTGGAGATACACCATCTTGATCAGAAAATACAGAACAAAAAAAGAAATTGACCAGAACAGGTACGGGATGATCAGACTGTGAAAGCGGGCATTCAACTTTTTGCGGAAATCAAATTTTTCCCTCGTCTTATAAAAGAAGAGGTATCCGGAAATCATGGACAGCGAAGGGGAGGTCAGTTCAAACCAGAAATCGATCATGCTTTTGTCCACCTTGTCCATAATCAATGCGACACTGCCCATCCAGTGATTGATCAGGATCAGGTGAATAACAAAAAACCTTATTTCATCAATGTGGAGTAAATTCTTTCTCATACCATGACTTACCGTGCCTATGGCCACCTGGTTATCGGGGAGTGATGAAAATAACCGGCTGGCGTCTAAAAATAATACAAATCACTGTTTATTTTCCTTTTTTTAGACAGCGCCCGATCCTGTATAAAATATCTCCCAGGCCGTGATTTTCCAATTTCCGGAACCATTCTCCATAAACAGGATGGGCCCCTGTCCGGTCACCGTTATATGTTGTTATTGCTCAGGGGAATAAGCGCTGGCATCAAAATGGTTTTATTCTGGGCAAATACAAGCGAAATGAGGACCATTTGCCTGTACATATTGATTCAGCTGGTAGCCCTGACGGGTCGTTGCGATAATGTCCACAAGGACAAGTCGGCGCATCCAGAAGGAACAGCCGAGCTCAGTTTCCGCAACCGTGGGAACAATAGTCTGGAGAAGGATTCTGTCCTGGTAATCTGCGACCGTTATGACCGTTCTGGTGCAGGGATTGTATTTAAGGTGTTTCACCCGACCAGTGACAACAGCATCTCCCTGGGAGCCATTCCGGCCGGCAAATATTTTCTGACCATCCAGTGCCTTGGATTGCACCGTGACCGGATCGAGAGGGTGGTGACCATAAAATCCAAAAAAGTGGAGACCATATCCGTCAAACTCAGGGAATGTGACGAGTTTTCCCCGGACCAGGTGGTTATCCCTGCTGAACACCCTGATTTCTCCCGGCTGAAGATTAACAAAATGAAGTAAATAACTGCCCCACCGATGGATTAACTTTCCCCCATCCCTGGAACCCATTATATTTTTTCCCTCTACTTTGCGGCCCGGAATCCAAACAAAAAAGTCACCTGATGGTGACTTGCATTATGGGGACCGGAAATAGTTCAGTATTTTTCCCTTATGCGGTTTTTTTTCTGTTCCTCTTTCTTCCACCTCCGGATAAGCAGGCCAGCAGAATCTGGGTGCTGATGTATTTACCTTTCATGGCTAATAATTTTTACGGTTAATTAATTTTTGTTTTCCCTGTTGATTGAATCGCATTCAATAACTAGGACGACAGTTCGTTCACACTGGTTACAGCACGCCGGGACAGGATTCACCATCTGGGGTTGTTAAGAAATGTAGTCAATTCATTTCTTGTAAAAATATTTTCAACGGTCATTCGTCTTAGGATAATAGGATATCACTTCTTCCTGAATGAATAACTTTGCCCGGGGAACAGATTCTTTTAAAATTCAACCATGGCCAAATCCAGCAGACACAATGGAACCGCTTCATCAGAGGCACCGAAGGCAAGACTGAATGTTGAAAATCTGAGGCAGGCCCTGCAGATTTTTGCCTACGTGAAACCATACAGATGGCAATTTGCCTCGGGCCTGTTGTTCATTGCTCTTTCCAGTTTTTCCACCATGGCCTTTCCCTATCTGCTCAAACAGCTTATTGACAGTGCCAACCCGGTGACAAAATCCGTTTCCCTGCTGACGCCGGGCCGGGTCGCTCTTTCCATGATTGCCCTGCTGGGCGTCCAGATGATTTTTTCCTTTATGCGGGTTTACCTGTTCACGTCCGTGGGAGAGCTGGCCCTGGCTGATATCCGCAAGGATGTTTACCGCCGCATGATCAGGATGCCAATGGATTTTTTTGCCCAAAGACGCGTGGGGGAATTGTCCAGCCGGATCAGTGCTGATCTGTCCCAGATCCAGGATGCAGTGAGTTCCGTGCTGGCCGAAGTTTTGCGGGGATTCCTGACCCTTGTCATCGGGATCGGACTCATCTTTTTTATCTCCCCAAAGCTGACTCTGCTCATGCTTTCGGTTGTTCCTGTCCTGATTATCCTGGCGGTGGGCTTCAGCAGGCGCATCCGGCGCGTGGCACGCCAGACCCAGGACCAGCTTGCGGATTCCAACACGATCCTGCAGGAGACCCTGCTTGGTATTGGGAATGTCAAGGCATTTTCCAATGAATGGTATGAGGTTGACCGTTATGGCAAAAGCCTTCAGCGCGCCGTCAAAATGGCCATCAGCAATGGCAGGAACAGGGGCCTGCTGACCTCTTTTCTAATATTCGGAACTTTTGGTGCCATCGTGCTGGTGGTATGGTATGGTACCGGCCTGATGCATGCCGGCAGTTTGTCTTTTGGTGACATTACCGCGTTCGTTGTCTATACAGCTTTCGTGGGGGGAACAATGGCGGGATTCGCAGAACTCTATTCCCAGCTTCAGAAAACAATGGGAGCAACCCAACGGGTCAGGGAGCTCCTGAGGGCGGAGCCGGAACAGATCGAAGACCATGAAGTCAGTCTGGATGAACGGTTCCGGTTGTTCGGAGAAGTGAAATTGGAGCATATTGCCTTTAGTTATCCTTCCCGGCCGGAGGTGGAGGTATTGAAGGACGTGAGTATCCGCGTGGCTCCCGGGGAGCAGGTCGCCATTGTCGGCCCGAGCGGAGCCGGCAAAACAACCATTGCCGCCCTCCTCCTGCGGTTTTATGATCCTACCGGGGGGAAAATCCTGTTTGACGGAAAGGAAGCATTCGGTATTCCGCTGTCCCAGCTGCGCAAACAGATGGCAGTCGTTCCGCAGGATGTGCTATTGTTCGGGGGGACCATCCGGGAAAATATTGCCTATGGCCGCCCGGATGCAGACCAGGAGGCTATTGAAGCGGCTGCCAGACTGGCCCATGCCCATGAGTTTATCGTTTCTTTTCCTGAAGGATATGCTACCATTGTCGGGGAACGTGGCATCAAACTTTCAGGAGGTCAGAGACAACGGGTAGCCATTGCCAGGGCCATTCTCAAGGATCCCGTCATCCTCATTCTCGACGAGGCTACCAGTTCGCTGGACTCGGCTTCAGAGTCGCTGGTCCAGGAAGCGCTGGAAAACCTGATGAAAAACCGGACTTCGTTTGTCATTGCCCACAGGCTATCCACTATACGGAACGCTGACAGGATCATAGTCCTGGAAAAAGGACTGGTCAGGGAATCGGGAACCCACCAGCAACTCCTGTCCATCGATGACGGCCTGTATAAAAGTCTCAACAAACTTCAAATGGAATGGAGCTCCTAGGGAAGATATCCTGCGGAATTCACCGGAACAATACCCAAGGAAGCTGAGCATATGCCTATCTTTCCACCTGTCCATGAAAAAGGACCCTGGCAGTTTTTCAGGAAAATACAAACCTTTTTTGAAGAATATAGTTGTAGGTGAGTCCGAGTATTACAGAAGTAATGACCTTGGATAAAATGTACTGAAAACCCAGGTAATGGGTCAGGGCAAAAACGCCTGCGGCGGACAAGGCCAGGTTGCCGGCCCACATGAGGATGAACCTGATGACCTGTTTTTTTACGCCGCCAGCTCCCGCCCCGAATGCCCAGTTACGGCTCAGCATAAACTGCACGGCTGCGCCAGCGATATTTCCGACCAGATTGGCCAGCAGATACCAGCTGTGAAAAACTTCCACCATGATGATGGTGACCAGATAGTCTGCCAGCGATCCGATAATGAGTGCTGCCTGGGCTTTGAGGTAAGTTAACATTGCTGAGGCCGGACCCCGCCGGGGTTCTCCTAAAATTACCCAAAAGCCAGGTGTCCCCTGCGCCTGCCTGTCGGGTAGGGCATTATCTTTTCATTATTAAATGACCGATGGACCCGGGTATCCTCCAGGTTCTGCACTACACGCAGCCCGGTCCGCTCATCAGGAATTTATCCGGTAGCAACGCGACCGGTAGTCCCATAAATAGTCCTTTTTGGCGCCATCATCCAGGAAGGATCTTGCCACAAGCGTTTCAACCCTGTCCTGGTAGATTATAAAAGGCTGCATCAGCTTTTCTGCGCGTTTTTTTTCCATTCCCAGTCTCCTTGCCAGTTCAAGGAAATCCTGCCTGCCGGGGAAACCATATTTTTTGGCTGTCTGCGAGCGGTAATCATCGGCAAAGAGTCCCCTCTCCAGCGCAAAGTCCTGGTCGCTGACATGAATCCTGGTATTGACCAGGTCATAAGCCGGACTGAGGAAATAATCCCCGCTTTCATTTTCCAGCAGGGAAAAATTCTTAAGGTGTGCATCCCCGTTTGAAAACAGGTAATTAAACAGAACCAGGCAAAAATATTTGTCCATTTCTACTTTGCTGGCCGGGACATACCTGCGGATCAGCTGCCCGATTTCTTCGTAGGATAAGCCGTATTTATAATTGGGGCCATCTGTTTCCGAGGTTTTTTCCGCAAGCGTGGCAAAATCCTCCTTAGCCCATTTTGTGCCGTCCCCTCTCAGGTCAAAGCGTTTGGTGATAAAAGCAGGTTCCCCGTTGCGAAAAAATATCAGGGCACAGGGGGCGGTAAGGATACCATAAACCTGACAGGCCACCACCATGGTCAGATGCTCGTTGGCCGGGACCTGGTCTACCTTTTTAAGATCCCTGGGAATAGGCTTGAGAATGTGAGTACCCTGTTCCCCCTCCCGCGTGAGCCGGAGTTTATTTTTATCAAGCAAAAAGGAAAGCTTCTCCTGCGCCCCGGATATGGATATCCGCTTCCTGTTCTCCAGAAACTTTTCTGAATCCTGTTCGTTTTTTTGGGGGGCGTCATAAGGCAGCAGGTGGCTCACCTTCCTCCCGTTAAAGACATGCCGCAGGGCCGTAATGCTGTACCCGCTATATCCCTCCGCAAGAGTGCCCGGGCAACAATTTATTTCGGCTACACTCATGAGGATACGGGTTTTACGGTGATGGATCCGATGGTGTCAAAGCGGGCAGTCATCAGCAGAAAACCAAAATGATCCTGCTCGTCGATGCTAAGCAGTCTGCTCTGCAGTTTCCTGTTGACTCCCTCGGACAGCATGTTGTAGAAAAAAGGAAAGAGACAATCTGCGTGGTATTCCTGCCGTGATTTTGGAAGGGTCAGACTGATTGCAACCTTTCCCGGGTTGGCGTAATAATTGTCAACATAACGCAGGATATAATGACTGCGGCTTTCTTCTGTCAGTATAGCCGCCAGTTCATTGTTCCGGTATACCTCAGCTATGCGCATGTGGTTCAGGGTTTAGGTTCTTTGATCTCCATGACCAGTTGCAAACCCAGTACATCGGCAATTTTTCTGATAACATCAAGTGTTGGATTGGCTTCCCCGGTCTCTATCTTGTAAACAGTGTTCACGCTGATGCCTGCAAGCTCTGAGAGATCCGGCTGGGTTATGCGGAGATCTTTTCTACGTTTTTTGATTGTTTTTCCAATGCAACAATCTGACATTATAATGTGGATTTCCTAGTAAAACGCTCGCCAGGGGCAAAAAATTATGCTTTTTTCTCTCTTTCCGGACCGAATTTTCCCATTTTTCGGCCTGTTTCAATGACTCAAAAATCACCACGGAAGCTGATTTTCCTCTTCGGGCTGTCGGTAGGCAAAAGACCGGTATAACTAATTTCCTGATAAAGGCCAGGGTTATCACGGTGACCAGTAGGGGGCAATCGACAGACCATATCCGGATAATTTTGATTATTTCAGGCGAACCGGTCCCCGCAGACGGAGCGATCATGCCTGAAAAAAAATGACTGCGTGCATAATCCTAGTGAAGCAGGAATTTTTCCACAGTGAGGGCAACCTGTCCGGGCGACTCTTCCATGGGGACATGGCCCACGTCTTTAAGAATTTCGAGCTGGCTTCCCCTGATGGTCTGGTGGAATAAATAGGCGTTTCTGAGCGGGACCAGATGGTCTTTGTCCCCCCAGATAATCAGGGTGGGTACAGCCACCAGGCGGATTTTTACAGAATCCTGGTCAAAGCCGCTTTTAATGCGCTGCAGCAGGGCCTCCCTGTTTCCTGTTCTCAAGGTAAGGTCATAGTACCTTTGTACAAGCTGATCGGTGACTTTGTGATTGTCGGCATAAACATCTTCCAGCGTAATCCGGGTAATGAACTTCGGGCTCACATACCTGACGAGGTTTCCAAGCAGCGGAATGCGGACCATGGTAAAACCCAGGGCTCCGCGGGTGCCGTCCAGGGGAAAACCGGTCGCGTCGATCAGGATCATCTTCTTAAGCTTTTCCGGGTGGGCGACCGCATATTCCCAGGCTATTCCTCCACCCAGGGAATTGCCCGCGATTGCACACCGGGAAATATGCATCCTTTCCAGAAAGGAATCAACAAACCTTACGTAATAACCGAAACTGTAGTCTTGTTCCGGGTTGGGCCCTGTCAGGCCAAAGGCAGGCAGGTCAAACCGGATCACCCTTTTTTGAGATTTTAGCATTGCCGTCAGGCTATCCCAGGTCTGCAGGCTTGAGGAAGTACCGTGGATAAGCACAAGAGGAACAGTATCCCTCACATCCCCTTCGTCCCGGTAGTGAACCTGCATACCCATCAGGTGAATGAACCTGGATTCGGTATTGGTATATTTGGCTTTAAGTTCCTCCACCGGAATATCTCTCCTGTAATAGACCACGGAGAAAATGACCAATACAGACATTAGAAACAACAGCAGAAGGCCGACAGTCCTCAATATTTTTCTCATAAAGGGAGATTCATGATGAAAAACCTTTGGGGAACAGTAAGCGCCTCCCGAAAGGGTTGGCCAGAGGTTCCCACTCAGGTTTTCTGGAGAAAGGGAATGCCTTACAACCAATGGACAGTAAAACTACAGGTCTTTTCCTCTCAAACGCGGAAAGAGGAGACTTTCATGTGTGACCTGTATTACCTTTCCCTGAAAGCTGTTACCTGCCCAAGGATCAGCGGGAGGGGCAAGACCATACCATTTTGAAAAAGCCATTTTCATTTTGATAAGGGTTTTGGACCCTGATTTGCTTTTTGGAAAAAAGAAATCGACCCGGAGCTTCCTTCTGTGGCTCGTTTCAGGGGAAACTCCGGCCTGACTGGCCTTCGGGGTATGATTTTTGTAAAAGATGACCCGCCTTATATATAAATTGATTTATATCCAAAAAATCAATTTATTGCATCCTGAACTTCTCTAATGATTGAATCCGCCAGGTTTTTGGATTGAAAAAGCCAATTTTTTTAAGGATCTGCCATATCATAATAGATGGAAAAATTTTTTAAGCACCATGGACATTAACCAGCGGAGGTTCAGCGATACCTTTGAGGACCAGGGATCTCTTCCGGTTATTGATCTTACCAGCACTGACCGTTATGGACTCATCGCATTTTAAAAGAATTACTGCTGCAGGACTGATCATTACCCTGGGGATAATATACGGAGACATCGGCACCTCCCCGCTCTATACCTTCCAGACCATTCTAAATGAAGGCGGCAGGATATCCGAAGAGCTCGTTTTCGGCGCCATATCCTGCGTGTTCTGGACTCTGACCCTCCAGACAACTTTCAAATATGTAATCATCACCCTGCAGGCGGACAACAGGGGAGAAGGAGGTGTGTTCTCTCTTTATGCGTTGGTCCGCCGCTATGGAAAGCAACTGGTTTACCCGGCTATCATTGGAGCCGGAACCCTCCTGGCAGACGGGATCATCACGCCGCCCATAACCGTCACCTCAGCGATCGAAGGGCTGAATTCGGTTAAAGGGCTTGAAAACATCATTGTACCGGGAAACAACCTGGTCATCGAAATTGTCCTGGTGATCATCCTCCTGCTGTTTGTATTCCAGCGGTTCGGGACAAAGATCGTTGGGGGCTCCTTCGGACCGATCATGCTGATCTGGTTCTCGATGCTGGGCATTCTCGGACTTACCCAGATTCTTCACTACCCCAATGTCTTAAAAGCGCTGAGTCCCCATTATGCCTGGGACTTGCTCGTAAAACATCCCAAAGGATTCTGGTTGCTGGGTGCGGTCTTTCTCTGCACCACCGGGGCAGAAGCACTGTATTCCGACCTGGGTCACTGTGGCAGGAAGAACATCCAGGTCAGCTGGATTTTTGTGAAAACGACCCTGGTTCTGAATTACCTGGGACAGGGAGCCTGGGTAATGTTGTCACACAAAACGGTTGTCTCGGACATCAACCCCTTTTTTGCCATCGTTCCCCACTGGTTCCTGATACCAAGTGTTTTCATAGCCACAGCGGCTTCAATTATTGCCAGCCAGGCCCTGATCAGCGGATCTTTCACCCTGATCAGCGAGGCCATCAGCCTGAATTTCTGGCCAAAAGTGACCGTTAAGTTCCCCACAGATATCAGGGGGCAAATCTATATTCCGAGCATTAATTGGATCCTTTGTACCGGCTGCTTCCTGGTGGTTCTTTATTTCAGGACCTCGGAAGCCATGACTGCGGCTTACGGATTTTCCATTACCATTGCCATGCTGATGACGACGATCCTGGCCTACCATTTCCTGCGTTATGTCAAACACTTTCCTTTCTGGGTGGTAATTTCCATCCTGGTGGTCTTTGTCAGCGTGGAAACCTCTTTCTTCATTGCCAACGCGGTGAAAATAGTCAAAAGGCTGTTTTTCCTTGTTTTTGAAATCGGCCTGATTTCAACCATGTACATCTGGTATAATGCAAGGAAGATCAATAACAGGTTCCTGAATTTCATCAACCTGGATGAAAACATCCCCCTGCTGGAAATGCTCAGTAAAGACGAATCCATTCCAAAAATTTCAACGCATCTCATTTATCTCACCAAGGCAAACAGGAATACCCAGATCGAACAGAAGATCATCTATTCCATTTTCAGTCACAATCCCAAAAGAGCCGATGTGTACTGGTTTGTACATATAGAAAGGACAGATGAACCCTATACGATGGAGTACGGGGTGGAAGAACTGAAGGACGACAAGGTGATCCGTGTTGAGTTCCGGCTCGGATTCAGGGTGCAGCCCAGGGTGGGTCTCATGTTCCGTCGTGTTATCGACGAAATGGTCAATAACCGCGAACTGGATATCGTAAGCCGGTACCCGACTTTGAAAAAGCACAAGATCGGGGACGATTTCAGATTTGTAATACTGGAGAAATTTCTTTCTTACGATAATGAATTTTCCGTCCGGGAAGGCTTTATCCTGAACAGTTATTTTGGGATCAAAAGAATCGC
>Ga0318562_10001098_pt1 | contig 12120 bp, 12 predicted proteins | sample GRESIP066b5f18_FD_203688 | JGI IMG/M metagenome (GOLD analysis project Ga0318562, IMG submission 203688) | Tropical soil microbial communities from Luquillo Experimental Forest, Puerto Rico - GRE.SIPMG.066b5f18 | ecosystem: Environmental > Terrestrial > Soil > Tropical forest > Bulk soil...
GGCGGCAGCTGCGAGGGGCACCGCGATGGGCTTGTCATCGTTCGCGAGCAAACCGATCGAAGACGTGGTCGCCGTCAACGGCAAGACGTTCTTCCAGATCTACTGGCTCGGCGGCCGGGACGCGATCGCCGCAAGGGTCGAGCGCGCTCGCGCGGCAGGCGCTGTCGGGCTGATCGCAACGACCGACTGGAGCTTCGCGCACGGCCGCGATTGGGGGAGTCCGAAGATTCCCGAGCACATGGACCTGCGTACGACGGTGCGGATGCTCCCCGAGGGTCTGACCCGGCCGCGGTGGTTACTGCAATGGGCGAAGACCTTCCGTCCGCCGAACCTGCGGGTGCCCAACCAGGCGGCGCTCGGCGAGCCGGGTCCGCCGTTCTTCGCGGCCTACGGCGAATGGATGGCGACGCCACCTCCCACCTGGGAGGACATCGCCTGGCTTCGCGAGGTGTGGGGCGGACCGTTCATGCTCAAGGGTGTGATGCGCGTCGACGATGCCAAACGTGCTGTGGATGCGGGTGTTTCGGCGATTTCGGTGTCGAATCACGGCGGAAACAACCTGGATGGAACGCCTGCGTCGATCCGGGCCCTGCCCGCGGTCGCGGAGGCCGTAGGTGACCAGATCGAGGTGCTTCTCGACGGCGGGGTGCGGCGCGGCAGCGACGTGGTCAAGGCGCTGGCGCTCGGCGCACGGGCTGTCATGATCGGCCGGGCGTATCTCTGGGGGCTCGCGGCAGAGGGTCAGGCCGGTGTGGAGAACGTCCTGGACGTCCTCCGCGGCGGCATCGACTCGGCGATGATGGGCCTCGGCCGGGCGTCGGTGCACGATCTTGTGGCCGGCGATGTGGTCGTGCCTCCGGGCTTCACGCGGGCACTGGGTGTGTCCGCCGACCCTGGGGCCTGACCAACTCCGCTACTAGCCAGGTTGCGCGTGAAACATGCGTGGCAGGGGAGGCGGACGTGATTAGCCGACACCCGTGGCGGCAAATTTGTGGAAAACAAAATCTGCGCATGCGGAAACAACCGCCGCACGGCAGGTGAATTCGTCCTACCCTTGGCGGGTGGCTTTCCCCAGCGAGCTTGGGAACTCAACGTCGAGGCAGCTGCACGGCTCGACACCCGCGTTGGTTATCCCGGTAGGTTCCACTGAACAACATGGACCTCACCTACCGTTGGACACGGATACCAGGATCGCCGAAGCCGTCGCTCGCGGGGTTGCTGAACGGCTGTGGGAAGCCGATCATGATTCGGGATGGATGCTTGCACCGCCGATCGGCTACGGAGCCAGCGGCGAACACGAGAGCTTTCCCGGCACGGTATCGATCGGCACCTCCGCGCTTCGGCTTTTGCTGGTGGAGTTCGGCCGGTCGGCGGCGAGCTGGGCGCAACGGCTTGTGTTCGTCAATGGGCACGGCGGGAACGCGGAGGCCCTGGCGGCTGCGACGGCGCTACTTCGGTACGAAGGACGCGACGTCGGCTGGTGCTCATGTGGTGCCGAGGGGGCCGACGCCCACGCCGGACACACCGAAACGTCTGTATTGCTACATATTTCGCCGGAAGTCGTGCGGCTCTCCGAGCGAGTGCCGGGAAACAGCGCACCGCTGGCCGAGCTGCTGCCCGCGATGCGCAGCGGTGGGGTGGCGGCCGTGAGTGAACTGGGCGTACTCGGCGATCCCACGACGGCCACCGCGGCCGACGGCGCCCGCCTGTTCGCAGAGATGGTCGACGGAGCCGTCGGCCGGATAGCGCGCTGGAAACCCGACCGCGACGGGATGCTCACATGAGTCAGCCCCGGCTGCCCGACGGCTTCGCTGTGCAGGTTGACCGCCGAGTCAAGGTGCTCGGAGAGGGGTCGGCTCTGCTCGGCGGATCACCCACCCGCCTGTTGAAGCTGGCGCCCGCCGCCCAGACGATGCTCAACGGGGGCAGGCTGGAGGTTCACGACGCAGCCAGTGCGCAGGTCGCGCGTACGCTGCTGGATGCCACCGTCGCGCACCCGCGACCGGCCAGCGGGCCGTCCCACCGTGACGTCACCGTCGTTATTCCAGTGCGTGACAACATATCTGGGGTAACTCGACTGGTTGCCGCACTGCGCGGAATGCGCGTTGTCGTGGTGGACGACGGCTCGGCAACTCCCATCCAGGAGGCTGACTTCGAGGGCATCCACGGCGACGTTCAGCTGCTCCGCCATCCCCGCAGCAAAGGGCCCGCCGCCGCGCGCAACACCGGCCTGGCCGTATGCACCACAGACTTCGTAGCGTTCCTTGATTCCGACGTCGTGCCGCGGCGCGGCTGGCTGGAGGCGTTGCTCGGCCACTTCTGCGATCCCGCAGTGGCTTTGGTCGCCCCCCGCATCGTGAACCTGGCGCAACCCGACAGTTTGGTAGCCCGCTATGAGGCGGTGCGCTCGTCGCTGGACCTCGGACAGCGGGAGGCCCCCGTGGTGCCGTACGGCACGGTTTCCTACGTGCCGAGTGCGGCCATCATCTGCCGCCGATCCGTCCTGACCGAGGTCGGCGGATTCGACGAGACACTCAAGTCCGGCGAGGACGTCGATCTGTGCTGGCGGTTCATCGAAGCAGGCGCCCGGCTGCGGTACGAGCCGATCGCGATGGTTGCCCACGAGCACCGCACGCAATTGCGAGAATGGTTCGCGCGCAGGTCTTTTTATGGCGAATCGGCTGCACCGCTCTCGGTCAGGCACCCTGGCAAGACCGCGCCGCTGGTGATCTCCGGATGGACGCTGGTGGTGTGGATTCTCGCCGCGATGGGCTCGGCGATCGGGTACCTCGCGTCGATGGTGCTCGCCTTGATCACTGGGCGCCGGATCGCGAATTCGCTCGGCTCGGTCGACACCGAGCCGAAGGAAGTGGCGGTGGTGGCTGTGCACGGGCTGTGGTCGGGTGCCCTGCAGCTCGCGGCGGCGATCTGCAGGCACTACTGGCCGATCGCCCTCATCGCCGCAGTGCTGTCCCGTCGCTGCAGACAAGTCGTGCTCGTCGCTGCGATCATCGATGGGGTCGCGGACTGGGTGAAGCGGCACGGTAACGTCGACGATGACACCAAGCCCGTCGGGTTGATCAGCTACCTGGTTCTGAAGCGGCTGGACGACATCGCCTACGGTACCGGCCTGTGGACCGGTGTTGTCCGGGAGCGGCACGCCGGCGCCCTGAAACCGCAGATCCGGACCTGAAGCGGCACATTGCACAGTTCCGCTGCTCCTCACGTGCGCAGTGACGTACTGATCATCGGCGCGGGAAGTGCTGGATCTGTTCTTGCAGAGAGAATTTCGCGTGAGGCGACATGCCGTGTAACGGTCGTTGAAGCCGGTCCCGGCCCGTCCGACCCACGGGTGCGTGCCCAGATCACCGATGCGGTGCGATTGCCTATTGGCACCGCGAGTTCGGTGGTGCGGCACCTCGCCACGACACTGACGGACCACCCGAAGCGAGCGGGCCACATCATGCGTGGGGCGGTGGTCGGTGGCTCCGGAGCGGTCAACGGTGGCTACTTCTGCCGGGCACTTCCCGAGGACTTCGATCGATGGGCGATCCCAGGCTGGTCGTGGGCCGATGTGCTGCCACATTTTCGCGCCATCGAGACCGACACGGACTTCGACGGCCCGCTGCACGGGTCCGAAGGTCCGATACTCGTGCGCCGTGTCAACGAATTCGACGGATGCACAGCGTCTTTCGTTGAAGCCGCATCCGAAATCGGATATCCGTGGGTGCCCGATCTCAACGGCGCGTCACCCGAGCAGCCGTTGCCTACGGGTATCGGCGCAGTGCCGTTGAACATCAACGGCGGCATCAGGATTGGGCCAGGAGGCGCCTATCTGATTCCCGCGCTCGACAGGCCGAATCTGACCCTAATGGCCAACACACGTGTTACCCGGATCCGCTTCGAAAGAGGACGCGCAGTCGGGGTGAGCGCCAGGGGCACGGCAGGCGCCGCTGAGCTGACGGCCGACCGGATCGTGCTGTCCGCCGGAGCAATTGGATCGGCGCATCTGCTGTTGCTGTCAGGCATCGGACCCGCCGAGGCACTCGGTAAGGCGGGCATACCGGTCACCGCCGACGTGCCTGTTGGTGCCCGAACCAGCGACCATCCCGAGTGGGTAGTGCCGGTCGATTGGATTCCGACGCATGACCTACCTCCGGTGGAGGCGATACTGACCACGCCCAACGGGCTCGAGATCAGGCCGTACACAAGAGGTTTCGGCGCAATGGTGGAAGGGGCCACCGCCGATCCGGCAGACCGTCCCCACATCGGCGTGGCCCTGATGCATCCGCGGTCACGGGGCAGGGTCAGCGTGGTGTCCGGTGACCCCGAGGTACCGCCGATGATCGAGCACCGCTATGACAGCGATCCGCATGACGTGGCAACGCTGAGTGCAGGAGCGGAGCTCGCCCGCGAGTTGGCTTCGCCGACAACTAAGGTCGGCCATGCGACCTGGTCGACCTCGCAGCATCTGTGTGCCACCGCACCGATGGGTGGCGACGGCGACGCCGCAGCGGTCGTCGACCCTCGGTGCAGGGTGCGTGGCGTCGACGGACTATGGGTGGTCGACGGGTCGATCCTGCCGACCATCACCGGTCGCGGCCCTCACGCGACGATCGTCATGCTCGGCCACCGTGCCGCCGAGTTCGTCGTCTGAACGGCGCGCCGTCAATCGCCGGATGAATCGGAACTGCCTGCCGTCACGGCCCGGCGCCCAGACGGCGACGAATGCCGCGGCGACGGCAAGGACCGTCGACACGACAATCAGTGACAGGTCCATCGCGTCGAGGAATGCGTGCTCAGCCAGATGGGCCAAACCCGCGCACCTGCTCGGGGAGTGCGGTCAGGCCGGGACCGAGTGCATTCGTGTATTGCGCCGCCAGCACCGAGCCGGCGACCGCGATCCCGACGGCGGCTCCGACCTCGCGTGTTGTGTCGTTGACCGCCGATGCGACACCCTGCTTTTCGGTCGGAACGGCGTTCATGATCGCCGATGTCGTTGGCGCAACGCATAACCCGATGCCGGTGCTGGTGATCAGGAACGGGAAGACCATCTCGATGTAGGCCGAGTCGGCGTGGAGATATCGCATGCTGAACAGGCCCGCGGCGATCAGCAGGAGGCCGACGCCGACCACGAGTCGTAGGCCGACCCTGGGAAGAATGAGGTGCATCGTCGCGCCAAGGGCGACGATCGGGATCGCCACCGGCACGAGCGCCCACGCTGTCTGCAACGGGCTGTAGCCGAGGATGAGTTGCATGTACTGCATGACGACGAAGAAGAACCCGAAGTTGGCGAAGAACAGAAACGTGATGCCAACTGCGCCGGTGGTGAAGTCCGGTCGTGCGAACAGCCTGACGTCGAGCAGCGGATACTTACGTCGCAGTTCGACGATCGCGAACAGTAGGACCAGCGCCACGCCTGCAGACATGCACCCCCAGACAGCAGGGTGCGTCCAGCCGCGCGTCGGTGCTTCGACAACACCGAACACGAACACCGCGACGGCGCAGGCGATCAACACCGCGCCGACCCAGTCCACCGGCCTTGCGGATTCGTCGCGCGAGGACCGAATCGTGCAGGTGCAGATGAAAAGTCCCACGCTCGCGATCGCGAACGCGTAGAACACGGACTGCCACTCGAGGAAGTGCAGCACGAGCCCGGTGCCCATGAAACCGACGATCGCACCCGAACTCGCAACCCCCGCCCAGATGCCAATGGCTTTGTTGCGCTCGCTCTTCGGGAAGGCGGCGGTCAACAACGACAGCGTCGCGGGCATGATGAATGCCGCGCCGATGCCCGCCACCGCACGCGACACGATGATCTGCACCGGGCTGTCGAAAATCGTGGCGGCAAGCGACGCGATGGCAAAGATCGCAAGGCCGAGCAACAGTGCGCCCCGCCGCCCGTATCGGTCGCCAAGTGCTCCCGCGGGCAAAAGCAGGCACGCGAGCACCAACGTGTACCCGTCGACGACCCAGGTCAGTTGCGTCTGCGTGGCGGCGGTCTGCAGTGCGATGTCGGGAAGTGCCGCGTTGAGCGCGACCATGGAGGAAATCACCAGCAGCACGTCGACTGCGGCGACCGTCAATAGCCAAAACCGGCCGAACCTCGACAGAGAGGCCAGATTGGCGTCGATATCCTGTTCAGACCGGGCGAGGGTGTCGACCACGATCGTCACTCTCCTTGGATTGACTATTTTTGAGACTAACAGTCTCGTTGAGAGACCGACAGTCTTGTTTCCCGTCAGGGAGGTGTTGTCAACGATGACAAGCCCGCGGAACGACCCGCGTCCGGCGCGATCGCGCGCCCGTCTGCTCGATGCCGCGACTGCGCTTCTGCGCTCGGGAGGTCCAAGCGCGGTGACCGTCGATGCCGTCACCCGTGCCGCGAACGTAGCTCGCGCTACGCTCTATCGCCACTTTCCGAGCGGAAATGATCTGCTGGCGGCGGCTTTTCACGCGCTGATACCGCCCGCACCGACACCGCCCGCAGAAGGCTCGTTGCGTGATCGGTTGATTGCACTGGTGCAGGCGCAGGCCGAATTGATCGCAGAGGCGCCCGTCACGCTCACCGCTATGTCGTGGCTGACGCTGGGCGGCGACCTGGAAAGGCTGCCGGGTGCACCGCACCGCAGTTCACAGGACAGCCCCGAGGTACGTACTCTGCGGGAGCGGGTCGCCGAACAGTACGCGGCCCCGTTCGAAGCGATCCTGTCCAGCCCGCAGGCGATTGCCGAGCTCGGCGACGTCGACCGCACCAGGGCGGCGGCCCTACTGCTCGGCCCGATCGCGTTGGGGAAGTTGTCGACTCTGCCGGATTTCGACTATCGCGATATCGCCGTCGCCGCGGTCGACGGCTTCCTCGCGACCCATCGAAAGAAGCAGAACAGACTCAGCGCAGCGAGTAGCGAATCGGCAGGTGCTTGAGGCCCCCGACGAACGTCGTCGCCGACAGTTCGGGTTTGCCGGCCAGCTCGATCGATTCGAGCCGCGGCAGCAGTTCGCTATAGAGGCTGTTCATCTCCATGCGTGCCAACGCTGCGCCGAGGCAGAAGTGCACCCCGTACCCGAATGCCAGATGCTTGTTGGGGTCGCGGCCGACGTCGAACCGGAAGGGGTCGGTGAACACCTCCTCGTCGCGATTGCCCGAAACGTAAGCCAGATAGACTGATTCGCCCTTGGCGATCGGCACACCACGCACAACGGTATCCTCGGCGGCGGTCCGCATGAACTCCTTCACCGGCGTGGTCCAGCGGATCATCTCCTCGACTGCCGTCGGCATCAACTCCAGGCTGTCGCGCAACCGCGTTAGCTCGCCGGGGTTTTCGATGAGCGCCAGCAGTCCGCCGGAGATCGCGTCCGACGTGGTGTCGTGTCCGGCGCTGGCGATGATCACGTAGTAGGAGACGGTGTCCATGTCCGACAGTGGTTCGCCGTCGATGCGCCCGTTGGCGATTGCGGACGCCAGATCGGAGGTCGGGTGCTCGCGCCTCGACGCGGTCAGATTGGTGAAGTACGCGAAGTAGTCGGCGAGGACGGCCAGCAGGTCCTCCATCGAATCCCCGCGCTGATGCTCGGTGTCGTCGCCGCCGAACATCTCCTGGGTCAGCTTGAGCATCCTCGGGAAGTCTTCCTCGGGCAGCCCCAGCAGCGAAAGAATCACGTACAGAGGGAAATTCAGTGCGACGTCGGTGACGAAATCGCACTCCGGCCCGATCTCATGCATACGGTCGACGTAGCGCTTGGCCAGTTCGTCCACCCGAATCTTGAGGTCGCGCATTGCCTTCGGCCGGAACCAGTCAGCGCCGATGGCACGTACCTTCCTGTGGTGTGGGTCGTCCATGTGGACCAACGTGCGGATGCCGATACCCATCTCGATTTGCTGCTTGAATACATCGTCGGCCTCGGCCGTCGACAGCAGTGGCCTCGGCTCTGAAAGGAACAGGTTGTTGTCGCGCTCGATGGCCATGATGTCGGCGTGCTTGGTGATCGCCCAGAACGGCCGGTACGGCGGGTTGTCCACCCAGGCCACCGGATTGTTCGCCCGCAGATGGGTCAGCGCCGTATGCAGCCGGTCATCGTCGGCGTATGCCGTCGGGTCGGCCAATACCTTGGCTGCTTCGTCCATTGTTGGCGTGCTCATCGGGCCTCCTGGGGAGCCGGCTGGGACTAAACTTGACGGGTGTCAAGTTTGGAGTGTAGGGCATCGCCATGACCGTGATCCAGAGTTTTGACTGAAAGTCTGCGTAGGCTCGGAATCCGTGCTGCCAGGGACGGCTCGGAGTCTGCGGGTGGTCCTGCTTGTCGTGCTGGCCACCGTGCTGGTGGTCGGGCTGGGACGACTCGTCGGACCGTCCCGGCTTGCCTTGCCGCCAATCCTCGAACCGCCGTCACCGGTGATCCCCCCACCGCCCGCGCCACAGACCGATACGTCGCTTGTGCACACCGCTACCGGGATGGTTCGCGGTGTGGTCAAGTCGGACCATCGGTTGTTCGCCGGTATTCCTTACGCCGCACCGCCTGTCGGCCCGTTGCGCTTTCGCCCGCCAGCGCCCGCACCGTCATGGGAGGGGGTGCGTGACGCCAGCAAGCCAGGGCCGCAGTGCATACAGGACCCCAGGGCTGATCCGGAGTTCGGCAAGCAGAGCGATGAGGACTGTCTGAGCCTCAACGTCTGGACCCCCGAGATGACGGGCTTGCCGCGACCGGTCATGGTGTGGATTCACGGCGGCTCGTTCACCGGCGGCAGCGGCAAGATCTACGACGCCCGATGGCTCGTATCGCGAGCCGACGTCATCGTCGTCACCATCAACTACCGGCTCGGGACGCTCGGGTTCCTGGCCCATCCGGCGCTCGGGCCGCCCGGCGACGTCGGCAACTACGGGCTGCAGGATCAGCAGGCGGCGTTGCGCTGGGTTCGAGACAACATCGCCAACTTCGGCGGCGACCCGAACAAGGTCACCGTTGCCGGTGAATCGGCAGGCGGCATGTCGGTGTGCGACCACCTCGTCGCACCGGGGTCGAAGGGACTGTTCAGCGCCGCGATCATCCAGAGCGCGCCGTGCGGAGCCCAGGCCGATCTGGCGAAGGCCGAGCAGAGCAGTATCGACTACGCCGCGCGGGTCGGCTGCCCCGATCCGAAGACGGCGGCGGACTGCCTGCGGGGTCTCCCGGTGGACAAACTGCGAAAGCCGGTGACCTTCTACAACATCGGTGAAGACGCGCTGCCGGGCCCGGTGACCGGTTCCGCGACCCTGCCGGTCAATCCGGTCACCGCGATCGCCAACAACGACGCCGCCAGGGTGCCGGTGTTGATGGGCACGAACCACGACGAGTTCACATTGTTCGTCGCGCTGCAATACTTGAGAGACGGCAAGCGCTACACCGTTGAGGACTACCCCCGGCTGTTACGAGACACGTTCGGCGCCAACGCCGCTGCCGTCGGCGAGCGATATCCGCTGGGCAATTACGGCAGCAATGTGTACTCGGCCTATTCGGCTGCCGTCACCGACGGCGTTTTCGCGTGTGTGAGCGAACGGATGAGCGACGACCTGGCTCGGGTTGGGTCGGTCTACGCCTACGAGTTCAACGACCGCGACGCGCCTGCACCGGAGTCGATGCACACGTTGCCATTTCCCGTCGGCGCCAGCCATTCACTGGAGCTGCGCTTCCTTTTCGAGGTCGGCGGCGCTGAGCCGCTGGATTCCGCGCAGCAGACGCTGTCCGACCAGATGATCGACTATTGGAGCCGGTTCCTCGTCAGCGGATCACCGCACGTTGCAGGGCAGCCGGACTGGCCTGCGTTGAGCGCCGCCGGGACCAATCAGCCGTGGATGTCGTTGCAGCCCGACGGCAGTCGCATCATCACCGACTTCGACGAAACACACCAATGCTCGTTCTGGGCGAATCTGCCTGCCTAGACTCGCGCCTGAAAGGTAGTGAGATGCCGACACCGGATCCGGATCAGTTCGGCGCCGATTGGGTGCGCGCCTGGAATGCCCACGACGTCGAAGCGGTGCTCGCACATTCACCGCATTGAAAATGTTGCCCGACCTTCATTTCGAGGTCATCGGGGTATACCGCGGCGAGTCGACGCTCGTGATCAACTACCGCAACCACCGCGGCGAACTGGTCAACGAGGTGCTGACTTTCGATGGCGAGTTGGTATGCGTCGGCCACGGCACGTATCTCGAGGAGGGCCGATGACGGTTGTATCAGCGCTGATTCGGCGGGAACATCGTTGCGCCGTCGATGGATTCGCGGATGATGTCGGCGTGCCCGGCATGCCGCGCCAATTCCTCGTTGATGTTCAGCAACGCCCAGCGGGCGGTCCAGTGTGCGTCTTTGCAGACCTGCTGAACATGTTCGGGCACAACGATTGTCGCGTCCAGATCGGTTTCAGAGAAAACCTGAAGCGTCGTGGCGGTCTGCGCCTCGAACGACGCGAGTAGTTCGGCGAGACTTTCGTCCTCGCGCATCACATGCTGTTCCTCGCGGTGCGACATCATCCCCACTAGCGACCACGGATCATTCAGCAGCAATTCGGGTGCTACCGCCACCTGTTGCGTCCACGCGTACGCCACGACGGTCACATGTTTGATCAGTCCGCCGATGCTCAGCGCGCTGACCGTCGGTGTGCTGCGCGCCTGCTCGTCGGTCAGACCGTCGGCGACGGCGATAAACACGCTGTGGTGATACCGCAAATACTCGAGCAGGCTTGCGCGCTCGCCTGCTACAGGCGTCGGGATCGCAGGCATGCCGCATAGTCTCGCGCCGAAATCCACGTTTTGCAGACGTCTACTCGCACTTTCACTGCAAAAAGCGGATTTGGAGGTCACTGCGTGGGCGTCACCCAGCAGGTGATGTCGGCGTGCACGACCTCGGCGCCCGCCTTGTCGGTCACGCTGACGGGGATCACCAGTTCGATGCCGTCGGTGATTGACGCGAAGTCCGGCGGATCCACCCGCGCCTTGGCCCGCAGCGGCACGGTGGCCTCCATCAGCATCCCCATCGCGATTTCGGCGGCATTGCATGACGCGATCGCGTGCACGGTGTGCAGATGGTTATGGACGAAGAACCACTTCGGCACCGTGACCTCGGCGAATCCCGGCTCCATCCGGACGACGTGCGGAACGATCGAAGCGAAATACGGCACCCGCACCATCGCCGCGGTCGAAAAAAGCCGGGTGCCGCCTGGCCGCCCGGCGAGCCGCTTCCACATCCGATAGGTCGTGGTCGGAGCCGTCACAGCGGGCTACCCTACTCCTGAGTAAGATAGCCTCGGACGCGACTGCGCCGAGATCGACAACATGGCGCGATCTACTCGCACTTTCCCGCCCATTTGTTGGTTTGGGCGAATGAGGGCAGGGATTTGGAGCAACCCGGGATCTAGGGCATACTGGTCGGGTTGCTCTGCGCCGGGTTTGCGCCTGGCCGGGCATACAACCGGCGCCCAAACGGGCGCATCCGGTGCCAACTTCGACAGTGGCGGATTTCCGTCGAGACGAAGTGTGCGTGCGGGCGACACACCCGACCGCGGGGATCGGTGAACTTAGACAGGTAAACAGCGGCGGCAATACCAGCGCTGACGAAGCGCGGCCGAAGTACGAAGCAGGAGCGAGGTAGGAGAAGCGTGGCGGGACAAAAGATCCGCATCAGGCTTAAGGCCTACGACCACGAGGCAATTGACGCCTCGGCACGCAAGATCGTCGAAACGGTCACCCGTACCGGCGCCAGTGTGGTGGGTCCAGTGCCGCTGCCGACCGAAAAGAACGTGTATTGCGTCATCAGGTCCCCGCATAAGTACAAGGACTCGCGGGAGCACTTCGAGATGCGCACTCACAAGCGGCTGATCGACATCCTCGACCCGACGCCGAAGACCGTTGACGCACTCATGCGCATCGATCTGCCGGCGAGCGTCGACGTCAACATCCAGTAGGAGACCCGAGACTCATGGCTAGAAAAGGCATCTTGGGCACCAAGATGGGGATGACGCAGGTGTTCGACGAGAACAACCGGGTTGTGCCTGTCACGGTCGTCAAGGCCGGCCCTAACGTCGTCACGCGGATCCGCACTCCGGAGCGTGACGGCTACAGCGCTATTCAGTTGGCGTACGGCGAGATC
>Ga0318562_10001100_pt1 | contig 12106 bp, 8 predicted proteins | sample GRESIP066b5f18_FD_203688 | JGI IMG/M metagenome (GOLD analysis project Ga0318562, IMG submission 203688) | Tropical soil microbial communities from Luquillo Experimental Forest, Puerto Rico - GRE.SIPMG.066b5f18 | ecosystem: Environmental > Terrestrial > Soil > Tropical forest > Bulk soil...
CAGATCCGGCAGCACGCCGTGTGGTGGCCGATCGACGTGCCCGCTGCCGATCTGGCGGCGGCGATGATGCCGATGCACGACACTCCCCTGGGCCCGCTGGCCGACGGCTTGACGCTGCGGCAGATAGGGCTGCACGACCGGATGCGCGAGATGGACTTCGAATTCCCCTTGGCCGGTGGCGATCTAAGGGCCGCCGCGCCGGAGATTCGACTGTCGGATGTCGGCGAGCTGGTGCGGGAGCATCTGTCGAAAGACGACCCGCTTGCGTCATATGCCGACCGGTTGACGAGTAAGGCGCTGGGCAGTCAGCCATTGAAGGGGTACTTGTCGGGCTCTGTGGACGCGGTGTTGCGGATCGATGATCGATACGTGGTCGTCGACTACAAGACGAACTGGCTGGGTGATCCAACGGAGCCGCTGACGGCCGCCGACTACGCGCGGCCGCGGTTGGCCGAGGCGATGCTCCATTCGGACTATCCACTGCAGGCTCTGCTGTACAGCGTTGTCCTGCATAGGTTCCTGCGGTGGCGGCTGCCCGGGTATGCGCCAGAGAAGCATCTGGGCGGGGTCATGTATTTGTTCCTGCGCGGTATGTGCGGTCCGGACACGCCGGTGGTCGACGGCCACCCGGCGGGAGTGTTCAGCTGGCAACCACCCGTAGCCCTGATCGTGGCGATGTCGGATTTGCTCGACGAGGGCCGGGTGGCCGCGTGACGACGATGGAATGGCGGCGGCCGCTCGGCGCGACGGGGGTACTTCGGGCATTCACCGACGCCGATGTGCTCGAGTCGTCGGATGTCCATGTGGCACAGCGACTCACCGCACTGGCCAAGGAACTAGACGAGACGGTCGCGCTGGCGGTGGGCTTGGCCGTGCGGGCGCTGCGCAACGGGTCGGTGTGCGTGGATTTGCGATCAGTCGAGGCCCAAGTGGGCGTTGACGGGCTGGCGTGGCCGGACGTCGACGCGTGGCTGGCGGCCATTCGGGAAAGCCCGCTGGCGAGCACGCCGCCGACGCTGCGGCTGGAAGAACATCTGCTATACCTCGATCGGTACTGGCTGGAAGAGCAGCAGGTCGCCAACGATGTGCACGCGATGATCGCGGTCAAGCCCGAGGCGGTGTCGCCCGACATCAATCGGTTGTTCCCGACGGGGTTCGAGGAGCAGCGGGCGGCGGCGAAAGTGGCGTTGTCGCAAGGCTTGACGGTGCTGACCGGTGGCCCGGGTACGGGCAAGACGACGACTGTGGCGCGGCTGCTGGCACTGCTTGCGAGCGGTACGCGGTTGCGGATCGCATTGGCGGCGCCGACGGGTAAAGCGGCGGCGCGCTTGCAAGAGGCGGTGCAGCTGGAGGTCGACAAGCTGGACGAGTCCGACCGGCACGCGCTGTCCGGGATGCACGCGACGACGCTGCACCGTCTGCTCGGGAGCAGGCCGGACACGTCGGCACGATTCCGCCACAACCGGGGCAATCGGTTGCCGCACGACGTGATCGTGGTCGACGAGACGTCGATGGTGTCGTTGACGATGATGGCGCGACTGCTGGAAGCGGTGCGCCCGGATGCGCGATTGATCCTCGTGGGCGATCCGGATCAGTTGGCTTCGGTGGAAGCGGGCGCGGTGCTGGCCGATCTGGTCGACGGGCTGGACGAATCGAAGATTGCGTCGTTGAAGACTCCGCACCGGTTCGGCGAGTCGATCGGCGCGCTCGCGTCGGCGATCAGAGATGGCGACGCCGACCAGGCCATCGAGGTGCTGCGGGCCGGCGGCGATCACATCGAGTGGATCGACACGGACCAACCGTCGGAGCATCTGCGCAAAGTGGTTGTGCCCCACGCGAAGCGCCTGCGTGAAGCCGCGATCTTGGACAACGCCGATGAGGCGCTGCGGACGCTGGACGAGCATCGGCTGTTGTGCGCGCATCGAAGGGGACCGTACGGCGTCCGGTTCTGGAACCGTCAGGTCGAACGGTGGCTGGCGGAGGAAACCGGCGAGTCGATCTGGTCGGACTGGTATGCGGGACGGCCGGTTTTGGTGACGGCGAACGACTACGGGCTGGGGCTGTACAACGGCGACACGGGCGTCACGTTGGTGCGCGACGGCGTGTTGCGGGCGGTCATCGCGGGGACGGAACGGCTGGAGTTCGCGACGAGTAGGCTGTCGGACGTCGACACGATGCACGCGATGACGATCCACAAGAGCCAGGGCAGCCAGGCCGACGAGGTCACCGTGCTGTTGCCACAGGAGGATTCGCGACTCCTGATGCGCGAACTGTTCTACACGGCCGTCACTCGCGCCAAAGCCAAAGTGCGCATCATCGGGGCCGAGTCGTCGGTTCGCTCCGCAGTCGAACGTCGTGCGATTCGAGCATCGGGATTGTCACGCCGGCTACGCCGAGAGTGAAACCACTGCGAGAAATCCCGCCTAATTTCGCAACAGTTTCACGTTCGACGCGCCCCTGACGCCGTGTGCGAATTCAGCGGCTGTCGCGCTTGGCCGGAGTCTTGCAGGTCGAGCAGCGCGTCCTCATCGAGGCCGCGAAGCTCGCTGGCGCCGGTCGCACGGACGAGAAGGTAGTCGGAATCGCTCAGCGAGCTGAGCAGCGTCGGCGTCATCGGAGCGTCTCGGAACCGGCCATACCCCATGGTGGCACTGTCGATCCCGCCGTGGCGGCCAATTGCGTGCGGCGAAGTCGATAGCCTGTGTCCGTGGCGGAGGTAACCGACGGGCTCGTCCTCACCGACGAGTTCCGCCATGCACTCGAGTTGCTGGCAGGCGGCAGACACGTCTTCGTGACCGGCAAGGCGGGCACGGGTAAGTCGACGCTGATTCGCTTGTTCATGGCCGAGACCGACCGCAACGTGGTCGTGGTGGCGCCGACGGGTATCGCCGCACTCAACGTCGACGGCTACACCATCCACCGACTGTTCGGCTTCCGCACTTCGACGACCCTCGATGACGTCCGCGGCGGCGAGTACCGGCCGGGCCGCTTCGCCAAGACGCTCGCATCTCTGCAGACGCTGATCATCGACGAGGCGTCGATGGTGCGTGCCGACGTGTTCGACATGGTGGCGTCGGCGCTGTCGCGGTTCGGGCCGGCACCGGGAACGCCGTTCGGCGGGGTGCAGATCGTGTTGGTAGGAGATCTCTACCAGCTGCCACCGGTCGTCAGTGAGGATGAGGCTGGGTTCTTTTCGGCGGGCTTCACGACCGGGTACGAGACGCCGTACTTCTTTTCCGCGCACAGTTTCGAGCGTGAGGATTTCCCGACCGTCGCGTTGACGACGGTGTTCCGTCAGCTCGGCGATGACCGGATGACGGCCATTCTCAACGAGATTCGCGAGGGTGTGCTGCTCGGTCACGCGCAGGAACAGCTCAATGCGCGTGCCGACGCCGACTTCGTTCCCCCCGATGACGAGTTCTGGCTGACGCTCGCGCCGACCAACCGCCTGGTGACGGCGCGCAACCGCCAGCACCTCGAACGCCTGCCGGGCGATGAGTTGATTCACCACGCGAGGGCGTCGGGAGATCTGTCGTTGTTCGACCCGCCCGTCGAAGAAACCCTGCGCTTCAAGGTCGGCGCGCAGGTGATGATGCTGAACAACGGCCAGGGTGACCGCTGGGTCAACGGCACCATCGGCCGGGTCATCGGCGTCGACTACGACCGCTACGGAGCCGTCGTCGAAGCGGAGTTCGCAGACGGCACCTGCGCCGACGTCACACCGTTCACATGGGAGGCGACGCGACCCGTGGTCTCCGGTGGCTCGTTGGGCCGCGAGGTGATCGGCTCGTATACGCAGCTGCCGTTCAAGCTCGCATGGGCGATCACGATCCACAAGAGCCAAGGGCAGACGCTGGAGCGACTGGTCGTCGACCTCACCGGCGGGATGTTCTCGACGGGTCAGCTGTATGTGGCCCTGAGCCGTTGCACGTCATTGGCCGGGCTGGCGCTGAAAAGGCCTGTGCTGCCTAAGGATCTGAAGACCGACCGCCGCATCGCCCGGTTTTTGCGGACTTCGGTCAGCGAATCGGACGTCCGGCGGTACTGCGCGATCGGCATGCTGACGGTCGGCGACGAGGGCCGGATGTCGCGGCCACGGCCGGTTGAGCTCGCGGTGGCGTTCGACGATGGCACGGCGATTTCCACGTTGGTGAATCCGCAGCGGGATCTGGCGGATGCGCGAAAGGCGTTCGGGATCAGCGTCTCCGACGTGTTACTGGCACCGACGCTGCGGGAAGCGTGGGCGGTGATCGCACCGATGCTTGCGGGCCGCACGCCGGTGGGTGTCGGGGTGGACGAGACGCTGGGCCTGATCGACTTCGAGCTCAAGCGGTTGGGGTATGTCACGGCGATGCCGCTGGGTGTGGAGCTGCGAGGATCACGGGTGTCGGGGCGGACCGCCTTGGAGCGGGCGCGGTCGGCGCTGGAGGCGCACGGCGGGTCGGACACCGAAACCGGCTCGTCGGCATTCGAGGAACCTGAACCAGCGGAGTCCCTTTCGGGTCTTCTGGTCAGCAGGGACTCGGCGGTGCCGACCCCTGCCGCAGAGCATCTACCGGGACTGTCGGCACTGCTGCGGGTCAGCCGGGACGTCGGCGCCGTGGTGCTTGGCGTCGCAACGGCGTCAACAATTGATGACGCCTGCTCCACGACATGGACAGCCCCAGCCCGGCAGTCGGTCGCCGATCAGTTGCGCACGGCGGCCGCGCGCGCAGCTGCCAACGGAGGTCGTCGCGAGGCTGCAGGAAGCGTCCAAGCTGCTGGGCGTCGAAATCGTCTCGGAGTCGTTGTTTTTGGAGCGCGACGACATCGGCGATGTCCTGGTCCCGGGCGCGCGGATCTGTTTCACCGGCACTGCCCAGGACACCGCGGGACGGATCGTCGAGCGTTGGGAGATGGAAGAGCTTGCGGAGTCCGCGGGGTTGAAACCGGTCAAGACAGTGTCGAAGACGCGCTGCGAGGTGCTGGTGACCGCGGAGGCGGGTTCGCAGTCAGGTAAGGCGCGCAAGGCCCTGGAGTACGGAAAGCCGGTATTCACCGCCGACGAGTTCCTCGCGTGGGCGGCTCAGGTCTCGCGGCGCCGTTGAGCCCGGGCGGCCTACCCTCCGTCCTGCACGGCTACATCCGAGTTGCCCTTCGCCCTCGCCGCCGCGCTGGTGTCTGGACTCGCCGATTCGGGAGCCGCCGCAGACTCGCCGCTGCCGCTGGCACCTTCATCCGAGGCAGCTTCTTCCGCCGGCGGAGCAAGCGGCGCTTCGATCCACGTCAACGTTTCGCCTGCCCCGTTGTACACGACGCTTGTCGGCGCTTCGCCCACCGCATCGAAGTAGACGACACCGGTGGCGTGGCCGCCCGGCAGCAACGTCATGCCGCTAAGGCTTTGAGGCGTCCAGACATTCGCAATTGCGGGATAGCTCTGCCCGCTGTCGGTTCGGGCGCTGAAGGCCCCGACCATAGGAGTGGGCATTCCGTTGATCGCGTCGGCGCGCACCGTGACTTCGTACAGCTGGCCGGTCACCGGGTACGGGATGGTGGCCTCACTCGGGAAGAACCTCGTGACCGTATAGCCGATCTCGCCGCCGCTGGGCTCGGTGACCGTCTGCTGGAGACCGAACACTTGGGGGTCGGCCGCCGACGCCGGCGCCATGGCGCCGAAGCCGAACACGACGGCTACGCCTGCGAAGGCCGCAGCTAACTTTTTGATTTCCACCTTGATTACCTCTTGGATTGACCTGCGGTGACTGGGCGAACAGTACTCTTCAAGATCACTGGCGGAAACCTGTGGGGCGTACTGTTCGGGCGTGCAGGTCGACGCTATGACGATTCCACAGCCTTTGTCCAGGATCGGCGATCTGGCGCGAAGCGTGCAGGTCGCGGGCTTCTCGGGGTTGCTGTTCACCGAAACGGGCCGGACGGCGTACCTCAATGCGGCGTTGGCATCGCAGGCGGCGCCGGGTCTGGAGCTGTCGACGGGCGTGGCGGTGGCGTTCCCGCGGAGCCCGTTCGTCACGGCGGCGACGGCCTGGGAATTACAGGAGGCAACGGGCGGCAAGTTCCGGCTCGGCCTTGGCACCCAGGTACGCACGCATGTGGTGCGGCGATACGGGATGGAATTCGAGCGGCCGGGTCCGCGGCTGAGGGATTACGTGCGGGCGGTGAAGGCGTGCTTCAGTGCGTTCCGGACGGGGAAGCTGGAGCACCACGGGGACTTTTACAGCCTGGACTTCATCACGCCGCAGTGGAGCGCGGGCCCGATCGACGCGCCGGATCCGAAGGTCGACATCGCGGCGGTGAACCCGTGGATGCTGCGGATGGCAGGCGAGGTGGCCGACGGCGTGCATGTGCATCCGCTCGGCGAGCCGGGCTACATCGCGCGCCATGTGGTGCCGAATGTCGCTGCAGGGGCCGAGTATTCGGGACGTTCAGCATCGGACATCGCGGTCATCGTGCCTGTGATGACGATCGTCGGTGACACCGACGAAGAACGGCACAACGAGCGCGAGCTGGTGCGGGCTAGCATGAGCTTCTACGGGAGCACACCGAACTATGCCTTCATCTGGGACGAGGCTGGCTTCGAGGGAACGACGGCGCGGATCCGGGAAAAGCAGAAGGCGGGCGACTTCAAGGGGATGGCCGCGCAGATCACGGACGACCACATCGCGACGTTCGCGACCGAGTCGACGTGGGACGGACTGGCCGGCGCATTGAGCGAAAAGTACCGCCGAACGGCGACGCGCATCGTCCTCTACAACGCCATGGGCGATCAGGACCGCCTCGAGCGATACGGCGCCGTCGCGCGACAGATAGCTCAGGGTGAGTAGGGCCGCGTAGCGCCCTCCGCGCGGACCGAACCCCTCCGTCGTTCGACGCCTTCCGCGGCCAGTGGAGTCGCGATCTCTTCGAGTGACTTGCCTTCCGCATCGACCGCGAGGAACCAGGCGACAAGGCCGCCGACGATCATCACGGCCGCGCCCAGTAGATAGCCGAGAAACAGCAGGAAGGGGCGAGAGCCGTCGCCGATGAGCGCGCCGTAGATGACCGGACCGAGGGCACCGAAGCACTGTGCGATCGCGAAGAACACCGCGATGGCCTTGGCCCGAACCTCGAGGGGGAATATCTCGCTGACGGTGAGATAGGCGGCACTGGCCCCGGCTGATGCGAAATAGAAGATGATGCACCAGGCGATCGTCTGGGTGATCGCGTTGAGTACCCCGGCGTTGAACAGCACCGCGCTGACGGCGAGCAGAAGACCGGACAGTATGTACGTCCCCGCGATCATCTTCTTGCGGCCGATGGTGTCGAAGAAGTGCCCAATGGTCAACGGACCCGTCAGGTTTCCGACGGCGAATGCGATGAGGTACAGCGGCGTCGACCCCGAGGGCACCCCGTAGAACTTGCCGAGCACCAACGTGTAGGTGAAGAAGATGGCGTTGTAGAGGAACGACTGGCTGATCATGAGTGCCGCACCCAAGATGGACCGGGTCGGGTAGTCGCGGAACAACACTCGCGTCAGCGCGAGATAGCCGATCTTCTCGGTCGGCCGCAGCTCGATGGCTTTGCTCTCGTCGACCGGCGGCAGTGTCGCACCGGTGGCCTCCACCTCCTGCTCGATGTAGGAGATCGACTGCTCGGCGTCGTCGACGCGGCCGTTCATCACCTGCCAGCGCGGGCTCTCCGGCAAATGCCGTCGCACAAACAGAATCACCAGCCCCAGCACCGGGCCGATCAGAAAGGCCAGCCGCCAACCGAGGCTGAGGTCGATGACCTTGAGGAACACGAACGTGCCGAGAGTGCCGAGAATCGCACCGCCCCAGTACGTTCCGTTGACCGCGATGTCGACTCGGCCGCGGAAGCGGGCGGGGATCAACTCGTCTATAGCCGAGTTGATGGCGGCGTACTCGCCACCGATGCCCATGCCTGCGATGAACCGGGTGACGTAGAGGAACACGATCCAGCCAACGCCGTTGCCCAGTGTCAATGCCGTGAGACCGCTGCCGATGAGGTAGACGCCCAACGTGATCATGAAGAGGTTGCGCCGGCCGAGCTTGTCCGACAGTCGCCCGAAGAACAGCGCGCCGACCACCTCGCCGGCCAGATACACGCTCGCGATGAATCCGACCGCCGCCGACGACAGCGCAAGCGTCTCGGGCTGGGTGAGCGTGTCGGCCACGGAGCTGGCCACGGTGATCTCCAGCCCATCGAGGATCCAGGCCACACCGAGCGCAACGACCATGCGGGTGTGGAATGGCGACCATGGCAGCCGATCGATCCGCGCGGGAATGATGCTGCGGATCACGCCTTGTGTTTCGGTCGGTGTTGCCACGGTCGCCTCCTTGCGAACAGGACAAATGATGATCACCGCTTTCCCGTGACTTTCACATTGCAAACCTTTCGACGCACCGCAGACTTGCCTGATACTCGTTCCCACGTGTCAACTGGTTCCATGGAGGCCACCGTGATCCGCAGTTCCAATGGTGAGGCGGAGTCTCCGTGGTCGCCCCGAGAGTGTGAGCTGCTGGCGGTGACGCTGGAGTTGCTGCAGGAACACGGCTACGACCGGTTGACCCTCGATGCGGTGGCCGCCACCGCGCGTGCCAGCAAGGCCACGCTCTACCGACGGTGGCCGACCAAGGCCGAACTCGTATTGGCCGCATTCGTCGAAGGCACCAGGCACGTGGCCGTCGACCCGGACACGGGCTCGCTTCGCGGTGATCTGCTGAAGCTCGGCGAGGCGATCTGCGCTCATGTCAGCACGCATGCGAGCACCATTCGGGCGGTGCTCGTCGAAACGTCTAGAAGCGCTGAGCTGGCCGCCATGATGCAAGAACAGTTCCTTGACCAGCGAAAAGCGCTGATGGCGCACGTCCTAGCCCGAGCGGTCGACCGCGGTGAGATCGAAGGCTCCGCCATCACCGAGGACCTCTGGGACATGTTGCCCGGCTACCTCATCTACCGCTCGGTGCTGACCGGCCGCGCCCCGTCCGGCCGCACCATCCAAGAACTGGTCGACAACGTGCTGCTCCCCAGCCTGACCCGACACAACGCCGGGCGCTCATGACGTTCCCGCGAGCACCCGTACCGCTTGTGCGGTCCTGTCCCGTACCGTACTGTCAACTAGGTTGATATTGCCGCCCGGATAGAGAAAGTCGTACTACCGTTCGTCAACGTGTCACTGGCCATCGAAAGGGTCACGGATGCCGCGGTTTTCGCTCGGAAGCCGATTGTTGCGACGGTGGATGCTCCTGGTGGCCGCGCTCGTCGTCGCGATCGCGGGATTCGCGGTGTACCGCCTGAACGGCATCTTCGGCTCCAAGGACGTCACCTCCACCCCCAGCGGAGCCGCCAACGAGATCGTGCCGTTCAACCCCAAACACGTCGTCATGGAGGTCTTCGGCGCCCCTGGCACCGTCGCGACCATCACCTACCTGGACGTCAACGCCCAACCACAGCACGTCAACGACGCGACGCTGCCGTGGGCCTATGACACCACCACCACCCAACCGGCCGTCTTCGTCAACGTCCAGGCCCAAGGTGACAGCAACTCGATCGGCTGTCGCATCAAGATCGACGACGTCGTCAAAGACGAAAGAACGGTCAACACGCTGAACGCCTTCACCTACTGCCTGGACAAGTCCGGATGAGCCACCACGTCACCGAGCGCCCAACGACGGCGACCGATCGGGTCGCGCGGTGGATTCGTTGGCTCTGCGTGCCGATCCTCTTGTTCTGGCTGGCCGTCGCGGCCCTGACGAACGCGCTTGTGCCGCAGCTGGAGAAGGTCGGCGAAGAACACAATGTGGCGTTGAGCTCTCCGGATTCGCCCTCGCTGCAAGCGTTTCAGCGCATCGGCAAGGTATTCCACGAGTTCGACTCCGACAGCGCCGCGATGGTGGTGCTCGAGGGCGACCAGCCCCTTGGCGCCGACGCGCACCGCTACTACGACGAGCTGGTCAAGCGATTCAACGAGGACACCAAGCACGTCGAGCACGTGCAGGACTTCTGGGGCGATCCGCTGACTGCCGCGGGCTCGCAGAGCCCGGACGGCAAGGCCGCGTACGTTCAGGTGTTCCTGGCAGGCAACCAGGGCGAGGCGTTGTCTCTGGAATCGGTCAACGCGCTGCGTGACATCATCGCGAAAACGCCCGCGCCGCCGGGCATCCACGCCTACGTCGCGGGCTCCGCAGCCCAGATCGCCGATCAGTTCGAGGTGGGCAATTCAAGCACCGTGATGGTCACGCTGCTGACCGTCGGCGTCATCGCGCTGATGTTGCTCATCGTGTACCGCTCGCCGGTCACCATGATCATCGCCCTCGTCACGGTGCTCATCGAGATGTCGGCGGCGCGCGGGATCGTCGCGTTCCTTGCGAACGTCGGAGTCATCGGCCTTTCGACATATTCGACGAACCTGCTCACGTTGCTGGTCATTGCCGCCGGAACCGACTACATGATCTTCCTGCTCGGCCGCTATCACGAGAGACGCAACGAAGGCTGGGACCGGGAGACCGCCTTCTACGACATGTACCGGGGGACGTCGCACGTCATTCTCGGCTCGGGACTGACCATCGCCGGCGCGGTGTTCTGCCTCTACTTCACCCGCATGCCGTACTTCCAGAGCCTCGGGATTCCGGCGGCGATCGGGGTTCTCGTCGCGCTGTTCGCTTCGTTGACTCTGTCGCCCGCCATGCTGGTGATCGGCGGCCGTTTCGGTCTGCTGGATCCCAGACGCAAGACGGCCAAGCGCGGCTGGCGGCGGATCGGAACGGCGATCGTTCGGTGGCCTGGGCCGATCCTGATCGCAACGCTGGCGCTCGCCTTGATCGGACTGGCAGCGCTGTCCGGCTACAAGGCGAGTTACGACATCAGCCGGTACATGCCGGCCAGTGCGCCGTCCAATGTGGGATACGCCGCTGCGGAGCGGCACTTCTCCAAGGCGCGCTTGAACCCCGAACTGTTGATGATCGAAGCCGACCACGATCTGCGTAATCCCACCGACATGATCCTGTTGGAGAGGGTGGCCAAGGCGGTCTTCCACACCGACGGCATCGCGCAGGTCCAGTCGATCACGCGGCCGCTCGGCACGCCGCTGGACCACACCTCGATTCCGTTCCAGATCAGCGCGAACAGTGCAGCGCAGGTCAACAACCTGCCTTTCCAGCAGGACCGGGCCGCTGACCTTCTCAAGCAAGTGGGCGTCATCAACGACACGATCAACATCCTGCGGCAGCAATACGCGTTGCAGCAGCAGTCCAGCGACATCACGCACGAGCAGAGCGAGGCATTCAAGCAGACCGTGGCCGTGGCGAATGATCTGCGCGACAAGATCGCCAACTTCGACGACTTCTTCCGCCCGATGCGCAACTATTTCTATTGGGAGCCACACTGTTTCGACATCCCCGTGTGCGCGGCGTTTCGATCGCTGTTCGATGCGCTGGATGGAATCGACGCGCTGACCGACCAGCTGGCCAGTGTCTCGGGGAGCATCGCCAAATTGGACGAGCTGCAGCCGAAGCTGGTCGCGCTGATCCCGCCGCAGATCGCGAGTCAGGAGACCAACCGCGAACTGACGATGACGAACTACGCGACCACGTCGGGGATCTACGACCAGAGCCAGGCGGCGCTGCAGAATTCGACCGCTTTGGGCCAGGCGTATGACGCGTCGAAGACCGACGACTCGTTCTATCTGCCGCCGGAGGCATTCAGCAATCCGGAGTTCCTGCGCGGGCTGAAGCTGTTCCTGTCGCCGGACGGTAAGGCCGCGCGGATGATCATCACTCACGACGGGGATCCGGCTACGCCCGAGGGCATTTCACATATTGCGACGATGAGGCACGCGGCGCAGGAGGCCGTCAAGGGCACGCCGTTGGCTGGGTCGAAGATCTACATCGGCGGTACGGCGTCCACCTACAAGGACATTTCGGAGATGGCGCATTACGACCTGATCATCGCCGGCATCGCTTCGTTGAGCCTCATCCTGCTGATCATGATGTTCATCACGCGCAGCATCGTCGCGGCGCTGGTCATCGTTGGCACCGTGGCGTTGTCGCTGGGTGCGTCTGTCGGTTTGTCGGTGTTGGTGTGGCAGCACCTCTTGGGTATCGGTTTGTAT
>Ga0318562_10001102_pt1 | contig 12090 bp, 10 predicted proteins | sample GRESIP066b5f18_FD_203688 | JGI IMG/M metagenome (GOLD analysis project Ga0318562, IMG submission 203688) | Tropical soil microbial communities from Luquillo Experimental Forest, Puerto Rico - GRE.SIPMG.066b5f18 | ecosystem: Environmental > Terrestrial > Soil > Tropical forest > Bulk soil...
GCGGTGGCGCGAGCGGAGGCATTGTAGACCACCACGTCGGGCACGCCCTGCGTCGCGATCACCGCGTCGAACAGTCCACCGACCTCCTCCGGCTCGGCGGCCTCGCAGGCGAAGGTCGCCGCCGCGGTCTCCTGCGCCAGCGCGGCGAGCCGGTCGGGATTGCGCGACGCCAGCGCCACCTGGAGCCCATTCTTGGCGAACAGCCGCGCCAGCGAGGCGCTGAGGCCGGTGCCGACGCCGACGATAAGTGCCGATCGCATCTCCATGGCCGATCTCCTTGCTTGGTATGTCGCTTCGGTGTTGCCTATCATCGCCGCAAAATGGAGACACGTCATGCTGGGACTGATGCAGCAGCAGCCGCTGCTGATCTCGTGGCTGCTCAGGCAGGCGGCGCGGCATCACGGCGGCGCCGAGGTGGTGTCCGCGACCGGTCAGGGCGGCATCCATCGCACCACCTGGGCCGAGACCGAGCGCCGCGCGCGGCGGATGGCGCGCGTGCTCCAGGGCCTCGGCGTCAGGCCGCAGGACCGCGTCGGCACGCTGGCGTGGAACGATTACCGGCATCTCGAGATCTACTACGCGGCGTCCGGCATGGAGGCGATCTGCCATACCATCAATCCTCGCCTGTCGCCTGATGACATCGCCTACATCATCGGCCATGCCGGCGACAGCGTGCTGTGCGTCGATCCGGGCTTCGCGCCGCTGATCGGCGGCATCGCCGCACGCATCAAGGACAGCGTGCGCGCCGTGGTGATGATGACCGACGAGGCGGGAATGCCGGCACTGGAGCTGCCGCGCGAGATGCGGCTGCTCTGCTACGACACGCTGATGCAGGCGGCGGACGACGACTACGCGTGGCCGAGCTTCGACGAGAACACCGCGAGCGCGCTCTGCTACACCTCGGGCACTACGGGACGGCCGAAGGGCGTGCTGTACAGCCACCGCTCCACACTGATCCACGCCTATGCGGTGGCGATGCCCGACGTGCTGGACCTGCGCGCCACCAGCCGTGTCCTGCCGGTGGTGCCGATGTTCCACGTCAACGCCTGGGGCATCCCCTATGGGGCGGCGCTCACCGGTGCGGCGTTGGTGCTGCCGGGGCGGCACCTCGACGGCGCCAGCCTGGCCCGGCTGTTCAACCAGGAGCGTGTCACCTTGAGCTGCGGCGTGCCGACGGTGTGGCTGGGCCTGCTGCAGCATCTGCGCACCAGTGGTGAGAAGCTCACCACCGTGAAGCGGATCATGACTGGCGGCTCGGCTGCGCCGCCGCTGCTGATCGAGGCGTTTCGCGACGAGTACGGCGTCGCGATCGAGCACGGCTGGGGCATGACAGAGCTGAGCCCGGTCGGCACCTACAACGCGCCGAAGCCGCCGCAGGCGGGTCTGTCCGGCGAGCCGGCGGTGCGCCACATGCTGAAGCAGGGCCGCGTGCTGGCGGGGATCGACATGAGAATCGTCGACGGCGACGGCCGCGAGCTGCCATGGGACGGCAAGCAGTTTGGCGATCTGATGGTGCGCGGCCCCTGGGTCTGCAGCGCCTATTTCGGCGATCCCCCCGGCAGCGCCTGCGATGCCGATGGCTGGTTCGCCACCGGCGACGTCGCGACCATCGATCCCGATGGCTACATGGAGATCACCGATCGTTCCAAGGACGTGATCAAGTCGGGCGGCGAATGGATCAGCTCGATCACCCTGGAGAACATCGCGGTGTCGCACCCCGACGTGGCCGAAGCGGCGGTGGTGGCGGCGACCCATCCGAAATGGGACGAGAGGCCGCTGCTGCTGGTGGTGCCGCGGCCCGGCCACACCGTCGATCCGGCGTCGGTGCTGCGGCTGTACGAAGGTCAGGTGGCCAAGTGGTGGCTGCCCGACGCGGTGGTGGTGGTGGACGAACTGCCGCATACGGCGACCGGAAAGCTGCTGAAGACCGAGCTGCGCAGCCGTTACCGCGAGTATTACCAGACGACGACCCCCTGACGGCGGTCGACCGCGAGGTCGAACCGCCAACTGTCGGGTCAGCCGGTGCGCTATGGCTGGGCGGCCCGGGCACCATAGCGGTCGATCGGAAAGGGCGCGGCGAAGTGGCACGCGACCGATCTCCCGTCCGCCACAGTCCGCAACGACGGTACGCTCTCCCGGCACACCGGCTGCGCGATCGGACAGCGCGGATGAAAGTGACATCCAGTCGGCACCCGCGCCGGGCTCGGCACATCGCCGTGCAGGATGATCCGCGCACGCTTGCGTTCCGGGTCGGGAGCCGGAACCGCCGACAGCAGGGCCTGGGTGTAGGGATGATGCGGCGCGTCGAACAGCGCGTCGCGATCGGCCAGCTCCACCAGCCGGCCGAGATACATCACCGCGATCCGGTGCGCGATGTGCCGCACCACCGCCAGATCGTGCGAGATGAACAAATACGCGACACCGAACCGGTCCTGCAGGTCCTGCAACAGGTTCACCACCTGGGAGCGGATCGACACATCCAGCGCCGACACCGGCTCGTCGGCGACGATCAGCCGCGGTCCAGGCGCGAGCGCACGCGCGATCGCGATGCGCTGGCGCTGGCCGCCGGAGAACTCGAACGGGTAGCGGCGCAGATGCGCCGCCTCCAGCCCGACCAGACGCAGCAGTTCGCTCACCCGTTCGCGGCGGTCCGCACGCGTGCGACAGACCCGATAGACGTCGAGCGGTTCGGCGATGATGTCCTCGACAGTCTGGCGCGGACTGAGCGATGCATAGGGATCCTGGAACACGATCTGCATCTCACGCCGGCGCCGGCGCAGCGCACGATGGCCGAGCTCCAGCAGGTTCTCACCGGCGAAGTCGATGCTGCCGGATGTCGGCTCGGTGAGACGCAGCAGCATGCGCCCGGTGGTGGACTTGCCGCAGCCGGACTCGCCCACCAATGCCAGCGTCTCGGCGGCGGCGAGATCGAACGACACGCCGTCCACGGCGCGCACCTGACCGATCGTATGGATGCCGGCGGGGCCGCCGGTGATCGGAAAGTGCTTGGTCAGATCGCGAACCTGCAGCAGCTTCCCAGTGGAAAGCGCAGGCAGAGGCCGGGGCTCCTCCTCCCCTTGCGGGAGGGCGATCGGGGAAGGGTGCGTCGTTTGGTCCGTTCCGCCTGGCATCAGGCCAGCGCCCAGCACGCCGCCTCGCCGCCTGCACCGTCGCCCACCACCGGCGGCTCTTCCCGGCGGCAGATGTCGCGCGCAAGCGCACAGCGCGGATGGAAGCGGCAGCCCGGCGGCATGGCGAGCGCTGACGGCACCGCACCCTCGATCGTGCGCATGCGATGCTCGCGCGCGTCCAGCGACGGCACCGAACGCAGCAGGCCCTGGGTATACGGATGTCGCGGCGTCGCGAACAGCCGCCGCACCGGCGCGCGCTCGACCACCTTGCCGGCGTACATCACCACGACGGTATCGACCAGGTCGGCAATCACGCCGAGGTCGTGCGTGATCAGAATGATCGCGGTGGCCATCTCGCCCTGCAGCCGCCGCATCAGGTCCAGGATCTGCGCCTGGATCGTCACGTCCAGCGCGGTGGTTGGCTCGTCGGCGATCAGCAGCTTCGGATGACACACCAGCGCCATCGCGATGACCGCGCGCTGACGCATCCCGCCGGAGAGCTGATGCGGATAGGATCGCGCGCAGCGCGCCGGATCGGCGATACCCACCAGCTCCAGCATCTCCGTCGCACGCGCCAGCGCCGCCGCACGCGACGCATCGCGATGCAGCCGCACCGCCTCGGCAATCTGCTCGCCCACGGTGAACACAGGATTGAGCGTCGTCATCGGATCCTGGTAGATCATCGCGATGGCATCGCCGCGCAGTTCGCGCAGCCGCGCCTCGCCCAGCGCGGCGATGTCCTCGCCGTCGAACATGATGCGACCCGAAACGATCCGCGCCGGCGGACTTGGGATCAGCCGCATCAGCGACAGCGCGGTCATCGTCTTGCCACAGCCGGACTCGCCGACGATGCCGAGTGAGGCACCCGCCGGCAGCGAGAACCCGACGCCGTCCACCGCACGCACCACGCCACGCGGCGTGAACAGGTGCACCCGCAGATCGTCCACCGCCAGCAACGGCGCGCTCACGTCTCCAGCTCCGGATCGAGCAGGTCGCGCAGCGCGTCGCCCACCATGTTGAACGCGAGCACCGCGACGGTGATCGCGGCGCCGGCGAACGCCGCCGGCCACGGATCGCCGACCAGGTCGCCCATGCCCTCGCGGATCATGTTGCCCCAACTCGGCGCCGGCGGTTGCGTGCCGAGGCCCAGGAATGACAGCGCCGCCTCCAGCCGGATCGCGGTCGCGATCCACAGGCTCAGCGCTACGATGAGCGGACCGGCGATGTTCGGCAGTACGTGGCGCGCCATGATGGCGAACGGCCCGCGTCCCGATGCGATCGATGCGTCGATGAACGGCTCGCGCCGTACCACCTGCGTGGCCGATCGCGCCAGCCTGGCGAAGCGCGGGAACAGCGCGATGGCGATGGCGACGATCGCGGTGCGGAAACCGGGGCCGAGTGCAGCGGCGATCATCACGCCGAGCAGCAGCGAGGGAAACGACATCAGCAGATCGGCGAAGCGGCTGAGCAGCCGGTCGGTCCAGCCGCCGAAATACCCCGCCAGCATGCCGGCCCAGATCCCGAACACGGCGGCAAGCACCGGCGCCGAGACGCCGATCGCCAGCGACGCCTGCGTGCCGAGCAGCACGCGCGAGAACACGTCGCGGCCGAAGGAGTCGCTGCCGAACCAGTATTCCGCCGACGGCCCCTGGCTCGCGCCGAGAAAGTTCTGCTCCAGAGGGTCGTGCGGTACCAGCCACGGCCCCGCCAGCGCGAGCACGACCAGCACCGCCACCAGGACCACGCCGATCGTGGCGAGTGTATTGCCGGCGACGTAGCTCGCGACAGCGCCGCGCCGCGCGTCGCCGCTCAGGCGTTCGGCGAGGTCGCTCATCGCAGGGTGATCCGCGGATCGATCGCGGCGCAGAGCAGGTCGGTGAGCAGGTTCACCAGCACCACGAAGAACGCGAACACCACCAGGCCCGCCTGCACCATCGTGTAGTCACGCGCGGTGATGCCGCCGATCAGCAACTGGCCGAGGCCAGGGCGGGAGAACACCAGTTCGACCGTGATGGTGCCGGACAGCGTGGTGAGCAGGTAGATGCCCATGCCGGTCGTCACCGGGATCAGCGCGTTGCGCAGCGCGTGCTTGAAGATCACCCAGCGTTCGGCCACGCCCTTGCCGCGCGCGGTGCGCACGTAGTCGCGCCGCAGCACCTCCAGCAGCGACGTGCGGGTCAGCCGCATGACGAACGCCGCCATCACCAGGCCGAGTGTGATCGCCGGCAGCACCAGGTGATGGAGATTGTCGAGCACACCCTCCCCGCCGCCCAGCATCGGAAACCAGTCGTAATGCAGCGAGAAGGCGATCAGCAGCAGCACGCCGACATAGAAGTCCGGTAGCGAGAAGCCGGCCAGCGCGAACAGCCGGCCGACGACGTCGGGCGAACGGTTGCGCCGCACCGCCGCCCAGGCGCCGAGAGGCACGCCGACGCCGACGCCGATCAGAGTGGCGGCGAGCGCGAGCTCGATCGTGTAAGGCAGGCTGTCGAGCAGCAGCGCGTTGATCGAGGTGCCGTTGGTCATCGAGACGCCGAAATTACCGGTCAGCGCATGGCCGACGAAGGTTACGTACTGGATCCAGAGCGGCTGATCGAGCCCGAGCTTCTGGCGGAACGTGGCGATCGCTTCGGGTGTCGCGTATTCGCCGAGTGCCGCGATCGCTGGATCGCCCGGCAGGATGCGCAGCGCCAGGAACACCAGCGTCAGCACCAGCAGGACGGTGGGGATGACCTCCAGGCCGCGACGCAGGATGTAGCCGGCCATCAGCGCGCTTGCGCCCTCAATGGACGCTCGCCCTGCCCAGCGTGAACGTGCCCATGAACGCCAGCACCGGGAAGCCGATCTCCAGCCGCGGATTGTGCACCCAGGTCCCAGCGGGGCTCGGCAAAGGTACCACCGGCACCTGCTGCAGGATCTGCATCTGGATCTCCTTCAGCAGCGCCAGCCGCTTCGCATCGTCCACCTCCTGGTGCGCGCGGTCGATCAGCGCATCGACATTGCCCGCCACATCGCCGAAATGGGAGAAGTTCATGTTGTGCGTCGGCTTGCCGACGATCGAGCGCGAATCATAGAACGCGTTCAGGATTGCCTGCGTCAGCGGCGGCTGGCCGGTGCCGTACACCACCAGCGGATCGAGATCGCGCCGGATGTCCACGTGATAGCTCGCGTGATCCACCAGCCGCATGTTGATCTGGATGCCGACCTTGCGCAGCTGCTCCTGCACGATCAGCAGGTTGGTCTTGTATTCCTCGCGCTCGCTGATGAATACGTCGATGCTGAACCCGCTCGGCAATCCGGCGTCAGCCAGCAGCTTGCGGCTGCGCTGCGGATCGAAGGTGTACGGCCAGTCCGGCGGAACGTCCTCCTTGCCGAGTGAGCCGTAGAACCCCTGCGGCGAAATCCCGTACATCGGCTCGACGAAGTCGCCGAACGCGTTGAACCACGCGGTCGGATCGATCGCGTGCGCGATCGCCTGGCGCACGCGGATGTCGTCCAGCGGCTTGCGCGTCATGTTGAGGAACAGCGCCCAGGTGCCTCCCGGCCGGCCGTAGTCGAAGATCGCATCCGGCTTCTGCTTCTTCAGGCTCTGGAACCAGCCGGGCACCGCCGCACCCTCGATCATGTCCACGTCGCCCTTGACGAAAGCGAGCGTGCGCGGGGCGGTCTCGGTCAGGAACAGCTCCTCCAGACGATCGATCTTCGGCTTGCCGCCCCAGTACTGATCGAACGCGTGCCAGACGATCTTCTGCTTCGGGTCATAGCTGGCGAACTCGAACGGCCCGGTACCGACCGGATTGAGCCGCAGCTTGTCGCCGAGCTGCTCGACCGCCTTGCGGCTCTGCATGTAGCCGCCGAACCGCGGCATGCAGCAGAACGCATAGATGAACGGACTGGGCTGGGTGAGATGGAACACCGCGGTGTAGGCATCCGGTGTCTCCACGCTTTCGATCTGGCGGAAATTGGCCGAGTACTGCGAGCCGGTCTTCGGATCGGCCATGCGATGGATGGTGAACGCCACATCCTCGGCGGTGAACGCGCCGTAGCCCTTGTGCCACTGTACCCCATGTCGCAGATGGAAGGTCCAGGTGCGCCCATCGGGCGACATCTCCCAGCGTTCCGCGAGCTCGCCCTGCAGCTGATCGGCCTGGATCTTCGTCGTGCCGTCCGGCGGGCTCACCAGCGTGTTGTAGGTCTGGCGCATGGCGAACTCGTCGCCGTTGCCGATACCGTAGGCCGGATCGAGCGCGCCGAGATCGCGCGCGGACACGCCGACCCGCGCGATCGTTTCAGCCGATACGGCATGCGCGCACAACGCTGCGGCGGCGGCGATCAGGGTGGTCAACGATCGGTACGGCATGATTCCCCCTCGTCGCCGGTCGTGCCAGGCCGGCCTTGATCGGTACGGTATGCAGGCGGAGAGTGCGGCGTCAACAAACCCGGTCATCACAGGAGCTTTCATGCGCCCCTCCGGCCGCGCCGCCGACGTCCTGCGTCCGATCTCGCTGACCCCGGGCTTCGCCCGTCACGCCGAGGGCTCCTGCCTGATCCGCATGGGCAACACCGAGGTGCTGTGCGCCGCCAGCATCGAGGGCCGCGTGCCGCCGTTCCTGCGCAATTCCGGGCAGGGCTGGGTCACCGCGGAATATGGCATGCTGCCGCGCGCCACCCACACCCGCGGCGAGCGCGAGGCGGCCCGCGGCAGGCAGTCGGGCCGCACTCAGGAGATTCAGCGCCTGATCGGCCGCGCACTGCGGGCAGTGGTGGACCGTTCGAAGATGGGCGAGGTCACGCTCACCCTCGACTGCGACGTGCTGAATGCCGATGGCGGCACGCGGTGTGCCGCGATCACCGGCGCCTGGGTGGCGGTCAGCCTCGCGTTTCGCCACCTGCTGAAGATGAACGTGATCAAGACGCTGCCGCTCACCGGCCAGGTCGCCGCCGTGTCGTGCGGCATCACCGGCGGTGAGCCGGTGCTCGATCTCGACTACGCCGAGGACTCGACGGCCGAGGCGGACGCCAACTTCGTGCTGACCGATCAGGGCGGCATCGTCGAGATCCAGGGCACCGCCGAGCGCAGCGCGTTCAGCGAGGCGCAGTTTCTCGGCATGCTCGGCCTGGCGCGCCAGGGCGTCGCGGCACTGTTCGAGGCGCAGCGCGCGGCGGTCGATGGTGCGTAGGCTCGTCGCCGGCGCACGGCTGGTGCTGGCCAGCCACAATCCCGGCAAGCTCGCCGAACTCGCCGATCTGCTGCGGCCGCATGCCGTCGCGGTGGTTTCGGCCGGCGAGTTGGGGCTGGCTGAGCCGGCGGAGGATGCGCCCGACTTTGCCGGCAACGCCCGCGTCAAGGCGCTCGCGGCGGCGCGGGCGAGCGGGCTGCCGGCGCTGGCCGACGATTCCGGCTTCTGCGTCGCGGCGCTGCGCGGCGCGCCAGGCGTGCACTCGGCGCGTTGGGCGGGCCCCGGCAAGGACTTCGCGGCGGCGATGGAACGGGTGAACGGCGCGATCGGCGATCCCCCGGACCGGCGCGCCTGGTTCGTCGCGGCGCTGTGCCTCGCCTGGCCCGACGGCCACACCGCGACCTTCGTCGGCCGCGTGGGCGGCGCCGCGATCTGGCCGCCACGCGGCGACCAGGGCTTCGGCTACGACCCGATGTTCGTGCCCAACGGCAGCGGGAAGACGTTCGGCGAGCTCGATCCAGCCGAGAAACACACCGTCAGCCACCGCGCGCGTGCATTCGCCCAGTTTCTGTCATCCTGCCTGACTAGGCCGCTTTGATCGCCGCCACCTTCGCCGCGGTGATCCGCAACAGATCCACCGTCGTGGTGCGGAACACATGGCGCGGCGAGCCCGCTGCCGCCCACACCGGATCCAGCGCCAGCAGGTCCTCGTCCAGCAGCAGCATCGGCGGTGTGAGGTGGCCCACCGGCGACACCCCGCCGATCGCGAAGCCGGTGGTCTGTCGCACCCAATCGCCGTCTGCACGCCCGAGTTTCGCGCCCAGCGCAGTCTCCGCCTTCGCCTGATCGACCCGGTTGGCGCCGGATGTGATCACCACTGCCGCGCGCATGCCGCAGCGGAACACGATCGACTTGGCGATCTGCGCCACCGTGCATCCCACCGCCGCGGCGGCATCCGCCGCGGTGCGCGTGCCGGCGGGGAACTGGGTAATCGTGTCCGGGTGGCCCGCCGCCAGCAGCGCCGCGCGCACGCGCTCCACCGAGCCGCCGGTTTCGCTGGCGGACATCCTATATCTCCCGCAATGGAATCTCTGGCGCTCTATATCCACTGGCCGTTCTGTCTGGCCAAGTGCCCCTATTGCGACTTCAACTCCCACGTGCGCGAGCGCATTCCCCAGGCCCGCTTCCGCACCGCACTGCGCCGCGAGATGGCGTGGGAGGCGGAACGGCTGGGCAGCCGGCAGCTGACCTCGATCTTCTTCGGCGGCGGCACGCCCAGCCTGATGGAGCCGGAGACGGTCGCGATCCTGATCGAGGATGCCTGTCGCCTGTTCGCGCCGGCGCAGGGCCTCGAGATCACGCTGGAGGCGAACCCGACCAGCGTCGAGGCCGGCCGCTTAGCGGCACTCCGCGACGCCGGCGTGAACCGGGTGTCGGTCGGCGTGCAGAGCCTCGATCCGGCCGCGCTGCGGATGCTCGGGCGGGAGCATTCCGCGGCGCAGGCGATCGCCGCGCTGGAGACGGCGCGGGCGGTGTTCCCGCGGACATCGTTCGATCTGATCTACGCCCGGCCGGGCCAGACGCTCGATGCCTGGCGCGCGGAGCTGCGCCAGGCGCTCGCGCTGGCGGCGGACCATCTGTCGCTCTACCAGCTCACCATCGAGCCGGGCACGAAGTTCGCGGCCATGCATCGCCGCGGCGAGATTGAGCTGCCGGACGACGACACCGGCGCCGCGCTCTACGAGGCGACGGCGGAGGAAGCCGGGCGCTTCGGACTGCAGGCCTACGAGGTGTCGAACTACGCCGTGCCTGGCGGCGAAAGCCGGCACAACCTCGCCTACTGGCGCTACGCCGACTACGCCGGTATCGGGCCCGGGGCACATGGGCGGGTCACGCTTCAGTCGTCGCTGGCTGCCACCCGCCGCCATCGCGCGCCCGAACCCTGGGCGGACCGCGTCGAGCGCGACGGTCATGGCATCGTCGAACAGGTCCAGCTGGAACCCGTCGAACGCGCTCGCGAAATGCTGCTGATGGGATTCCGCCTGACCGAGGGGATCGACCCGGCGCGCTTCCTCCTGCGCACCGGTGTGCCGCTCGCGGCGGCGCTCGAGCCAGGCATGCTGCGCATGGCGCTCGACGAAGGCTATCTGGCGTGGGACGGGACGTCGCTCGCCGCGACGCCCGCCGGCCGGCTCCGGCTGGATTCCCTGCTGGCGGCAATCGCGCGCTGAGGCGGCCTCGCCGTCCTCGTCAGCCGGGTCGCCGTGCGGCGGTCAACATCGTGGCATCGGGTCGTCCCTGGTCCTCCAGCCGGCTGCTCCTGGGTTCGGGGGGTTCCAGCAGCTTCCATTGCGACACAAAACCATTCGCCTGCGACCATGCGGCGAACCCCCGATCGTAGTCTTCGCACGGGACCGACAGCAACTGCCGCATGAACTGAAATTCCTCGTCGTTGATCCAGGTGAAATCGTTGCAGATCGTCTTTCGCTCGCCGATCAGCTTGTTGACGATCGGGAACTCTACCCGCACGGTGATCGCCTCGATCGTCCGCTGCTTCCACTGGGCGCGGCCATAGTCTTCGATCGTGGCCTGCGGATCGCTGAACTCCCAGCCTTCTTTCACCAACATCTCGACCTGTGCCGCCCACGGTTGGAAATCCAGCTGATCGCCGGCGTATTTCTGCTGCTGGTCAGCCAGCTCCTGACGTGTCAACACGCGTCCGGTTCTGGCGCGCAGCTGCGTCTCCTTCACCTGGGCGACAACGCTGGAAATATGCCGCTGCGCTCGGCGCATGAATTCGTCCATGACGGCGGTGGCTTTCGAAACCACCAGCTTGCGCATCCGCTCGAGCTGTTCGTGTCGTGCGCCTTCATCATTCGCCTGCCGTTGCGCCTCCAGCACGCGCCGCTCATGCTCCTCGACATCCTGCTGCACCTGCACCTGACGCTGTCTCGCAACCGACTCGGCCTGCTGCTTCTGGGCGTCGGCCAGTTCCCGCGACGACAACACCTTCCACCCAGCCAGCTGGTCGGCGCCGATGGTGCCGCTGTCAACCTCCACCTTGAAGCCGTCGCGAACCAGGCCTGCCATCACCTCTTTCAGCATGCCGGCAGGGGCCGCCGCCGCCGTGCACTCCTTCCGCTTGAAGGCGATGAAGATCGCATCGGTCGAGGGCTGTTCGCGCAGCACGCTGGCCGGCGTAATGGTTGCGGCGAACGGTGACCCGACGCGCTTCAGCAGGTAACGGACGCCATCGGGGTCGGGACTCGTCGCGATGCAGACCACGCTGGCCGGGGCTTCGGTGTGGATGACCGAAACCACCCCGGGATCGCGGGTCTCGAAGCTCTTCAGCGCGTCCAGCCGCTCCGCCTCCTGGCGCACCGCCTCGCGACGGATCGCTTCGGCGCGCGCGGCTTCCGCGGCCCGGAAATCCGCGATCCTGTAAGTCCCCAGTGCGACGAACCGCCGACTGCGCAAGGCGTCCACCAGCGGCGACAGAACCTCCAGCGCGCCGCCGGCGATCTGGGCACCCGAGAAGATGATGAGATCGTGATTCGCCAGGTTGCCCGGCTCGCATGCAGTCAGCAGCAATGAAGCGCCGGTCAGGCGGCCCCTCTCCTCGATCTGTTTCTTGACCGCGCTCAGGAATCGCGGATCGATGGTGTCGGTGCCGAACGGCAGACACGCGTCCGCGCCGTTCTGGAACACCGGCTCGCCCTGCAGATTGCGAATGACGTTCGGCGTGTCGCGGCCGACGATGATCGCGGCGATGTCCTGAC
>Ga0318562_10001103_pt1 | contig 12087 bp, 13 predicted proteins | sample GRESIP066b5f18_FD_203688 | JGI IMG/M metagenome (GOLD analysis project Ga0318562, IMG submission 203688) | Tropical soil microbial communities from Luquillo Experimental Forest, Puerto Rico - GRE.SIPMG.066b5f18 | ecosystem: Environmental > Terrestrial > Soil > Tropical forest > Bulk soil...
CCCTGCTGGCCGTGCTGGGCCGGCAGCACCACGACCGCGGCGGCCATCGAGATGAGCACCACGCCGATCCCGGCGTAGGCGAACGAGCGCAGGAAGTACATCGGGAAGATCAGCAGCACGGCGAGCGCGGCCACGACCGTCGTGCCGCTGAACACGATCGTGCGCCCGGCCGTCTGCACGCTGCGCACGACCGCCTGCGCCGGCTCCTGTCCGCGCCCGAGCTCCTCCCGGAAGCGGCTGACCATCAGTAGCGAATAGTCGATGGACAGCGCCAGGCCGAGCGCGGTGGTCAGGTTGATCGCGTAGACCGCCACGTTGGTCACCGAGCCGAGCACGAACAGCTCCGCGAACGTGCCGAGGATCGCGATCCCTCCGATCGCCAGCGGCAATAGCGCGGCCATGACACCGCCGAACGCGAACACCAGCAGCGCCAGGATGACCGGAACGGCGATCCCCTCGGCGGTGCGCAGGCTGTTGCCGACCTGTTTCAGGATGTCGTTGTCGGTCGCCGAGCTGCCGCCGACCGTGATGTCGACCTGCCCGCTGTGCGATTGCAGGCTCGCCAACTCCGGCGAGCTCAGATCGTGGTCGCTCCTGGTGCTGCCGAGGACGAGCGCGTACTTGCCGTCCTTCGACCTCAGGCCGGGATTGCCGGTCTGCCAGTAGGACGCCACGTTCGACACGCCCGGCACCGCCGCAAGACGGCTCGCTGCCTCGGCGCCCGCGGCTCGTGCGGGCGCGTCGTCAACCGTCCCGGCCCCGGCGTGGACAAGCAGGACGACACCACCAGAGCCACCGAAGCGCTGGTCGGTCAGCGTCTGCGCGGTGGTCGACTCGGCGCCCGGATCCTGGAAGCCGCCGGTCTTCAGCTTCCCGAACGCGCCGAACCCCAGCACGCCGAACCCGACCACGGCCAGCATCGCCGCGGCCAGCACCAGACGGGCGCGGCGGACCACGAAACGTCCTACCGGCCCGGTCATCCCGCGCCCCTGCCCGTTGCCTCGCCGGGTCCGGTCCCGGCTGCTTGCAGTGGTCATGTCAAACTCCCTCCAGTCCTGCTGCGATTGCCGCAGGTTTGCGCATCAGATTCAGTGAGGGCGGTCGTCGGATATCCATGACGCCCGCAGCTCGACCATCCGCCGGGTTGCGTAATTCATCTCCGCTACCGTCAGCCGCAGCCGGTACCACACGCCCCGGAGCCGTTCGCGCCTGGTCCAGGAGAGCGACTTCTCAAGTCGCCGCCTTGCCATGAGGTCAGCCCGTCCGGGAACGGGGCTCGCCGTCGTCTCCGCCCATGGTTCACGCCGCTGATCGGAGCCTTCGCGCGTCTTGCGAGCAGCGTCGTCGGCGTTCATCGAAAATCGGCCCTCTTCCTAGGTCTTTGGCTGCCGATCGCCGGTGGCTGGGGCCCCAGCTGGCCCTGTTGGCCCGGCTCTCCGAGGAACGGTACGAATTCCGGTCGCCGTGGCGCGTCACCCGAAGGTGCCTGCCCGGTGGAATATCGCGGCCCGGCGATTGGTCACTCGAAGGTGCTACCGGGCAGGCTGAGTTTCGGCCAGGGCCCGCCGGTTGAAGACGGCGGCGAGGGCAGCATCACCGCGCAGCCGGGCGAGCGAGGCGCGCAGGAACGTGATCCCTGCGGGGACATTGGCCAGCCCGCTCGCCGTCCGCCCGGCGGGGTCCTCATGCGGTTCGTCGCCGCTGAGCGTGAACGCGTGCTCGGCGTCATCGCGCAGGGCCTCGAGTGCTTCGGTCTGGCATCCCATGGCGGCGCCGTATGCCTGGGCCAGGCACAGCCGCGGACGGTCGCGTACCGACTCCGCCGGCAGCGCCGACAGCCAGCGGCGCAGGGTCACGGCCTCGCAGCGGCCGAGCAGCGTCTCGACGGGCCGCTCCACCAGCCGCGCCGCCCAGGCCACCTCCCCGGCCGCAGCGCATGCCCCACCGCGTCATCGGCCAGACCATGCTCCTCACACCAGGCCATATCCGCGTGACCGCAGGCACGCAGGAGCGCGGTCCGGTAGCCAGGGTCGACGCGGCGAGCCGCAGACCCAGGCCCGCCAGCGCAGCGGTGGCGCCGAACCTCTTGGTCAGGCCCTGGGACGGCTGATGGACCGCGCATCAGGAAGTGGTGAGCACCTCGATGGCTTCGTTGTCCCAGCGGCGAAGGGCGCGGCGCACGGACCGTGGATCGGAGTAGGCGAGTTGCCGGGCGAGCGCCGCGGTGCTGACCGTTCCGGACTGGCGGGCCTTTAGGGCCCGGCGCTGGCGGACGGCGTTCAGCTCGTCGCGCCAGGTGGTACCGTGCTCGGCGAGCTGGCGCTGCAAAGTCCGCGGGCTGACTGCCATCTGCTTGGCCATACTCTCCAGCGACGGGCTGCCCGCCTCGATCGACCGGGCCAGCAGCTGCTGGAAATGGCCGTGCCAGGTCACTAGAGGAGGCGCCGGCAGGCTAGCGGCATAACGATTCAGGATGCGGGCGAGGCTGGGATCCGCGCCGCGCATCGGCAGATCCAAGTCACGGGCACTGAAGGTCAACGTGGTGATCGGCGCACCGAAGTCAACGGTGCGGGTGCCCAGCCCCTCGGCCAGCCGTCGGTGCGACCGGGGCGCTGACTGAGCGAACGCAATGCGGACCGGGCGGACGGGCTGGCCCGTGGCCGCCCGTGCTCTGGCGTAGAGCGCCGCGACGCTGAACTGGAGGCACAAGTCTTCACCCCGCCCGCCCGGCTCGGCTTGGCGGTAGGAGTAGGTGGTCTCCCGGTCGGTCTCGGCCTCAACCTGCCGCTGAAGCCGGGTCGTTACTAGGTGCATGTACCGGCTGTCGGTCTCGAGACCTTCGCGGAGCGTGCCAGCAGTGGTGAAGAGGTAGTCGAACAGGTCCAGCTCACCGACCTGGTGGCGGTCCATGACGGTCATCGCGATGTCCGGATCCCCCAGCGCACGCTCAGCCAGCTCGAACAGGACCATGGCGTACCGCGAGGGGAGCATCCCCCGGTCGACGTTGAGCGCCCAGGCCGGCAGCCTGGCCTCGCGGGCCAGCTGCCGCGCGTCAGCGCCACCTGCCGCGGCCGCACCCAGCAGGTACCGCGGGAAGATCAGCGTGTCGTACGCGGGCGCCGGACTGAACGTGCCCACCACGACATCATCTCCCGTTGCACCGGCCGGTCACCATCCGGTACCCCCGACTTATCCGGGCGAACCTGCACGTACCAGCACCATACGCTCGGCTGCACGCAGCATTTGAGCGTCGATGGCTGTAGCCAGGCCGGAAGGCTCACCATTCCGGGTGAGGCAGCGTGACCCAGCGAACGGCCGTTGACGGCGAGGTACCTGGGCGCCAGCCGAGAAAGGCGCGATGACGCGTATGGCCCGGCTTGTGGCGTCTCCGGTCCTCCCGCGTGCCGACTGCGTCATTCATGCTGAGAGTCGAGAACCTGACGAGATTGCGACAGCCGATGCAACGACGCCTTGAAACACAGCGGTGCTCGGCCGACCGCATCGGCGTTGACGGAGGCGCCGATGACGGGCGCCAGCCGTCTGGCACTCAAGCCCGGCACCCTGCGGCGGCGCCGCGCCGACCACGGCACCACCTGGAACGGTTCCGGGCATGGACACCATTCGAGACATCCTGATCTCCGGCCCTAGCGTCGCCGGGCCCGCCCTGGCCGGTGGCTCAGCCGGTACGGCTTTCACCCGACGCTGGCGGAGAGGGCGCCACAGCTGCGTGACCGCGATTACGCGGTCGACTTCCGCGGCCCGCCCACCTGACCGTGCTGGCCGAGAGAGGCATCGTCCGGGCGGTCAAGGCCAGGCAGACCCGCCTGTCCCGCACCACCCATCGTCGACCCGCAGGGCCGGCCGGCAGCGCAGATGCCCGCCCACGTCTTCGCCGGCGACGTCGAGATCCTGCGCGGCGACCTGGCCGAGATCCTGCACGAGGCACACAAGACACTCAGGTAGATCACCAGGTGAGAACCATGCACGTACGCCCATATCTGCTGCAAGAGAGGCCGTGATGATTACACACATCAACGTTCCTGCACTTCGTGAGCAGGCCCGGGCAGTGCATCCGGCTGCGCCCGGCCGCGGGGCGTGGCACCTGGGAGCGCGGGTCCTGCGCCGACGGGCCTCTGTTGGCAAACCGCGAAGGGTGATGAGGGATGGCTGAGATGAACGCCTTGTATGGCAGCCTGCTCGCCGCCGACGAGGCTCGCGACGCCGCGGCCCTGGCTGCGCTGGCGTGGCAGATGTATGGCCAGCTGGCAACTACGGCCGCCGACCTGGGGGCGTTGCGGGCCCGGTTCCGGGTTTATGCGGCCTCACCGCACGTCGGCGGCAGGCGGCCGGCCTCACGCACTGCCCAGACCGGCACCTACGCGGCGGCTGCATAGCTGCCCAGCGCGGCCACGGGAGATGTCATTGAAGACGAGGAAGCTGACCGCGGGGGCATCGGTGTCGCCGGGCACCGTGGAACCACCAGCACAATGGGCCTGGCCGTCCCGGAACTATGCGAGCCAGGGCATCGCTGCCTCCGAGCGGCTGGGATCGGGCGTATCGCTGCCATCACCACCAGGCGAGCCCAACGAGGGTCACCGGTCCTGGCCGCGCCAGGACAACGGCTGCCTGCCGGCGGCGGGACTCGCAGCACTGCTGCCGGTCGTGAGCCTCGGTCCTGACCTGCCCTGCGCGGACGACCCGGAGCTGTTCTTCGCCGTGCCGCTGGATGACGTGGAGACGGCCAAGGCTCTCTGCCGGGAGTGCCCGGTAAGGGCCGCCTGCCTGGCCGGAGCACTGCAGCGGCGAGAGCCCTGGGGAGTCTGGGGCGGCGAGCTCTTCCTGCGCGGCGCAATCGTTCCGGGCAAGCGACCGCGGGGACGCCCAAGCAAGACGGACGTGGCTGCATAGCAGCCAGCAAGAGATGAGGGTAAGAGGCAATGACCAGCCAGCTGGTGCATCCCGCACAGGGACTGGCGAAGCAGCGCCAGCGTGATCTGATCGCGCGCGCCAGGCAGCAGCAACCGGAGGCGGGGGTGTGCAGTGTAGGACAGGCCGACCGCCGGGCGCGGCGCGAGACCGCCGCGAACACCGCCGCGCTGGCCCCGCCTCCTGCGCCCGGTGTAGTGACAGGCTGTGGGACCTGGCCGTTGAGGCTGAATGCGGCCCGCAGCCGCCGTTCGACGCCGACTGACCACACAACGCAAGCCATCAGGTCAAACGGGCAGCGGGCAAGATTTTCGCGGCCTCCGCTTCGCCCGCGACCGCCCCACAGGTACCGCCATTTCACGCCGCACAGGCTCAGCGCGCCCTTCTCAACCTCCGCTTTCCCTGCAGGCTCCCGTCGGCCAAATCAGCACAGGGACAGATCGGCGGCCGCCGGGCCGCATGGAGGCACCGGATGACAGACAGCGGCATGCTTTCGCGCGATAAGCCTGCCGGCCTGGGCGGTCGGTCACCGGGGGCTGACCCGCCTGTGGCGGCCCTGGCGGGGGGTGCCGTGTCCGGGCGGGATGTGCTGCTGGCGACCAAGCTGCATGTGCCCGGTCCGCCGCCGGGTTTTGTGCCGCGCCGGCGTCTGGTGCAGGCGCTGGGCGAGGGCCTGGCGCGGGGGCGGGTGCTGGTGTGCGCTCCGGCGGGATCCGGCAAGACGGCGCTGCTGGCCGACTGGGCCCGCGACGGTGGGCGGCCGGTGGCGTGGCTGGGCCTGGATGGCGGCGACAGTGACCCAGCCCGGTTCTGGCGCTATGCGGTGGCCGCGCTGGACCGGGCCCGGCCGGGACTGGCCGGGCGGATGGGCTCGCTGCTCGGCCCGCCGTCTCCGCGTTCGTTCGAGGGGCTGGTGACGGCCCTGATCAACGAGCTGGCCGCCGATCCTGGCCCGGATGAGGTGCTGCTGGTCCTGGACGACTACCACCTGGTCGAGTCCGGGCCAGTGCACGAGTCGATGGCGTTCTTGCTGGAGAACCTGCCGCCAGGGCTTGGGGTTGTGGTGTCCGGCCGGGCGGACCCGCCGCTGCCGCTGGCGCGGCTGCGGGCTCGCGGTCAGCTGGCCGAGCTACGCGCCGCCGACCTGCGCTTCCCCGGCGAGGAGGCGGCGGCGCTGCTGGGTGAGGCGGCGGGGCCGGATCTGCCCGGCACGGCGGTGGAGGCGCTGACGGCGCGCACGGAGGGGTGGGCGGCGGGGCTGCGACTGGCCGGGCTGTCGCTGCGGGGACACGCGGACGCGGGCGGGTTCGTGGCGGCGTTCAGCGGCAGCCACCGCTTCGTGCTGGACTACCTGGCCGATGAGGTCCTTGACGGCCAGACCGAGCAGGTGCGCGCGTTCTTGCTGGAGACCTCGGTGCTGGAGCATTTGTCGGGACAGCTATGTGATGCGGTCACCGGCCGGGCCGGCAGCCAGGCAATGCTGGCCGACATCGAGCGGGCGGGCCTGTTCGTGGTGCCGCTGGATGAGGTGCGCGGCTGGTGGCGCTACCACCACTTGTTCGCCGACCTGCTGCGCGCCCGGCTGCAGGCCGAGCAGCCCAGCCGGGTGCCGGCGCTGCACCGGGCCGCGGCCGCCTGGTGTGAGGAGCATGACCTGGCCGATGACGCAGTGCGGCACGCGGTGGCGGCCGGGGACCCGGCGTGGGCGGCGCGGCTGGTGGAGCGGCATGTGGAGACGCTGCTCGGCCGCAGCGAGGGCGCGACGCTGCGCCGCTGGCTGTCGGCGCTGTCGGCCGGGTCGGTTCGCGACCGTCCCCGCCTGTGCCTGGCCCAAGCGTATGCCGCCGCCCAGGGCTTCCAGCTAGAAGCCCTCGAGGCCCTGCTCGATGACGCCGAGCGCGCCTTTGCGGTCAGCGGCGACGAACCGTATCACCACCCCACCGGACGGACGGCGAGCGTGCTGGCCAATGTCCCCGCGGCGATCGCGTACCTGCGCGCCTTGCTCGCGCGGCTGCGCGGTGATGCCGCCTTCGCGGCCGACTACCACTGTCAGGCCCTGGCCCAGCTGGGCGAGGACGAGTGGCTGATGCGCTCCTTCGTGCGCTGGAACCAGGCGGCGGCGGGCTGGCTGGGCGGCCGGCTCGGGCCGGCCGAGCGCGGCCTGACCAAGGTGCTCGCCGAGCTGCGGGCGGCCGGCGAGGCGGTCCGCCGCACAGGCGGCGAGCCCGCTGAGGTCTTCCGCGCTGTAGAGGGCGGTGCCGGTTTCTTCGCTGGCTTTCTCGCCATGCGCGTCTGCTACGACCTGGGCCAGGTGCAGCGCGCCCGGGGCAACCTGGATGCGGCACTGGCGACCTACCGGCAGGCGCTGGACACGGCGGGTGAGTGCAGCAGCGAGCCACCCCATCTGGGCATGGCGCACGTGGGCCTGGCCCAGGTCTTGTACGAGCGGAACGAGCTGGACACCGCCCTGGACCACGCCACCCGGGGGGTCACCCTGTGTCGGCAGCTTGCCTACACCCCGCCGCTGGCCACCGGCCTGGCTGTCGTGGCCCGGATCCGGCACGCGTACGGTGACGCGGCCGGGGCCCTGGAGGCGATGGACGAGGCCGGGCAGGCCGGGCTCAGCCCGCAGGTGACTGCCCTGCTCAACCCGGTGCCGTCGCAGCGGGCGCGGCTGCTGCTGGCCCAGGGCGACGTCCGTGCGGCCGCGCAGTGGACCACGGCTGCCGGCCTTTGCCCAGACGACGAGCCAGATTACCCCCGGGAGCCGGCCTATCTGGTGCTGGCCCGGGTGCTGCTCGCCCAGCACGACCCCGGCCCGGCGCTCGCCCTTCTGCAGCGGCTGCTCGACGCTGCGGCCGGCCAGGGCCGGACCGGCAGCCTCATCGAGATCCAGGCGCTGCGAGCGCTAGCGCAGGCCGCCTGCGGCGATCACGCCGGCGCCCGCGGCGCGCTGACCGAGGCGCTCACGCTCGCTCGCCGGCACGGCTACGTCCGTGTCCTGGCCGACGAGGGCGCGCCGATGCGCGTCCTGCTCGGCCAGCTGCCCGCTGCCCGGCCGGGCCAGCAGTACGCGGCGGGCCGCACCGGTCCTGGCTACCTGGCCGCGCTGGTGCGCGCCTGCGGCCCGGCCGACGCCACGCCTCGGAGGCGGGCCGCGGCCAGGACGTCGGGCCTGGCCGAGCCGCTGACCGACCGCGAGCTGGAGGTGCTGCGGCTGCTCGCCTCGGGCAGGTCAAACCAGCGCATCGCCCGAGACCTGGTGGTGGCGCTCGACACGGTCAAAAAGCACGTGACCCACGTCCTGGGCAAGCTCGGCGCCGCCAACCGCACCGAGGCCGCCGCGCGGGCCCGGCAGCTCGGCCTGATCCCTGACACTGCGCTGGAGCCGGCCCGGTAGCACCTTCGGGTGACGGCTTCGCCGCACCACGACATTCCAGCCGGCCGGCACCCCAACCTGCTCGCCAGCCATGAGGCTTCGGAGCGCTCCTGGGGAGGTGACGCCCTGGCCTAACGTCGCGCGCCGGGGTTAGCGGTCCTATGACCGGCGATGCTGCCGCCGGGGCCAACCCTCGTGTCGCAGGGTATGTGGGGCAAGAGGGCTGCTCGGCCAGCCCGGCCGGGATGGTCCCCGGATAGGCGCCCATCACCGCAAGATTCCACTCCCCTGCCACCTTCGGGTGACGCCCGACGCCTGCGTCCGCTCCTACCGTCCACAGGGAAAGGACACACAACCTGGAGCGATCCGGCGGGCAGGCCGCTGGTGAGCGCTCCGCTAGTCATCGACAGGAGAGGGCCGTGGTTAGTCACGTCATCGGAGTAGCCGAGGGAATTCGTCACCTCGCCAACGGGGTCGCGAACTTCTACCTGATTGAGGAGTGGGGCAAGCTGGTGCTGGTGGATGCGGGTGCGCCGAAAGACTGGGCGCTGTTCACCCAGGCAGCCCGGGGCCTGGGGAAGGCCACCGGTGATCTGGACGCGGTGCTGCTGACCCACGCGTACACCGACCACACCAGGTTCGCCGAGCGAGCCCGCGCCGCGACCGGGGCCCGGGTGTGGATCCACGAGCGCGACTTGCAGGCGGCCTGCACCAGGAAGATCAGGCCGCGGGACGGCAAGGCCGGCGCGTACCTGCTATGCGGCGCGTTCTTGCGGACGGTGCTCGTACTCGGTATGCGCGGCGCCGCCAAGGTCATCCCGATCCAGGAGGTCACGGGGTTCAGCGACGGCGAGGTGCTGGACGTGCCAGGCGCGCCGCGTGTGGTGCACGCACCGGGCCACGCCGGCGGCGGCGCCGCGATCCTGCCGGAGCACCGGGGCGTTCTGTTCACCGGCGACGTGCTGTGCACCCATATACGCGTACACCGGGCGGGTCGGGCCGCAGATCATGCCGTGCGGGCTGAACGCCGACACGCTGCAGCCGCTCGCCTCGATCGCCAACCTGGACGAGATCAAGGCCGACGTGCTGCTCCCCAGTCATGGCGAACCACGGGCCGAAGGCGTCAAGGAGGCGATCCGGCAAGCCCGGGCCGCCGGGCCCTCATGACGTGGGGCTACGTAGCCCTGGCCGGAGCTCGCGCACGGTCTTTGCCGCGGGCGCAATCCGCACTGCCGGGCAGGGCACGCTCGGCCGCACCGGCTGGGCGCTGGCTGGAGCTGGCGTGAGCGCCTCCGGCGGCCCTGCCCGGTATGAGATCCGCGTAGCGGGTGTCCTGGACGGCCGGTGGGCTGCCTGGTTCGACGGCCTGCAGATCAGGGGCCAGGGCGAGGAGACGGTGATCTGCGGCCTGCTCGCTGACCAGCCTGCGCTGCATGGGGTGCTGACCAAAGTCCGCGACCTCGGGCTCTGCCTGATCTCCGTGCGCCGGCTCGACACCGGCCAGGCCGGAAACGAAGCACGATGATTAGACTTAGCCTCCGCTGCGGCCGAGGCCCGGCAGCTCCGCGGTCGTGTAAGGACGACGACACCAGCCCGGCTGCCACGACACGCCGGCCGACCACATCTGGCACCCCGCGCCGAGCCGAGCGGCAGGCCCGCAGCGGCTCTTCCGCCATCGGCCACGACAACGTGCCCTGAGCCAGCACCCGCGGCCGGAACAGGATCATTTAGCAACTTTGGAGGAAGACATGACCGAGTTCCTGGGCGCCGACGGCGGCCAGATCGCCGACGAGGTGACCGGGCTGACGGCGGCCGCCGAGCAGGTGGTCGCCGCGCGGCCGGAACTGGTGTGGGACCTGGTCGCAGACATCACCCGGATCGGCGGGTGGAGCCCGGAATGCATTGGGGCGGCCTGGCTCGGGGAGCCTGGCAGGCCGCAGCCCGGCGCCAGGTTCACCGGGCACAACCGGCTCCCCAACGGGTTCGAGTATGAGGTGACCTGCCTGGTCACCGAGGCGGACCGGCCCCGCGCGTTCGCGTGGGTGGTCCTGGATGACAGCGGTGACCCCGCCCGCCCGTCCTCGTCGTGGCGGTACCGGATCGACCCGCTCCCCGGCGGCGGCAGCAGGGTCCGGCAGCGCTTCACTCACGGACCCGGCGCCAGCTACCTGCGGGCGGCCGCCGCGCAGGCGCCGGACCGGGCCGCTGAGATCATCGCCGCCAGGCGGGACGGGCTGCGGGCCAACATGAGCGCCACCCTGCGGGTGATGAAGGCCGCCGCGGAATCCTCCCACGCCACTGGCGTCGGCCCAGGGTAGCGTGCATCCGGGCCTGGCAGGCGGGGCCGCGGGGGCGACGGGCCACTCAAGGAAGCCGGAAGGCAGATGGATGAGAATGACAGTGCACTGCGCAACCTGACCTGCGGGCGCTTCGCCGTGCGGGACGAGCGCCTAAAGCAGCCGAGGTTACCGCCGTCGCCGGGCTCGACGAGGCTGAGGTCATGACCGGCTGGGGAGTGGCTCCATGCGGAGCACGCCGTCGTTCTCAGCCCAGTGACCACTGACAGCAGGATGGCGAACCGTTCTCCGGCGTCCCAACCGCCCACCGGGTCCAGGATGCCGGGCGGTGGTGGTACCGCAATTGCGCCGGGGACAGAGAGGGCATCCGGCATCTGCGCTGCCTTGCACGAGGATGCGCGGATCGAGACATAATGCCCGGGCAGCGGTGAGGCACCGCAGATCGCGATGCGGGATCAGCGCCCCGATGACGAAAGCCTGTTCTTCCATGTCTTGTCTCGGCGGCCCAACGGTGGGATGGAACGCTGGCTCGCCGGTCCCGAGCCAAGTGCGACGATCTGCGGAAAAGCTGAGCGAACTGGCGCGTGCCTGGTAGGACGATCGCCTCTCCCCCGACGGGCGGCCGCACCCCCGGCACGGCAACCAGGCAATCCTCGATCGGCTCGGACCACCGCAGGCTACTGGTGTATTCCTGACCCGAGCGCCTGCCGCGCCCGCCGATGTCGCCGCCACTCCAGATGCCTTGATGCCGGGACCCGGCATAGGCGGCGCGGCTGGTCGAGCGGCACATCGGGACGCTACCTCGCCGCAGCCAGGGCGGGCCTGCGGCCCCGCCGGGCCTGGCCGAGCCGCTGACCGGCTGCGAGCTGGAGGTGCTGCGGCTGCTCGCCGCGGGCGAGTTCGACAAGCGAATCGCCACGACCTGGTGGCGCTCGACACGGTCAAAGAGCATGTGACCCGCGTCCTGGGCAAGCTCAGCGCCGCCGACCGGACCGGGGCCGCCGCGCGGGCCCGGGCAGCTGGGCCTGGTCCCCTGACACTGCACCCCAGCCGGCCCGGTAGCACCTTCGGGTGAGGGATCGCGGCGCCGCGGCATTCCACCCGGCGGGCACTTTTGGGTGACGCCCACGCAGGCGGGAGTTCGTACCGTTCCCGGAAGAGCTGGGTTGCCCTTTTCTGATGGAGGTTGTCATGTACGACCCGCCTGCCTACGTGTGGGCGCTCACCATCGCCGGGCCCGCCGCGATCGCGGCCGCGACCTGCATCGCGCTGTACGGCGGCGCGGTGCGGGCAGGCCTGGGCCGGCGACGCGACTCGCCCGCCGCGCCGGGCCCGTTGCCCGCCGAAGCCCATCACCCTGCCAAGACCGCAGAGAGGACAAGTCATGCCGTTCATCGAAACCGCTGACCGCACCAGCCTGTTCGTCACCGACTGGGGCAGCGGCCCGCCGGTGGTATTTACCCATGCCTGGGGACCTGGTAGGCC
>Ga0318562_10001106_pt1 | contig 12073 bp, 9 predicted proteins | sample GRESIP066b5f18_FD_203688 | JGI IMG/M metagenome (GOLD analysis project Ga0318562, IMG submission 203688) | Tropical soil microbial communities from Luquillo Experimental Forest, Puerto Rico - GRE.SIPMG.066b5f18 | ecosystem: Environmental > Terrestrial > Soil > Tropical forest > Bulk soil...
CGTGTCATCTCGCGCTTCTCCTTTGGCAAACCTCTCGACGTCGGCAGTGTGTTCGGGAACCGACGTCCTAGCGCCGGAAGCCGCCCCCGCCGCGTCCGGCGAACCCGCCGCGCATCGATTGGAACTGCTGGTGGCGCATGTCGCCGCCCATTCGCGCTTCGCGATCCTGGTCTAGTTGTCCGAGGCCGCCCGCTCCCGAACGAGACGCGCCGCCGCGTTCGGTCTGACCCGAGAGATCGCCTTGCCGCTCGTTGCGGTAGTTGCTCGCCTTCGCGGCGTTGCTCTCGGTCTGACCGGAGATGTTGCTTTGCCGAGCGGTGCGCGCGTCACTCGCCTTCGCGGCGTTGCTCTCGGTCTGGCCGGAAATATTCTCCTGGCGGTTTTGCGCCGAAGTGCCCTGCGCAGTCGAGCCCTGTTTCGGCTGCACCGCCGACCACGAGCCATTGTCGTACTTCTGCCAGCCGCTCGAAGTTTTTTTGTAAACGTTGCCGTCCGCGCCCGCGTATACGTCGCCGCTCGCGGTCTTCACTGCGCCAGCCGTGTTGCCGCCGGCACCCGATACGGCCCCACCCTTGGCGCCCGTGCTCGAGCTGAACGAACCGGCCGAGCCACGCGCGTTCGATTGGCTCTGAGTGTGCACGGTCTGATTCGGACCCGAAATCGTGCTCGAACCCCAGCGTCCGTAGGCGTTGCTGTTTTGTTGCGTCGTGCCGGAGCGACCGGTGTTCGCGTTGTACCAGCTTGCATTGCCTGCGGCTCCATCGGGCCCCCATACCGCGCTGCCGTGCGCGTAGCTCCCCGTGGTCGGGTTGTAAGCGGAGAACGCGCCAGCGCCGCCGTTTGGTCCGTAGATCGCTCCACCGTGCGCCCACGCGCCCGTCGCCGGGTTGTAGTAGGTTCCGGCCTTCGCGACGCCGCCATACGGACCGTAGATAGCGCCGCCGTGTGCCCACGCGCCGGTGGTCGGGTTGTAGTAGGTGGCGCCGGCGTACGAGTACGGATACGGGTAATAGATCGGAATCGGCGCCGGGTAGATGTAAGGCGGGTAGTAATAGCCGGTTCCGTAGACGACTACACCCGCCGCGACATAGCTCATCGTGTATCCGGACGTGTAGCCGTAGGTGATGGTGTCGGGCGATGCCGCGTATACGCGGACGAAGGTGCAGGGATAGAGAGGGTTCGCCGGCGGGATGGTGTAGATCACCGCCGGCACGGAGTCCGCAAGCACCCACGGCCCCGTCGGCGCGCCCGCAGTGAACCACGCTCCCTGGTAGCACGAGAAATAGCCGTCGCCGTAGCGGACCACGCTGAACGACGTATTCGCGGCGTAGAACATCGACGTGCCCGCAATCGGAACGAACTGCGGCGCTCCGGCGTAGACGACCTCGAGCTTCGCCGCGGAACGATTGAGTGTCGCCTGCTGCGGGATCTGCGCCTCGAGCAGAGCCTCCTGCGCCTGCGGCGTACCCGGAACGGACACGAGCACGAAGCCGCGCGGGCCGTTCGCGGGAATGCGCGCGAAGTCGGCGGGAAGCGAGCTCGTCGCATACGTCCACGGACCGTCGAGGCCGCGCGCGGAAAACCATCGGCCGGAGACCAGGTAGTACAGAGTGTCGGTCCCGGTGTCGCGGAAGAGCGCTGCGTCGGTGTTCGCCGCGTACTGCAGCGACGTCCCTGGAATCGCGACATACTGCGGACGTCCGTCGGTGACGATGATCGCTGCGGGTGTCGTCGAGACGAATATCGTGGGCGCATCCCTTGCGGTAAGCGGGCGGCCGGGGATCTGCTTCTTGACCTCGGCGAAGTTCCTGTCGGTAGGCAGCGCTGCGAAACCCGCCGGCAACCGACCTGCGGGGGCCCACGGTCCCTTTACGTCGGATGCGGCAAGCCAGCCGCCGCTCCAGAGCAGATACCAGCTCTTCGTCGCCGAATCGCTGAATACATCCCAATTGGTATTGACGGCGAATGAGAGTGTCGTGCCGGCAATTGGCGCGCGCACCGGCTCCCCGTCGAACACGACCAGGCTTGCGGGACGCGCACTGTAGAAAATGCGTGGCGGCGAATTGTCGAGCGCGACTTCCGGCGGCTTCTGCGCCTCGCGGCGCAGGCTGATGACGAGGGTTGCGAGCGGCACGCGTTTCAACGGCATCGTGGCGAGCGCGGCGCGGATCCGTTCGTCGATTTCCGCCGAACGCGCGGCATCGAGCGTCGGAAAGTGCGATGCGACGAGGCGCGGCTCGGTGAGCGTCACGAGACGATCCTCGAGAGTGGTCTGCGTCATGAACGAGAGCTCGATCGTCCCGAGCGTCGGCGCGTTCGCTCCCTTTGGTGCGATCGCGATCACCGTGCGCGCGTTGAGCGTCTTGAAATCGGGCCACGAGATGACCTGCGGCTGATAGACGGTCGCGGTGCCGCCGTTCGGGCCGATGAACGTGTGCGGCCACGTGTCCTCGGAAACGAGGGATCCCTGGGCGGCGCCGACGCCAGCCGCCGCGGCCGTCGACTGCGCGGGTGCCGGCTGCTGTGCGGCAACCGTCAGCGCGATCACGGCGGCCGCGAAAAAGGCCGCTGCTGCGCGTACGCGTGCTCCGACGATCGCATTCTGCATTGGACCCTCATCGCAACCGTGTGTCGCCGCGGTGACGGGCTGTGGGATACCCTAGCCCGGTGCTCGGCCGCAGTCCGCCGGGGCAGCCCGCGGCTGCCCGCGGTGACGAAACGGCGTCAGAACATGTGCTGGCCGCCGTTGATGCTGATATTTGCGCCCGTTACGAAACCGGCCTCATCGCTCGCCAGATACGCGACGAGTCCTGCGATCTCCTCGGGCTTCCCCAACCGTCCCATCGGGATCTGCGGAATGATCTTCGAATCGAGCACCTCCTTAGGAATCGCCATTACCATCTTGGTGCCGATGTAGCCGGGCGAGATCGTGTTGACGGTGACGCCCTTGCGCGCGACCTCGAGCGCCAGCGACTTCGTGAAGCCGTGCATCCCCGCCTTCGCCGCGGCGTAGTTCACCTGGCCGAACGCTCCCTTCTGCCCGTTCACCGATGAGATGTTGATGATCCGTCCCCAGCCGCGATCGCTCATCCCGTCGCAGACCTGCTTCGTCATGTTGAAGCACGAATCGAGGTTCGTCTTGATCACTGCCTCCCAGGCACCGCGATCCATCTTCTTGAACGTCGTGTCGCGCGTGATTCCCGCATTGTTGACGAGGACATCGATCGGGCCGACGTCGGCCGCGACCTTCTGCACGCACGCGACGCACGAATCCCATTCGGTGACGTCGCACGGATACGCTTTGAAGCCATACCCCATCTTGTTCATGCTCTCGAGCCAATCCTTCACCTTTGTGTTGCCCGGGGAGAAGGTGGTGACGACCTTGTAGCCGAGCGCGGCGAGCTTGATGCAGATGGCTTCGCCCAGTCCCCCCATGCCTCCGGTGACCAGTGCAACGCGCGGGGTCTTCATTGACATGTTTTCTCTCCTCTTACGATGACAGTGACTCCCGGCCGACGCGCCAGCGGCGTCGGTCGATGACGCCCTTGATGCGATCGCATCTTAGCGCTTCCCATGCGTCCGCGGTCGAGTGTGATAGGGATCACTCTGCCTTTTCGAGCACGTAGCGGCCCGGCGCCGGCTCGAGCGGCGGAAAGCGGGCGCTGCCTTGCGTCGGGCACGGCCGATGCATCGCACCGCCGTGGGTCGCGAGCCAGGCGCCCCAGTGGGGCCACCAGCTTCCGGGCTGGCTCGTCGCGTGCTCGAACCACTCGCCGGAGCGTGCCGCGACGTGCGGGTTCGTCCAGTAGTTGCGGCGCTTCTGCGCAGGCGGGTTGACGATACCCCCGATATGGCCCGAGGCGCCGAGCACGAAGGTCATCTCGCCGCCGATGAGGCGCGTGCTGCGGTAGGCCGAGCGCCACGGCACGATGTGATCTTCACGCGAGGCGACGATGTAGACGGGGGCCTTGATCCGCGCAAGGTCGATCGACTCGCCCGCCATCGTCAGCCCGCCGGACTCGCGCAGCTTGTTGTCGAGGTACATGTTGCGCACGTAGTAGACGTACATCGGTCCCGGCAGGTTGGCCGAATCGCCGTTCCAATAGAGAAGGTCGAACGCCGGCGGAGTCTCGCCCTTGAGGTAGTTGTTGACGACGTAATTCCAGACGAGCTCGTTCGCGCGAAGGCTGGCGAACGCGTTGGCGAGTTCGCTGCCGTGCATCCGCTGACCCGAGAGCAACGCCGACTCGCGCGCGGCGAGCGTCTCCTGCGAAACGTAGACGCCGATGTCTCCCGGGTGGGCGAAGTCGAGCATCGTCGTGAGCAGCGTCGCGCTCTCGACGCTGTGATCGCCGCGTGCGGCGAGCACGGCGAGCGCGCAGGCAAGCAGCGTGCCGCCCACGCAGAAGCCGAGCGTGTTGATCGTCCTGCTGCCGGCGATGTCCTTTGCGACATCGAGCGCCGCGAGGATTCCGTCGACGAGGTAGTCGTCCCACGCGAGGTGACCCAGCTCGGACGGGATGTTGCGCCACGAGACGATGAACACCGTGTGCCCTTCGCCGACCACCCAGCGAACTAAGGAATTTTCAGGCTGCAGATCGAGGATGTAGTACTTGTTGATGCACGGCGGCACGATGAGCAGCGGGCGACGATGGACGCGCGGTGTGCTCGGCGCGTACTGGATGAGCTCGATCAGCTCGTTGCGGAAGACCACCGTGCCCGGTGTCACCGCGAGGTTGCGGCCGACCGCGAAAGCGGTTGCGTCGCTCATCGAGATTCGGCCACGCTGCGCGTCGGCGGCCAGATTCGCGAATCCCTGCACGAGGCTCGCGCCTTCCGTCGCCAGCGCGCGCTTGAGCACCACCGGATTGGTCGCGACGAAGTTGCTCGGCGCAAGCGCGTCGACGAACTGTTTCGTCGCGAACACGAGACGCTTCCTGTCCGGCTCCGGGAGCGCCGCCGACGCGGCGAGCTCGTTCAGGTATTCGCCGGCGAGGAGGTACCCCTGTTTCATCAGTGCGAAATAGGGAATTTCGTCCCATTCCGGCGCCGCGAATCGCCTGTCGCCATGCGCCGCCTCGGCGACCACCGGCATCTTGTGATGGCCGCCCGGAGCTTGCGTGAGCGTGTTGGCCGCCGCGGCCCACAGCTCCTCCCAGCGCTTGAGGTACCTGTCGTTGAGCGCGGCGAGCGCCTCGCCTTGCGGCAGACCCATCGCGGCCGCCATCGCCTCGGCTGATTGATCGGCCGCGGCTCCGCTCGCTGCATCGCCTGCCGCACCGGTCCACCATCGGGTCCAGTCGGTGAGCGCTGCCTGCCAGCGCTCCGCCAGATCCGCCGCCGAATGCGACGCGTGAGCAGGATGCAATGTGTGAGCCGAATGCGAGGTCATCACGCGAGACTACACGAGCGGCAAGAGGAAGGGCGAGCCGCGCTCTTGCGCCGCTCGAGCCGGCCAGTCGTCAGGGTTCGAGCGCGACATGCGCAAGCGCAATCACCGCGATGCCGAGCGCGATTAGTGCCAGCTGCTTCGCCGTTTCAAGGGGTTCCGGGCAACGGTGCAGGCTCGGGATCAGATCGGCGACCGCGACGTAGAGCAGGCTCGACGCGGCGATCGCGAGGGCGGTCGGCAGCGCCTGCTGCATGTCGGCCAGCGCGACATAGCCCGCGAGAGCGCCAGCAAGGGTGGCCACACCGACCGTAACGTTATAGCCGAACGCGCGGCGGCGCGAAAACCCCGAGTGGACGAGCACGGCGAAGTCTCCAACCTGCTGCGGAACGGCGTGCGCGACGATGGCGACCGTCGTGGCGACACCGAGCGTCGGCCCGGCGAGGAACGCGGCGGCAATGACGACGCCGTCGCAAAAATTGTGCACGCTCGTGCCGATCAGGATCATGAGCCCGGATCGTCCGCCGTCCGTGCCGTGTGCATGCAGCGCATGCGCGTGCTCGGTCTCCTCGGCGGCGTCGTCGTGCGCATCGTGTCCGTGCGAGTGCCGCCACAGCACGAGCTTCTCGAGCAGGAAGAACGCGAGCAATCCAACGAGTACCGTTCCCATGACGCGCTCCGCGCTGGCGGTCTCCAGAGCATGCGGCAGAAGCTCAAGGAACACTGCGCCGAGCAGCGCGCCGACCGCGAACGACACGAGCCGGGAGATCCACGACGGATGCAGCGCGAGCGTGCCGGCCGCCGCTATCGTTGCGAGCACACCGCCGGCAAACGCGGCAACGACGATCTCGGTCAGGGTCGACACGACAGGAGGGAGCGAGCGCGGAGGGATGGACGCGCTCGCAGTCCATTATACGCAGGCGCGCAATCTACTCTGCGCTCGCAGCCGAGGCGGGACGCATTTGCCCGCTCACTTTACGCACGCGCTCGCACGCAGATGCGCCCCGCCTCGGCGAACGCGCGCCTACACCGACGTATGCGTTCGCGAGCCAGCGCCTTCCGGCTCCGCGAGCCACACCGCGGTCGCCATCCGCCCGGAATCGCGCTCACGCCGGTAGGAAAAGAAGCGGTCAATGTCGGTGTAAGTGCACTCGCCCCCGCCGTGGATGCTCGCGATGCCGGTACCGGCGAGCCGCCGTCGCGCGAGAGCGTAGAGGTCGGCATACCATTTACCCGGGCGGCGGCCCGCGACAAAGAACGCGGCGGCACCCGGATCCTCGTCACAGAATGCGACGTGAACATCGGTTCCGACTTCGAACGCTGCGGGCCCGATCGCGGGTCCGAGCCAGGCGAGCAGATCGCTGCGATCAGCGCCGAGACGGGCAAGCGCGTCGATGGTGGCCTCGAGCACGCCGGCCGCGAGCCCGCGCCAACCGGCGTGCGCGATGCCGACCGCGGTGCCTCCCCGATCGGTGATGACCACGGGCATGCAGTCGGCGGTCAACACCGCGCAGACGACCCCTCGCTCGCGCGTTACCGCCGCGTCTGCGGTGGGCGAGGCCGTCGTCGCTCGATCCAGGATCGCGACAGCCGCGCCGTGGACCTGCGCAAGCGGGACAGGAGGGGCAGGCAGAAACCGTTCGAGCCGGCGGCGATTTTCCGCGAGAGCGGCTGGGTCGTCACGTCCGCCGCGCGCGAGATTCATCGTCGAATAGGCTCCGCGGCTGACGCCGCCCGTGCGCGTCGTTGCGACCGCGCAGACCTTCGGCGGCGCGGGCCAATCGGGAACGATCCAGTCGAGGTGGGCCTCCCGAAGCTCCGCGGCGAGCGCCGCTGCATCGGTCGCGCTCATCGCCGCTGCCGCGCACGCAGCGCAGTGAGCAGCCCAGCGAAATCGGCCGGCAGCGGCGATTCCCATCGACAGCTATCGCCGGTCACCGGATGAACGAGTCCAAGGCGCGCCGCGTGCAGTGCCTGGCGCGCGAAAGCGATTGTGCTTTTACGCCCGTACGTCGGATCGCCGACCAGCGGGTGTCGGAGCGAGGCGAGATGAACGCGAATCTGATGCGTGCGGCCGGTCTCGAGGCGACAGCGGAGCAACGTCGCGACGCCGAAACGCTCGACGACGTCGAAATGCGTGCGCGCCGCCTTCCCAGTCGCGACGACGGCCATCGTGGTGCGCCGCGTCGGATGCCGGCCGATCGGTGCGTCAACGAGGCCAGGCGCCGTGATATCGCCCTCCGCGAGCGCGATGTACTCGCGGGTCACGCTGCGCGCCTGCATCTGCCGCACGAGCGCCGTCTGCGCGGCGAGGGTCTTCGCGATGACGAGAAGGCCGCTCGTGTCCTTGTCGAGGCGATGGACGATCCCGGCGCGCGGGACGGCGCCAAGCTGCGGCGCGTGGTGGATCAGCGCATTCGCGAGCGTGCCGGCCCAGTTGCCGCTGCCGGGATGCACGACGAGGCCCGCGGGCTTGTCGACGACGAGCAGCGCGTCGTCTTCATAGACGACGGAGAGTGCGATCGCCTCGGGCGCGAACGCCGCTTCGCGGGGATCGGGCTCGCTCGCGACCACCACGTGCTCTCCACCGCGTACGCGGCGTGTTGGCGGCGCGCGTTCACCGTCGAGCGTCACGCGGCCGCCGTCGATCCACGCGCGAAGGCGGCTCCGCGAATACTGTGGCAGAGCGCGCGCGAGCGCGGCGTCGAAACGATCGCCCGCTGCGGCGTCGGGAAGCGTCAGCGCATGCGTCGCGTCGGCGGAAGCGGTGCCTGCGCGAACGGGTGCGATGAGAATCGATCCGGAGCGGCGGGCGGGCATGCGTCGGCTATAATGAAGGCAGGTTGTGGAGGTCGCGAATCGGATGGTTCCCCGGACGCTTTCGTCTTTAATTCGCCTTGGCGCGCAGGTCCTGCGCGCGATCGGCGTTTGCGCTGCGTTCGTCGTGATCGCCGCGTCGATCGGCGGCTGCAACCTGCTTCCCGAAGTGAAGGACGAATACGCGGGCCTCACCGCCGAGCAGCTGTACCGGCAAGGGAAAGACGCGATGGCGGAGGCAAATTTTACCAAGGCAGTAAAAGTCTTCGAAGCGCTCGAGGCCCGCTATCCCTACGGGCGCTACGCTCAGCAGGCGATACTCGAAGGCGCGTACGCGAACTACCGGATCGGAGAGACGGCTACGGCGATCGCGGCATGCGACCGTTTCATCCGGACCTACCCGAATCATCCCAGCGTCGACTATGCGTATTACCTGAAGGGCCTCGTCTATTTCCGGGAGGACCAGGGACTGATCGGCTACGTCTACGAGCTCGATCTTTCGGAGCGCGATCCGAAGAGCATGCGCGAGTCGTTCATCGCATTCAAGGAGCTCGTCGCGAAGTTCCCCGACAGCAAGTACGCGCAGGACTCGGTCGAGCGGATGCGCTACCTCGCGAACTCGCTGGCGCTCTATGAGGTGAGGGTGGCGCGCTATTACTATAACCGCGGCGCGTACGTCGCAGCCGTCAACCGCGCGCAGCAGGCGCTCGTGCTCTATCCGCGGACACCCGCCGAAAAGGATGCGCTCGAGCTCCTCGTGCAGAGCTACGAGAAGCTCGGATTGACGCAGCTTCGCGATGACAAGCTCGCGATCCTGCACCTCACTTTTCCAAACAGCGAACCCCCGAAGCCGAAGCCCTGGTGGCAGTTCTGGTAACGGCTGGCGCGACGGCCGATTGCGCATTCGTCGACGAGATTGACAATCGCGAACGCGCGGGCCAAACGCGCATCCTGCGATAGTGACGATCTCGAGCACGCGTGGGGCGCTATGTGCGCGCCCTGGCTTGAGCTGACACCCCGAAGAACGCTTCAACGTCGGCGAGCTCGCGCGTTCGGCGCATCGGGGGAAGGCTGCGCCAGATGCGCCTGCCGTAGGGCTTGTCGGTGAGCCTCGGGTCGCAGATCATCAGCACCCCGCGATCGGTCTCGGTCCGGATCAGGCGCCCGGCACCCTGTTTGAGCGCGATCACCGCCTGCGGCAGCTGATAGTCGAAGAAGGGGTTGCCGCCCTCGGCGCGCAATTCCTCGAGTCGCGCCGCGAAGAGGGGGTCGTCGGGCGGCGCGAACGGCAGCTTGTCGATGATCACGACCGAGAGCGCGGCGCCGGGCACGTCGACACCCTCCCAGAAGCTTGCGCTGCCGAGGAGCACCGCGTTGCCCAGTTCGCGAAAGCGGGCGAGGAGCTCGCTGCGCGAACCCTCGCCCTGGACCAGCAGCGGCCAGGCAATGCCCTCGCGCGCGAACGTCTCTGTGACGAGCTCGCGCGCGAGCGCGAGAGCGCGCAGCGTAGTGAACAGCAAGAACGCGCGTCCGCCGCTCGCTCGCAACACCGGAAGTGCGTTCGCGACGACGGCCTCGGTGTGCTCGCGCGAGTTCGGTGGTGGGAGCTTCTGCGGGACGTAGAGCAGCGCCTGCGACGCGTAATCGAACGGCGACTCCCAGCATCCGGTCGCCGCCTCGGCGAGACCCAGCTCGCGCTGATAGAGCGAGAAGTCGTTGCCGACAGCGAGGGTGGCCGACGTCAGGATCCACGCGCGGCCGGACCCGGCGACCTGCTTCGAGAACATCTCCGCGACGGAGAGTGGTGATGCGTGCAGCTGCCAGCCTGTCTGCGTGACGTCGACCCAGCGGATCCACGCTTGCCGTGCATCGCTCCGCGGGGTGTCGCGAAGTCCGCTGCGCCAGCGCGCGAGCCTCGCGACGCTATCCGTGGCGCGCTGTGCGCAGCTCCCGATGTCTTCGCTGCGCTCGGCGAAAAGCGCGAGCTCCGTCGCGAGGCGATCGAGCGCTGCGGCGAGCTCGTCGAGCGCCTCGCCAAATCCTTCGCGTGCCGCCGCCACGCGTTGCGCGAGCTTGCCGGGCGCCTCGCCGAGGGCGAGGCGGAGCTTCCGAATCGCAGGCCCGACACCCGATGCGGCGTCGGGTAATTCGACCACTTCGCGTGCGCCGGTGCGCGCCGCGACTTCGGCGTCGCGCGCGAGCTCCGCGAGCTGTCCGGCGGTCAGCTGCTCGCCGAAGAACAGCGTCGCAGTATCGGGAAGCTGGTGCGCCTCGTCGAGGACTACCGTATTGCACGCGGGCAGGAGCTCTGCGAGCCCCTCGTCGCGCAACATCACGTCGGCGAAGAACAGGTGGTGGTTGACGACGACGACATCCGCCTCGAGCGCGGCCTTGCGCGCCTTCAGCACGAAGCAATCGGCGTGGAACGCGCAGTTGGCGCCGAGGCAGTTGTCGCGGGTCGACGTGACGAGCGGCCAGATCGTCGCGTTCTCGGGAACGTCGGCGAGCTCGCCGCGGTCGCCGGATTCCGACGCGCGCGAGAACGCGATGATGCGGATGAGGTGCCGCGCGTCGTCGCGCGACGGAAGGCGACCTTCAGACGCGGTGCGCTCCAGATGATGGTGGCATACATAGTTGGCGCGTCCCTTGAGCAGCGCGATCGTCACTGGAAGTCGCAGCGCGTTGCGGATGAGCGGCAGGTCGCGCTGGAAGAGCTGGTCCTGCAGCGTCTTCGTTCCGGTCGACACGATCACCTTGCCCCCGTAGAGCAGCGCCGGGACGAGATACGCAAACGTCTTGCCAGTGCCTGTGCCGGCTTCAGCGATCAACGCGGCGCGCGCGGGGATCGCTGCGGCCACCGCGCTGGCCATCGCGAGCTGCTGCGGGCGGAAGCGGAATCCTGAAAGCGCGCGCGCGAGCGCGCCGCCCTCGCCGAATATCGCGGTCAATGCGGGATCCGGCGCCGCCATGCCAGCGCCGCCGGGAATGGCGACTTCGCTCGTCAGTTCGATGCCTTCGACTGTTCCGGACTCTTCGCAGTCTTCGCCTGCGGGGTCTTGGCTTTTGCCGGAGCTTTGGCGGCCGCTTTCGTTGGCGCCTTCTCGGCGGGCGGGGCCGCGGCCATCGCGGCACGGACGAGCAGCGCACGCTGACGGAACACGCCGTAGGGTTCGGCGGTCCGCGCCTTGTATTGCTCGTCGCTCTCGCCGGGAACCCATTTGAGCGCGACGAGCGAAGACGTCCAGTAATCGTGCAGCGAATGAAGCGCTTCGACGACGGCCTTGTTCTTACCGGCCTCGTGGACAGCGGCCTCGTATGTCTGCTTCATCGTCAGGTTGTGCTTGTCGATGCAGTAAGCCGTCTTGGCACCGTTGACGCCCTCGTCGGACTTTTCGTAGCCGAACTCCAGGATCTCGATGCTCTTGGTCACACGGCACATCGTGTACAGATGGTCGACGGCGTCGAGATAGCAGTCGATTGCCGTGGCGTCGTTATGCGGGCACAGATAGGTTTCGCGCTTCGGCACGGGGTCGGCCTTTTGCGCGGGCGCTGCCGCGGCGACAGAGAGCGCGGCAGCCGAGACGAGCGTGAGAACAAGGAAAGCGAGTCGATTCATGATTTGGCGTGAGAGCTCCGGATAATCGCGAGATGCTAACCCGCGGCGCCGGTCGGGCTCAAGACAACCCGACGGACGAGGCGATCCGGCATCGACATCGCGCATCCCGCGCCGCCGAAGGTCCTCGCAAATTCAACCCGGCTCCCAATGCTCGACGACGAGTTGCAGCGACGCCGCGCCATTCCATTCGCTGACCTCGGGCCGATAAGCGGCCCGTATCGACGCAGGCAGCGGATCGGCGTGACGGAAGA
>Ga0318562_10001107_pt1 | contig 12070 bp, 14 predicted proteins | sample GRESIP066b5f18_FD_203688 | JGI IMG/M metagenome (GOLD analysis project Ga0318562, IMG submission 203688) | Tropical soil microbial communities from Luquillo Experimental Forest, Puerto Rico - GRE.SIPMG.066b5f18 | ecosystem: Environmental > Terrestrial > Soil > Tropical forest > Bulk soil...
GGGTGGGTGGAGGGCCGAGGAGGAGAGCCACGCCGATCAGCAGCAAATCCGCGCGGGATTTCATTGTTCGTCTCCGTGATGTGGCGCAGCTGGGATGAGGCGGTTACCCCCGGTTACCCCGCCAAGCCGAGGGCGTGCAATTCACTGTCGTGAGGCATTGCCCAAGATGAGCTCGCGCACAGCAAGAGATGGTTTGTATATCCGTCCGCTCATCGTCCTCGCCCTTTTCGCAAGCTTTCGTAAGTGTCGCCGAAGATCGCCGCGCCGCGCTCGATGCGCGCGAGATCGCCCTTCTGCGAGGCGCAGACGCCGTTGATCAGGAGCGCGATGCCCGCAGTCTCTTCGCGCCCGAACTTGCCGTCTTTGAGATCGATGTCATGCACGATCTCGGCGATGGTGCGTAACGCCGCGTCATTGAGGCCGAGGCGCTCGAGCAGCACCTCGAAAGAGCATTTGTCGCCCTCATGGGTGAACTCGCCCTGGAACATGTCAAAGCGCAACTCGCCGGAACGCGCCTCGTAATCCTTGGCCGAGACGAATTTGAATTGCGCCTGCGGATCGATGAAGCGGCGGATCAGCCAGGCGCAGGCGATGCGGTCGACATGCACGCCGCTGCGCGTGACCCAGATCTTGCCAGCCAGCTCTTCCGAGATCGGCTTCACTTCACCCTCCTTCGCTTTATTGTCGTTAGGCGCCTCGGCAAGCTTCTTTTCGAGCTCGGTCAGAAGGGCATCGGCGGTCAGCTTGCCGGTCGAGCCGAAGAAGTCGATCTTGCCGACCTCGGTGAAACGGCGCCTCAAACGCGCGAGTTGCGTCTTGGCCTCAGGCTTGGAATCTGCGATCGCGCCGCCGTTGATCGAGGAGAGCGCGCGCAGCTCCTTCGCGATCTCGGCGTAGTCCCCGTCGCGCGCGATATCGAACAGCGCCCGGACCTCCTGGTCGGAGAGGCCATCGACGAGGCTCGCCTCGCAGATCGCGCCTTCGCCGCCACCCTCCACGATCTCGCGCAACAGCCACTGAAAGTCCTCGAGCGTGTCCTCGCGGGCCGGCAAGGCATAGACAGCGCCCTTGACCGAGATGGCGCCGAGAGCCTGAAGGCGGCGCCAGATCTTGACCCGAAAATAGGCGGGCTTCGGCGGCAGCTGATGGATCAGCAGCAGCCATTTGATCGCCTGAGCCGAACGGTCGCGCTCGCGAGCTTCACGTTTCACTGATATTTTCATATCACGCATTGACTAGGAGATACAACCGTATCATATTCCGTTTGGACTGGGGCCGCAGCACAGAAGACCGAATAGGTCGCGCTCATGGATCGGAGGCGATCCACCCGCGTCCCATATCACGAAACGCACTAGATACGATTGTATCATGCCTGTCGCCGATCGAAAGGCCGCGGCCCGAGCAAGGGAGATGAAACCATGAAATGGGTTACCCGCGAACGTCCGGTCATCGACCGTATCGCTTGTCCCTGGCTGATCGCGCGCTTCATCGACAAGGAGCCCGAATTCCTGTTCGTGCCGCCGAGCGAGGTGAAGCGGGTCGCCGCCGAAACCGGAGCGACGCCTTATGATGTCCCCGATGTCGAGCTCACCCATGTCGGCGAAGGCTGCAGCTTCGATAGCTTCATGGCGAAATATCAGCTCGAGCGCGACCCCGCCCTCGTCACTATCGCCAAGATCGTACGCGGCGCCGATACCGACCGGCACGACCTCACGCCGCAATCTGCCGGCCTGCTCGCGATCTCGATGGGCCTACGCGACCTCTCGCCTGACGACCATAAAGTGCTGGAGCACGGTTTCGTGGTCTATGACGCACTCTACGCCTGGGCTTCGCGGCGCAAAGGCGAGACACATAGCTGGCCGCCCAAGGCAACGGCGGCCTGACATGGCGGAAGCGCTCGCAGCCACCGATCCCCGGCCCGTCGCCGCCGGGCATGGCGTCACTCTACGAGAGGGGCTGCGCGTCTGGCTGCGCGTCGCCCTCCTGAGCTTCGGCGGCCCCGCCGGGCAGATCGCGGTGATGCATAAGATCATCGTCGAAGAGAAGCGATGGATCTCGGACAAACGCTTCCTGCACGCGCTCAACTATTGCATGCTGCTGCCGGGCCCCGAGGCGCAGCAGCTTGCGACCTATATCGGCTGGCTGATGCACCGCACCCTCGGCGGAATCATTGCGGGTGGCTTGTTCGTATTGCCCGGCATCCTGGCCATCATGACGCTGAGCTACATCTACGTCCTATTCGGCTCGGTAGGGTTTGTAACGGCCCTGTTCTTCGGACTCAAATGCGCCGTGCTCGCCGTCGTGCTCGAGGCCGTGATGCGGGTCGGCAAACGTGCGTTGAAGAACGAAGTGATGCGCGCCATCGCCGCCGCCGCCTTCATCGGCATCTTCTTCTTCGGCGTGCCGTTCCCTTTGATCGTGTTGGGCGCGGGGGTCATCGGCTATTTTGGCGGGCGCGCCGGGCTCAAAGTCTTCGAGGTGGGCGGAGGTCACGGCGCGGGCAAGAGCGAAGAGGTCGTAGATAGCTTTCTCGGGGAAGAGACACCGCCACATGCCCGCGCAACCCCCGCCCGTTCGCTGCGGGTCGGAGCCACTTGGCTCTGCATCTGGCTGTTTCCTGTCGTAGCGCTGATGGCCTTCGAGGGATCTGGCGTCTTCACGTCCATCGGCCTGTTCTTCAGCAAGATGGCCGTCGTGACCTTCGGCGGCGCCTATGCGGTGCTCGCCTATGTGGCGCAGCAGGCGGTCGACGCCTATCACTGGCTCAAACCCGGCGAGATGCTCGATGGGCTCGGCATGGCCGAGACCACGCCCGGGCCGCTCATCATGGTGCTGCAATTCGTCGGCTTCCTCGCGGCCTATCGCACGCCCGGTAGCCTCTCGCCCCTGATCGCCGGCACACTGGGTGGCCTGCTCGCCACCTGGGTGACCTTCACGCCCTGCTTCCTGTGGATCTTCCTCGGTGCGCCCTATATCGAGCGGCTGCGCGACAACAAGGCACTGGCTGGCGCTCTCTCGGCGATCACCGCGGCCGTGGTCGGCGTGATCCTTAATCTCGCGATCTGGTTTGCCGTCCACACAATCTTCCACGAGGTCCGGCCATTTGCGGGTTATGGCCTCTCGGTGGACGCACCGGTGCTCTCTAGTCTCGATAGCTGGGCGCTGGCGCTGTCAGTCGTCGCCGTGATCGCGATCTTCCGGTTCGGGGTAGGGATGATTCCGACACTTGCCGCCTGCTCGGCTATCGGCGTCGTGCTCTATCTGGGCGGCGCCATCACAGTTGCGGCGCACACATAGCGGGCATCGTGCGAAAGGACAGCCGAGCAAGGAGATTTGTCATGCCGTATGCGATGAAGCCTCTCTCCTGCGACCCAGCCCGCGTGCGCGGGATGTCGGAGCCTTTGATCATCAGCCATTACGAAAACAACTATGGCGGCGCAGTCAAACGCCTGAATGCAATCGAGGAGCAGCTTGCGGCCCTCGACTATGCGAAGGCGCCGGGCTTCCTGATCAATGGGCTGAAGCGCGAGGAGCTCATCGCGTCGAATTCCATGATCCTGCACGAGCTGTTCTTCGACGGCCTCGGCGATCAGAGCGAGCCCGGGCCCACGCTCAAAGACGCGATCAGCCGCGATTTCGGTTCCTTCGAGCGCTGGCGCAGCGAGTTCACCGCGATGGGCAAGGCGCTCGGCGGCGGCTCTGGCTGGGTGCTGCTCTCATGGTCGCCGCGCGACCGCAAGCTCGTCAATCAATGGGCTCCCGATCACTGCCATACGCTAGCGGCCGGACAGCCGATCCTGGCGCTCGATATGTACGAGCATTCCTATCACATGGATTTCGGCGCCAAGGCCGGCGGCTATGTGGACGTGTTCATGGAAGCGGTCCGCTGGGCCAATGCAGACAAGCTCCATGCCGAACTCATCTCACATCACCCTGACGGCGCATAGAGGGCGCTCGATGAATGCTCTAACAGGAGGGCTCATGAAGGAAGTAGAGACTGTTGCTTTCGTTTGCTTGCACGGCTCGGCGAAGAGTCTGATCGCCGCCGAGCATATGGACCGCCTCGCGAAGGTCCGCGGGATCGCGCTCACGGCGACGACCTCCGGCCCCGAGCCGGATGCCGAAGTGCCGGCGAATGTGATCGAGGGCCTACTCAAGCGCGGTATCGATGTACGGCACCGTATTCCGGCGCGCGTGACCGGCGAGGCACTGGCGCAAGCCAGCCACATCGTGTCGTTCGGCTGCGGTCTCCAAGGTCTGGTCGGCAATGAGCGCGCGGTCGAGCACTGGGACGATTGCCCGGCGGTGAGCGACGATTTCGACATCGCCTTTGCATTCATTACCGGGCGGGTCGAGCAGCTCCTCGACCGGCTATGCGGAGACCTTTCCGCGCGAGGCCTCGCTTGGGCCGGCGGCTGAACAGAGCGGTCCGTGAGAACACGCTGCCCAGGCGTCGAGCTGTGGTTCACGGCGGGACTCTGCGCGGCATCCTCGGCTGCTCTCGGCTTCGGCCCCGCCGAAGAGGGCTACCGCAAGCCCAAGGTCGCCGATGTCCGTAAGACCTTCATCGACAAGACATTCGCCGATGAGGCGCATTTCTCGGAGCGTTTCAAGGCCGACGGCACAATCGAAGGCTTCGCTTTGGGGAAGAAGATCGCGAGGACGTGGAGAATCATCCAGGGCGAGCTCTGTATTACAAGCCACTCCGAGGAGACTTGCTATGCGGTGTGGAAGAAAGGATCGGAAGTACAGCTCGTCTTCGGGGATTCCGACAACCCGATCTACGGAAAGATAAAATAGCGGTCGGGGCATGAGGCGAGCTTGGCGCGCCTTTGGGATCCTTTCACCAGGCAGCCCTAAGCTCAAGAGCCCAGCCCGAAAACGCAGGAGCAATCTGATGCTAATAACGCGCGTTATACTTCTCGTGGCCGGTCTTGCGATTACCGCGCCGGCTTCCGCCGCCGACCCCGACTGGGCCGCGGTCGCCAAGGCGCTGGGTAAAGAAGGCGCGGTTCAGGGCGGCGGTGTCTACCGTGTCGGGCTGCCGCGCAGCGACCTCAAGGTGAAGCTCGACGGCGTGGACATCAAGCCTGGGCTCGCGCTCGGAGGTTGGCTCGCCTTCATGCCGATGGGCAATGACGCGATGGTGATGGGCGATCTCGTGCTGACGGGCGACGAGGTCAGCCCCGTCATGAAGAAGTTCGCAGAGAGCGGGATCGACATCACCGCGCTGCATAATCATCTGCTGCGATCCGAGCCGATGACGATGTATATGCATGTGACGGCCCATGGCGATCCGGTGAAGCTCGCAACAGCCCTCCATGATGGGCTCGCGCTCAGCAAGACGCCCTTGGGCCCAGCTCCGGCCGCCGCGGCGCAGTCTGTCGATCTGGACACCAGCGCGATCGACGCCGCCATGGGCTATAAGGGGAAGGCGAATGGCGCGATCTATCAATTCTCGATCCCGCGCTCTGCGACGGTGGAGGATGATGGCATGGCGGTGCCCGAGGCCATGGGATCGGCGAATGCCATCAATTTCCAGGCGACCGGGGGCGGGAAGGCCGCGATTGCCGGCGATCTCGTGCTCGTGGCGTCGGAGGTGAATCCGGTGCTCCGCGAGCTGCATGCTAACGGCATCGAGGTGACGGCAATCCACAACCATATGCTCGATGATCAACCGCATGTCTTCTTCATGCATTTCTGGGCGAATGACGATGCGGTCAAGCTCGCCAAGGGAATGCGCGCGGCTCTCGACAAGGTCGCGGTGAAGAAGAGCTGAGGCGATGGTCAGGCTCGCCGTCCTCGCGCTTCTTGCCTTCGGGCTTGCGGCGGGCCTTCGGGCGGAGGCGGCCGAGGAGCCGCCTCTTCGCCTCGAGGCCAAGATCCAGCTCGGGAGGGTCTTTGGTCGCATCGATCATCTCGTGATCGATCTCCGTCGGCAACGCCTGTTCGTCGCCGAGCTCGGCAATAACAGTGTCGGCGTTGTCGATCTCGCTGAGCAAAAGCTCGTTACGACCATCGCGGGCCTCGCCGAGCCACAAGGTGTCGGCTACGAGGCCTCGACCGACATGCTCTACGTCGCCAATGCGGCGGACGGGTCGGTGCGCCTGTTCCAGGGGGCCAAGCTTACGCCGAGTGGGAGGATCGAACTCGGCGACGATGCCGATAACGTCCGCGTCGATGCTGGCGCCCACAAAGTCCTCGTCGGCTATGGAAGCGGCGCGCTCGCCATCGTCGACCCGGCGAAACGCGCGAAGATCGGCGACATCCCGCTTGCTGCGCATCCCGAGGGCTTTCAGCTTGCAAGCTCGGGCGGACGCGTTTTCGTCAATCTGCCCGACGCTCGGCAGATCGTGGCCGTCGATTCGTCGGCCGCGAAAGTCACCGCGTCTTGGGGACTAGGCGGGATCGGCGCCCAATTCCCGATGGCGATCGACGAAGGCGCGCAGCGCGTGCTCGTCGTTGCCCGCAGCCCGGCTAAGCTCGTGGCATTTGCGATCAGCGACGGCTCGATCGTCGCGCAGACCGACACCTGCCACGACGCCGATGACGTCTTTGTCGATGCCAAGCGAAGCCGCGTCTATGTAAGCTGCGGTGATGGCCATATCGACGTGCTTGAGCCGAACGGCACCGGATATCAAAGGCTCGCGCATCTCCAGACCGCGCCAGGCGCGCGCACCTCTTTCTTCAGCCCGGATCTCGACAGGCTCTACCTCGCGGTGCGTGCGGCATCGGGCGAGCCGGCTTCGATCTGGATCTTCCGGCCGAGCCCATGACGGTCCGGGCGCCGAAGCTTGCGGGTGACGAATGGTGGCGCCCCATTCCGCGAGGTGTCTCGAATGACGCAATGCTCATCCTGGCGGCGCGAGCGTTGCGTGCCTTCGCGGACGGCTTCGTCTCAGTGCTGCTGCCGGTCTATCTGCTGGAACTCGGCTTCGGGGTCATCGCCATCGGCGCGATTGTCACGGCGACGCTTATCGGCTCGGCGCTTCTCACGCTCCTCGTTGGATTCTATGCGCATCGGCACAAGCGCCGCATGATGCTGCTCGCCGCCTGCGCATTGATGGCGGCGACTGGAGCGGGCTTTGCACTCACGAGCCAGTTCTGGCCGCTCCTTGTCATCGCGTTCGTCGGGACCCTCAATCCGAGCTCCGGCGATGTCAGCCTCTTCTTGCCGCTCGAGCATACGGTTCTCGCCCAGGCGGCAGATCCGGAGCGGCGCACGGCCGTCTTCGCGAGCTACAGCCTCGCCGGCGCGCTTGCCGGTGCGCTGGGCACGCTCGCGGCGTCGTTTCCTGATCTTGCGGTCGAGCACGCGGGCACGACCCATCTCGCTGCCATGCAGGCAATGTTTTGGCTCTACGGGTTAATTGGGGCGATCGCGACTATGCTCTACGGCCCTCTCTCGCCCGAGGTCGAGGCGCAGGCGGAGGCGCCGCCCGCGCCGTTGGGGCAATCGCGCCGTGTCGTCTACGGTCTTGCGGCTCTATTCAGCATCGACTCCTTTGGAGGCGGCTTCTTCGTTCAGTCGCTGCTCGTGCTGTGGCTCTATCAGGCCTATGGACTCTCGGTCACGACCGCCGCCTCGATCCTGTTCTGGAGCGGCCTGCTGTCTGGCGCGTCATTCCTTCTGGCAGTGCCAATCTCCCAGCGCTTTGGGTTGGTGAACACCATGGTGTTCACGCATCTGCCATCCAATCTCTTCGTGATCCTTGTGCCTCTCGCCCCGAATCTTGCGATCGCGATCGGGCTCTTGCTCGCGCGCAGCGCGCTGTCCCAGATGGATGTGCCAACGCGCAGCTCCTATGTCATGGCGGTGGTCACGCCGCAGGAACGGCCCGCGGCTGCGAGCCTCACCGCGGTCCCACGCAGCTTCGCCTCGGCGCTGAGTCCTTTGCTGGCGAGTTACCTCCTCACGCTTTCGAGCTTCGGCTGGCCGCTCATCATCGGGGGAGCCCTCAAGGCGGCCTATGACCTCCTGCTCCTACTCAAATTCCGGAAGCTGCGTCCGCCCGAAGAGGCCGGTGCCGTCGCGGCATGAGCGATTCTCGACCTCCGCCCGCCGCTTCGTAAATTTGCATCGCGACGCGGTTCCACCACTGACTCTGCACAGGCTGGGCGCCTGGGGCTATCAGGCGTCGGACGACCCGGAACGCCCCGCTGCGATATAGGATGCCCGTCACGGCCTATCGAGCGCCGTAGCTGGATCCTGGCGCGTTGCCAGCCACGCGGGGTAAAGCGAGCCGATGATTCCCAGCAACACAGCTGCGATGGCGCTCGCGCTGATAAGGCCGAAGCTTGGGCTTATTGTCAGGTAGCGCCCGATTGTCGAAATGCTCGACAACATATGCGATCCGGCCATGCCGAAAAGCGCACCGACCACGCCGCCGATAGCCGACAGGATGAGGCCCTCGATGACCAGCGAGCCCATGATGCGCGCCTTCGACCAGCCGATGGCCGACAATATGCCGATCTCGCGCATGCGCTCCAGCACGGCCATCAAGAGCGTGTTCAGCACCATGAGCGTGCCCATCGACAGTGCCACCCAGGCCATGGCGCTCGAGACCGCGCGCAGCAGCTCGGCCTGCTGGTCATTGTGCATAACGGAATCATTGGTCGATACGCGAACCTCAGCCATCGCCTCAAGCGTCCGGCTGATGCGGTCGATCTCGGCGGCATCTCCGGGGTGAGCGATCCTCAGGTGCAGGAAGGTTACCGCGCCCGGGCGGAAGACCGCCTCCTGCAGGTCTTCGAGAGGAACGATCGCTGCGTTGCGCGTGATGATAGACCTGTAGTTGGTGATGCCGATGATCTCGAAGGAAACGCCCAGGAGCTCGAGCCGGTCGCCGATCCGCTTGCCGAGCGCGCTGGCGATGTCGCTGCCGATAAGCGCAATGCCGCGCTCGCCCGCGCGCGGTATGCGCCCCGCGAAAAGCGGCAGGCTCGTCCAAAGGAAGCTGCCTTCGGCCCAACCGACCGCCAGAACTTGTGCGTTCTCGTTGGTTTCGGCGAGCGCGATGAGCTCGCCCGCGACGGCGGTAACATCCGGCACCGCCGCGATTTTCGAGGCGAGCGAGAGCGGGATCGTGCTCCCGAAGAGGTCTGCCGTGCCGCGGCGCACGATCGAGAGATGTATGCCGCGCTCATCAAGCATCCGCCCGACATTTTCGTCGACGCTTCGCGACAAGCCGTAGAGCGTGATGAAGCTTCCGACCGCAAGCGCGACGCCGAGTATGGTTAGGACCGAGCGCACCGGGCGGCGTGTCAGATTGCGGAATGCCAGGCTCACATGATTCAAGGCCGTCACCTCGAGATGCCACCGGATCTTGGCGGCGGCCCGAATATCTGTCCGTCCTTCATCTCCAGCTGGCGTCCGCAGCGGAGCGCCTGATCGCGGGCATGAGTGACCATTACGAGCGTGGTGCCCTGCGCCGCGTGCAATTCGAACAGAAGATCCATGATGGCCGCGGAATTGCTGCTGTCGAGGTTTCCGGTCGGCTCGTCCGCCAGGATCAAAAGAGGCCTCTTGACGATGCCGCGCGCGATAGCGACGCGCTGGCGCTCGCCTCCCGAGAGTTGATGAGGGAGATGCATGGCGCGCTCCGACAGTGCAACCGTCTGAAGCGCGTTTTCCGCACGGCGCCTGCGCTCGGATTGGCTCGCCACGATGCCGAATAGCGCGAGCTCCACATTTTCGCGGGCGGTCAGTGTCGAAAACAGGTTGAAATCCTGGAATACGATGCCAATGCTCGAGCGTCGCAGCGCGGTCCAGGCGCGGGGCGTGGTCATGGGCTTGCCGCTCCAGCAGACCACTCCGCTCGATGGTCTGCGGATCCCGCAGATGACGTGAAAGAGCGTTGTCTTGCCGCTTCCGCTCCGTCCGACAACGGCGACCGCCTCGCCCTGCGCGATCGAAACATGAACATTGCGCAGCGCTGCGATGCGCCCCTCGTCGAAGGCGAGGCTGACATCTTCCAGCGAAATCAGAGGCGTGCCATTGTTACGGTCTTCAGCGCTTTGCGACGAAATCGATGACAGCATCGACATTGCCGTGGCTGGACTGGAAAACCCGCGCATAATCCTGTCGTTCCGAGTAAAGCATGCTGGTGCCGTTGATCATGACGTCGACCACGCGCCAGTTAGCGCCGTTCCGCCGCAGCCGCCAGATCCATGTCTTCCCCGGATTGCCCTGATCGTTGAGCTGGGTTGCCGCAAGCCACTGACCGTCGCGCTCGGGTCGGTTCCCGACGAAAAGAATATTCTTATCGCGTCTCGAGCCGACCTGACGGAGAAAGGAAGCGACGATGTGATTCTCGAAGGCCGTGCGAAATGCACTGCGCTGGCTGGGCGAGGCGCCGCCCCAGGCGTCGCCGAGCGCATACTGCGCCATGGCCGGCACATCGAAGGCCCAGGTCAGCAAGCGATGGCAATTTTGCCGTGCATCCTCGTCCGAGCCGGTTGAGAGGACCCCGTTCCCGGCTTGGATGAGCCTGTCGACAAAAGCCTTGGGAGGCTCGTCGGCCCCTGCTGGAGCGCAAATGCACCACATCGGAAAGATGGCTGTGAGCACGAGAAGTTGGCGGCGGATAAGGGCCTGCATTCCCGACTTGTCCTTTGTTGCACTCAAAGATTTGAGCACGACCCGGTCGGATTTAGGCTTAGAGCATCACGATCATCCGCGAGGCGCAAATCACGATTACGATCGGATAATGGACGCACCGAGCGGACGGGCGGCGAGTTTCATTAGTTGCACAGGCGTATGCGGCGGACACGGAGATGGCCCCCGGAACTCTCCAGTCGAAGTAGCAGAGAGCAACCATCTCCATATGCTCCGCTAATGTTGTAGGGATCGTCATATGAAGATGATGTCTCGGTCATGCCTTGATCATCCGGGGTTATTGCGTAGGCAGAATCGTAGGCCGAAGCGGTGTAAGTGGGGCCGACAAAACCGATTGCGAACGGTGCCACGAAACCGTGATGGCGGAAGAAAAAGCGTCGATTATCGGCAAACTGACGGCGAAAGAGGGACTGGCGGCTGACGAAGCGCCTGTGATTGGGGAATGGAGAGCGGAATGAGCCGGGATGCATGAACACAACCGGGTTGCGGAACCCAGGCCCGCCGCCGTGGAACCCGCCGAATCCGCGAGCCTCTACCGGTGCCGAGAATGCCATAGCGCCGAGGCCGAGGGCGGCCGCGCCAATCCATAACTTCAGAGCGAGCCATAACTTCAGAGCGAGCACCATCCTCCACCCTTTAGGCATGAGGACACCTCTTCCGCCTCCCTACACATAACACCTCGCCCAAATGAAATATTCGGGCCTATGAACGCCCTTCGCCAGAATCGGTCACTACCGACCGAGTTTGCATGAGGCAGCGAGAGGCTTTCGAGACCTGAAATGGGGCTGATGAGCATGGATGGCGGCGACAGGAGCAGGCTTTGCACTTGCGAGCCAGTTCTGGCCGCTCCTTATCATTGCTTTCGTCGGCACCCTCATGAACCTTTCGCTGGTGAGCTACCTGCTCACGCTTTTGAGCTTGGGCTGGCTGCTCATCATCGGGGGCGCCCTCAAGGCGGCCTATGACCTCCTGATCCTGCTCAAATTCCGGAAGCTGCGTCCGCCGGAGGAGGGCGGTGGTTCACATGAACTCAAGGGGCTGCCGGTCCTTGCATGGTGCGGTTCGCGAGCCGGGCGGTGAGGATGCTGCCTGGCCGGCGATTCGCCTGATGGTTGCCGATTCCGTCCCGACGCGACTGGGCAAGGTGCTTATCGTCGCGACACCTCCAGCCGCATGCGCAGCTCCTTGATGTCGGTTGGCTGGTGTCGTCCTCTGACTTCGCTCTTGGTGGCGACCGTCAGTGCAAGGATTGTGCCCGATCAGCTTCCCCTCAATCATCTCCCGCGGCGGGGGCGCCTTACTTGTGTAGTTACGATCCGTGCACCGGGCAGTTCCATCTCTCGTCGCTACCCTCATCATCCGGGTCGGCATCTTCCTCGCCGGCATCCATCGGCGCCGGAAACTCTGCCGCTATCGGCTTGTCCTTACTCAGCAGCCCTGCCTCCTCGAGCG
>Ga0318562_10001108_pt1 | contig 12047 bp, 10 predicted proteins | sample GRESIP066b5f18_FD_203688 | JGI IMG/M metagenome (GOLD analysis project Ga0318562, IMG submission 203688) | Tropical soil microbial communities from Luquillo Experimental Forest, Puerto Rico - GRE.SIPMG.066b5f18 | ecosystem: Environmental > Terrestrial > Soil > Tropical forest > Bulk soil...
GGATCACGGCTAGCTACAGCCGGCCGAGATCGGGGAACGCAAACAGTTGTGATCGGCCGTTGACCATACGCGACATCGCAAACGGAGAGGATCCGATGGCTGGTCACGCTTGGCAGATTCAAGACGCGAAGCGCTCCCGAGAAGCGGCAGCGCTATCTCGGTCGGCTCCCGGGGATTCATCCGTCGTGGACATTGCCAGCTTGATTGACACGCATCCGCTCAGCTCCTTCCAGATCTGGATCATGGTTCTGATCGCTGGTGTCGTTGTCATGGACGGATTCGACGTCCAAACCATCGGATTTGTCGCTCCCGCCTTGACGCAAGACTGGCATATCGACCCGACCGCGCTCGGCCCCATATTCGGCGCGGCCCTCCTCGGCATGCTGGTCGGTTCGGCATCGTTGAGCATTTTTTCCGACCGTGTCGGCCGACGGCCGGTGCTCGTCGGATCGACAGCATTCTTCAGCCTCTGCATGCTCGCCACGGCTGCTGCAGGGTCGGTGCCGCAACTGGTCTTCCTTCGCTTCCTGACCGGGCTCGGCATTGGCGGTGTCATGGCCAATGCGGTGGCGCTCGCGAGCGAATACAGCCCTCAGCGCCGATGCGCTTCGCTGCTGATGTGGATCTCCTGCGGGTTCACGGGAGGCGCCATCGCGGGAGGCTTGATCTCCGCCTCCCTCATTCCGTTGTGGGGATGGCGATCTGTCTTCCTCGTCGGGGGCCTATTACCGCTCGGAATGGCTGCCGTGATGTATGCGCGATTGCCTGAGTCGCTGCTGTTTCTGTCGTTGCAACCAGGCGGCCAGGATGAGCTCAGGCAATTGCTGCGCCGCATAGCGCCCGAGTTTGATCCAGGCCCCAACTGGCATCTCGCTCGGCCGGAGGGGGTGCGCGGACGTGGTTCGTTGACGGAGCTATTCCGCAACGGCCGAGCCCCGATGACCTTGCTGCTCTGGCTGATCAGCTTCGCCAATTTGCTGAACCTGTTTTTCCTTGCGAACTGGTTGCCCTTGCTCTCGACCCGGATGGGGTTCAGCTCGTCGACGGCTGTGCTGATGGGGACCACTCTCCAGCTCGGCGGCCTGATCGGCGCTATCTTCCTGGGTCCGATCATCGATCGGCTCGGCTATTATCGCGTGCTCGTCCCGGTGTTCCTGATCGCGGGGTTCGCCGTTGCGGCCATTGGCTCACCGAGCTTGTCCTTGCCGCTACTGTATCTCGTGATCCTTGTCGCGGGGATCTGCGTCGTTGGTACACAACCCGCGCTCAATGCGCTTGCGTCGACGCTCTATCCAACCGAAATTCGTGCGACCGGCGTCGGCTGGAGCCTGGGTGTCGGGCGTGCCGGAGCCATTGTTGGCCCGGTCGTTGCCGCGCAACTGGTCGCTCTTGATTGGTCGAGCCAGGCCTTATTCCTGGTGGCGTCGATTCCGGCCTTGTTGGCGTGCGTCGTCGCGTTAGGCCTCGCAAGCGTGAGGCGCCGCAAGCTGCGCTTCGCTTAAGCTCCCGACAGCGGTCAGGGAGCGCAGGAGCGCGATTCGGTCCAATCCACCATGAGCTTGCGCTCGGCGAAGAGCCAGGCGCCGCCTTGCTTCACATATGCGTCGAGATAGCGGATGGACGCAACCATCATGGTGCGCTTGTCGCCTTCCACGGTGAGGTGATGAGCGATGCAATAGCATTCACCCGTCGCCCGATCGCCATCGAGACGGATCGTGCTCTGGCCATTGAAATGCGTGGTCGCCTGATAGCGGTTCAGCTCCGCGAACGCGGGTGCGAGCGCGTTGCGGCCTCGGAGCACATAGGTCGGCTCGGGCGAGCGGCTATCCATGTAGACGTGAAACGACGTGTCCTCGGCGAAGAGCGCCATCTGTCCCTTCGCGTCGCGTCGGTCGGCGCAATGGGCATAGGCGTCGATCAAGTCTCGGATCGCGAGGCGATCAGCGGCTTCCTCGGGAGTGATCCTCTCGACCATGGACTCGTTCCTCCGTCAGCGTGATTGGCGGTTCCATAGTTGCCGCATGATTCAACGGGCGCAGAGCAATCCCCTGCGCCCGCCTCGATCATGCTGACAGCCTCAGCTGTTCGCAACCGCGTTGGCGCGTTGCGCCTCGCCTTTGCCGAAGGAGATGTTTTCGCCGGGCAGCTCGTAGAGGAGGATCATGATATCGTCCGGCGAAACGGCGGCTGCCTCGACAATGCGTGCGTTGATGTCCCTAAGAAGTGCAAGCCGCGTCTCCTTCGGCCGCCCCTGGATGAAGCTGATATCGAGGATCATCAGGTCGTCCGTGTACTGCATGCCGACGAATGCCGGCGTGTGGAGAAACCGCTTCTTCGGCAGCTCGAAGATGAGCTGATAGAAATCCTCGGGCGGCACCCCAAGTGTGCTCATCAGAGCGGCCTGGACGGCTCCGGATACCTTGGTGAGGCGGGCCTCGTCGTAACGGCCTTCAAGAACGTGGATCTTGGCAAGCGGCATGGCGGTCCCTCCTTCTCGTTGTCAAATGCAGTGCCCCGATCGCCAGCGCAAGGAGTGAGCGCGGTCAGGCGGGGGCGCAGTCAGGCGGAGGCGTTTGGGAAAGCAAGGCCCGTCACGATGCGGCTGTCCGCAACCCGAGCTCCTCGATCATCGCTGCCTTGATCATGAATTTCTGCACCTTGCCGCTTGTGGTGGTGGGGAAGGCATCGACGAACTTGATGTAGCGCGGAATCTTGAAATGCGCGATCTGGCCGCGGCAGAAGGCGCGGATGTCGTCGGCCTCGAGCCGGGCCTCGGGATGGAGGACGATCCAGGCGCAGAGCTCTTCGCCGAACCTCTCATCCGGAAGCCCGACGACCTGGACGTCCCGGATCGACGGATGGCGGTATAGATACTCCTCGATCTCGCGCGGGGAGATGTTCTCACCCCCGCGGATCACGAGGTCCTTGCTGCGCCCGATGATGCGGCAACATCCCTGCTCGTCGAGGGTTGCGAGGTCGCCGGTGTGTATCCAACCCGCCTCGTCGAGGACGTCGCGCGTCTTGGCCTCCTCACCCCAATAGCCGAGCATGACGGAATAGCCGCGCGTGCACAGCTCTCCCGACTGGCCAAGCGGCACGATATGGCCCTTTTCGTCGATGATCTTGACCTCGAGATGCGGCATGATGCGGCCGACCGTCGACACCCGCACATCGACGGGGTCGCTGATGCGCGTCTGGAAGCTCACCGGGCTGGTTTCGGTCATTCCATAGGCGATGGTGACCTCGGTCATGTTCATGTCCCGCATCACGGCCTTCATCACCTCGACGGGACAAGGAGCCCCGGCCATGATGCCGCCGCGCAGCGACGCCAGGTCGAAATTCGCGAAGGTATCCTCCCCCAATATGGCGATGAACATGGTCGGCACGCCGTAGAGGTGCGTGCACCGTTCAGCCGCAATGGCTTGCAGGACGGCAAGGGCCTCGAAGCCTTCGCTCGGAAACACCATGGTGGCGCCCTGCGTCAGGCAGGCCAGCACGCCCATCACCATGCCGAAGCAATGATAGAGAGGAACCGGGATGCAGACGCGATCATCCGGCTTGATCCCCGTCGCCACACCCACCTGCAGGCCGTTATTGAGAAGATTGTGATGGGTCAGGGTCACGCCCTTCGGCAGGCCCGTTGTCCCGCTGGTGAACTGGATATTGACCGGGTCGTCGATGTCGAGCTCGAGCGCCGAGAGACGCGCCAATCCGGATGCATGGCCAATGGCCAGCACCTCGCTGTAGCGAAGGCAATCTGTACCTTGCGCATCGTCGAACACGATCAGCCGACGCAGATCGGGCAGGCGCTCGCTGGTGACGGGGTCGCGGGTGAGGGTGAGCTCGGGAACGAGCTCCGCCGCCATGGCCGGATAGTTGCTCGACTTGAACTTGCCTGCGGTCACCAATACCTTGCAGCCGGCGACGCGCAGCACATGTTCCAGCTCCGCGACGCGGTAAGCCGGATTGATGTTGACCAGAATCAGCCCCGCCTTGGCCGCGGCGTACTGCACGACAACCCATTCGAAGCGGTTGGGGGACCAGATCCCGATCCGGTCTCCGGGTTCGAGGCCGAGCGCGAGCAGCCCGGCCGCAAAGGCGTCGGCTTGAGCCTTCAGCTGCGCGTAGGTCAGGCGCACGCCTTGGCGCACGCAGACGAGCGCTTCGCGATCGCCCTTTTGCGCCGCGACTTCGTCGAGAAAGGCGCCGATCGTCGCGGAGACGAGAGGTGGACCGGCATTGCCATGCACGTGGCTGAGGGCTTCCATCGAATGGCCTCCCGTTTTGAAAGAGGCGGAAGTCCTAAGCTGCGTCCGATCGGCCTTCTTGATCGCGATACGCGCGCTTGGACTCGATTTCGCAGCGCAATACCGCCGGGAGAACGATTGGCTGGTGCGCTCTCGATGGCGCTTCCCTGGCGCAGGCGTGTTGGCACCCAAGTTGACAATGGAATTCCCGCAGTCTTATCTCTTTGTAAACAAAGATCCGATGCAGGATCGACAGGTCGCTGGCGACCCGTGGGACTGCTCCCTCCATCGCGTGGCGCCAGCGCAGGGAGGAGGCAATGGACGACGTTTCGTCGAGCGCATTGCATAATATCGGCGCCGTCGATGTCGTCAGCCATGTGTGGAGCGGCATTCACGTCAGCGACATCCGCGTGAAGGCGCTTCCGGGCCGCGCCTGGCACCCGCTCAATTCCAATCAGCCTGTCCTGTCGATCGTCGTCAACGAAGTGAACGGCCAATGTGAGGCGCGCCTGAGCTTGAGCGCCGGCGGCAGCCTGCGGCAATCGGGCCGGCAGCGACCGACGGGCCATGTCAGCCTCATTCCTGCCAATGTACCCGCCTGGGGCTTTTCCAACGACATCGACCAGGTGGAGGAGGTTCGGCTCGTCCTGGATATCGAGCGCGTCAAGGAGATCATGGGCGAGGAGTTCGTGCCGGCTCCGCTGCAGGAGCCGCGTCTCGTCTTCAACGATGAGAGCATCCAGGCTCTCGCCCGCCTCGTGGTCTCGAGCGAGGACAAGGCCGAGTGGTCCTCGCTATTCGGCGACGGGCTCGTCGCCGCGATGGTCGCGCGGGTCTCGCACCTCAACGCGTTGCCCGCCCGCAATCATCGCCGCCTTGGCCTTTCGACGCGCCAACTCTCGGTCGTCACGGATTTCATACGCGACAACCTGGCAAAGCCCATCCGCCTCTCCGAATTGGCGAGCCTCGCGGATTTGTCGCCGTCGCAATTCGGCCGCGCCTTCAAGACCTCGACCGGCACCACGCCCCATTTGTGGCATCTCGACGTGCGGATCGAGACTGCGAAACGCTTGCTGGTGAACCCCGGCAATCGCTTGGCCGAGGTCGCGCTGGAAACGGGCTTTTCGGAGCAGAGCCATTTCACCCGGGCATTCCGCGCCGCGACCGGCGTTTCGCCGGGAGCCTGGCGTCGCGACGTGACCGATTGAGCTGCCAGCTGCGACCGCAGTCCCATTCGCAGCGGGAAACGTCAATTCTCTCTTTCTGAGATGCGCTAGCTCTCCCTGAGGCTCGGGCGCCGGGCAATCAGGGAGTGTTCAACATGATCCAAGAGCGCGACCTTCGGATCCGCATGCGGGACGGGATCCATCTTGCGGTCGATGTCTATCGCCCGGACGGCCCCGGACCCTTTCCGGTGCTCTATGCGGCAGCCCTGCACAACAAGGATATGCAGGGCCCGGATATGGCCGACGTCCTGCTGGCTCAGCCGGCGAACGCTCCGCTCTGGTTCGGCCCGATCGAGGCCGGCGACACGCGCCGCTTTATCGCCAATGGCTATGTGCATGTGATCGCCCAGCCACGCGGCTCCGCCAAATCGGAAGGCCATTACGGCACTGAGGACACCGACCATTATGACCTGATCGACTGGATCAGCCGTCAATCCTGGTGTGACGGCAATGTGGGCATGGTCGGCATCTCCGGCTATGCCGGAGAGCAATGGCGCGCTGCTGCGCAAGGACATCCGGCCCTCAAGGCGATCTTCCCCTACGACGCGTGCAGCGCCTATGGCGGCATGTTCGGATTTCGGGACTTCTATCCGGGCGGCGTGCTGCACACCTTCCCCTATCTCTTGGACGTATTCAGCACGGTGCATGAGCACCGCGACGTCCCGGGAGATCTTCCGCCGGAACAAGAGAAGCTGTTCGTGGCCGCCATGGCCAATCCCGACTACAAGATGTACGCGAATCTCTACAACATCCTGACGCAGAAGGGACAGCGTACCTTCATCATGTACCATTCGATGGTTGCGCCGTGGGAGCCTGACGGAACCGTCGAGAGAACAGAAAAGACCTTCGAGAAGATCAAGATTCCCTTCTATACCGGCTCAGGCGCCTACGCCTATACTTACAAATTGCACTGGCTTGGGGCGCAGCACTATTTTCAAAACGTGAAGGCTCCGCGCAAGCTCCTCTTCACGGGCCCGGCGCATCTGGAGCGGCCGTTCCACGACTACCATGACGAGATCATCCGCTGGTACGACCACTGGCTAAAGGGCATCGACACCGGAATCATGGATGAGCCGCCGGTGCGCTACTGGCTGATGGGCGCCAATGAATGGCGCACCGGCACCGACTGGCCATTGCCCGAGACGCGGTGGCGTAAGCTCTATCTCGGCAATTGGGAGCGGCTGACCTCGAACCCGCCGCGTCCGGCGAATGAGACCGGCGCGGCCGAACGCGAGCCGGACGTCTTCACGCAGATGCCCCTGAAGAAGACGATGAAGATCGAGAGGCTCCGCTATATGACTGAGCCCTTCGCCGAGGATGTCACGGTCGCTGGCCCGATAAGCTTGACCCTTTACGCCGCGATCGACAAAGCGGACACCAACTGGATCGTTTCCCTCAAGGATGTCGGGCCTGACGTGTCCGTCGTCACCGCGCGCCAGGGCGAAAGGACAGTGCCCGCCGACCTGCCCGAACGCGAGCTCACGCGCGGATGGCTGAAGGCTTCATATCGGGCCCTCGACGAGGCGCGCTCCAAGCCCGGCGAGCCGTTCCACAAGCTGACGCGCGATGCGATCGCGCCGGTCGAGCCGGGCGAGATCGTCGAATATCAAATCCAGATCTTGGCGACCGCCAATCAGTTCAAGGCGGGCCATCGGCTTTGCCTCGAGATCGCGGCGATGGACGCGCCGACCGGCACCGGCGCCATGACCGATGTCGAATACATTCCCTACCATGTCTGCCGAAGCGAGACGGTGACGCACAGCGTCTACCATGACGCCGAGCATCCCTCGCATCTCCTGATCCCGGTGATCGGCTGATCCGGTCGCCCACGCGATTTGCCGGATTTTCTCAACGACCTTCCGAAGGAGCTCCGCTATGCGAACCATTCGATTTGAACGCCAGGACGCCACCGGGCGCATCGTTCTCGCGAACCCGCCCCATAACCGCCTCGACCTGCAATTCTCGGAAAGCCTTCGGCTCTCGGTTCATGAGGCGAGCCAAAGCGATATCCGCGTGCTGGTGATCCAGGCGGAAGGGCCTCATTTCAGCTTCGGAGGCGAAGTGCGGGAATGGCCCGGCAAGGACATCAACTGGTTCCGCACCTTCGTGGCGGAGGTCAATCTCTCCTACCGCGCGATCGAGGCTCTGCGGGTGCCGACGGTCGCCGCCGTCCAGGGCGTGGCCTTCGGCGGTGGCCTCGAGCTTGCTCTCGCTTGCGACTTCATCGTCGCCGCCGAGAACGCGGTCTTCCGCTGCGTCGAGGTGACGACGGGCATGCTGCCGATCGCAGGCGCGCTGCAGCGCCTCGCCGAGCGCGTCGGACGCGGGCGCGCGTCGCGCTTCGCCATGCTCGGGGAACCGATCCCGGGCAGCCTCGCGGGCGAGCTGGGCATCGCGACGCATGTCGTCCCCGAGGCCGAGCTCGCGCAGGCGGCGGAGGCGCTGGCGCGCAAGCTCGCGGTCGGGCCGACGAAATCCTATGCGGCGACCCGAACCGTCCTCAAGGCCTGGTCGGCGGGCGGAGTGCCTGGAGCAGACGCCACCTTGCTCGATATCACCATGGATCTCTTCCACACCGAGGACAGCACCCGCGGCTTCCTGAACACGGCGAAAGCCTTCGATCTCGACATCGAGCCGCCCGATATGGTGTTTCACGGCCGTTGAGGCGCGATCGACCGCGCCGGCCCGGATTCACGTCCGGCTGTGCAGCCAGGCGGTCGGGGTCAGCCCGACCACCTTGAGGAAGGCTCGCGAGAAATGGCTCTGGTCGGCAAAGCCGCAGAGCGTCGCGACCTCGGTCAGGCTTTCCTTCGGGTCATCGGCCAAGAGCCGCTGTGCGCTGCGCACGCGCAGATCCATCTGCCATTGCCGGACGGACATGCCGGTCGCGTCGCGGAATGCACCGCCAAATCGCTCCGGCGGGATTTGCGCGATCTCAGCGAGCGCTTCAATGGTGATGGGCTCCTGCAGATTGTCGCGCATATATCGCGAGAGCATGTCCCAGACGCTCGCCTCCAGAAGGGCGGCTTTCGCCAGACGGGAGCGGCTATCCATCTCGAGCACCGCCGCGAACAGCGCTTTCGAGATCGAGTGGACATAGGCCACATTCGCGTCGCCTCGCGTGCGGCTGCTGTCCAGGAGCCCGGCGCAGGTCCGTATCCGCTCGTCGCGGAACATGAACCGGCTGCGCATGCGATCGAGCGCTGCGATATGATCCGTGGTGAGATAGTCGGCATCGGCCGCGTGAAACGCAAAGCAGCAGAGGCGCGCTTCCCGCATCTCCGCCGCGTGGACCATGACCTGCTCGCCGGCGCCTACGAAAGTCAGGGCGCCCGAACCGAAATACTCTCCCTCGCCCGGTGAGCCCGATCTCGGCTTGAGCTCGCATCGTCCGCCGATCTCGGTCGCCATCACGCATAAAGTGGGCAGCCTGGCCTCGACCGTCAGCCAGCCGGGCTCGGTGATCCAGCGCAGCTCGTAGGCCGCCTCCTCGACCCCGAATTCTGCCCAGCTCTGCTGATAGGTGACGGCTGCTCCCTGCTTCGCGACGATCATCATGCGCTTCCCGTCCGCTCTCGCGCGACGCGTCTCGCCGGCGGCTAGCCCGAATGCTGCGCGCCTCGCGGGTGTCCCGGAACTCCGGCTTCCCGCAGATCGCGGCCGAGCAGCTTTGCGGCATTGCGTCGGTAGACATCCGGCCGAGAAAAGCCCGGAACCGAGAGCTTGTCCAACACTTGCCCGAAATTGGTGATGGCGGGAAGCGGCGCCATCGGGAAATCCGTTCCGAACAGCACGTGGTCCGGGCGCGCGACCTGCATCAGGGCGGAGATCGTCGAGACGCCCGCGGACAGCGCCGTGTCATAGTAGAAGGACGCGAAGGCTGCCCGCGCATCGCCCACCCGCTCGGCGACGCCCGGCATCATCTGGATCGACAGCGACACCCGCGGCACGAGATAGGGCAACGCACCGCCTGCATGCGCGAGGATGAAGCGGAGATCGGCGAAGCGCCGCAGCGCCCCGGATATGATGAGGCTCGTCGCCGTTCGCGTGGTCTCGAACGGAAATTCGAGCACGGATGCGGGTGCGAGCTTGGGAATGGGGTAGAAGGGGTCGTTCGGGTGGATGAACGCCACCGCCTTGCGCCGGTTGAGCTCCTCGAGCAACGGGGTGAAATGCTCGTCACCCAGATATTTGCCGTCATAGCTCGTAAAGATGATGAAACCATCGACCTTGAGCGTGTCGAGGCAATACGCCACCTCTTTCAGGCTCGCATCGATGTCCGGAAGAGGAAGGCTCGCGAAGGAGCCGAATCGCCTGGGATGAAGCTGGCGCAGCTCAGCCGCCGCGTCATTGCACTTCCTCAAGAGGGTGACGGCATCGGGAATGGCCGGCCCGGACGAAACCGAAAGGATGCCTTCGGCTATGTGATTGTCGTCCATCATCGCGATGGCGCGTTCGGGCGACCATTCGGGCGCCTTCTGGTTCGGCATTTGCCGCGCGAGGGTGTCGAGACCGATCGCGTCGACATAGGCCTTCGGAAAGAAATGGTGATGCGTGTCGATCTTGCCGGAAGCCATCGGTGTTGCTCCTCTTTCGGATGCCTGGCTGCTTCGAGCCAATGCTCTTGCGGGGGCGGCGAGCCCGCCAATCACGCCGAGCCCTGCGGCGCCGGCCCCGATGATGATCTTGCGGCGGTCGACCTTCGCGGCGACCCGGTCCTTTGTTCTCATGACAACCTCCGATTCTCAGCGGTCAAAGCCTCGACCTGCCCAAGGCGGCTCAGCGGCGCCCGAGCACGGACAGCATGGCCAAACGAAGCTCGCCGGCTGGATCGCTCGGCAGCGCCTGGCTCCTCCAGGCGATGAACCGGTCCGGACGCACGAGAACGCAGCCCCGGTCCGAGACGCCGCGGATCTTGGTCCAGTCTCCGAGCGGGTCGTCGTAATCCTGTCTGAGACCGAGGCGCGCCGTCTTGATCGACACGCCGAGCTCCGCTGCGACTTTTCTCGCGGCCTCCTCCCAGGCGCTGGCGCCGGTGCCCGTGAGCAGCGTGAAGCCCGAATGGTCGATCAGGTCCAAGGTGGAGACGTCTTCGCCATTGTGCTGAAGCCAGGCATGGGGAAGATGCGATCCGGGAACCGTATCGGGTTGGAAGTAGAGCTCCCGATCCCTCTCGTATTCGGGGAAATCCTCCACGGACAGGATGGCACGGCTGCGATAACGCTGCCCCAATTCGACGCCGTGAGCGTTGAACTGGTAATCCATGAGCTTCACCCCGGCGAGAAGCGCCTTTCGCCGTTCTTCGCCGCGCTCTGAATTGCCGAAGAGCTCTTCGAGATTGGCGCTTGCCTCTCCCGCGCTCATTCCAGGTCTCAGGCCCGCTGCTTCGGACCATGGTTCGATCTCGACATGGCTCTTCATGGCCCGGTTGACCACCTGGCGTCCGATCGGTTGGCGCTCTTCGCTGTAGCTGTCGAGGAGCCCGTCCTTCGCTTGTCCCGAAAGCACCAGGGCGAGCTTCCAGGCGAGGTTATAGGCGTCCTGGACGGAGGTGTTCGAGCCGAGGCCGTTCGCCGGCGAGTGACGATGCGCGGCGTCGCCAGCGATGAACACACGGCCTCTCCGATAGGTCGAGGCGACGACGTGATTGACCTGCCAGCGCGTGACCTTCTTGATCTTGAACTCGACTTTCGGATCCCCGATCGCCTCGCGGATATAGCCGCGCATTACCTCCTCATCCGTCGATCCGGGCGCCCAGCCATGGCGGAAGAAGAACGGGTTCCATTCCGTCCATGGCGTCACGCATGGCCAAATGCTCATCCAGATGTCGCTCGACTGCGGAGCGATGTAGGCGATCGCTCCGGAACGATGCGCGGTGTATTTCGTGAGATCGACGTCGAGCCAGACGCTGATCGCCTCGCCGATATTGAATTCCCCTTCGAACTCGAAGCCAGCGTTGCTCGCAACGATGCTTCGGCCGCCATCGGCGCCGATCAGATATTTGCAGCGGATTTCGTGCTCCGTGTTGGCCGACCGATCCTTGATCCTCGCGGTCACGCCCGCCTCATCCTGGCGGAGATCGACGAGCTCGGAATTGAAGCGGATATCGGCTCCATGCCGCCGCGCGGCCTCGAGGATGATAGGCTCGAGCTTGTGCTGCGAAATGTTGCACATCGAGCTCGGGCTCGCGCGCTCATAGTCGGTCTTGCGGTCGATCCCTGCTCCCCAGGCCGTGGTGCGCGACAGCTCGAGACCAGCGAACGAGGTCGCGAAGATCTGGGTGCCCATCAGCTCGTGTGGCATCGCTGCTTGGCGCAACAGATCCTCGACGCCGAGGTCGCGCAAGATCTCGACGGTTCTCTGATTGGTGATGTGCGCACGCGGCGAATCGGCCGTGCCGCCGTATTTGGTGATGCCGATCGCCTTCACGCCCGCCCGAGCCAAGAGTGCGGATGCGGTCAATCCGGCCGGTCCGGCGCCGACGACGAGCACATCCGTTTCGATCCGTTCCATGATCGTTGCTCCATTCCCTGCCCGGCGTCACGGGCTTAGCGAGAACATCCTCCTCGCTGCA
>Ga0318562_10001109_pt1 | contig 12046 bp, 11 predicted proteins | sample GRESIP066b5f18_FD_203688 | JGI IMG/M metagenome (GOLD analysis project Ga0318562, IMG submission 203688) | Tropical soil microbial communities from Luquillo Experimental Forest, Puerto Rico - GRE.SIPMG.066b5f18 | ecosystem: Environmental > Terrestrial > Soil > Tropical forest > Bulk soil...
CTTCGGCGCTCTCATGGGGGGGCAGGGGCGCGGCGGTGACGAGGTATTGCCAGAGGATGACCTGCCGGTGCCGGTTGCCGTTGATGGCCTGGCACAGCTGGGTGGTGGTGGCGGCGTTGTGGAACCCGAGATAGTACGCGCCGCCGGAGGTGGCCAGGATCAGGACGGTGAGGTAGGCGATGTGCCCGCGGCCGCGCAGCCGGGTCACCATGTCACGTGGCCGCCGGCGGCAACGGTGACCGCGGCGGCGAGGGTGGCGGCGACGGCGGCGAGGACTCCGATTCGCCACCAGAGGCGGGTAGCAACGCCCTGACGTGGGCGGCCACGGACGGCACGGTGAGCGCCAGGCCGGTTCCGAGCAGGAGCCCCGAGGGGTGGAGTGAGGCGTAGAGTACCTGCCGCCAGATGATCACCAGTCCCGTGCCGGTGATCATGATATCTCTCGCGACCTCCCAGGTTGCCCTGAGCCACCAGCGCTGCACCTCGTCTCGTTTCCGCGGCCGCGTGCCGCCTCGGAGGGTTTTAGGTGGCTGGCGGCGTGATGGTCACACTCGACGGCGGCGCGGGCGGCGGCTGCGGGACGGCCTTGGGCGCGTTGGGGATGGCGTAGACGCCGAGCGCGGACGCGGCGGCGAGGACGATGGGGAGCCATTGCGCGCCGCTGGCGCCGTACTTCCATTGCAGGTACACCACGACTTGGCCGATGAGGGCGGTGAGGAACTTCGCGTACTGCGGTGCGATCTTCATGGGTTCAGCTCCAGGTGTGGTGCGCCTCCGTCTGCCTTGATCTCGACGGGCAGGCCGAGCAGTATCTCTGGCCCGGTAACGGAGACGGGTGGCAGGTAGAGCGGATGCCCCATCTGGTCAGTCAGTTTGCGGACTTCCAGGAACCATTCATCATTCATGACCCAGTGGGAGCGCTTGCGGGTGGCGGCGTCTTCGTCATATAGGGCCTGGATCAGGTAGCTGCGCAGCTCATCGGTGAGGGTATCCATCATCCGGTGTGCTCCCATCCTCGCTGGTCTATGAACAGGGCCCAGGCGCCGGGTGTGACGTGTTCCCAGTCGCCGCGCCCGGGCGCGCCCAGCCCGGCGCGGTCGTACACCCAGGCGGCGAGGCTCGAGCAGACGACGTGCGCGGGCACCTGGCCGCTGGCCGGGTCGGGGGTCCACAGCTGGGGCAGGTGGAGGGCGAGGGCGGCGTCTTCGGCGATGCCGCCGATCCAGTCGTACCCGGTGCCGAGGAGTTTGACGGCGTACATGCAGATCTCGGTGCGCTGCGCCGGGGTTTTCGGCTGCGCGGCGTTGGTGACCGTCCGCGGGTCCGAATCGTAGTCGTGGGCGTCGCGCCACCCCACACCACCGGGCCTGCCTTCCACTGCCCATGCGGTGCCGTGGGCGTCGGTGTGGTGGTAGATGGCGACGTGGGACGCGGCGGGGTCGCCGTCCAGGATGGCGCCGATCTCGATCAGCTTCGACGCGCCTGCGGTGCCGTCGACGATGAGCAGGTCCCCGGGCGCGAGCTGCGCGCCGCGCACCACCGGCCCGGTCATCGCTTGTCCACGGTGAAGATCCGCACATTGGCCAGAGGCACGTAGCGCATCGTGCCGTACCGCTCTACCGGGTGAATCTGCAGCACCTCTTTTTCCACGAACGCCTTCTCGGCGCCGTATGTCTCTTGCTTGCCATCCAGCCACGTGACAACAACGTCATAGGTACTCACTGAAGTACCCAGAGTTTCGCGCCGGCGGGGATGGGCTGGTGGGGGTCGGCGACCGGGACGCCGAGGACGGTGTTGAGCCAGGTGTAGGTTTGCGCGTCCCAGTGGCCGCCGTTCTTGACACAGGTGGCGCGGAGGATGTGCGCACAGCTCATGCCCGGCGACCCGGCCGCGGTCAGCCGCCGGGACACCGCGGCGAGGGACTCGTTCCCGTCGGTGACCCACCAGGACCAGGTGAACGTCTTCCCGGGCCGCGGCCACTGCCCGAAGTCGTTGGACAGGGCGGCATCGAGGTCGCAGGTGACGCCGCCGATGGTGACCGCGCCGCCCTGCATGATGTCCGGGACGAGCCCTGACGTCGCCCACTCGCTCCCGGACCAGGCGGGGGTGCCCCACAGGTAGGTGGTCTTCCCGGCGGCGTCCGCGCGGGACAGCGGCCAGTACCCGCCGTACATGCCGACCCGGGCCTTGCCGATGACCGCAGCGGCGCCGTCGAGGTAGGCGTCGATCGCGGGCTGGTCGCCGGGCGGCGCGTCGTAGTCGCAGGCGAAGTACACGGGAATGCCGTCAACGCCGCAGGCTTTCGCCTGCGTTTCCGCATCGGAGGCGTCGCGTTCGCCCTGGGCGCGGCCGCCGCGCATCGCCGTGGAGGTGTACTCCCAGACGACGCCGAAGGAGATCCCGGCGGCCTGGAGCGCGGCCGCGCGGGCGGGGGTGAGGTTCTTGGTGGGATCGCCGGAGAAGTACTGCATGACGAACACCTCGCCCGCGCCTTTGAGCGCGGCAAGGGAAGGTTTAGCCCAGGCGTAGTCGACACCGGGAAGGCCCATGCGCACCTCCTGTCTCTCTAACATCATCGCGTATCAAGGTAACGGAGCCGCTTGAGGATGCTGGCGATCTTCTTGTCCCAGCGGAACGGGATCTGCCCGACGGTCAGGGTGAGGGTTTCGACGTTGTCCGGGGAGATGGCGAACGCCATTTCGACGACGCGGAGCCCGGAGTCGTCGACCTGGAGCCGCCCGGAGCTGACGCGCACGGTGACGGTGTCGCCGAGCCACAGCCACTGCGGCCCGTCCCACGCGCCCGGGTAGAACTGGATCTGGTAGGACGGCGTGACCACCTGGAGCTGGCCGAGCAGCCCGGCGGCGTGGTCGTTGAGCGTGGACTGCGTATTGTCCTGCGTGCCGACGACGGAATCCCACCGCTGCTCGGGCCGGGTGCCGATGTCGGATGCCTCGAGGTGCTGCGGGGTGAGGCTGCCGGAGCCGCCGGAGCTGGTGACATAGACACAGTCCGCGAACGTGGACGGGTCGACCGTCCTGGTGATCTGTGAGATCCGCGCGTCCCCGTAGGACAGCACCACGCCGTTGTCACTGCCCTGGTTCGGGTAGAACACGTCCAGCCGCAGGTCACTGAACCCGTAGGGCGTGATCTGCCACTCAAACCCGTTGTCGAGCTGCGCGAGGGTGGTGATGTCGTCGCCGATGTAGTCGCCGACGGTCGCGGTGTAGGTGCGCTTGACCCCCGTGGCCTGCCCGGCGCCCTGAGCGATGCCGAGGTTCCCGCCAGCGCGGCCCTGTGTGGCCTGGATCATGTTCCACGCGATGGTGGCCTGCTCCTTGCTGGTCCAGCTCACGGTGTCGCCGGAGAGGACGGCGCGGCGGCGGAGGACTTCGCGATAGTCGAAGGCGCTGAAGGTGGTGCGGTGGCTGGACGCGTCGAGGGTGTCTTGCGAGGAGCCGACGCGGCCGCAGAAGACGATGTCCGCGCCGAACATGACGGTGAGGTCGGTTTCGAGTTCGGTGATCCCGGCGGCGGCGGGGGAGCGGCCGTCGACGTCGAAGGACACCTCGTGGGCCTGGTCGGGTTCAGAACGGAGCGTGACGGTCTTGTTCTGCGCCTGGATGATCTCGGCGGTGACGCCGCCGGTGGGCTGCGTGGGCCCGTACAGGAACCGCCACGGCCCTTTGGGCGGCGGCGGCGGCGGCGCGGAGACATCGATCTCGAGGGCTTCGGAGGCGGTCGCTGGCATCGGTGCCCTAGCTGGAGTCGGTGACGCGGGCGATGAACGGGTAGTCGCCGGAGGCGGTCAGGGTTCCGGTCACGGACCCGCCGGCGTTCAGGGTGAGCCCGGGCGGCAGCGTGCCAGAAAGAAGGGACCAGGTGTAGGGCGGGGTGCCGCCGGTGGCCTGCAGCTGCGCCGAATAGGGCTTGCCGAGGACGCCGGGGGCGAGGGCGGTGGTGAGGACCACTAGCGGCCCGGCGGCGACGGTGATGGACAGGTTCGCGGTGGCGGCGGCGCCCAGGAGGTCGGTGACGCGGGCGGTGAAATTGAACGTGCCGCCCAGCAGCGGGACGCCGGTGATGGTCCCGGCGGGGACGCCGAGGGGCCCGGCGGGCAGCGGGACGATGGACAGGCCCGGCGGGAGCGCGCCGCCGGTGATGGCCCACGTATAGGGGGAGGTGCCGCCGGACACGGCGAGCTGCGCGGTGTAGGGCTCGCCCACGGTGCCGCCGGGCAGCGAGGATGTGGTGACGCTGATCGCGCCGGCGACGGTGAGGGTGAGCGCCTGGGAGGCGGCCTGCCCGGCGGCGTCGGTGACCGTGACGGTGAAATTGAACGTGCCGGTGACGGTGGGCGTGCCGGACAGCACCCCGGACCCGGAGAACGTCACACCGGTGGGCAGCGACCCGGCGGTCAGCGTCCACGTGTACGGCATCGATCCGCCCGCGCCGGTGACCGTGAACGAGTAGGCGGCGTTCTGGGTGGCGGCCGGGACCGACGTGGTGGCGACGGACACGGGGGTGCCGGCGAGCGCGTAATACGTGGCCACCGCAGCGGCCCAGGAGGTCATGGTGCCGCCGGAGCCGGGGTTGATGGTGCCGGTCACACTGATGGGCCCGGCGCCGGTGCCGGTTTCGTAGTAGGTGGCGAAGTTGAGGTTGAGGTTGTTGACGGTGCCGTCGCCGGTCCACCCGCCGGGTGTGGTCCACGACTGCCCGGAGCCCTGCACCGACCAGAACGCCGCGTAGTCGACGACGGCGAGGCCGCCGGTGTAGGCGTTCGCGGCGGACGCGGTGACCGGCAGGGACGTGGCGGATGCGGTGGCCGATGCGGTGCCGGTCTGGTCGAGGTACTGGGTGGTGCCCGCGCCGGAGGAGTATTCGAACAGTTTGCCTTTGAATGTGGCGCCGGTGCTGGAGGAGGTGAAGATGACCGGGTTCGCGGGGACGACCTGCCCGGCGATCACCTGCGGCGCCTGTACCCCCGCGGCCGCAGCGCCCTGCGGCGCGCCGCTGATAACCGCGGTGCCCCACCCGCCGTAGCGGCCGCCGGCCGGGGCGCGGGCCGTGGCACTGGTGGCCACCTGGGCCAGCGCGGGCCCGGCGATGCCGCCCACGTTGGCGGAGTACCGCCAGATCTGCACGCGGGACGTCGAGCCGCCCGCCGCGGCGGCGATATCAGCGTCCAGCACCCAGGACGGGTCCGCTGGGGTGACGGTGGCTGAGCCGTCGGTGGTCTCCAGCCGCGCGGACAGCATCGTGCCCCGCGTGCTGGCTACACCGCCGGCCTGGTTGAACCACACCGGCAGCACGCCCGCGGTGGCGAGGGTGTTCCCGGACGACTGCTTCTCGGTGAACGCAGCCGAGGTGCCGGTGACGGGCGCGGACGACGACGGGTAGCCCCAGGTGACGACGTTGGAGCCGGAGCAGTAGACGCGGGGCTGCCCGGAGGCGGCCTCGACGGGGCCGACGGCGAGGAACTCGGGGCGGCTGTTGGACCGGCCGAAACTGCCGTCGCCGCCGGTGATGTCCAGCCACGTGGCGCCGTCGTCGCCGGTGCGCAGCAGCCCGGACCCGGAGCCGGTGTCCTGCGCGGCGAGGTAGACGTTCCCCGCCTTGTCGGCCGCGACCGGGCCTGCCTGCTTCGCCGCCCCCGGGTTGACGGCATGGCCGGAGCCGGTGATGCCGCCGCCCGCGACGGTGCCGGTGTCCGCGCCGCCGAGCTGGTATAGGTTCCCCGCCGCCGACACCCACAGCCTGCCGGTGCGGGTGATGTCGTAGGCGACGGTGCCGGACTGGAAGTCATTGGACGTCTTGTTCCAGATCAGCACCCATGTCTTGCCGTAATCCGTGCTGCGGTAGATGCCGGTTTTCCGGTCGAAGCAGAACACCAGGCCGCCACCGGCGTAGGTGATGGGGATCTGGTTCCCCGCGGACCCGGACGCGCCGATGGAGGCGTTCCGGTTCGTCCACGCGCTGCCGTCGTAACGCCACAGGCCCGACCCCCACACCGCCGCGACCACGACCGGGGTGCCGCCTGCGGAGTTGTCATTGAACGCGGCCAGGCCGATGGCCACTTTGCCGCCGGTCTTGGCGCCGAACCCCATCGCCGTCCACGCCGACGGGGAGCCGCGCGGCCGGGACGACACCTCACCGGAGTTGTTGGCGTACTTGCCGCCGGTGCCGCCGTAGACGGTGTTCCCGTCCTCGGAGATCGCGCAGGACCAGCCTTCCGGGCCCCCGGCTGGGGGCACGTCCCGGGTGAGAGTGGAGGCGTTCTCGCCGCCGGGGCTGGTGTCGTCGAACATCCCCCAGTCGGAGTCGCCCCACACCAGGTGCCCGGCCACGACGGGGTTGACGGCGAGGGGGTGGGCGAGGAACTGCGGCATCCCGGAATCGGCGACCGTCCAGGACGTCAGCGACCCGATCGACCGGTAGCCGCCGCCGGAGCCGGCGCAATACACCTTCGGCGCGGACGGGCTGGTGGCATCGACGGTGACGAACGGGCAGATATACCCGGCCGAGCCGAGCCGGGCGAGAATCCCCGCGACCGGCAGCCACCACGTGTAGGAGCCCGTGGGCGTGGGGACCGTGGTGGTCTGCACGGACCCGGTCAGGTTCGCATACGTGATCGACCCGGTGCCCGCGCCGGGCGCGCCGGTCAGCGACATCAGCGTCTTCGAGTTCGTCGACGGATTTGAGTCGCCGATGATGATGACGTGGTTACCGCTGCCGTCAACGTAACCGTTGACGGTCTGCCACCAGTTCCCCGCCTGGTTCGACGGCGTGTTGTCCACATTGGCAGAGTTCAGGTTCGCCCACACCGGCGAGCCGCTCAACGGGCCATACCTGTAGATGCCCTGGTTCGCCGCGGCAACATACAGGTAGTCGCCGAGCGCGAGGATGTCCTCCACGATCGTGGGCGCGCCCGCGCCGCCGACCTGCGCGAAATTAGGCGTCCCCGCATGGGTGTTGCTCGACTTCCACAGGCCCGTGCCGTTCCCGGAGCTGTCGAAGAACCCCGCCCACGCCGTCGTCGAACTGCTGGCGTCCGGGACGACGCAGGTGCAGAACCAGGAACCCGCCGCGCCGAACGCCGCGCCGTTCATCTGGCACACCGTAGGAAAATCGTCCTGCCCCGGCAGGCCCGCGCCGCCGGTGTTCGACGACCGCAGGATGCCGTTCTTGTACGTCCCGGCGAACAGGAACAGCGAGTCCTGGTAGAGCAGGCGGCCGGTGGTGCGCTGCCAGCCGTTGTTCGGGATGTCGGTGGTGACCTGGTTCCCGGCGAACTGCGGCACCGCTGAGCGCAGCGCCCAGGTGATGTTCCCTGTGGTGGCCGAATAGGTGCCTGCGAGCAGGCCGCCGGAGCCGGCGTTGCCGTGCTCGCCCGTGGCCGCGTACAGCACCGCCGGCGACGTCTCCGTGGAGCTCCAGATGAGGGCGGCGCACTGGCGGTAGAAGTTCGACGTGCCGATGCCGGTGTTCTGCACCGTCCACTTGTTCCCCAGCGGCGACGTCGACGTCAGGTAGAAACCCTGCGTGTCCGACCCGCCTACCAGGATCGTCTTCGCGGCGTTGAGCGCGTGGACCTGGCAGCAGCCGCCGCCGTCCAGCCGCACCGGCGCGAAACTCATGGCGTTACCCTGAGATCATGCAGCCGGAACTGGACGCCCGGTATGACTGGGTAGAGATCGCGGAGTTCGGCAAACCCGGGCCTGAGTACATCCGTGGCCGCTGCAGGCATCTTGAGGTCATCCCGGTCGAAGGCGTATTCGGTGGTGTGGTGGCCCAGTTGTGCCTCACATGCGATGAGCAACTCCCAGCGCCTGCTCAGACCGGCTAGCCCATCTTCGCGGCGCGCAGCCAGGACCCGGCCTTCATCGTCGTCGCCGTCCCCGAATCGGAGTTCTGGCACCACTGCAGCACCGAGTAGGCGGGCGCGTTGCCGGTCACGATGATCCCCTGCAACGTGACCGACATCAGCGTCGACGTGCCGGAGGTCTGCGCGGACGGGGTGTCGGTCTGGGCGAACCCGAACGCGCCGGTGAACGACCCGGACGCGTTGTTGCGGATCGCCGAATACGACAGCGTCGTCCCCGACGGCACCCGGCACGTCCATGTCAGGTCCCCCTCAGCGCCGCCGGAGCCGCCGAGGTACTGCAGATTCCCCCACAGCGCGTACCGCGACGACGCCTGCAGGTTCAAAAGCTGCAAATCGGGGTCGTCGGTGAGGGACGTGGCGTGGGTGCGCGCCAGGTCCGCCGTCTTGAACGCCGACACCGGGCCGACGCGCTGCCGGTAGTCGTTGATCATCGAGTTCGTGATGCTGGCCGACCCGGACGGGATGTCGATCGTCGCCAGCGTGATCGCCGAGTTGTCCTCCGCCGGGAGGCCGCCGCCGGTGTCCAGCTTCGCCACGAACGCCGCCGCGTACCCCGAGAACACCCCGTTGTTCAGTTTGTCCTGGATCTGCAGCTCAAGCCGGTGGTGGAATGTGCCGGCACCGGGGACCGTCCAGCCGGTCACGTTGAACGTGCCGTCGTTCCACACCTGGTACGTGCCCTGGTTGGTCACGTCGTCGCCGACCACGTACGCCAGCCCGGAGGCGACGTCGACGGACATGTTCGCGCCTGCGCCGCGCTGCGTCACCGTGAACCCCGACGACGCCACGACGCCCTGCTCGCCGCCCACCCCCGACGCCATCGTCAGCTGCGCGCGGACATACTGCCGCATCTCCTGCGCGGAGTAGTCGATCGCCGCGTCGCCGATCGCCGGCTGCATGAACACCGGAACGTGCAAGGTCACGGGCGTCTCCTAGGCGTACCAGGCCGGGCGGAAGGACAGCTGCGCCTGCGCGCCCGCGTCCGCCGACGAGGGGTAGAACCGGACCACGTTCAGTCCCGGCTGGATCAGCCACCACGAGGACGTGGCGAAGTTCAGGAACTGCAGCACCGACGCGGATGGCGAGGGGTCAGAGTTCAGCTGCGCGGACTGCGTCGCCGAATCGAGCAGCACGTAATCGCCGAGGTTCAGGTTCAGGTCCGCGGTGAACTCCAGCGTCGCCCCGGCGGTGTCGTTCGCCAGCCGCGGCCCTGTGCACGGGCCGTACAGCAGCGCCTGCCACTGGCTGGCCGCGTTCCCCGCGCTGGTCACCTGGCTCGGGGACGGCTCCGTGGACGCCGGGAACACATATCCCGCGCTGGTGACCACCAGGCCGGTCGACGGGTCGAACTCCAGGCCCGTATTCGACGGGATCAGCGACTGCAAAGTGGCCGCCGTCAGCGACGCGCCCTCCCACACCGCCGCCGGCGCCTGGAAGGAGAGCTGCACCGGCCAGTTCGTCGGATCCGACAGCGGCTTGGACGCCGAGTCGTACCGGACCGTCAGCTGCCGCGCCTGCGCCCACTGATCGTTGGACACGATCAGGTACGGGCGCAAAGCGGGGTTCAGCAGCGGGCCGAGGCCGTCGAGGAACTTCTCCGGCGTCTGCGTGGTGCCCGGGTACAGCAGCAGCGTCAGCGACACCGCCGCCGCCGACAGGTACCTCGTCGTGTCGTAGGAGCCGTGCGCGGCCACCCGGTCTTCGGTGACCGCCCGCGCGGGCGCGGCGACGTCGAGGATCTGCGCGGCCACGCCGTCCGCCGGGAAGATCGGCACCGACAGGCCCGACGCCGGGTCCTGGAGCGTGATCGCGGTGACGGTCACGAGCCCAGCCCTGCGGCGACCACGGCGAAGCTGAGCTTCTGCCGGAGCATGGCCTCGTCGGTGGCGTTATACACATGGATGTCGCCGAACTGGACGGCCGCGCCGCTGCGGGATCGGCCGAGCGGAGTGACATCCACCCGCTCGGGACCGCGCTCGCCGACGCCGATGATCGTGGGCCGGCTGAAGATGCCGCCCTGCAGGCCCGAGCCGTACCAGTGCGGGGACCGGGACAGCCATGCGGCGTACGCGGCTCCCGGCGTCCCGTACCGGCTCGCGATGTAGTTGTAGAACGCGACGATCTGCCCGGCGGCCGTGTTCGGGTTGCCGCCCCACTGGTAGTACTCGCCGAACCCCTGGATGAACTGGGCGATCCCCGCCGCGCCCGACGACGGGTTGACCGCGCGCATGTTCCAGCCCGCCTCGCCCATCTCCAGCGCGTTGATAGCGCCCCACTGATTGGCCCACCCGCGGGCCTTGGCGATCTGGAAGGCCAGCTGCTGGATGCCCCCGGACGTCGCGCCGATGCCCTGGCCGATGTGGCCGGCGACGCCGCCGATGAACGACTTGACCAGGCCGAACCCGCCGAGCAGGCCGCGCAGCAGGCCGCCCATGATCGCCCGGCCCGCCGGCTCCAGCAGGGTGGCGTCCAGGTGCACCGGGCCCTTGTGTGCCTTGATCCACGACGCGATCCCCGAGATCCAGCCAGTGACCTTCTTCCAGATGAACGTGAGGCCGTTCCAGAAGCCCTGGATGACGTCCTTGCCCGCCTGCAGCAGCCACGTCCCCGCTTTGGAGAAGATGCTTTTGATCTTGCCGGGCAGGCCGCCGAGGAAGCGGTTGACGTCGGCGATGCCGCGCTGGAGGCGGCCGACGGTGTTGTTCCAGATCATGTCCCAGATGTGCGCGATGTCGTGGCGTATCCCGTCGAAGATCACCGCCGTCTCGTGACGCATCACGTCGAACCAGTGGGGGACATTCTTCGCAAACCAGCGGATGCCCTCGGCCGTCTTCACGATCGCGATAGCGAACCAGCTGACGGCTACGCCGAGCAGCTGCAGCAGGCCCATCGTCACCTTCGCCGCCGCGACGAAGATGATCGCCGAGTCCTTCATCCCCGGGCCGAGGTTCTTCAGGAACCCCGCCAGGCCCTGCGCGAGCAGGATGAACCCCTTCGTCATCATCGGCAGGTACGGGGTGAACTGCTTGAGCAGCTGCGTGGCCACCGGCAGGATGATCTTCGCGAACCGCTCCATGATCTTCACGAACGCCGAGATGAACGGCAGCGACGAGCGGAACAGCGCCCCCAGCCCCGGGCCGAGGGACTTCACGAACCCGGACACCTGCCGCAGGATCGGCGTCAGCCCGGACAGGAACGACCCGCCGGCCTGCCCGTGGGGGCCTGCGGAGAACCCGGGGGCCCGGCTGGTCAGCGCGTCCAGGAACGTGCCAGAGAGGGACTGGGTGAAAGCGTGCCCCGCGCCGCCGAACTGCAGCTGGTCGGCATGGGAGGCCTGGAACGCGGCGATCTGCGCCCGCAGATGCTGCCGGGTCGTGCTGGTGGTGGCGTTCTGGAGGCTCTGCTGCATGCTGAGCAGCTTCTGCTCCGCGCCGGAGCCGATCTTCAGCGCGCCCAGCGCGCCGCCGCCGCCCACCAGCGCGCCGAGGCCCAGCGGGATCCCCGCCGGCGCCAGCGCCGCCGCCCCGGCGATCAGCACCCCGATGCCGAACGGCCCCAGCGCGCCCAGGCCACCAGCGCCGCCGGCGCCCGCGCCAGCGGCGCCCTGCAGGCCCGACAGCAGGCCGCCTGCGCCAGCGCCCAGGCGGGAGAAGATGCCCCGCTTGGTGTTCACGTCAACGGTGACGTCGACTTCCTTGCCGTTCAGCGCGTCCAGCTGCGCGTCCAGCTTCAGGATGTCCAGCTGCGCCCGGTGCAGCCCCTCCATGGTGATCTTCGGGCTCGCGACCCGTGCCGACAGCCGGTCCAGCTTCACCGCGAACTCGGCCAGGTTCTTCGCCGCCGCCTTGTCGTTCAGGTCCACCGTCGGCGTCGCGACCTTCTTGGACAGGTCGCTCAGCTGCCGGTCCAGCACGTCCGCGGACAGGCCGACCTTCTGGAACGTGCCGCTGGCCTGGTCGATCGCGCGGACGAGGTATTCCAGGGTCGCCACGTCACAGCCCCCCGGACAGTTCCCGCATGCGCGCCGAGCCGTCCTGCTGCTTCGCCCGGGCGGCCTTGTGCCGCTCCCAGGCGATCCAGCCGGTCAGCTCGGCGCTGTCCATCTCGGTCAGGAGACGGCTGACACTGCAGCCGAGCCGTTCGGCGAGGGCGTACTTG
>Ga0318562_10001110_pt1 | contig 12045 bp, 6 predicted proteins | sample GRESIP066b5f18_FD_203688 | JGI IMG/M metagenome (GOLD analysis project Ga0318562, IMG submission 203688) | Tropical soil microbial communities from Luquillo Experimental Forest, Puerto Rico - GRE.SIPMG.066b5f18 | ecosystem: Environmental > Terrestrial > Soil > Tropical forest > Bulk soil...
CAGGTATATTATTCACCATGATCAGCATTCGATACCTGTCAAATCCCGTAGGTGCAACCAGTCCATTTAAAATATCCCTGGGAACGGCCACGGCCATCACCAACGTCAGGATCGGATTTGGAGCATTTCCCCTGGCGTTTGCCATTGTGTTATTTAGTTGTCTGCTCAAAACAAGGCGATTATTGACTGGACTGTATTTTCTTGGAGTATTGATTAGTGTTGCCACAATCGTAAGAATAATTGGCGTTATGGTTGACGGCGCTACCACCGAAACACTTAAGGTACTGCGTCCCGAAATCTTGCTTTTTTGCCTCACTGCCATAAGCATAGTCATAGAATACCGTCGCCGCCAGCTTCACAATCCTGACTTGCAACCGTAGAATCATCCGCCATATACTTCCGGACTGCCAAAAAATTGCGCAAAGAAAAACAATGTCGTTGCCACAAGCAGGTATTAAACAAAAAAAAAATTTATGAAATTCATGGTAACATTTCACCCCAAGGAGGGGAAAAGTGAATCTATTGAAAAAATAATGAAGCAGGAAATAGAACACGTAAGCGACCTGCGAGCAATCGGAGTTGTGCACGAAGTCTTCGCTGTTTCGCCGGGCCATGCCTGGATGACTCTGGAAGCGCCGTCAATAGAAGATGCAGAAATGCTCTTGTCTGGCTTTCCAATCTTTCCGCTAACCGATACCCGGATCGATCCGCTGACTGCCTACATTGTCGATGGAAAATAATAAAAAACATCTAGTAAACATAATAATACTGTTTTCATATGCCAATCAACAGTTATCCTTCCGAATTATACCCATTCAAAAGCCGGCGCCTCAATATTGCCGGTAACGACATACATTATATCGATGAAGGTAAAGGAGAAGTAATTTTATTTTGTCATCCTCCGATAGCGTCCTCCTTCATGTACAGAAATATGATCAGAAGGCTTTCGGCAGGTTTTCGATGTGTTGCTCTTGATTTTCCCGGGTTCGGCCTTTCCAAGGCCGCGCCTGACTATATTCCATCGATACAATCGCAAGCGACGGTCATTGAAGAATTTATCAAAACGCTAGGCCTTGAAGGTATCTATTTTGTCATGCAGGAGATTGGCGGCCACGCCGGCATCTCGGTGTTTATGAAAAACCCAATTTGGCTCAAGGGTATTATCCTTACCGACACAATCATTTTCCCGATTTCACAATACCCAAAACTTGGCAGAATGTTGAAAATGGTGAATGGAAGTGCTTTCAGGTTTGTTAATGGCAATTTTAATTTTCTAATTTATATGCTGACAAATTCCGGGATAAAAAGAAGAAAATTGATTGGTCAGGAAAAAGAAACCTACCGGTCCATGTTTGACAGCAAACCAATCAGAAGCCTTTCTACATCTATGTTATATCAGCTTGCCAAGGAGGAACAACTACTTTCGGCCATTCAAAAGGCATTTGAAACAACGTTCAATAACATACCTACCCTGCTCATTTACGGTGAAAAGGATTCATTGACAAAGCTGGGGGTTCCCAGAAGGATTGCGCGATTCATGGAAAATTCCCAGTCTCATCTGATAAAGGGTGAAGGGCATTTCCCTCATGAAGGGGCACCAGAGGAAATGAGTGATCTGATTACCGGATGGATTACAAATCGATCTAAATTGGTTAGGGAGAGCTGAATGAGTTACAAACAGTTGCTAAAAATATCCTGCACCTATAAAACCTAATTCCTTATTTGTCCGATCAAATACCAGCTATTACAAATTATCCGAAACTTATTTCAGATGCAAATACCTGCTTCCAGAGCGGGTTTGGAATTTTGTTGTGACCTTGCTCGGATTTCATACCGGCGGGATAAACTTCTCGCCCAGCATGTTAGGCCCAACAAAAATCCCTAATTCACAGGTATAGAGGTTGGCCTTTCTTCGTGTGCTAAAGGCCCTGGAGCCGAACCTATTGGCAGTTGCTCCGGGAGGATCAGATTGTACATAGGGATTTTCCTGTTCCCTAATTGATACTTTAAACCTACTATACTATCATAATATATTGATTATAATACATTTATGCAATTGCATACGTACGTGATTACGGGAATCGAACGATTCTGGATGAATATTGATAGTAAATAGAACAGGCTATTCATTATTTGCTCGAGTCACAAAAGAGTGACAAAAAATTCTCCTATTCCTGGCAATTGGATGATTTTTCTGCCTTGCGAGTCAACTGATAGGCTAAGATTCGAGGACAAGACCTCTGCTATAGATCGAGCGAGATAGTTTAAGTCCGCATTTTTTTGTTCCTGATGGTCTTCGAATAGGCTCAACCCTCCACCCGTTGAAAGGGGACATTTCAGGCGTTTTCAATCGTTACTACTGCCTTCCAACAGCACCCGGCTGAATTTCAACCTGCAGCCGGTAGTTCCTCGGCTGACGCAAATCAAGGCCCTGGGTGAATAAGATCATCCAAATTCACAGCCTCTGATCTTAACTTTTCCAGGTTTACATAATGCATTTTTGAAGCGAGGGTCCACTAACTATATAAAGAAAATTCGATATGCCGGCATATGATCTTACCAAACCCGTCGATCTTTTCATGCACGCACAGGGAACCGGCCCGATGAGATCGAATCGCCCCGTCTATGTCGACTTTATGCCTCCCTGTAATAGCGCCTGCCCCGCCGGAGAAAACATTCAGGCCTGGATGGATTTGGCGCAAGCCGGGGAGTATTATGAGGCATTTCAGACTATCCTGCAGGACAATCCTTTTCCGTCGGTAATGGGACGTGTCTGTGTACGGCCCTGTGAAACAGGCTGCAACCGCAATCACATTGATACAACGGTCAACATTCACGCAGCGGAGCGTTTCATTGGGGACCTGGCCATTGAACAGAAATGGAAAGCCCGCTATTCTGCCAAACCATCAGGTAAAAAAGTTCTTGTCGTCGGTGCAGGGCCCAGTGGCCTGTCTGCCGCATTTCATTTGAAAAAAATGGGTCACGAAGTTGAAATATATGATGAAAATGACCAAGCGGGTGGCCTGATGCATATGGGCATACCTGACTACCGACTTCCTAAAGCGGTCCTGGAATCTGAAATAGACAGAATCATTGAAATGGGCGTAAAAATAAACCTGAATCATAAGGTGACTGACCTGCTTAAGGCCAAAGAAACGGGTGGGTTTGATGCAATATACCTGGCCATAGGATCCCAATTGATCGGCTGCGAACCATTCATACATGATAATTCTGTAACTATCATACAAGCTTTTTCATTTTTTAAGGGCTTGAAGTCGAACCCAGGGTTCTTTTCTGGGAAGAGAGTGGCGGTATATGGCGGAGGCAAATTGGCGCTCTATATTGCGCGGATTCTCAAACGCCTTGGCTCCGAACCATTTGTTTATTATCACGGCGACAAAACGATGATGCCGGCTTATGATTATGAAACCGAGGACGCCATTGGGGAAGGGGTGGAGGTCAACCTGCTTCGCAGAATCTCGCGGATTGAAAGGCAAAACATTGTCTTTGAAGTGACTCGGGTGGAAAAAGGCAATTTGAAAGGAGCGAACGAATTTGAAAGCCGTGCTGCAGATATCCTGATCCTGGCTCATCGACAGGAGTCGGATTCCACTTTTTTGAGGTCCTTGGAGAATATCGCCCTGAATGAAGATGGTACTGTGGTAACGGATGCAAAAAAGATGACAGGGCGGCCAGGCGTTTTTGCCGGAGGAGACATGCTGCCAGGAGAAAACAGGAGTGCAACAATAGCCATTGGTCATGGAAAGAAGGCAGCTAAATTTATCGACGCCTATCTATCCAACTCTGCCTACATAAAACCGGCAAAACATCCCACCGTGGGTTATCGCAAGTTACACATGTGGTATAAGACAGTAGCGCCCAAAAAAGAGCAGGAAAGATTGCCCCCTGCATTGGCCATCCGGAGTTTTGATGAGGTGATTGCAGGACTTGTGGAGTCTGAAGCAAGATTTGAAGCGCAACGTTGTCTCAGTTGCGGTAATTGCTTTGAATGCGATGGTTGTTATGGAGCTTGCCCCGAAGACGCGATTATCAAATTGGGCAAAGGAAACAGGTATGAATTCAACTACAATTTATGTACGGGTTGCAGTGTTTGTTATGAGCAATGTCCTTGCCATGCCATAGAAATGATCGCAGAGCCCACCAATTCACTTAACGATGCCAGCTAATAAGAAAATAATTGCTACTATCGACGGTAATGAAGCCACGGCAAACTTGGCTTACCGGATCAATGAAGTGTGCGCGATATACCCGATCACACCGTCCTCCACGATGGCCGAACTTGCAGATGAATGGGCTTCAAAAGGTATCAAAAATATTTGGGGAAACGTACCTGATGTCATAGAAATGCAGAGCGAAGGTGGAGCGGCTGGAACGGTGCATGGGGCCTTGCAGACAGGTTCGCTTACTACGACATTTACCGCATCCCAGGGGTTGTTGCTGATGTTGCCTAACATGTATAAGATTGCAGGTGAATTGACACCCGCGGTATTTCATGTCGCTGCAAGATCAATAGCTGCACAAGGGCTTTCTATTTTTGGAGATCATCAGGATGTCATGGCGGCCAGAATCACCGGCTTTGCCATGCTTAATTCTGCCAGTGTGCAGGAAGCCCACGATTTCGCCTTGATTGCCCAGGTGGCTTCATTAAAAGGACGGATACCCATGGTGCATTTTTTTGACGGGTTTCGCACATCCCATGAAGTGAATAAGATTGAGCTGGTAAGCGATGCGCAAATCAAGGCCTTGCTGCCGGACTCCTTGGTGATTGAGCACAGGAAACGGGCATTGAATCCGGAAAATCCATTTATCAGGGGAACGGCCCAGAACCCTGATGTATATTTTCAGGCAAGGGAAACGGTGAATCCGTTTTACAATAAGATGCCTTCGATTGTAGCCGAGGTAATGAATGAGTTTGAAACGGAATGCGGGAGGAAATATTTACCGTTCCAGTATTCGGGACATAAGGCTGCTGAAAGGATTATTATCATCATGGGGTCGGGCGGCCAAACCGCGGCTGCGACAGCCGAGGCCTTGAATGCCTCTGGAGAATGTGTGGGGGTTATCCAGGTTCGCCTTTTCAGGCCGTTTTCTCTTGATTATTTCCTGCAGGCGTTGCCTTCGTCAGTAAAGGCGATCGCGGTTTTGGATCGTACAAAAGAGCCGGGGGCTTCGGGAGAACCGATGTACCAGGATGTTCTATCAACCCTGCTTATTGCCCATCAACAAAAAAAGCTTAAGAGTCTGCCTATAATTATTGGCGGTCGGTATGGCCTTTCCTCCAAGGAATTTACTCCCTCGATGGTCAAGGCAGTTTTCGACGAATTGAAAAAAGACCACCCAAAAAACGGATTTACAGTCGGCATTCATGATGATGTCACGTTCACCAGCCTGCACTGGGACCCTGAATTTTCGTTAAATGAACAAGAATGGAGGCAGGGGTTGTTTTTTGGGCTCGGGGCGGATGGCACCGTAGGGGCAAATAAGAACACAATCAAGATTATTGGCGAAAATACCCCGCTTTTTGCCCAGGGCTATTTTGTGTACGATTCCAAAAAATCGGGGGCGAAAACGGTTTCGCATTTACGCTTCGGGCCCAGACCCATCCAAGCTCCTTATTTGATTTCGAAGGCGGATTTTATTGCCTGCCATCAATTCAATTTCATTCGAAAGGTCGAAATGTTGGACTTTGCGGGGGAAGGTGCAGTATTTCTGCTGAATAGTCCGTTTGACAGGGAAACGGTCTGGAATGAATTGCCTGGGGAAGTTCAAGAAAAGATCATTGAGAAGAAAATCAAATTCTATGTAATAGATGCCTCAAGAGTGGCAAGGGATACTGGCATGAGCGGCCGGGTTAACACAATAATGCAGACCTGCCATTTGGCTTTGTCCGGCGTCTTGCCTAAAGACGAAGCCATTAAACAAATTAAGAAAGCAATTGAAAAAACGTATTTCAAAAAGGGACAAAGAATCATTGAGCAGAATTACGAAGCAGTTGACAAAACGCTTGATAATTTATATGAAGTAGTTTATCCAAAAAAGGTTTCGGGCAAGGAAGATACGCTCGGTATGATTTCGGATAATGCACCCGAATTCGTTAGGAAGGTCACCGCCGTAATGATGGCCGGCCATGGCGATGATCTACCCGTTAGCATGCTTCCTGTGGATGGAACTTTCCCGAGTGGGACAACGCAATGGGAAAAAAGGAATATATCGGATTTGGTCCCTGAATGGGATCCAGAAGTTTGCATTCAGTGTGGGAATTGCGCCTACGTTTGTCCTCATAGTGTGATCAGGGCTAAATTCTATCATAGGGACAATTTAAAATCTGCACCCCCCGGTTTTAAGTCAGCTCCGATTAATGCCAGGGGATTTCCGGAAACGCAGTACAGTTTGCAGGTGTATCTCGAAGACTGTACGGGTTGCTCGCTATGTGTAGAAGTGTGCCCAGCTGTTAATTCAACCCATCGGGAAAAGAAGGCCATCAATATGTCTGTGAAAGAACCCTTGTTGGATGCTGGTCGAAAGAGTATTGAGTTCTTTGAGAATATTCCCTGGAATGACCGCTCCAGAATTGATTTCTCCACGGTTCATGGCGCACAATTCCTGGAGCCTTTATTCGAATTTTCTGGTGCTTGTGCAGGCTGTGGTGAAACGCCCTACCTGAAATTGCTTTCCCAGTTATTTGGTGACAGGCTGCTGATCGCAAATGCAACAGGTTGTTCTTCAATATATGGCGGAAATCTGCCAACCACACCATGGTCGCGAAATAGAGAAGGTCGCGGTCCTGCATGGTCAAATTCTTTATTTGAAGACAATGCGGAGTTCGGCCTGGGTATGCGGATTACTGCGGATAAGCAACTGGCGGTATCACGGCAATTGCTGTTTGAGATGAAAGACGAATTGGGAGAGCCACTGGTCAACAGCATTCTGAATGCGAATCAAGTGAATGAGTCAGATTTGGCTGAGCAAAGAAAAAGGGTGGAGGAACTTAAAGAAAAATTGAATGGCTTGTCTTCGCCAAATGCCATTCATCTGCTTAGCCTGGCTGATCAGCTTGTACGTCGAAGTGTATGGCTGGTTGGAGGAGATGGGTGGGCATATGACATCGGCTTCGGCGGTCTTGATCACGCACTTGCCAGCGGAAGGAACATAAATGTACTGGTTCTTGATACAGAAGTGTATTCCAATACTGGGGGGCAAATGTCAAAGGCAACACCGACCGCTGCCACTGCAAAATTTGCCGCGGGAGGAAAATCGGTGGGAAAGAAGGATTTGGCTATGCAAGCTATTTCTTATGGAAATGTATATGTCGCAAGAGTTGCATTTGGTGCCAACCCGCAGCAAACGCTATTAGCTATGCGGGAGGCAGAAGCCTATGAAGGACCATCTTTGATATTAGCTTATAGTCATTGCATAGCCCACGGATATGATTTGAAGGATGGGTTGGATCAGCAACACAAGGCAGTGGCAAGCGGTCACTGGCCGTTAGTCAGATACAATCCAATGCTCAGAAAGAAGAATCAAAATCCGTTTATCCTGGATTCGCCAAGGCCAAGTATCAGACTAAAAGATTACACGAATAATGAATTGCGATATAGAATCCTTTCAGTTACTAACCCTCAGGAGGCAGACAGACTGATCAAGATAGCGCAGGAACAAGTGAATCTGAAGTGGAAATTTTATGAGGAACTCGCTACCAAGCGAGCAAGCGATTTTGCTCCAATTGCGTGACCTAAAAGCTATTGTTATGAAAAAGGAAACTGAATATATGGGGCTCAGACTGACCTCACCTCTCGTTGTATCAGCTTGCCCCCTGTCTGATCAAATTGACCATATTGTTATGATGGAGGACAGTGGGGCCGGTGCAGTCGTTTTGTCCTCCTTGTTTGAGGAAAACATAAAGAAAGAGGAAGCGCAGCTTAAAGGGGTCATGGCAAATAAATTCGTCTTTGCAGAAGCAATGGATTTTTTTCCTGATTTCAATGAGTACAATATGGCAGGCCCTTTTGAATACCTGGAGAAAATCAGAAAGGCCAAAGCGAGGGTTCAGATCCCTATCATCGCAAGTTTGAATGCCATTACCAATGATGGCTGGGTAGACTATGCAAAACTTATTGAAGAAGCAGGTGCCGATGGGATCGAAGTAAATATCTTTTACATTCCGGCTAATCTGGAAACCGCTTCTGAGGAGGTGGAACAACAATATCTCAGTATTATCAGAACAATCAAGGAATCGGTAAAAATACCCATCGCTGTGAAAATAAATCCCTTTTTCAGCGCTTTGGGTAACATGACCCTTCGTATGCAGGATGCCGGGGCTGATGCCCTGGTTCTTTTTAACCGATTTTACCAGCCCGATTTTGATATCAAAGAACTTGTCCTGAAAACTGATCTGATTTTTAGTGAGTCTTCGGAAATAAAGCTCCCCTTATGGTGGATTGGAATATTGTATGGGAAGGTGAACCTTTCCCTGGCCGCAACCAGCGGCGTCCAGTCAGCCGTTGAAGTAATAAAATATCTCCTGGCAGGTGCAGATATTGTAATGACAGCTTCTGCCCTTTACAAATATGGAATTTCCCACCTGAAAACCATGAATAAGGAGCTGGAAGACTGGATGGTTAAAACAGGCTTTGAAGAGCTCCGGACATTCAAAGGAATGATGAGCCAGCGAAGAATCTCTAACCCCATAGCTTATGAGCGGGCAAACTATTTCAGGATATTGGAAAGCAGAAGGTAGTCCTTAGCCCTTTCAATTTTCAGATTCATCCCATAAAGAAGGAGACGGATGGAATTTTCCGATCGTCACTTACCCGGAAATTCGATGGCGGCCTGCGCTGCTGCCAGCCTTGCTATGGGCACCCTGAATGGTGAACAGCTTACGTAATTCATACCTATGGTATGGCAGAATTTGACACTTTCCGGATCGCCGCCATGTTCACCACAAATACCGACTTTGAGCCTGGGTATGGTTTCCCTGCCCCGTTGTATCCCGATTTTGATGAGTTCACCGACCCCACCCTGATCGATCGTTTGGAAGGGATCATCATTCAATATTTTCTGATCCAGATATTTCGGAAGGAACCCGCCAATATCATCTCGACTGAATCCAAAGCTCATTTGAGTCAGATCATTTGTGCCGAAACTGAAAAAATCTGCCACCTCTGCCATGTGACCGGCTCTGAGGGAAGCTCTTGGGGTTTCAATCATCGTACCATAAAGAAATGGAATCTTTTTTATTTTTGTTTTGGCACATACTTCCTTGTAAACCCTTTCGACGATTTTCTTCTGGTGGATCAGCTCATTGACTGTACACGTGACCGGGACCATGATTTCTGGAATCGCCTTCTTGCCCGACTTGGACAATTCGGCAGTGGCTTCCAATATGGCCCTAATCTGCATTTCCGTGATTTCCGGATAGCTCACGCCAAGTCTTACTCCACGATGGCCAAGCATCGGATTATTTTCATGCAGTGCGAGAACCCTGCGCTTGAGCAGACTCGGCCTTATGCCCAATTCTTTGCTTAATTGATAAAGCTTCTCCTTGTCGTGCGGCACGAACTCATGTAAGGGCGGATCAAGAAGGCGGATGGTGACAGGATAGCCGTTCATCACCTTTAAAGTTTCCTTGATGTCTTTCTTTACATAAGTAAATAGTTTATCAAGGGCATCCCTCCGCTCATCCTCAGTCTTGCTGACGATCATTTTCCGCAGCAGGAACAGCGGCTGTTCGCTATCTTCTCCATAGAACATATGTTCCGTACGAAAGAGCCCTATTCCTTCTGCACCAAATTTAAGTGCATTGGAAGCATCCTCAGGTGTTTCAGCATTTGCTCTCACGCCCAGAACCTTCACCTTATCCACGAGTTTCATAAAATCCTTGTACGCCAGGTTCTCCTCCAAATTGCTTTCAACAAGTGAAAGTGAGCCCTCGTAAACTAAACCACGGGTGCCATTGAGGGTAATCCAGTCTCCCTCTTTGATAACCACATTGCCTTCGCCTCTGAATAATTTTGTTTCATGTTGAATTTCAATATCGCTGCATCCGACAATGCAACACTTACCCCAGCCTCTGGCCACCAGGGCAGCATGGGAGGTCATTCCACCTTTGGAAGTCAATATCGCTTGTGCGGCATGCATGCCGTCCACATCTTCAGGCGACGTTTCTTCCCTTACAAGTATTACCTTTTCCCCCCTTTCTGTCCACTGAACGGCATCAGCAGAACTGAAGACTGCGCGGCCCCTGGCACCCCCGGGTCCGGCAGGCAATCCTTTGGCCAGAACGGGATTTGCCTGTTCTGCCTTTGGATCTATCCTCGGTAACAGCAATTCCACCAGTTGCCCTGGAGCCACCCGCTTGATCGCAGTCTTGATATCAATCAGTTTTTCATGGTACATGTCGGAAGCCATTCGAACAGCAGCAATACCGTTTCTTTTGCCCACACGGCATTGCAGCATGAAGAGCTTACCTTTTTCAATGGTAAATTCAATGTCCTGCATATCCTTATAATGTTTCTCCAACCGTTTCTGGTATTTGAACAATTGTTCATAGAGATCTGGCATTGTTTCTTCCAAGGTGGAGAAATGCATGCTTTGGGCATTCTTGGAATAGTTATTGATTGGAGAGGGTGTCCTAATCCCTGCTACCACATCTTCGCCCTGAGCATTTACGAGAAACTCACCATAAAACTTGTTTTCTCCAGTACCCGGATTTCTGGTGAATGCTACGCCGGTGCAGCTGTCATTGCCCATATTTCCGAAGACCATGACCTGGCAGGTTACAGCTGTTCCCCAGTCATCGGGTATCTTTTCAATGCGACGGTATTCTATGGCTCTCCTCCCATTCCAGCTGGAGAATACGGCCCCAATTCCCCCCCATAGCTGTTCCCACGGGTTCTCAGGGAATTCTGATCCCAGAACCTGCCTGATGGTTTTCTTATATTCTTTTACGAGACACTTTAGTTCCGTTGCAGTCAAATCTGTGTCGCTGGCATAACCTTGCTGTTTTTTTAAGGTTTCCAGCATTTCATCGAGTATCTTTCGGATGCCTTTGCCATTTTTTACTTCATGGTTTTTAGCCTTTTCCATTACCACATCGGCATACATCATGATCAGCCTCCGATAGGCATCATAGGCAAATCTTTCATCATGACTTTGAGAAATGAGCCCGGCAATGGTACTTTCATTCAAGCCAATATTCAACACGGTTTCCATCATGCCCGGCATGGAGCGACGGGCTCCCGACCGAACAGAAACCAGCAGGGGGTTCTTTGCATTCCCAAATTCCTTTCCGGTCAGCTTTTCCATTTTAGCGAGGGCTTCTCCGACCTGGGCCTTCAGCCGTTTCGGATAAGTTTTTTTGTTGGCATAATAATGAGTACAAACCTCGGTGTTAATTGTAAAACCGGGAGGAACAGGAAGACGTAACTTCGGATGACCAGCCATTTCTGCCAGGTTTGCTCCCTTGCCTCCCAGCAGATTCTTCATAGATTCATTTCCGTCGGCCTTGCCATTACCGAAAAAGTATACGTATTTTTCAGATTTGGGTTTCTTTTTCATATTACTAATTGCGGCTACATAGTTATAAGTTGGTTCTGACTTTTTAGAAAACACGCGTTAGCCAAACCAATGATTTTGGTCATGTCTGGCCGACTCAGCTTAGAATGACAGCTGAATTTATAGAGTGATAATTTAAGATTAAGGGCTATGAAAGCCGGCTGATAATTTATGTTGACAGATTATTGCTAATCACCCGTACCGGGAAGAGGAAGAATTGATCTGTTATCAAGTGTCTGATATTGTTTGTAGTATTTGATATCAAATAAATAAACCTAACAATAGAGGAACAAAACAGGTAACTTGAAATCATGATTCAAGGTCTAACAGAAAGCTGTATCTTAGATTGAATGACCCATAACCCTGATACTCCTTTTCAAGAACTTCTGTTCACACAGATAAACCTAAGACTGCCAAATCATATTTCATTGGTAGATGAAATTTCTGAACTCCTATTGTACCTGCCTTTCT
>Ga0318562_10001111_pt1 | contig 12040 bp, 18 predicted proteins | sample GRESIP066b5f18_FD_203688 | JGI IMG/M metagenome (GOLD analysis project Ga0318562, IMG submission 203688) | Tropical soil microbial communities from Luquillo Experimental Forest, Puerto Rico - GRE.SIPMG.066b5f18 | ecosystem: Environmental > Terrestrial > Soil > Tropical forest > Bulk soil...
CTCAGAACGGTATCTCTGAATCATCAAGCGCACTCAGCTCGTCACGGCGAGTGAAATCGGTGCGCGGCTCCGCATTGTCGTTCGCCTCGTCGTGGAGATCGGTGATAAAGCCGCTCTTCGCGAACTGCTTATAGAGCGACTCGGTGTACTCGCCGTCCTTCTCGTCGGCCAAGTTGCCAAGGTACTGGTAGGCGGCGAGGTAATACGGGTCTCCAGTTGGCCCGCTTTTCTTTTGGACGACGAGCGCCCAACGCTGGAAATAATGGTCGACGCCCTGCGCCCTCGCAGTCGAGATGAACGTCTGCATCGGCTGGACGCCGCTGCGCGACACGGTCATCGCGCACAGCGTCTTGCCGACGTTGGGAACGTCGATGAGCCACAGCGTGTCATAGGTCAGCGTGGCCGCCGGCTTCGATTTCGGGTCGTCGTCCTGGCTCGAGCCAAACTTGCCGAGCCCGCTCGCCGCGACCGTCTTTCCGGTGCGCCAGGTGTATGTCTTCGGGTTGCCTGGGAACTTGATTTCGAAAACCTGGTTCGGGACATCCCAGTTGACGCCGTCAGACGCGACCGCGAGCGGCCCTTTCTGGTCGGAGCCGGCGATTTTCGGCGCCCAGACGGCGTAGCTCTTCTTGAGGAGGACTGGCGTGCCGGTGACCTCCTTGCCGAGGTTCTTGTTCAGGACAGTCATCCAAAAATTGCCCGGGGTCGCGCCCGGGACGCCGTCCATCACCTCCGGGCTCATGCCCGCCAAAACTTTGAGCTTCGGTGGCTTGAGGTCGGAGGAATCGACGTTGCCCATCGGGGCGCCGGTCGATTTTTTGCGCATCCAGGCAGGTACGCTGTCGGTGGGGCGGCCGATCATTTCGTTAGACATGGCAAATACCTCTGATGTGGTTTGATGAAGTTCATTGTCGGATGGCCGTGATCGACGTGTAGGGGCTAGCCGTGACTTGGAAGATGTCGTCCGGCAGCGGGTTGCCCTTGATGACCTCGCCCTTGGCGAAGGCTCCGAGGGTCTGGGCATTGACGGTCTCGAGAATGAGGCCCTCGTTGCCAGTGCTTCGCAACCAGGCGAACGCTTTCACCTTGTCCAGGATCTTCGCGCTCCAGCGGTCGATCACGGTCATGCGGCCGACGCCGGTGACAGTGAGCGACTTGGTGCGCTGGTTCATCATCATCGTCGGGATGATTTCCGACGACAGCAGCCGATGATGGAGCTGGACCGAGGTCATGCGCGCCTGAAGCTCGTCGACCATGCGGCTTGCTTCGTGGAAATGGGCCGCGACTTTGGTGAGGTTGGCCTCGGAAGAGACGTCCGCCGTGTCCTCGACGAGGTACTCGAGGAAGGCGCTTAGCTCCCTCTTGGCGTATTCGAACGCCGCTTCGGTCCTGGCTTGCATGGGTCAATCCTTTACAGTGGAGGAGCCTATAAGGAGGCTCGTCACTATGATAGGATTAAACCAGGGACGCTGTCAAGGACCTCGGCAAGCCGGCGCAGCGCGGCCGGCGTTGATCGTAACGACCGGGCGCATGGCGCCGGGGAGCGTAGCAGAGGGAGGCCAGCGTTGCAACGACGGCTGGCCTCCCAAGAGCGGGCGCTTTCGCATCTAAGCTATTACACCCGCTCCGTTCATGCGGCGACGCGCCAGTCGCCGCCCAAAGGCTCGCCGTCAGAAGGGAAGGTGTGAATCATCGCCCTCCTCCTGTCTCGGAATATTCCGTGCGAGCGTGCCCAGCATGGCCTTACGGCCCAGGCTGCGACGGGTTCAACGCAGGGCCGGGGTCTTCCACCATTCGGCTGTGCGTGACCGTTAAGGCGTTTACGGCAGTCGCCGCATTGGTCAGGATCGTGCCGATCGCCGCCACGGTCATCGTGCCGGAACCGCCAATCGAATTCCCGATGTTGCCCAGCGCCTTGTTGACCTCGCGATTGATCTGCTCGCTGAATTGGGTAATTGTCATGGTCATCAGGGTTCTCCTTATGCGAATCCAGAATGCTTGGCCGCTCGTTGTTGTGCTTCGGCCGCCTGCGCTATAGCGACGTCGGGAGGCTTCACAGGCGGCAGGGGCACGCGCCCTGCCGGGACACTCGCCAGCGGACCTCTTACAGGCGTGCGGCCACCGCCGCCGAAGAGCCCCGAGAAAAAGTTCTGGATGCCCTGCCCGGCATTGCCCCAGTTGGCCGCCGTGATCGGCCGGCCGCCCATTAGCGAAATCGTGCCAGGCGCGTCTTGAGGCTGCCGCACGTAGGTCGCGCCGCGCGCGTTGCCGGTTGTCGGAACGTAATGACCGAGGTTCACCGCCGCGGGATTGATGCGTCCGCGCCCCGCGCCGCCGGGAGGAGGACGACGAGGCGGCAGCGGGACGTTGCCGGGAGCCGGCGCCGTAGAATCTGGCGGCCATACAGGGCCATATACGCTCGGTCGATCCAATCCCGGGGATGGCTGAGCAGACGTGTTATTGAGGTAGCCAGGCGGCCCCGCAGGCGCAGGCGCAGGCGCAGGCGCAGGCGCGGCTTGAGCCCCGCCGCCAAATGGCCAGAACGACGGATTGAAGCCGCCGGTGTCGCCGAACCATGAACTTGAGGCCGGATTGCCCTGTTCAAGGGTTTTTTGCACGCCAGGCTGCGCTGCAATGCCGCCGGCCGTGATGCCAGCGCCGATCAGACCATATGGGCCAAGACCCGACAGCAGGCCGGGAATCCTATTGGCCACATCGCCGATTACAGCGTCGGAATATGGACCTCGAATCGGCCGATAATCAGGCGACATGATATCGGGGCCGGGCGTCGAATTCAGCGTCGTGCCGCTCGGCGGCGAAAAGGTCTGGTCGGGGGGGCCGCCGCCCGAAGGAATTCGTGTCTGCCATGCCTGATCGATGGGCGACGCCGGGTTCGGCGGCCCCCAAGACCCGTCGCCAAACTGAACCCAATTCGGCGGCATCCGGGTTCGCCAAGCGTCGTCTATTCCGCCGCTAGGGCTGTTTCCGAGATTGATGACGGACATTCCCATTATCTCGCGTGGCGAACCGGCGGCGCGGCGCTGGCGTGTTCGGAGACCCATTTGTCGACGCCGACCTTTTCCATTTCCTCCGAGCGCTTCAACTGTTCCTGCTGAACGAGCGTGACGTTCGGGCCGGGATCTTTCTGCGCGTCGTAGTTTGGGTTGTCGGCGAAAGGGTCCTTTGGCGCCGGAGCGAGCGTCTTGGGTTCATCATGGGGTTTGATGGCGGGCATGCGGTCCTCCTGGGTCTTGGCAAGCATAATCCAGAAACGCCTCAAGGGTCAAAGGGCTCCGAACTGTCGTCGGGGTAGTGAGGCCGGGGAGAATAATTCGGCTGGGAATTTTTCTTCTTTTTGCCGCGCCAATCGGGCGCGTCTACGGTCGACGTCACCGGGTTTTCGTCCCAGTCCCCCGGCCGAAACTCGTGGTCAGGGTCAATTTTTAGGGAGTGGGCGTCGCCAATGGTTTTGAGGGTTTTGGCGTACCCATACTTAAATCTCCTCCAGTCTCCCCTCATCTGCTCAGTCGCGCCGGTCCGCTCAAACTCCGTCATCACCGCCTCGGCTTCAACCTTGCTCTTTTTGCCGTCAACCCGGACAATCGCCTCGCGCACATGAGCCGTGTTGAACCAAGCGTTCAGGTCTTTGTCGGAAAGGATGCGCGCATCTGCGACTATTCTCCTGGAGACATAGCGCGTGTGCGACATTGTCGACTTGACCACGGATTCGCTGCTCCTCGACGACAGCGTCAGGTCTTCAAGCTCCTCGCGCGTGCATTCGAGGTCCATGAAATAGCGCATCAAATGCTGGCAGGCTTCGTGGTTTTCGAAGTGCTTGATGAAGGCTGCGTAGAACGGCTTGAGGGAAAACGCCCAGTCCCGAAACTCGTTCTCGAGCATCTTCTTGAATTCCCGGTCATAGCTGAGGATGTAGAAAAACGTGCGGTCTGCGGCCTCTGCCGCGGTGAACCCGATGTCTGCTTGGTTGGCGGCGATCATCAACCGGGCAAAGACCCGGTGGTCGCGCAAGTGTTCGTGCTTTCGCTGACCAGACATCCGGTCCGAGCGGATGAGTTTTTTGATTTGGTTAATTGCGCTGATCGATTCGATCTTCGCTTCGTCGATCAAGACAATGAGCTTGCCGAGGAACTGCGTGATGAAAAACTTGTCGTCCTTAAGCGTCGCGGCGTCTGCGGTGCCGGCAAGCGACCCCAATATTTTGCCCATGAGATAGCCTCCCCAAAGCGATTTCCCGACGCCTTGGCCGCCGACGAGCACGAGGCAGACTTGCTGCTTTTCGGCCGGATGCTGAATCGTCCAGGCGACGTTTTTCTTCATCCACATCATTTGCGCGGTGTTGTCTTGCGTCAGATAGCCGAGCATTCGGTCAACGAAGGTCATTGTTGCGGCCATCATTGCCGGGTCAATCGTGCCTGCCGGCTTTAGGGCAATGCCGCCAAATGTGTTCAGCACGCGGAATTCGTCGGGCCGGAGAACCTCGCCGTTGACGATTTCGCTTTGCGCCGGCGAAAACCGCAGGATGCCTGCAGGCTCGTGGCCAGGGAAAAAATCGCTTGTCGACACGTCCAGCCGCATTTTTGAAGTGCTGTAAACCTGGAATGGGTTGACGAACTTGCCCTTGCCGACCGCGATGAGTTCGTTGCCATGCCGGTGTGTCAGGTTTTGAGGCTCTTGGATAAACGGCAGCCCCAGCCGCACAGCCGGAAGGTCGATGTAAACGTGAGAAGTCATGTCGTAGGCGTAAAGTTCGCTCATTCGTTCGACGGGATCGAGGTCCATGCCCGCCCGGAACGCGCGCCGGACGCCTTTGCGGGCGTTGGTTCCGAGCACGCCGCCGAGCGCGCTCCATCCAGGGACAGGAGAGGTGGGGTTCCTTTCGAGCGCGCTGTTCGAGTTGCTGAGCGCGACGTCGAGGTCTTTTGGCGCATGGGCGGCCTTGCGCAGAAACTCGCAGACGTCGCCGACATCGGCCATTGTCTCGACTGGAGACCAGCACAAGCCGGCCAAGCTTTTTCCTGGTTCGTTGATGTCGGCGCCCTCGCGCCAAAGCCGCGCGAGCCAGCCGCCAACCGTGCGCGTAAGGACCTCGTCCCAGGAGTCGAGCCCGTCGAGGTAGGCCAAGATCCAAAAGAGAAGCGTGCCGTAGGCGATTGCTTCAATGATGCGCTCCATCGTGGTCGAGGCGAGCGGGCGACGGCTTTCCAGGTCTTCCAGGCCAATGTCGACGAGGCTGGCCGCCGGCTTCCCGCTCGGGCGCCAAACAACGTCGGCCTGCGCGAAACGCGAGCCCGGGAGAGGACTCGAGAACTTCCAAACCGCTTTGGCCTTCGGCGTCGGCGACAATGAAGTGAAGACTCTTGTCGCAATCCAAAGGCCGCGGCTGTCGTGGAACCCCTTTGGCCAGAGGTCCGACCAGCGATCGATGTCGTCGCGGTTGTCAATCTGGAACAGGACCGCAGAAACTGGCTTGTCCTGCGGGCCAAAGGCAAAACGCGCATCGGTCTTGAGGTAGTCGCACGCCTTGAAGAAACACTTTGCCCAAACGTCGTCCGGCGCCTCGACGGAGAGCTCAACGAGCCCCGGCGCGAGACGCAAGCCGGCATTGCTTTCGTTGGCTTCGTCCTCCCAGTCGTGCGGGTCGGTCTCGAGCTTACCCTCGTCCTTGACCGCGTCTTCGGCGGACGGGACGCGACTGCCAGGGCTATACCAGAGCCACTGTCCTTGAATTTTCCTCGTCGTAAAAATGTCAATAGTGACAGCGCGTTGTACATGACGCATCTGGCTTGGCATGCGGCGCCCCTTGGCGAGGCGCGCAGAGTTGCGCTGCGCTTGTGGGACAGTCAAGCGCGCGCGCCATTATTGCGCTGTATTTCGCCCAATCGATCTTGGCGACTTCGACTTCCTTTTTGTCGCCGAAGCTGTCGAGGTGCATGACGCCGTCCTCGACTGTCAGAATTCGCCAGGAGCGCCCGTCCGCGAACGAAAGCAGCCAACAGTGGTCGTCGTGCTGCGGCCGGCCGCGCAGGAGCGACCGCGGCGGCATGATTCCCAGGCCGGCAAGCGCAATCACGCCGTCGACGGCCGGGGCAGGCATCTTCTTGGTCGAGCCTTCGATCGGGGCCGAGTGAAAACGTCTCCAGGCTGTCAGCACGTTTTCGAAGGCATATTCTGCGAAATCCTCGCCCCAGCGTTCAAGCTCCTCGGCGCAGCGCGCGCGCCAATCGGGCTCCTCGAGGTCATGGTCAAGCGCTTCGCGCGGGGTCATCGCCTGCGGCGCCCGCAGACGATTTTCAGGTATTCGCCATTGCGCGGCTTGACCGTCGCCGCCAGCATTTCCTGGCTTGCCAGGCCGCACTGCGCTTCGTTGGCGATTTCCGGGCCGAGCACGACCTGGACTGCATTGCGGGTGTCGCAGTCCGGCCGCTCGACTGAGGGCGGGCACAGCAGGAGGTAGAGAAGGAAGACGTTCATCTTTGTTTCCTTTTGCGGTAGGCTTCCTGCAGGAGGGCGATCCGGACGGCGCGGACCTCGGCGAGAGTCAGCGGGCGAAAGGCCACAGGAAGCTCATGGATGGCCCTGCGCAGCTCTGTCGCCTCCTTGCGCAGGGCAGCCTGGTACGAGCGCTGATAGGCGCTGCAGGCCGTCCTGCGGCCCGTTTTGGCCGAACGGGCGAGGGCGAGACGGAGCGGGTCGTCCCACGCCAACTGGATTGCTGCTATCCTTTTTGCCCGGGTCGCCGGGTTTTGCCAGGACTTTTTGGCCCCTTCAGACGTGCCCATGCTTCCTTTGCCTCAAGCGTCTTTTTCAGCGCAAGGTTTGTGCGCCGCACATGTTCGTCGGTCAGGTAGGTCTCGAAAGCCGCCTCGACGCCAATCTCGTCGATCAGCCGGTTGACCTCGGCCGCCGTATTCGTGGCGCCGTGCGGATAACCCGCGGAGCCGCCTGTCAGGCAGGTGTAATAGATCGTGTTTTTTGAGACGCTGTAGAGTTTGGCGAGGATTGGGACCCTCGCTTTTTTGCGCCAGGCCAGGTTGATGGCGATTTTATCGCCTAGGGAAAGGAGGTCCGGGTCATGCCGCACTGCAAGCTCGGCGAGCAGTTTTTCGTCATATCGCAGCTTTGTCATCGGCGTCTTATACGCCCAAAAGGTTCACGGCGCCAGCCGTTCGGCTTTTATGGTGATGAGCCACGACACGCCGGCTGACTGGACAAAGGCCGGCAGGTGGAATTCGCTGCCGGGGAAAAGCTTATTTTCGACGACGTCGGCCATTGAAGGCCCCGGCGTTTTCATTGCTGTGTGTCCTCGACTGGGACGAAATCGGGAATGAACTGCTCGACTGTCAAGACTTCGCGTTTCCAGCTTTCGCACGCTGTGCCGGCGAAGAGATCGATATAGGCCAAGGCGTCGCTCAGGCTTTTGAACAGGCCGACATGGTAGACGCTGTCGACTTCGGTAGTTTCGCGGACCAAGTATTTCATTGGTTTTTCTTTCAGTGGAGGATGATTGCGACGGCGAGTTTGAAGGCGAGCGTCCAGAAGAGGGCGAGCGCCAGCAAGACGATGATCCAGGGCGAAGGCTCCGGGACGTTCACGGCTGGCGGCGCAGGATTGCGCTGATGGAGCCTGGCGCCCAAGTTTTTTCGCGCGGGGTCTTGATTTCCATGCGGTTCAGTTCCCCGGCGATTTCGCGCAAGGTTTTGCCCTGCATCTTCAGGCCGATGATGATCGGGAGGACGCGCTTGTCGTTTTCGAGCGCAGCTGCAGTGCGCACTCGCGCGCTGGCTTCGCGCGCTTTTTCGAGCTGGCCGCGGTCGCCGCCGAGGGTTTTGGCCGAACGGGCGAGGGCGTCGCGGGTGCGGGACGAGATGAGCTGGCGTTCTTTTTCGGCGAGTGCGGCATAGAGGTGGAGCATGAAGGGGTCGGCGTTCAGGCCGAGGTCGGCGACGATGAACGGGACTTTGTGCGTCATGAGGCCGGAGATGAAGTGGACGTCGCGGCTCAGGCGGTCGAGTTTTGCGACGGCGATTGGGCAATTGAACTGTTTTGCGGCGGCGAGGGCGCGGCGCAGCTCTGGGCGGCCGCTGAGGTCTTCGGCGCCGCTTTCTATTTCGATGAACTCGGCGACGTGCTCGAGGCGTTCGGTTTCGATGAAGGCGGCGAGGCGTTCGCGCTGGGCGTCGAGGCCGAGGCCTGATTTTCCCTGGCCGGCCGTTGAGACGCGGAGGTATGTGACAACGCTTTTCATGGGCTTTCCAACTGGATGGCGTTAGCGACGTCCTGTATATAGTCCTAACGCTGTCCTGTGTCAAGTCTCTGCGATGCGAGTGCGGCGCGGAGTTCGAATGCGCATCGGATGAGGACGGTTGCCTCGAGGTCGTTCATGCGGGCTTCGCGGCGGCTTCCTTGGGCGCGGAGCTTGGCGGCGGTTTCCGATCGGCGGCCGGCTTCGCCGGCCCATTGCCGCCAGAGGGCGTCGAGTTCCGGCATTATCGTTTTCTTCCGGGCTTGACGCGCGGGCTGTCGAGGCCGTGGCATTCGAAGGCGTCGTCGTAGGCTTGGCCGGAGGTGAAGAAGCGTTTTTCTTGCAGGAAGGCGCCGTCGGGCCAGATGCGCCACATCCATGCATGCCTGTTCCATTCGACGACGGCGACGATATCGCCGACGCCCAGATCGAAGGGCTTGTTGGCGTAGGCGCCAGACCGCGGGTTTGCGCCCCTGGGCGCATGCTGGACGATTCCGCTGAACCAGCGGTCGCGGATGTCCTGGGTGAAATACTTGTCCTGGAAATGCTTCGGGTCGGGAGACCGCGCATATTCGCGCGCGACGCTGCGGTAGCGCCACTTTTGGCCTGCGGGCGGCTCCTGCTCGCACCGGGCGAGGGCAGAGACGGCGCTCTGGGAGACGCCGAAGCGCTGGGCGACTTCCCGCGGGGCTGCTCCTGCCTTGAGGAGCGCAAAGGCCGCGCACTGCACGGGGAAGCTGAGACGCCTGACAGCCATGCGCGGCTGAGCCTCAGCTATCTTCCGGATTTCCGCAGACGCGTCAAAGGTTTTCTCTGTGGATAACTCGGTTTTTTCGCTTGACATTTTTGCGTTTTCCTTGTTCCAAAAAATGTGTGTAAATCCCGATTGATTTTGTAGGCCACACATTCGACGTGTTAGATGTCACCTGTACCTGAACACAAATGGTGTTCAAAGTCAAGCCGGTTTCAGGTGTAAATGTGTTTGATGGTAACTTTTTTTGAGAATCCCTTCGCGTGAGGGAAGGGGTTAAAATTCCTATTGTACAGAAATGGGAGAGTAGAATAGAGAAGAGAGAAAATCTAGGGTAATATGAAATCGAAAAAAGTTACCATCAAACACAATTACACATAGACACTTAAATCTGCCACTCACCGCTCGGATGCCCCTTTGAAAAAACCAAAGCCTGGGCAAACCCGCCCGGCAGAAACCTCGGATGCCCCCTCTGACATAACCCAAAACCTCGGGCGAGGGGCCGTGCCTGCGAGACCGGATCGTCGGCCCGAAGCTTTCGGAGGGGCGCCGGCGCGCGTTTCAGAGCAAAGCGAGAACTGGCGCAGGTCCCCGGCCCATCGCCTCTCCTACTGGGGCGAAGGGTCGGGGTCCCTTAATCCAGCGGCGCTGCGCATCGTGCCAACCATGTTCTGGGTCATTTGCACAAGGGCAGCGAAATGGGCGCTCTCTGTCAGAGTTGCGCCCATAATGACATCCTCTCGGGGTTTGTCAGAGCGAGCGCCAGGAGCGCCCGCATGTTGATCGTGCGCTCAAGCTCATCGTTCATCGATCACCGGCGATGTAGCGGTTGAAGTAGTCCAGGCTTCCCTCGACGACGCCCGCGCACTCATCGCAGACGCGCTCCTCGGGCGACTCGTCGCCGATCTCCTCACTCCGAGCAGACCGGGACGACCGTGAACCGCTCCTCGTGCATGCAGAGCCTGCCGCCGCCCTTCACGAACCGAACGATATGCCATCCCGGCATCCGCTCGCCGTTCCGCGCGACGTTCCATTTGACGATGGTCATGTCCTCCGGCTCGACCGGCGGGAAGCCGCCGCAGGCCGGAAAGCCTTTCGTCCGGACTTTCGTCCCGTGCTTGAGGTCGGTCATAGCTTGCCCAATGGTGGCGGTCATGGTTGGTTTTTCCTTAGATGTTTCAGTGATAGGCGCGATAGTAAGCGATGGCTTCGTGGACACGGCGTCTTGAACCGGCAGTGTGGTTTTGTTTCCAGAATGTGAGAGCGGCGCGGAGTTCGAGCTCGCTGCAGGTCTTATCGTTCCAGGTAGTCATTAGCGGTTTCCGATTCTGGCGGGCGCGGGATTGCGCTCACGGTCCTGATATAAGTCCTTGGCCGGTCCTTGTCAAGTGGTTACAACGTTCGTTGTTGATATTTGTTGAAGGAAAAGCACGTGCGACATCAAGCTCTTATGAACGCGCGCCGGCGCTGGCTGAGCGACATCACCAGGCGACTGGTAAGTGGGAAAGGCAGAAGCTCATTGTCCAGGCTTCGGTTTACCCCTCCCAGGGGGGGCTTTCCTGGAACCGGAACCGGGGGTGGTCTCGCTCCTGGAATTCTGCTATTATATTAACAGATGTCAAGCGATGTATAATGGGGGTTAGGTTTTGAGCGACAATATATTGGAATTGCGTGAGTTTCGGGTTCTTCCCTATTATTCTTGGGAGGAGCGTCCTTTTCACATACCTTTAGAGTTGGAGGAAGTTCGGACGGCGTTAGCTATTTCGCATGGGGTTATATCGGTTGCGGCTGGGAAGCTGAAGGTAAGCATTGTGAGGTTAAATCGGTTTATTGATCGGAGTGTTGAGGCACAGGGTTTATTGAGGGAGCTTCGGGATGCGATTATTGCGAGGGCATCGGATGAGGCTGTTATTGCGTTATTTGATCCGAACAGCGACGATCGGAGGCGGGAGTGGGGCTCGGTGAGGGTTTTGGGGAGTCGGGTTGCGCAGGGGCATGCGTTTTCGCCGGCGCCATCTGGGGGGGGGAATTCGGCGGCGTCTGTTACGCTGACGGATGGGACGAAGAGGATAACGTTTCGCTGGCGGTCGGACGACGACGATGACGCTGGTTGATGATGAGGTAGTTCTTCCGTACAAGCCGCGGAGGCATTTTTGGCCGGTTCACGTTTCGCGGGCTCGGTGGAAGTTTGTTGTTGCGCATCGGCGGGCGGGGAAGGCGCTGGATATTGACACGCCGATTTTGACCTTGCGGCGCGGCTGGGTGACGATGGGGTCGCTGAGGGATGGGGATTTTGTTTTTGATGAGACTGGTGCGCCGTGTCGGGTGGCTGCGGCGCATCCGGTTCAACGGGGACGACCGTGTTTTGAGGTGACATTTTCCGATGGGGCGCGGATTGTTTGCGATGAAGATCATCTCTGGTTCACCCAGACCAAGCTCGATCGGACTTATCACGTTGGCGAGCGTTGCGGGCCGCGTGGGGCGGCGAAATATGTGACGCGCACGCTTTGTCCGCGGTCTGGGGCGGTTCGGACGACGGCTGAAATTCGAGCGACGCTGCATTATGGCAAGGAGGTCAATCACACAGTTCCGGTTGCTGGGCCGCTGGAGTTGGAATGGAAGCCTCTTCCGCTTGATCCTTATGTGTTTGGCCAATGGCTTGGCGACGGGACTTCGCGCTGCGCGCATTTCACCACCATGGATGAGGAGACAGTCGATCAGTTGGAGGATTTTTGCGCTGTTGAGGGCTATCGGATTGGGCCGGTTCATTCGTCCAATTCCGGCAAGGCGGTGACTTACGGCGTTCAGGGAGGACTGACTCGGCTTTTGCAGGATATGGGTGTCATTTTGAACAAGCATATCCCGAGATATTATCTGGCTGGAAGCATTGAGCAGCGGACGGCGCTGCTTCGGGGACTGATGGACTCGGACGGGAGCATTGATTCGCGGAACGGGGTGTCCCGCTGTGAGATTACCCAGAAGAGCGGACGGCTTATCGATGATATTGAGGAGTTGTTGCGTGGGCT
>Ga0318562_10001112_pt1 | contig 12031 bp, 9 predicted proteins | sample GRESIP066b5f18_FD_203688 | JGI IMG/M metagenome (GOLD analysis project Ga0318562, IMG submission 203688) | Tropical soil microbial communities from Luquillo Experimental Forest, Puerto Rico - GRE.SIPMG.066b5f18 | ecosystem: Environmental > Terrestrial > Soil > Tropical forest > Bulk soil...
GAAGCTGAACGCCTTGCCTGCCGCGAGCGCGACGGTTGCGCGCCCTGCGGTGCGCTGGCCGACGGCGCTTTCGGGGCTCCACGGCTCGGCGACAACACGGCTGCCCGCTGCGGCGACCACAGCGGAGAGATCGACATGCTGTGCGACAAGCGCGATCATGGCGTCGACGGCGGCGTGCGCGTGCCGGCCGTGCTCGACGGCGGTAACCAGGCCGAGATGTCTTGAGGGAACACTTAATTCGTCGACGCGGGGTAGCACGCCTAGGACGGCTACGCCCGCATGTTCGCATGCCTGGCGAAGAACTTCGGCGTGCCGAGCCGAACCGACCCGGTTGAGGATGACGCCGGCAATACGGGTGGATTCATCGAAGGTCGAGAACCCGTGCAACAGCGCGGCCATGCTATGGCTCTGCCCTCGGGCGTCGACGACAAGGATCACCGGCGCACCGAGCAGAGCGGCCACCTGCGCGGTCGATCCGGCCGCAGGACCAGTCATGGCGCCGTCGATGCGCCCGTCGAACAGTCCCATCACGCCCTCGACGACGGCGAGGTCGCAGCCGCTGCTGCCATGCCGGTACAGCGGTCCGATCAGTTCCTCGCCGACCAGCACCGGGTCCAGGTTGCGGCCCGGCCTGCCTGCGGCCAACGTGTGATAGCCCGGGTCGATGTAGTCAGGCCCCACCTTGAACGGCGCGACTCGATGGCCTGCCTGGCGCACCGCACCGATCAAACCCGTTGCCACCGTGGTCTTTCCGCTGCCCGATGCCGGCGCAGCGATCACGACGGCAGGAACGCCGCTCACCTCAAGCCCCGCGAGCGTGCGTGTCTGCAGCCGACACGCCGAGCAAAAACAGAACTTTGCGCACGCTCGCAGTCGTCGGGGAGTTTCATGACTGCCGTTTGCATGAGTGGCGAGCGTGCGCGAACTGTCGAAAAATCGCGGCGTGTCGGCTGCAGACACGCACGCTCGCGAGTGGACGTCAGGTCGCGAGTGGACGTCACCATTCGATGCCCTTTTGGCCTTTGCGGCCGACGTCCATCGGGTGTTTGACCTTTGTCATCTCGGTGACCAGATCGGCGGCGTCAAGCAGTGACTGCGGGGCGTCACGGCCGGTGATCACGACATGCTGCGTGCCGGGCCGCGCCGCGAGGGTGGCGACCACATCGTCGACGTCGATCCAGCCCCACGTCAGCGGATAGGTGAACTCGTCGAGCACATAGAAGTCGTGGCGCTCCTCGGCGAGCCGTCTGCTGATCTCGTCCCACCCGTCGCGCGCCGCGGCCGCATGATCGTCATCGGTTCCCGTCTTGCGGGACCATGACCACCCCGCGCCCATCTTGTGCCATTCGACGGGACCGCCAACACCGTGCTCGTCATGCAGGCGGCCGAGCTCCCGAAATGCCGCTTCCTCGCCCACCTTCCACTTGGCGCTTTTGACGAACTGGAACACCGCGATATCGAAGCCCTGGTTCCAGGCGCGCAACGCCATTCCGAATGCGGCGGTCGACTTGCCCTTGCCCGCACCGGTGTGCACCGCGAGAAGCGGGGCATTGCGGCGAGCGCGGGTGGTCAGACCGTCATCGGGGACGGCGACCGGGCGACCCTGAGGCATGCGTGATTCTCCTTGCTCAGGCGGCCGTGCGCACCACGTCGGTCAAATTGTCGGCCCGCAGCGCCGACAACCGAACCGCGGGTGCGCCGAGAAGGCGCGCCAGTTCCTCGGCCAAACCCAATCGCACGAAAGATGTTTCGCAGTCCACCACGACACAGGCCGCGTCCTCGGCGACGAGCCGCGCCGCGGCGGCACGCGTGCGGCCAAGCGGATCGGGCCCACCGGTGGCGCGCCCATCGGTCAGCACCACCACCAGGCTGCGCCGCGCGCGATCGCGCACCTTCTCCCGCACCACGACGTCCCGCGCGGCCAACAGCCCCTGCGCCAGTGGCGTTTTCCCGCCGGTGTCGAACCGCGCCAGCCTGCGCCCTGCGATGTGCACCGACGACGTCGGCGGCAGCAACACCGTCGCATCCTGCTGCCGGAACGTGATCACCGCGACCTTGTCCCTGCGCTGATAGGCGTCGCGCAGCAGCGAGAGAGTCGCGCCGCTGACCGCCGCCATCCTGTCGCGTGCCGCCATCGAGCCCGACGCGTCCACCACGAAGATCACCAGGTTGCCTTCGCGCCCTTCGCGTATCGCGCGGCGCACGTCATCGGGCTGCGGACACGGACGGCCTGGCCCCCGCTGTCGGCGCGCGGCGGTCAGCAGCGTTTCGAAGACGTGCACGCCGTGACCCTGTTCGGGTTCGGACGTCGACGACACGACCGTGCCTGTGCGGTTGCGCGCACGCGACCGCCGCCCAGGCGCACCCTCCCCCACACCGGGCACCACAAGCGTCCGGGTCCGGAAGACGCCGGAGGGAGCCGCGCTGGGACGCGTCTTCGACGACGAGTTGCCCTGCAGCGCAGAGTCATCCGAATTGACGTCCGACGAGCCCCCGCCCGGCGGATCGGGGTCGGGCTCGGGGTCGTCGGCCCGATCCTGCGTCGCCGCCATCGCGTCGTCGAGCTGCTGGGGATCGAGCCCCGGGTCGTCGAACGGGTCCCTCCGGCGGCGGTGCGGCAGGGCCAGCTCGGCGGCAACGCGGATGTCCTCCTCGCCGACCGTGTCTGCACCGCGCCATGCCGCGTGTGCGACCGCGGTGCGCGCCACCACAAGATCGGCCCGCATTCCATCGACGTCGAACGCCGCGCATAACGCCGCGATTCGCCGTAACTCGTTGTCGGGCAACACCACATCGTCGATGGATTCGCGCGCCTCGGCGATACGCCGGGCAAGGTCGGCGTCCTGTTCGGCGTACTTCGCCGCGAACGCGTCCGGGTCGGCCTCGAAAGCCATGCGGTGACGGATGACGTCGGCGCGGACGTCGATGTCACGCGACGCGTGCACGTCGACGGTCAGGCCGAACCGGTCCAACAGCTGCGGACGCAGTTCACCCTCTTCGGGATTCATCGTGCCGATGAGCACGAACCGGGCCTCATGGCTGTGCGAGATGCCGTCGCGTTCGACGTGCACCATGCCCATCGCCGCGGCGTCGAGCAGTACATCGACCAAGTGGTCGTGCAGGAGGTTGACCTCGTCGACGTACAGCACGCCACCGTGCGCGCGGGCAAGCAGCCCTGGCTTGAACGCGTGCTCGCCCTCACCGAGCACTCGCTGCAGGTCCAGCGAGCCCACGACGCGGTCCTCGGTGGCGCCGATCGGCAGTTCGACGAGCGCGGACTCCGCATCAACCGTGGAAAGCACCTGCGCAAGACCGCGTACCGCCGTCGACTTCGCCGTGCCCTTCTCGCCGCGAATCAGCACGCCGCCGATCTCCGGCCGTACCGCGCACAGCACCAGCGCCAGTCGCAGGCGGTCGTGGCCGACAATCGCGCTGAATGGATAGATCGGTGTCACGACAACTCTGCTTCCGTCCGGCCACGCAGCATCGGGACGTGCGGGATCCCGTCGTCGAGGAACTCGTCGCCATCACGGGCGAAGCCGTGGTGGATGTACATGTCTTCCAGGTAGGTCTGGGCGTTGATACGGCAGGCATAGTCCCCCACCTCGGCCAGTGCAGCCTGCAGCAGTCGATTCGCGTGACCGTGGGCGCGGGCGGTGCGCTTGGTGCAGACACGCCCGATGCGGAACCCCTTCTCGCCGCCTGCGTGCTCCTCCATCAGCCGCAGCGTACTGATCACCTCACCGTCGGGCCCCTCCAGCCAGAAATGGCGGGTTTCGGCGAGCAGGTCACGCCCGTCGAGTTCCGGGTACGGCGTTGCCTGTTCGACGACGAACACTTCGACCCGCAGCTTCAACAGTTCGTAGAGCGTGGCGGTGTCAAGATCCTTCGCCCAGGCGCGGCGCAACGCAACGGTCATGTCTCGCCTCCCGCTCGTCCCCTGCCCTGCGGGCGTGGGCCCACCGGTCCTCGTTGGGCTGCGATCCTCACTCGCGCTCGCCTTCGGCGGTCATAAATGAGACACCCTGGTCGCGGACACGATCCCCAGGTTATCCGGCGGCCATCGGCCCCAACCGGGCCACCTACCCGCGGCTAAGGTAGCTGTCGTGACTGCCTGGGAGCCCGACGTTCTGCCCGGCTACTGGCAGCAGACGCTTCCGCTAGGCGCCGATCCGGACGGGGAGGGCGATCTGGTGGCCACCCTGGTTCGGGCCGGCGACCGCAAACCGGCCGTCAGTCACGCCGTGCTTCTGGTGCACGGCTTCACCGACTACTTCTTCCACACCGAGGTCGCCGACGCCTTCATCAACCGTGGCTTCGCCTTCTACGCCCTCGACCTGCACAAGTGCGGCCGGTCCCGGCGGGAGGGCCAGACGCCGCATTTCACCACCGATCTGTCCCGCTACGACGCCGAGCTCGATCGTGCGCTGGACATCATCGCCGCGGCCACCGGCGGCGCGAAGGTGCTGGTGTACGGACACTCGGCGGGCGGCCTCATCGTGTCGCTATGGCTGGACCGGCTGCGGCGCCGCGGCGCCACCGCCGCAAAGCACGTCAACGGCCTGGTGCTGAACAGCCCGTGGCTGGACCTGCAAGGTCCGGCGATCCTGCGGACCGTCGGCACTGCCGCGATCGGCGCCGTCTCGAGGTTCCGCAAGAAGCTGGTGGCCCGCTCGCCGACCGAGGGTGGCTACGGCACCTCACTGCACCGCGACTATCACGGCGAGTTCGACTACGACCTGAACTGGAAGCCGGTCGGCGGTTTCCCCGTCACATTCGGCTGGATCAACGCCATCAGGCGCGGGCATGCGCGGCTGCACCGCGGGCTGGATGTGGGGGTGCCGAACCTGATCCTGCGCTCGGACCACAGCGTGCGTGAGGTCCCTGACCCCGAACTGATCCAGCGCGGCGACGCCGTCCTTGACGTCGCGCAGATCGCCCGGTGGGCGGGCTGCATCGGCAACCGGACGACGGTCGTGCCGATCGTCGACGCGAAGCACGACGTCTTCCTGTCATTGCCAGTTCCACGGCGCGCGGCCTTCCACGAACTGGGGGCCTGGCTGGACTGGTACGCCGAGTGGTCCGGGTCCCCCGACGTCACAGCACCTTCCGAGAAGAAATGATGCCAATGGAACATTTCGACATCGCGGTTATCGGCACCGGCTCAGGCAATTCCATTCTGGACGAGCGGTACTCCGACAAGCGCATCGCGATCTGCGAACAGGGCACCTTCGGCGGAACCTGCCTCAACGTCGGCTGCATCCCAACCAAGATGTTCGTCTACGCCGCCGAAGTGGCCGAAACCGTCAGGGATGCAGCGCGATTCGGTGTCGACGCGACAGTGGACAAAATCCGCTGGAATGACATCGTCTCCCGGGTGTTCGGCCGCATCGACCCGATCGCGATCGGCGGTGCGAACTATCGGCGGTCGTCACCGAACGTCACGGTCTACGACACCCACACCCGCTTCACCGCCCCGCAGCCGGACGGCCGCTACACGTTACGAACTGAGGCAGGCGACGAGTTCACCGCCGATCAGGTGGTGATCGCGGCGGGCTCTCGCGCCAACGTGCCCGACGCGATCAAAGAATGCGGTGTGGAGTACCACACCAGCGACACGATCATGCGAATCGGTGAGCTGCCAAAGCATCTCGTCATCGTGGGCGGCGGGTTCATCGCCGCCGAATTCGCCCATATCTTCTCCTCCCTGGGCACCACGGTCTCGCTGATCATCCGCGGCGGCACCCTGCTGCGCCATTGCGACGACACGATCTGCGAGCGGTTCACCGACATCGCGTCGCGAAAGTGGGAGATCCACAACCACTGCAACGTGACCGGCGCCAGCCAGGACGACGATGGCATCAGCGTAACGATGGACAACGATGCGACATTGCGCGGTGACGTGATTCTCGTTGCCACCGGCCGTCTTCCGAACGGGGATCTGCTCGACGCGGAACTGGCGGGCGTCGAGGTGCGCGACGGCAGCATCGTCGTCGACGAGTATCAACGCACAACCGCCCGCGGCATTTACGCGCTCGGGGACGTGAGCTCGGATTACCAACTCAAGCATGTGGCCAACCACGAGGCCCGCACGGTCCGGGAGAACCTCCTGCTCGATTGGGACGATACGGAGTCGCTCAAGCACTCCGATCACCGCTTCGTTCCGTCCGCGGTGTTCACCGACCCACAGATCGCGATGGTCGGGCTCACCGAGAACCAGGCTCGCGCAGCGGGATACGACGTCAGGTCGAAGGTGCAGGACTACAGCGACGTCGCCTACGGCTGGGCGATGGAGGACACCTCCGGCATCGCGAAGATCATCGTCGACGACGAATCGGGACTGATCCTCGGCGCGCACATCATGGGCTACCAGGCGTCATCGCTCATCCAGCCGATCATCCAGGCGATGAGTTTCGGACTGGGCGCCCAGGACATGGCCCGCGGCCAGTACTGGATTCATCCGGCGCTGCCCGAGCTGATCGAGAATGCGTTGCTCGCGCTGTGCGGCGAGCCGCCGTGGCCGCCCGCCCGCAGGCACTGACCTACTGCGCAGGCGCCCAGCGCTTTTCGATCCGCCCGAAGCGCCAGACCGCGAGGGCGATCAGCCACGCCGCAACGAACAGCCCGACGATCATGAAGCCGACAAACTCCAGATTCAACGATCCGATCGCAGCCAGCGGGCCCGAATCGACGCCGAGGCGGTCGGCAAGCAGACCAGCGAGCACGATGACGCCGATGACCAGGGCGACGACCACAGACAGCACCGTCACGGTCAGGTTGTAGTACACCTTGCGCACCGGCTGGAGGAAGGCCCAGCCGTACGCCCTCGACATCAGGAGGCCGTCGGCCGCATCGAACAGGCTCATTCCGGCGGCGAACAGCACAGGAAGCACCAGGATGGCGTACCACGGTAGCGTGAACGCGGCCGTGCCCGCCGCCAACACCAGCAGCGCGACCTGGGTGGCGGTGTCAAATCCCAGGCCCATCAGCAGTCCGACGGGATAGAGGTGAAAGGGCTTGCTCACCCGGCGCATGACGCGTGCGAACAGCCGCGCCAGGAATCCGCGCTGCGACAGCTGCCGTTCGAGTTCGGCCTCGTCGAGCTCACCGCTGCGCATCTTGCGGAACACTTTGGCGATCCCCACTGCCGCAAACAGATTCGAGAGCCCGATCAGGATGAGAAAGGTGCCCGCGACGAGCGAGCCCACCAGACCCAGCGTCTGAAGCAGGGGCGAACCCTCGTCCTGCACCGGCCCCACGATGGCCCGCACGCCGATCGCCAGCAGGAACGCCAGACCGAAGACGACGCTGGAGTGGCCGAGCGAGAACCAGAACCCGGCCGAAAGCGATCGGGTACCCTCCCCCACCAGTTTGCGGGTGGTGTTGTCGATGACGGCGATATGGTCGGCATCGAATGCGTGCCGCACCCCGAGAAGGTAGGCCGTCACGCCGAGGCCGACGCCGAAGACGCCGGCCGACCCCAGCGTGATGTGCTGCGGTGCCACCCCGAACACCAGCACGCCCCAGCCGAAGACGTGCAGCGCGAGAACAACACCGCTCATCGCCGCGATCGTCGTCCAATCGGTTCGATCGAAGCGCTTCGCGACGGCGGCGTCCAGGGCATTCGGCGGCGTGGCGACACTCACGGGCTCAGCCTATGGCCGCCCGAGTCATCTGTCTAGATGAACAGATATTCAGGTATGGGTCAGCAACCGCCGAACCTCCGCGACCGCGCTGACAGCGGTCTCGTGGTCGTCGGCACAGGGAATCACATTGAACGCCGAGCAGCCCGCGTCGATGTAGGGCCGGAGGAAGTCCGCGACCTCCTCGGGCGTCCCGTATGGCGAATAGCGCTCGAAGGGCTCAAACGGCATCTGGTAGAACGTCTGCATTCCGGCCGAAAGCGATGCGCGTGCGGCGTCGCGATTCGTGCCGAAGCCGCACCAGACGTTCATCGCATGCCGAAAGCCGCTCGAATCCCGTCCGGCCTCGGCGGCATGGCCTGCGATTTGGGTGACCACGGAGTCGAATCGCTTGGGCGACACCCAAATACCCAGCCACCCGTCACCGAATCGCCCGGCACGCCTGACCGCCGCGTCGGACCTGCCGCCGACCACGATAGGAATCGGAATCGAGGGCGCGGGAAGGATTTGCGCGTCGCGAAGCGTGAAGAACTCGCCGTCGAAGCTCACTGGCTTGCCCTCGCCGAGCCCGCGCAAGATCTCCAGGCTCTCGTCCATCCGGCGGCCGCGCGTGCGCGGATCCACCCCGCAGATCTCGAGTTCGTGCGGGTCCTCACCGCCGACGCCGACGCCGAAGGTCAGCCTCCCCGGCGCGAGCTCGGCGATGCTGGCGAGTTGGCGGGCGACCGGCACGGGATGGCGCAACGGAAGTAGGTACAGCCCCACATAACACGGCAGATCGGGATAGCGCGTCAGCATCGCCGTCGCATCGATGAGCCCATCGGCGCCTGCGCCGACGTGGAAGCTGACGTGGTCGCCTACGCAAACGTGGTCGACGCCGGATTCGGAGATGCCTGCCAGTATCGCCTCACGCCCTTCGTACGAAGAAGAGAACTGACCGACTGGCGCGAACATCCCCACGCGCACTCCGGTCGTGATAGTGAATTGTGCTTGTACACCTGTCATTTCGGCTCCTTTGATTCCAGCACCGGCGGCACTGAATCCGGCCGTCAGCCGTGTTGGGCGCCGATCCTGTGCAACAGCTCGTGCACGATCTCGTCCTCGAGCCGGTAACTGACCTCTCGGCCCGCCCTGGTAGAACTGACCCAACCCTGCTGCCGAAGCACGCGAAGCGCCTGCGATACCGCGTTTTCGGATCGCCCGAGCGCAGCGGCCAGGTCCCCGACACAGATTCCCGGCGCCCGGTGCAGGCACAGCAGGATCTCCAGGCGGTTGGGGTCGGACAGCAGATCGAAGCGCAACGTCCAGCCTGCGGTGTCGACATCGGCCAGCGCCGACGACGCCCGCTCGACCAGTCCCTGCTTCGCCGCGTCCACTGCTGACAATTTAATCCAGCCGCCGGTGGGCGGCGGCTGGATCGCCGCCGTCGTCGCTGCTACCGGCCGTTCTTCGTCGCGGTGACGAGCAGATACTCGGCGTGGTACAGAGTCTTGCCTGGCTCGGTGGCCTTGTTCCACTCGGTGACGAATGCCAGGAAGTCGCGGTCCAGTGCCGCCACCCGGTCGGGATCGTCGGCGTTGAACTTGTACGCCGCGATCGTCGGCCCGTAGTTGCGCTTCCAGTACTCGCGGAATCCTTCAGGGGTGGGGCTGTGGTCGATCGCGATCTCCTGCCTGCGCATCTGCAGGTCGGTCACCCGGTCGCCGAACAGCTCTCGCACGTGGTCCTCGTCGCCCCACAGCGGTGCCGGGCTCGCGCCAGGCGGTGGCGGCGGCGCATACGGCTTCATGGTCTTGAACAGATTGCCGATGAAGCCCTGCGGCGTCCAGTTGATCAACCCGATGGTTCCGCCGGGGCGGCACACCCGGATCAGCTCGTCGGCTGCCGCCTGATGGTGCGGTGCGAACATCACACCGACAGAAGACATCACGACGTCGAAGCCGTCGTCGGCGAACGGCAGCGCCTCGGCGTCGGCTTCGGCCCATTCGAGCTCGACACCGCGCTGCGCGGCGATCCGGCGTCCGGCGTCGAACAGCTCGGGCGTCAGGTCGCTCGCCACGACGGTCGCGCCCGCCTCGGCTGCGGGGATAGCGGCGTTACCGGAGCCTGCGGCGACATCGAGCACTCGGTCGCCTGCCCGAACGCCGCATGCGCGAACGAGTTCGGGTCCGAACTCGGGAATCAGCTCGGCGGCTACGGCGGGATAGTCGCCGGACGCCCACAGGGCACGGTGTTTTGTCTTGAGTTCACGGTCGATATCGACGGCGGTCACGTTCTTCACTCCTTCACAAAGTCGATTTGACCATCACAGAATGGAACCGAGGCGTTGAGCAACGGTTCGCCGATTATGAAATATCCAGTTCAGAGACCCTTTTCTCGCGATATCAGGCATGCTGTGCCAGCGCAGAACGGGCCAGCGCCACCGCTTCGGGTCCGGTCAACGCCCGGCCATGACGGACGCCGAGGCGGCCCTCATCGCCAGGGTCCAGCGGCGAGCCCTTGCCTGCGTCGACGAGCGCCTGGTGAAGGGCGAGCGCGTCGTCGTCGGCGCCGACGCGGACAAGGAACCGCGTCACGTAGCGGAGGTTCAGCCACTGCTGGCTCCAATCCCCCACCCGGTCCCAGTGGTCGATCACCTCGATCAGCGCCGCGGCTGCCGTCGTGGTTTCACCGTGTACGGCACGGGTGGACGCCGCCTCCATCAACGCGATGCCGTGCCACCAGAAGTTCTGCACCGACGCCGCCAGCTCGGCAGCATCGCAGAACAACGCCAGCGCGCGGTCCGGTTCAGACTTCTTCAGGACCAGGCCGAGCGCGTACCGCGCCATCGACCGCGCGGTTGGGTTCGTCGTGGTGTCCGAGACCTCGACAGCCTCCTGCGCTGCGGCCAACCCGTTTTCGGGCACGCGCAACGCGGCGTGACATATCGCCACATAGAACAAGGTCCACACCAGGCGGATCGGGTCTTCAGCGCCGCGGGCGCGGGTCATCTCCGCCTCGTAGTGCGCCAGCGCGGTCTCCGCGTCGCCCTGGTACAGCGCCAGATCGGCAAGCACATCGCCGGGGTAGGCCACGCGGCCGTTGCCTCGGGCGGGAACCCTGCCAGCTGCGAGGCTCGCGAGCGCGCGCGCGCGTTCGGTCTCTCCCCTGTTCCACGCGCCTCGGGCCGCGAAGCCGACGGCGGCGGCGTAGCGCGGATGTCCCGGTTCGGCGAGCTGGACCGCCCGCTCCGCCCATCCGGATGACTCGTAACCGATTCGTAGATGGACGAATTCGGACAAGGATGTGACGAGTCGAAGCGCTGTGTCCACGTCACCGTCGGCGACGGCATGGTCGAATGCGACGCGCAGGTTGTCGTAGTCGGGCAACATCCGCTCGACCCACGCACCCTCGTCTGCGCCATGCATGCCCGCTGCCGCCTGCTCGGCCAGCTCGGTGTAGTACTTCGCGTGCCGCGACACACATTCGTGCAGAATGCCGTTCTCCCGCAACCGATCACGACCGAATGCCCGCAACGTCTCCAGCACCAGGTACCGGGACCCGCGGATACTCGCACGCATCTTCACCATCGACTTGTCCAGCAGTCCCGTCAGCAGGTCGAGGGTGTCGTCTTCGGTATCGCCGTCGGCGCCGCACGCACCGTGCGCCGCTTCCAGGTCGAAGCCGCCTGCGAACAGGGAAAGGCGCATGAACAACGCCTGCTCTGCATCGGTCAGCAGACGGTATGACCAGTCGATGGTCGCGGCGAGGCTCTGATGCCGGGGCGACGCGGCCCGGGTGCCGCCACTGAGCAGCCGCAAGCCGTCCAGCCGACGGGCGACGTCGAGGCTGCTCATCGCCCGGATCCGTGCGGCGGCCAATTCGATCGCCAGCGGCAGGCCGTCGAGCCGTCGACAGATCTCGGCGACCGCGCCGACCGGCTCGCGGTCGAGATCGAAATCGGGCCTGCCGGCTTTGGCCCGTTCGGCGAACAGCGTCGTCGCGTCGGCCTCCCGCAGCGGCGGGACCGACATGATGCGCTCGCCTTCGACCGCGAGCGCTTCCCTACTCGTCGCCAGCACAACGACATTCGGGCAATGTCGGACGATCTGGTCGACCAGCCGTGCGGCTGCTGGCAACACGTGCTCGCAGTTGTCCACCACCAGCAGCATCGTGCGGGTACGAAGGAACTCGATCACGGTCGCTTCGATGTCGAGGCCCTGCTGCTGCTGCAGCCGCAGCGCCGCCGCAACGGCATGCGTGACGGCCGAACCGTCGTCGAGCCCCGCGAGCTCGCAGAACAGCGCACCGTCGTCGAACGCTTCCTCGAGTCGGCCTGCGACCTCGAGAGCCAGTCGGGTCTTGCCGACACCGCCGACACCGGTCAACGTCACCAGCGGGCTCTCGCC
>Ga0318562_10001114_pt1 | contig 12026 bp, 14 predicted proteins | sample GRESIP066b5f18_FD_203688 | JGI IMG/M metagenome (GOLD analysis project Ga0318562, IMG submission 203688) | Tropical soil microbial communities from Luquillo Experimental Forest, Puerto Rico - GRE.SIPMG.066b5f18 | ecosystem: Environmental > Terrestrial > Soil > Tropical forest > Bulk soil...
CCGCCGCAACAAGCGGGTCAGGGCTTAGACCGCTGCCCGAGCTGGCTTTCGCGCCCAGCGGTCCCAACCCCGGCTATGGCCGGATGCGAAAGAGGTTCTTATGCCCCGTCGCGGAGGAAGACGCAGAAAGCGCATGTCGCGCCGCTACTGAGCCATGGAACGAATCCCCAAGAGGGAGCAGCCTCACACCCTGCTCCCTCACTATCTGGAGCGTATATGCCTGAAAAACTCGGACAAAATTTTGATGACCGCATCCTGAAATCTCCTCTCACGGTGGGGAGGCCCACCAATGAGCCGGGTCCGGACATAAGAAATAATCCCGTCGCTGCGCCCGCCGACCCGCTGAAGCTGATTCCCGGCAACTCTAAAACCATTTCCAAGGGCAAATAGGAGGCGTGATGCCGCGTAAGCCGAGATCCACTTCCAAACACCCCATCGTTCCCAGCGGCACGCGCTACAAGATGCGCGGCACCCTGCGCAAGCATCCGCAGCGCAAAGGACACCGCTGAGATGGGCGCTGCTCAAGCCATTCCCGCCATGCTGGCGCAGCAGATGGTGAAGCGTTTAGCAGGCGGACCTGCGTCCGGCCAGCCTCCCGGGGGACCCGGCGGTCCTCCCGGTGCGGGCATGGGCGGGCCGGGAGCTTCCCAGCTGGGCGAACTGCAGGGTGCCGATCCGGACATGATTCTCAAAATGCTCAACCAGGTGAAGTCGGTCGTCGTCGCCCTTTATCCCCGCTCCGCCTTCACTCTGCCAGGGGTGGCTCGAGCATTGGCCCAGGCCCAGAAATATATAGATCAGGCCATCAAAGAGGCGGAGCAAGGCGCGGCCACTTCGCAAGCCGTGCAGAACCCCATCGCCAACCAGGCAGGCCAGCCGCAAGGCTTGCGTGGACAGCCCGGCCAGGGTCCAGGCGGCCCGGTCGGCCTCGAACAGTTTGCCCAGCAGGGAGCACAGTAAATGGCGCTCAAAGACATCCTTTCCAATGCCAAGTACGCGGACGACATGGTTCTCAGCCTGCCCGACGGCACCACCGCTACCATCGGCGAGATGCGCGGCTTCACCGCTTCGGAACGGAGTGCGCTGATCAACCGCGACGAGTCCCTGCGCGCCGCCGAAGCGGGGCTTTCGAATCGCGTGAACCGCTTGCGGGAAGCGGGCCTGCTGGACGACCAGCTCAACCCGGTGATCACGCCCCGGGCGGAGCGCGAGGTTAAGCAGGCGATCACCCAGCAGACCGGCATCACTGAGGAAGATCCGCTCTTCGGTCCCCTATTGAAACAGGTCAAGACGGAGATGGCCGCCATTTCTTCGCAGATGAAGGCTGAACTCGAAGGCCTGTCCAACTCCGTAAAGCAGATTGGCGGAGTAACCCAGCAGGCGGTCAAAGGTTATCTCGGCGACCACTACGACCAGGTGTACAAGTCGGCCCGGGGTAGTCTCCCTGAATCCCTGCGCGACAAGTACCCGCTCGACAAGGTCATCGAATACGCTACTCAGCGGCAGCTTACCGACCAGGTAGGGCGGTTGAACATCGCCCGGGCGCTCGACCAGATGTCCTGGGAAGATGTCAAGGCGGCCCAGCAAAAGGATTTTGCCGCTTCCCGCAAACAGCTCGAGGAAGATCGTCAGGCGATGACCCAGATGGGTCGCCCACAGCCTTCGGGGCCGCGCCACAACACCGGCTTCAAGGGCGTTGACGACAAGGGCAAAACTCTGTCGCTCGATCAGGCGATCGCGGCGGCGGCTAACGATTCCGAGATTTGGGATCAGGCTTTAAAAACGGCAACTACCACCCTCCAGTAAGGGAGAAACATCATGGCACCTTCCGTCGTAGGTCTTGGACTGGCATCGCCACCGGTACAGCTTTCCAACACCATCAATGCCATTTCGCAGAAGTACATCGTACCGGTGCTGGGCGACAACGTGATGCGTCCTTCGCCGGTTTTCTGGGCGTTGACGCGGGAGGGCAAGAAGTTTGCCGGCGGCGAGTTGATCTTCCCGGAAATTACCCAGGAAGAGCTTCCCGGCGGGGCCTACTACGGCGACCAGCTGCTGGACACTTCCGTAGTCGACTCTATTGCGCCTGCGGACCAGCAGTGGAAGCCCTACCGCCAGCCCATCGTGATTCCGGTGACGGACATCATTCTGAACCGCGGCGGGGCAGGCAACCTGGATCTCATCAAGGCCAAGTATCAGGTCGCCTCGGCATCGTTCCTGCAAAAGCTCTCCCGGGCGCTGTGGCACACGTCGCCGCAGAACACCTCTTTGGACGTTGACGACCTGGTTTCCTGGGTGCAGACCAACAACAACGTGATTGCCGGGATCGACCGGTCGCAGGCGGTGAACGCTTTCTGGCTGCCGGCAACCGCGGTGGCCTCGGGCGGCGCTGGTACTCCGGCTATCTTCGAGCCCGCTTACCAGTCGGTGACGTGGGGCTACGACGAGCCTGACCTGCTGACCATGAACCGCGCCAACTATGCGTTGTTCAAGGGCAATTTCACTTCCGAGATCCGCTTCGGGCAGGGCATGCAGGACGATGAGGCGCTGCAGGTCGGCTTCCGCAACCACTTCCTGTTCAACAATGCGGTGACCGTGCCTGACTTCTTCTGTCCTACCGGCATTGCGATGTTCCTGAACTCGAAGTACATTTTCCCGGTGTTTCACGAGGCTGACTACTTCAACGTGGATCCGTTCTTGAAGCCCTCGAACCAGCGGGTGCTGGTGTCGACCATGTACCTGACCTGGAATCTGAGCTGCATTGCGCCGCGCATGAACGTCACCATCACCGGACTGCCCAACTAAAGGAGGAGATCATGGCACTGCCATTCAAGAATTCGGTTGCAACGACAATGCCGGGGTTTGCCTCCGCGTCTTTCAAGGGGTCGGCCACGCAGACGATTACTTCTAACGCGACCAATACCATCGTTATCGGGGCGACGACGACCACACCGTCTGCTGGCGGCACGCCGTTCAATCCCTATGGCAGCGGTGCACCTTCGCAGGGCAAGTGGCGTTTCCGGGTGGTCAACATGACCGCCACTGCGGTGGTAGCTCTGACGGTGACGGTTTCTGACGGAACGAATACGTGGCAGGTTGCTAACATTCCCGGGAACGCTGCGGGTGTTACCTACCTCGAGTACACCAACGAATTCATCACCGATATTGCCATCACCTCAGTGAATTTCGTGGTGGTTACCACCGGCACTACGACTTCGTGCCCAGTGGATGTTGAAATTGCCATGAACTAGTAGAGGAAGCGATGCCGTGTCTTTCTTCGAGTATCGTAGCGTCTGCCTCCATTCTTAATCAGAGTGGGAACCTCTCCTCTACGACTCTATATACTCCGTTGAGTGATGGGGTATATAGAATTTCTATTTATGTAGTGTCTCGCGGGATCAGCGGGAACGTGATAAATCTTCAAATTCAATGGAATGATGGGCAGCTACCGCAAACAGCGGGCGTGTTGAGTACCGCAGGAATTTTCAGTGCTAGCGGTTTTGATAACGTTGCGCCATTGGCAGCATTTGTTGCAGCATCGCAGGCAATTACGATCACTTCCTCCGTGAATGGTTCTGGCTTTACTTACGACGTTTATTACGTTGTCGAACAGCTTTCTTAGTTGTGGGAGAGGGTTTGGAATCTTCGTCCCGTTGCCTGTTCTTCTTTCTGGGTGGCATAGCTCCTTTGTCATGAACCCACTTTGCCCTCCTTCGTATGATTGCGAAGGAGGGTTTTCTTCAGGAGGTAATCAATGGCACCACTTGTCGGAGATGTGCTCCAGGGCTTCCGGGAACTGGCTCCCGACCCTTGCCAGACACTCCAGCCACCCACGTTTACGGCAGTGTCGAACCGTACTGCCGGTCCCGGGCCGGCGCCTCCGTTCGCCTTCGCGCCCGCGTCCACGGTGTATGTCAAGGTGACGCAGGGCACGCCGTGGGGGGAGACCGCCTCTCTGGCTGAAGTGACGGTAAGCGACCCGACCGCACCCTCCGGGTTCAACATAACCGTGACGATTGCGACGTCCTATCTGGCAACGTTTGCGCGCGCCTACTGGACCATTGCCGGACCCGGGCTCGAGGACAGCTATATCGAGTCGGACTTCACGCTTCAGAACAGTGTGACAATCAGCATCGATCCCAGCCAGTTCACGCACCCGCCGGCGGGCGAGGCGATGGTTCCAACCATCTCGCGTGCTTATAATCCGGACTCGGATGGCAACGTGTGTTCGGCGATGCTTGTCTACCGGTGGCTTGCGGATGGCTTAAATCAGGCTTCTCAATTAACCGGAGGGATTCGCGATGTGACCGGAGTGCCTTCCACGGTTGGAAAGGCGCAGTACCGGCTGGTAGGGCAGTGGAACAAATTCGAGTCCAGCTGGTATGACGGTTATCCGTTTCCCGGAGGGGCTAAAACCGAAATTTACCGTCATGGCAAGGTAACTGGTCTTTCCGGAGTTGGAACGTGCAACTTGTCCGCTGATCGTCAGGTAGTGGAGTTGTGGCCATCGCCCAGCCGGACTGCCGGTTCGAGCACCATGACCTACGGCTGCTCCGCAACCGATACTGGCATCATCCTTACCACCGGGACCAGTTGGGTGCTTCCGTTCGGGGTGGCGGTGATCGGCACCTATCCTCCCACGGCGGTTTACGGGTCTGGATCGTGTGAAATTATCGAGTACTCAGATCTGTCTTCGTCGGCGGTCACGCAGATTGAGAGAGGCATGGGAGGCACGATCGCGCAGGCATGGCCCGTCAACACTCCGGTTCAGGAGTGCAATATCTATTTCACCGGCAAGCGCATGGCTACGCTTTATTCTCGTGGGCAAGCCAATTTCACGTTCAACAATCCGCCCGCGTGGGAGGATGCGATTCGTACTTACATGATCTACCGTTTCCGCTCCTTCGAGCAGGACCAGCAAGCGGCGCAGGCGGAGTTTGAAAGATTTCGCGTGATGTGCGAGTCGGTGAAGAATAGCCAGCAGCCGCTCGGACCAAGACGCATTCAGGCTTCTTGGTATGGAGGAGCAAGCGGCGTGGAAGTCGCGGGTGGCGGATTCGGGTCCGTTTTTGGGGGCGTAATTATCCCATAATCAACAACTTACAGCATTCTGATCCAGTGGTCAAAATAAGGCCTATCCGGCAACTAGTTGAACGTAGGGAACCGGTTTGGCTTCCACCTGCCAGTCGAGCGCGTCGATGGTCACCACGCCGGTGCCGGTGACGCTCATCTGCACGTTGACGGCGGTGATGCCGATATCCACGCGCGTATCGAATTGCCCGCTGGTGGGGTTGGGATTGACCCAATAGGCCTGTGTGAAGAATGGGCGGCCATCCACCTCCAGCGACACGGTGAAGGTTTGGGCCACTGGCGGTGTAGCGTATCCGCGTATCACGACTAGCCGGTAGAAGCCGTGAAGAGACGAACCCTCTGAATATACGTGGCTTACCCGGAACATCCATGTGATCGGAGTGTTGCTGGCGGTTACGGATGGCACTAAAGAACTGGAATCCCAAGCAGGGTCAACTGGTACGCCATTGACGTAACCTGCGTGCATTCTTTCGACATTACCCGTGCCATCGCTTCGACCGGCGATTAGAAGCGGGATTCCTTCTCCGGTTCGGGCTTGCATCAAAGTGTTTATTGGCCAAGGAAGATCGTATATTGTCCAACTCTTGAGAACTAAATCCCATGCAAAAAGCCGGGTCATGCTGCCAACCTGACCGAGGAGTGGCAAAGCGCAAATATACAGAGGAACAGAACTTACTTCCGTTCCTTTGCCCAGATAACAAAATGAGAAATCAACACCTGTAATGTCCGCGTCGAGGTGGGTTCCTCCGAATATATAGGGTCTGATTTCCTCAGAGACTAGGCGGTCTTTGACTCCATCAAAAATACCCCAGCCCATGTGGGTGAGCCGGATGATGCCATAGCCGGGCAGGAACTGGATGCTGCGCGCGGCAATGCAGCCGAGGTCGGTTTGGGCCTGGGTGATGGCGAAGTCTTGAGCTCCGAACACTCCGATCACCTGGTAAGTCGAGTATTCCTTGAAGACCACCAGAGAGCCGGTCGGTGCAATGCCCACTTCGGCGACCGTGTAGGTAGCAAGCCCGGTGATCTGGGTGCCGTCGTCTTTGCCGATAAATGCGGTGTTGACGGGGTTCCAGCTGTCAGGGTTGTTGGAGTCCGACATCTTGAGGCAGGTAGGCCCATCGATGTTGTCGGCGGTGTTGGTGGGCCAGGTGTTGGCCAGCCACAGCGATCCGGCATAGACAATGCCGTGAGCGGCTCCGGGAGGCGCGACCGAGGTGGCGAGCGGGCCGTCGTTGCGCCAGATGACTTGACCATCCTTGACGGTGGCCCCAACCGAGGTCGGCCATGAGGGCGGCGAAGTGGCGCTGTTGCCGCTTTGGATGGCGGTAAAGATGTAGTTGGGCGGGGCGGGGACGATCTGGTCGCCTGCCACCCAGGCGAGGCCGGAACCCCAGGCCGGATAGGAGTCGGTCCAGGTGTTGGTCAGAGCGGAGATGGTGGTTCCGCCCAGCTGGGAGGGGTCGCAGCCCTGTGGCGGGTAGCCGTTGCCGAGGATCAGAATCGAGGCTGGTGCGGGAGGAGTTCCCGGAGCCGATCCCGGCGGGATGCGGGTGAACTGCAGAATCTGCGGAATGGGGCAGGCGTAGTTAGGAATGCCGCCGTAGGGCGTGAACGACGAAGAGTTGGTGAGGGTGATGGTGCTCGAGGCTATCGACCCCGTGGCGGTCACGCTGACCGTTCCGGGAGGGCCTCCGGCGCTGGCTCTGGCAATGATCCGGAAGACGATGGTGTTGAGGTTGGTGGCTGTCGCTATGGTTGCGACCAGGGTTGGCGAGGCGCTCACGGAGCCGCTTGGAGGAGTGATGGTAAGCGAGTAGTACTGGAGCGTGTGCCATGTCGTCCCGTTGTCGGGAGAGTAGTCGAACTCCACGCTCGCAAAGCCGCTGGCTCCGGCAACGATATTGCCGCTCAGCGTGTAGGAGGCGCTGACCGAGACGCTGACCGGCTGGCCTGCGGTTACCGGCACGCTGGGATAGTTGGCGGTGTTCGCCGAGGTCTGCGTGTTGGTGACGTAGGAACTGATGGCGGCGGTAACGCTGGTGCCGGTTCCCGTGTAGGTGCCTCCGGAAGTGAAGCCGGACTGAAACTGGAAATTGGGGTCGCCGGGAGCCAGCGCCGCGGGTTCGGCAACGGCGGCGGGAATGGAAACGCTGGTGGGCGAGAACACCACCTGGGTCGATGGCTGAAGCACATTGCCGACCGCCAAGTTATACGACGTAAAAACTGAACCTGAGGGTGGAGTTGGGCTAGTAAGAACCGGGTAAAAGCTATATTTTCCCGGCAATAACGTAGCGAATATGCCCATAGCGACGGGAATATTACTCGGTCCTGCTATTTGACCGATCAGCGCAGACCCTGGACTTGTTTGTAGTGAACCGCGCTGTACGAATGTGATGTTGCTTCCTCGGCTGATGCTTCCGGGAACTTCCGAAAGCACCCCCGTTCCTGCGTTCAATCCATGGAGCCATTTCCGTTGACTGACGACCCTTTTAGGCATTGAAACTCTCCATGAAGAACTTTGACAGCTTCACGGTAACAGTTGCAAGCATCCTCAAAGGCGACAAAATATCCCAGCGTCTTTCTTTTACCGCCAGCTGTAATATATGCAATCCAACGGTTTTGGCGTTTATACCAATGAACACCCTTATGCCCAGACGTATTGTTTTTGTAAAGACGCTTGTTCATGGCGTTTTGCCCTTGCGTCACTATACGCAGGTTTTGTTTGCGATTATCGAGTGCGTTATGGTTAATGTGATCGACCTGACGTCGGTCACCACGCGCTAAACCCATGATGAGCCGATGCATAATCAGGTTTTTACTTATAGCATGACCATCTTTCCAGCCAAGGTATAAACAGTGGGTTGCGTAATAACGACGTCCTGTAGGATCCCAATGGGCTGCCCATTTCAGATGAGAAAGTTCTTCGAAGTCCTCCGTATCCACGATCGCAACTTGCTCCTGCGTGAGCGGAATGGTCTTATAGTCTGATTCGGGGGTCATGATCGTCCTCCTGCGACGGTTAGGCTTTGTCCGGTGCTTCTAACACCTGACCCCTAAAGCATATATCGTTACGGCGTGAATAAACGCCTGACTTCCACGCTGATTCTCCGCAACCTGACCGTCGCGGAAGCGGAGTGTCTGACGCTCCTGCCTCCTGAACTCAGGGAAATTGGCTGGCCGAAGCCCGATCCGGCTTGGACTTTTATTATCGAGAATGGTTCCGGGCCGATCGCCCTGGTTATGGGGAGTTACATCGCCGGCGTATGCGTGTTTTTCCGGCTGCTGACCACGGCCCAGGCGAAGGGAACATCAAGCTGGATGCTTGCCGCCCTGCCAGCGATATTTGAAGATATTCGCCAAAGGGGTTGCGTCGGGTACGCCGCGTTCTTCAGAGATTCGCGTCCGGACGAGGTGCGGTTTGCGCGTCTCATGGCCCGGGCGGGCGGGCTGATGGAATCGTTTCATGGCACCTTCGGCGTGGTCCCGCTGCTTCCCGACGGAATGGGTCCTGAATGCCTCAACTCGGTGCTGTAGCGATTATCGAACTGGTCAGCGCTCTAGCCTCGGCGGCGGGCACGGGCGTGTCTATGTATGAGGGAGCACAAAACCGGGATGCCCAGAAAGCGCAGCAGGCGGCGGCATTGAAGGCGCAGCAGCAGCAGTACATGCAGCAGCAGGGCATGGCGCGGGAGCGGGCCTTGCTGGCCGCCGGTCCTAACGCTCAGGCGCAGACTTTGGGGTCGCTGACTGGCCCGGCGGGAGCCAGCTTCGCTGACCTTCTGGCCGGGATTCCGGGCGGGAATGTGGGAGGCATGCAGGCTCAGCCGGCGCAGCAGGGAGTGCCCAGTCCGGCTACCGGGCAGACCACCCAGCAGATGGGCACTCAGGACATGATTGCGCGTCTGGGTCAGCCGCCGCAGAGCAATTTTTCGGGAGGCTGGAACCCGACCCAGGAACCGCCTTACGGGCCCTTCCAGCTAAGCTCGTTCCAGACAGGAGGTTGATATGGACCCCGGAGCATTGACAGGTTTAATGAAACTGGTTCAGCCCATCATCGGCGCGGTAGGTGCGGGCGGCGGCCTCTGGAACAATATCCAGAACGCTGAGTACCAGAACAAGCTACGCGGTCTGGCTATGAACCCCGCCAAGATGATGGCTTATGCCAAGGGGTTCGAGCAGCCGCTGCAGGCGGGCTTGCTCAAGGGTACGGAGAACGCCGTGCAGGGCTACGCCGCAGAGCGGGGCCTGGCGACCTCGCCGCAGATTCAGCAGTCGTTGATGGCGGAGGCCATTGCGCCGGCACTCCAGCAGCAGCAGAACCAGGGGCTGAATGCCGCCTATGCCAGCCTGGGACTGGGCGGAGGCGCGCCTCCCGGCGGTGCTTATTCGGACCTGTCCTCGAGTCTGAGGATGCTTCAGAGCGGGTTTCCGGGACAGGCAGGGTCTCCTGCCACAGCACCTCAGTACGATTATTCACCGTGGTATGATTCGACTCCCAGCGTTCCTGGGTCGTCGGATTATGGACCATATCAGCAGGCGTTTGTGAATCCGGAAGGCGCTTCTCCATACGGTCCGTATCAGTCGCCGCCAACCGATTTAACCAGTTTTGGTTTTGGTCCTAATTACGCTGAGGGTCAGTAGCCATGGCGTTTAACTTTGGTGCCGCAGCGACGGGTGTCGGCTCGCTCGCCGACGCGTTTGAGGCCAACCGCAGGCAGGCGCTCGAGGAACGCCGCCAGAAGGTTATGGACGCGCAGCAGGCGCAACGGGAGAGGTATCAGAACGCCTATCAGCAGGCGCTGATTCAGAAACAGCAGGACGAGCGTCAGTACGGGCATCTTTTGCGTACCATCAAGGATCCGGATGGTTCGATGGTGGAAGAGTGGTGGACTCCCGCCGGAGTCAAGCGTTATACGACCGAAGGTTCGGCACAAAAGCGTGCGGACGCATGGGCGGGAGGCTTTAAAGCCCGTTACGGTAAAGACCCTTCTCCGGAAATGTACGAGGATGTTCTGTACAAGTTTTCCGGAGGTACGGGAAGCCTGCGTACGGCAGGAACGGGCAAGCCGCAGTGGAAGGTCGACTCTGGCGGCAATGCTTACTGGGTTTATCCGCCTGATGAGCAGAATCCCGACGGAGTTCAGGTTCCGGCAGGCATGGTGACCAAGCGCCTGACTGCGGAACAGCAGTACGAAGACATCATGAAAAAAGTGGCGCTGGGCGAGACGCTGACCCCCCAAGATCAGGCTACGGTTGCGGCTATTCGTGAATGGACGAATATGCGTATCACTCAGCCCGCGATTGCGCGTATGAAGGCGCTGGTGATGTCGCGGCTGGTGCAGGTCGAGGTTCCCGGCCAGCCCGGAGAGGTGCAGTGGGTTCCGGCGGGAGAAGCGGCGGCGGGAGGGATGCGGGCGCCTTCCTCTCTCAGCCATCTGATGGACGTTTATTACGGAACCGGCAAGGGTGGCGACAACCTGCAGTCGTTCAATGTTGCGGTCAGCCACCTGAACCTTATGCGGCAGATGGCGACCGCGCTTCGCAATCAGGATGTGCGCCTGATCAACGAACTTGGGAACCGCTGGGCCTATGAGATTGGCGGCGCCGCTCCGACCAATTTCGATGCGGTACGGGGTCCGGTGGCAGACGAGCTGGAGCGGATTTATACCGGAGTCGGTGCCACCCAGAGCGGCATCAAGGCGATGCGCGATCAGGTCAGCACTGCGGCTTCTCCGGATCAGTTGAGCGGGTTCATTGACACCAACATGCAGTTGATGAGAAGCAGAATCGAGGCGGGTGCGCAAAGGTACTTGCTGGGTGAGCAGGGCATACCGGCGTTTCCGGAAGACCTCGTTCCTCGTAATCAAGGTCCCACGCCCCCTCGAGCGCCGGGTGGTGGCAAAGGCGCAACTCCGCAGGGGGCAACTCCTGCAGTCTCGCCGGGTGTGAAAGCGTTTCAGGACGCAGTCAGTGCGATGTATGAGGAAGATCAGAAGAAGGTAAAGAAGTAAATGGCTTCCGAAGAGAGAAAAGCGCAGCTTGGCCAGATGTTCAAATCCATGTCGCAGCAGGATCAGCAGGCGTATGTGAACAGCCTGCCTAAGGCCCAGCAGCAGTGGTTTTACGACAACATCGTGCGTGCTTCCTCGAAAGCGGCTCCTCCTTCGCCACCGCCGCCAGATTCGGCCATGGGCGGGTTTCTTCGCCGCGGCGGGCAGATAATCAGCTCATTCAACACCCCGCCGCAGACGCCGACGGAGTCGGCAATCGCCGCCGGCACTTCTGCCATCCCCATGGGAGAAAAGATCGCGCTTCCCCTCTATCGCTTGATTACCGGCTATCCGCAGTCGGTGATGCAGGGTTACCGGCAGGCTGAGCATGAACTTGGCGAGGCGACGGAAATCAAAAAGATCAATCCCACGCTGGGCAATCTTGCCGACGTTCGTGCTGCGGCGACGACCATCGGCATGCTGAATCCTCTCTCCGCAATGTCGGCGGCTAATGTGAACCAGCTCAAAGAAGAGGGACGGGGTAAGGAGGCGACTGGCCAGGGAGCGGCTGACATTCTGGCCCTGCTCGCGCCAGAGGCTTACGGTCGGTTACGTCCGAAACCGAAGCCCCCCTCGCCCTATGCGGAAACCCATGAAGAGTTCAGTTCTGCGGCCAAGCCGCATGCTACCGAGGAGCAGGCTGTAGCACTGAAAAAGGATGTAGGCAAATCCGGTTCGCAACTGGTTGAGAGGGTAGGTGAACTCAAAGGATCAAAGAACGCGACTCGGATCATTGAAACTCGCGCTAGCGAAATCGCAACGGAGTATAGGCGAGCTGAGGAAAATCTCAATGCGCACGTCATGGCGGACGGACGCACAGTTGGCGAACTGCAGGTTGATGGGTCTCAGTTGTCAGATGAGACGGTCAATTACAACAAGCCC
>Ga0318562_10001117_pt1 | contig 12013 bp, 7 predicted proteins | sample GRESIP066b5f18_FD_203688 | JGI IMG/M metagenome (GOLD analysis project Ga0318562, IMG submission 203688) | Tropical soil microbial communities from Luquillo Experimental Forest, Puerto Rico - GRE.SIPMG.066b5f18 | ecosystem: Environmental > Terrestrial > Soil > Tropical forest > Bulk soil...
TTTCTTCCCCGATCAGGCTTTCGACGCAAACGGTCATGTTTTTCTCGAGCCGTCCCGGATAGGCATTGGCGAAGTCGAGGTAGTTGGGCACGGATGGCCATTCGTCGGCGAGTCCAACGCCATGAAAGGCCAGCCCGTAGCGGCAAGGCTGATAGCGCTCGGGGATGCGCCAGCAGCGCTCGGCGAACTCAGCAAAGCTCATGCCGGCTTTCAAGACCGAGACGTTGCGCAAGATCTGCTCGACCGCGGCCGCATAGTCGCGCCTCTGACGCGGCGACTGGCGGATATGGCCGATCGTCCATGAGCGCGAGAGATCGGCGCAATAGCCGTAAGGGCCGATCATGTCGGTGTCGAAGGACAGCATGTCACCTGCCCTGCAGACGGCGTCTGAGCACTCCTGGAACCAGGGATTGGTGCGCTGTCCCGCCGCCAAAAGGCGGGTCTCCAGCCATTCGCCACCCGAGCGCGCATTCTCGAAGTGCAGCTCGGCCCAGATTTCATTCTCGGTCCGGCCCGGCTGGGAGGTCTCGTACATGCGGGCCATTCCCGCCTCGCAGACCCTGATCGTCCAGCGCATCAGCTCGATCTCGTCATCGCTCTTGATGGCGCGCGCCGTCATCGTCAGCCTCTGCCCCTCGACGAGCGTCACGCCGAGCCTCTCGAGCGCGGCCGCGCCCGCAGGCTCAAGCTTGTCGCACGCAAGGCGCATGTTGCCGCCGCCATGCCGGCGCAGGAGATCGACCACCTCGGCGGCCCAGGCTTCGACGCGCTCGGCGATGCGGCTGCCGGCGTTGGTGTAGTACCATTTCCGGGCTGTGCGAGCCTCGTCGACTGTCTCCAGCCTCCGCGCCAGGTGCTCCGAGCCCGCATATTCGAAGGCTGTGGCGTGGCCGTCGGCGCCCAGCACGACATAGTGCGAGGCGTGGTGCAGCATCCACACCTGCATGTTCGAGACGTCGGTCGCGTAACGGATGTTGATGGGATCGTAGAGCAGGATCGCCCCGCAATCATGCGCGATCACCTGATCGACGAGGCGCTGCTTGCGGTAGGCGCGCACGCGTCTCACCGTGATGTCGGGGATCGGACTGCGCAGAGGCTTATCGGCGCCTTCGGCGTTGAGATATTCTCTCTTGCGCTCGTCCTTGAAGATCTCGGCCACCGCCTTGCCTCCCGTTCAGCTCAGCGGCAGCCGCGCGAAACGGCTCCCGCCTTCGGGATCGCGGTGCTGATTGAGCGGGCCGTTATCGAGGAAGAGCTTGTGGCAATGCGCGAGCTTGTCGCGCGAGAGCGTGACGCCGAGACCTGGCCCCTCCGGTACCCGCACGATGTTGTTCTTCGGCCGGAACGGACCTTCCTCGACGACATCGAGCGGCTGCATGCGGAAGAGGGACTGCGACGGCTCGCGCAGCCATTGATGGGAGGCGGCAAGATGCAGGTAGATGGCACTGCCGATGCCGGTATTCGCACTGTAGCACCAAAAATCGATGCCCATCGCCTCGCAGGCGCCGATGAAGCGACAGGTACGTCCGATGCCGCCATGCACGTTCACATCCGTGCACATGGCGTCCGGCGTGCCGAGTGCGACCGCGCGCGGCAGGTCGACATTGTGCACGGAGAAGCGGATCGAGGTGTGTCGGCGAAGCTGGGCGAGCTCCTCGAAGGTGACGCAAGGCTCTTCCCAGTTGCGGATGTCGAGCTCCTCGATCTGCGCGGCGATGCGGATCGCTTCGGTGACCGAATAGGCCATGTTGGAGTCGATGCGCAGCATGGCGTCGGGTCCGAGCGCCTCGCGCAGCTTGCGCATCATGACGACGCTCTGTGCGGGGTCTTTCGTCGTGAACTTGCCTTCGAAATAGGTGGTGCCGCAGGTCTCCTTGAGGTTCAGGCAATAATCCACCACGGCTTCGGGCGTCATCTCGCCGCCGATTTCGCCCTTCCGCTCACGGAACCCGAAATAGTCGGTGAAGAGGATGTCCTTGCGAACCGCGCCGCCCAGGAGATCGTAAAGTGGGCGGTTCCAGGCCTTGCCCCTGATGTCCCACAGCGCCGTCTCGACGGCCGCGAAGGCGCGGATCAGGCCAAAATCGATGGATGAGGCAACTCCCTTCCAGCTCGGCAGACACAGCAGCTCGGCGCCCGCGATATCGATCGGATCGCGGCCGATGAGCCTCGGCGCAATGGCGCGGTTGATGAGGTCGACCGCCGTGTAGGACGCAGCTTCGCCGATGCCAGTGAGCCCTTCATCCGTCTCGACCTCGACCACGGTGCGCGACGAGCCCGGCAGCCAGCCGAACGACCAGAGATAAGGCGCCTCGATCGGGAGGTTGATCGGCGTGGCGCGAATGGCGGTGATCTTCATTGTGGGGTCTCCATGGCTCCAGGCTTCACGCGCCGATCTCCTCGCGCCGCTTCGCCACATAGGCGCCGATCGCTTCGCCGATGGCGGGATCGAGCGGCGGCGCCACATATTGGTCCCTCAGCTTCTTCCACAGCTCGCTCGCACGATCAGTCGCCGTCTTGGCGCCAGCTTCGGTCCAGTTCTCGAAATTCGACCAGTCGGACAGGAGCGGCCTGTAAAAGGCATGCTCATAGCGCGCCAGCGTGTGCGGCGAGCCGAAGAAATGCCCGCCAGCCGGAATATCCTTGATGGCCTCGAGGCCGAGATCATCGTCGGAGAAATCGATGGGCTTCAGGATTTCCGCCCAGCCGCGCAGCAATTCCGCATCGACGACGATCTTCTCCATGGAGGCCGTCAAGCCGCCTTCCAGCCAGCCGGCCGCGTGGTTGATGAGATGACTGTGGCTCATGATCCCTGCCCACAGCGAGAAGGCGGTCTCATAGGTCGCTTGCGCGTCGACTGCGGGTGAGGCGTTCACCGCGCTCGTGCGCACCGGAAGCTTGAGGCGCCGCGCGAGTTGCGCGGTCGCCAGTGTGGCGTTGACGTATTCGGGCGTACCGAAGGCCGGCGAGCCCGTGCGCATATCGACGTTCGAGGTGAAGCCGCCGAGCACGCAAGGAGAGCCCGGGCGGATCATTTGGCAGAGCGCGATGATGCCCAAGGCCTCGGCTGTCTGCTGCACCAGCGCGCCGGCCAGCGTCACCGGCGCCATCGCGCCCATCAGCGTGAAGGGCGTGATGCACACGCATTGGCCGTGCGCTGCCATGATCATGATGTTGTCGAGGATCTCCTCGTCCACACGGCGAGGCGAGTTGACATTGGTGATCGACATCAAGGTCGGGCGCAACGCCAGATCCTCGATCGAGCAGCCATGCTCGATGGCCGACATCGCCAACGCGTCGGTCGCCTGCACGCCGCCCACGCCGCGTGCGCCCCAGACGATGTCGGAGCACTCGATATGGGCGCGATACATTTCGAGATGCCGGACGGGCACGGGCAGATCGACCGGCTCGACCACGACGCCGCCCTGCCAGTGCAGGATGCCGAGCGTCTGGGTCACCTTCAGGATGTCGCGAAAGGCCTCGATGTCGCCGTAGCGCCGGCCTCGCTCCAGATCGGCAATATGAGGGGCGCCGTTGACGGGACCGAAGTTGACGACATTGCCGCCGACATGAAGATGCCGGTCGGGATTGCGCGCATGCAGCACGAAAGAGGCCGGCGCCTTCGCGCACATCGCCTCGACGATATCGCGACCGATGTGAACCGTCTCCGTTGCGTCATCAATGATGGCGCCATGCGTGCGATAGACATCGCGCGCCTTGACGCTGCGGATTTCGAGACCCGCCTCTTCCAGGATGCGATAGGCAGCGTCCAGCAAGCGCTCGACCTGCTCTGGCGTCAGGATGTCGAGGGGCGCCCAGCGATTGACGAGGCGCGGCAGGGCCGTGTGCGACGGCGCGGTGCTGCGCCCGGCGCGGGCGCGCTCGCGGCGGCGCGGGGCTGGGGTGTCGGTCATGCGCGAAGCCTCCCGCCTTGCGGATCGTGCAGGGCCTTGGCCGTGACGACGGCGCGGCATTCCTCGCCGAGAACGTCGATCGCGAACTCCTCGCCGTCGCGGGCGAGTTCTGCCGGCACATAGCCAGCCGCGATGCTCTTGCCGACCCAATGCCCCCAACCGCCTGAGGTGACGTGGCCGACGGGCTCGCCGTTCTTGAGGATCACCTCGTAGCCGACGACGTCGGCGTGGGGCGCGTCGACGACCATGGTGACGAAGCGGCGCTCGGGACCGTCTGCTTTCTCCTTCTCGGCGGCGGCCTTACCGACGAAGTCGCCTTTCGTGAAGTCGACGAAGAGGTCAAGGCCGGTTTCGCCCGGCGTGTAATCGGGGCGGAAATCGCGGTTGAACGAACCGTAGTTCTTTTCGAGCCTGAGCGAAGAGATGGCGCGTCCGCCATAGAGCGTGAGGCCAAGCCCTTCACCCGCCTCTGTCAGGTCCTCATAAAGCTGCAGCTGATAGTCGGGCGTCACCCAGATTTCGTAGCCGAGCTCACCCGTGAAGCCGCAGCGCTGCACGATGGCCGGCGACATCCCCACGGCCACCTCCTTCGCCGCGAAGAACTTGAAGCCCGCGCTCGACATATCGGTCTCGGCGACCCGCTCCATCACGTCGCGCGCCTTGGGCCCCGAGAGCGCAAATCCGGTCAGCGTCGAGCAGGCGTTGCGCACGACAACGTCGTCGGCTGGCCTCGAGCGCCAGAACCAGCGCATATAAAAGGCTTCCGCGAAGCCCGAGCCGATGATCAGGTACCGGTCCTCGGCGAGGCAGGCGATCGACAGATCGCCCATGATGCGGCCACGCTCGTTCAGCATCGGAGCGATCGCCATGCGGCCGAGCTTGGGGATGCGGCAGGCGAAGACGCGGTCGAGGAAGGCGCGGGCGCCTTTGCCCGTGATCTCGAACTTGGCGTAGTTCGAGGTCTCGTAGAGCCCGACATTGGTGCGCACGGCGTGGCATTCGTTGCGCACATGCTCGAATGCGTTGGAACGGCGATAGGTCGGCGTCTCCACAGGGTCCACGCCCGGCGGCGCGAACCACAGAGCGTTCTCCAGGCCGAAATTCGCACCGAAGACCGCGCCCTTCTCCCTCAGGCGATCGTAAACGGGCGTGCGCCGGAAGGGGCGCGCGGCAGGCATCTCCTCGTTCGGATAAGCCAGGCGGAATCGCCGGCGATAATTCTCCTCGACCTTGATCCGCGTGTATTTCGGCGTAGCGAAGATGCCGAAGCGCGCGGCGTCCATGGCCAGCACATCCTGGCCGGGATCGTTCTCGGTCATCCAGCGCGATAGCACGAGGCCGATGCCGCCGCCCTGGCTGAAGCCCGCCATGACGGCGCAGGCGAGCCAGAAATTCGGCAGGCCGCGCACCGGCCCGACCAGCGGATTGCCGTCCGGCGCGAAGGTGAAGGGGCCGTTGACGGTCTTCTTGATGCCGGCCCTGGCGAGCGCCGGGAAATGCCGGAAACCGCGCTCGAGCTCCGGCGCGATACGCTCGACCTCACTCGGCAGGAGCTGGCTGTGGAAGTCGTCCGGCGTCAGGTGCTCGGCCCAGGGCTTGGAGGCCTGCTCGTAAGTGCCCAACAACACACCTTGCCCTTCCTGGCGCAAATAGATCTCGCCCGTGAAATCGGTCGTGTTGATGATCTCGCGCTCGAGGCCCGCAAGCTCCGGAATCGCCTCGGTGACGATGTAGTGGTGCTCCATGGCGAGCACGGGCAGCGACAGGCCGACCATCCTGCCCACCTCGCGCGCCCACAGGCCGCCGGCATTGACCACGTGCTCGGTCTGGATCACGCCCTTGTCGGTGACGACGTTCCAGCCGCCGTCGGAGCGCTGTTCCAGCGCCGTCACCTTGGTGAAGCGATGCACCTGCGCGCCCTGGGCCTTGGCCGCGGCGACATAGGCATTGGTCACAAGCCAGGGGTCGACATGGCCGCCATCCTCGCGCCAGAGCGCCGCCTTGAAGTGGCGCTCGTCGATGAGGACGTTGCGCTTCTTGGCGTCGGCAACGGAGATCAGCTCGGTCTCCATCTTCAGATAGCGGGCGCGGGAATGGATGAGCTTGAGAAAATCGAGCTGGCCGTCCGACGAAGCGAGGTAAATGCCGCCATTGTGATGTAGGCCGCAGGACTGCCCCGTGACGTGCTCGAGCTCGCGGTAGAGGTCGAAGGTGTATTTCTGTAGGCGCGAGACGTTGGCGTCCGAATTGAGCGTGGTGACGCCCCCGGCGGCATGCCAGGTCGAGCCCGAGGTGATCTCGTTCTTCTCAAGCAGGACGAGGTCCCGCCACCCGGCTTTGGCCAGGTGATAGAGAATGGAGCAGCCGACGACCCCTCCCCCGATCACGACGACTTTGGCGTGGCTCAGCATCGGGCTTCTCAGCTTTCTTCAGGTTTCAAGGAGACGGACATCTCGACACCACCGGCTTGCGCCGCCCGCAACAGAAATTCCGCGAAGGAGCGTGCGAGCGTGCGAGGCACGATGATGTCGTAGGTCGGGATGGCATCGATCTGATGCAGGATGGCGGTCGTCTGCGCGATGAGGGTGCGTGCGCAATGCCCTGGCGCGAAGGCGGATGGATGCAGGTCGAGCCTGCAGCCCTTGGTGAGAACTGATGGCGATTTCGGGCCGCCGAGGCGCAGGACGGCAAGGCCGCCGCTCTGATCGACGACCGCCGCGACATCGCGCTGTATGCCAGGGCGAAGCGAGGCGAGCTTTTGCAGAGAGCCCTGGACAAGGGCGGTACCCGGCGCGATCGATAAAGCCGCGCATTCGCTTGTGCCGGTCGCGCGACCCATGGCCGGAAGGCCGAGCCCCAGAAGTGCCTGGAGCGTGGCGTCGAGGCGCGCCTCCTGGCCGCGTCGCGCCGACACCATGACAAGGCTGGCCAGGATCTCCGCAAGGGTCACCGCATCCTTGCCGGCCGCGCGCGAGACGAGGATGCCGGCGAGCGCGGCAACGGGTTCAAGCGCGGACACGGACATTCTCCGGATCCACGAAATGGGGGCTCTGCACCTCCACCTCGACCATCTCGCCGTAGCCGGGCGAGGCCGCGGTCAAGCGTTCGCCGAACCGCTTCTGGCCACCGGCCAGCAGGGCCAAGCCGACCCAGCCTTCGCGCTCGCTCGACATGCAGGCGGCGGTGACGAAGCCCTGGCTCGACCCCGCGCCCGACGAATCGACGAGGTGTCCACCGCCGCGCAGGCGTTGCGCCGGATTGACGGGCGCGATGCCGACGAGCTGCAGACGCCGCTCGTCGAGCAGCCCCGGCCGCTCGCCGAGCACGCCGCCGACGAAGTCGCGCGATTTCTTCAGCATACGTCCAAAGCCGAGATCGCGCGCCGTCGTCTGGCCGTTGATCTCGCCGCCAGTGACATGGCCTTTCTCAATGCGCATCACGTTGAGCGCGTCGAGACCGTAGGGACGGATGTCGAAGGCGGCGCCCGCCTCTAGGATCGCGGTCCAGACACGCTCCGCGAAGCCCGCGGGCACAGCGACCTCATAGGCGAGCTCCCCCGAGAAGGAGATGCGAAAGATGCGGCCGGGCACTCCCGCGATTACGGCCTCGCCAACCGCCATGAAGGGATATGCGTCATTGGCGAGATCGAGCCCCGTGACCACTGCCTGCACGACCTCGCGCGCCTTCGGACCGGCGATCGCGAACTGAGCCCAATGGTCGGCGACGTCCGTCAAGGTGACGTCGAGATCGGCCCACACCGTCTGGAGATGCCATTCCATGTGCTCCAGCACATCGGCTGCCTTCTGCGTCGTTGCGGTGACGAGGAAATGATCCGGCGCGAGCCGCGAGGTCGTGCCATCGTCGAGCAGCATGCCATCCTCGCGGAGCATGATGCCGTAGCGGGCACGCCCGACCTGCAAGGTCGAGAAGGTGTTGGCGTAGATGCGGTCGAGGAAGGTCGCGGCATCCGGCCCCTGCACGTCGATCTTGCCGAGCGACGACATGTCAGTGATGCCGACGGAACTGCGGGCGGCGCGCGCTTCCGCGAGCACCGGCCCCCAACTCGTATCGCCCGACGGCGAGTAGACAAGCGGGCGCAACCACAGCCCGATCTTGACGAAGACGGCGCCGTTGCGCCGATGCCAATCATGCAGCGGTAAGAGGCGCTTCGGCTTGAAATGGGCGCCGACCTCCGCGCCAGCGAGCGCGCCCCAGGTGACGGGCTGAGCATGGGGCCTGAAGGTTGGTAGCCCGACCTCGGCTACGGTCTGGCCACGTGCTTCAGCCAGCACGGCCGAGCCGACAAGGCCGCCGATGCGTCCCTGATCGGTTGCCATGCCATGCGTCGTATAGCGCTTGGCGTGCTCGACATGGGAATAGCCTTCGCGGTGGGCAAGCCGCAGGTCGTCGGCAGTGACATCATGCTGGAGATCGACGAAAGCCTTGCCCCGGCTGCGCACCTCGTACAGAGGCGACATGGGCGTCTCCCTGGCCGCAGGCGCAGGCGGAAGCTCGACCTCCGACATTGCGGCAAAGCCCAAGAGCGCTAGCGCCTCGCGCCCCTTCCTAGTACCGTCCGTGGCTGCTTCCAGCATGCCGAATACGCCGTCAGCCGCCCCCGCCGAGCGCAGATTCCCTTTCTGCTCGGCGGGCACAAACGCGGCGATCACATCGTTCCAGGCGAGATGCGCACGCGCTTGGCTCGCGAGCTGGACGTTCGGCGAATATCCACCCGAGACACAGAGCGTGTCGGCCGCGACACTCTCCGACCTGGTCGAGCCGACGGGGCGCAGATGGATTGCGGTCACGCCGCCCGCTCCCCCGGAGACACCGCTGACCTCGTGCCCCAAGCGCACAACCAGGCCGGCCGCGATCGCATCCGCCGCTGCAAGCGATTGGCGGCGCGGATCGACGATGGCGGCAATCTCGGCGGCGGCCGCGAGATCGCGCGCCGCGGCATAAGCCTCATCATTGCTGGCGAACAGCGCGATACGCCGGCCGACCGCCACGCCGAAGCGGCGGAGAAAGGCGCGCGCGGCGGAGGCCAGCATGACGCCCGGCCGGTCATTGTCGGGAAAGGCGACGATACGCTCGGTGGCGCCTGTCGCCAGGATCGTGAAGCGCGCCCGGATGATGTGCAGTGTCTGGCGAGCGCCGTGCCCGGCCGACCCGTCGTCGCTCACCCGTTGCACCGCGGCGAAGACGCCGTGGTCGTAGGCGGCGACGACGGTTGTGCGGGACATGAGGGTCACGTTCGGCAGCGACGCGATCTCGGCCACGGTCCTTTCGCGATACCCGTCGAGATCGGGTTCGAGCAGCAGCGCGCCGCCAAGCTCGAAGTCCTGCTCGGCCAGGATGACGCGCGCGCCGGCCCGTGCCGCGATCAGCGCAGCAGCAAGCCCGGCCGGACCGGAACCGACCACGAGGAGGTCGCAATGGCGATGCTCATGGGCGTAATCGTCGGGATCGGCAGCCTGCGCGATGCGCCCCAGGCCAGCGGCCCGGCGGATCATGGGCTCGTAGAGCTTCTCCCACAGCGCGGCCGGCCACATGAAGGTCTTGTAGTAGAACCCGGCCGGCACGACCGGTGCGATCAGCGAATTGACCGCCATGAAGTCAAGGCGGAGCGAAGGCCAGCGGTTCTGGCTGGTCGCTTCGAGGCCAGGAAAGAGTTCGGCTGTGGTCGCTGGCGTGTTGGGCTCGCGCCGCGCGCCGACACCGAGTTCGACCAGCGCGCAAGGCTCCTCCGCGCCTGCCGTGACCACGCCGCGCGGGCGGTGATATTTGAAGCTCCGGCCGAAGAGGCGAACGCCATGCGCCATCAGGGCGGAAGCAAGCGTGTCGCCCGCAAAGCCCTGATAGCTGCGCCCGTCGAAGCGGAACGAGATCCGATCGTCGCGCGCGACCCTGCCGCCCGACGCGATGCGATACCCGCTCACCGGGCTTCACCTGTCGGCACGGCGGTGGGCGGCCGAGGGAGCGCCATCTCGTCGCCGGGCAGCCCCACGGCAGCGATCTCGTGCGTCACCGTATGGCGCGCCACCTTCAGCACGCGGCGGCAGCCATGCAGGTGATACCGCCATTCCACATGCCACCCCGCAGGGTTGGCACGGTCGAACACATAGGCCGCGAAGGTTTCGGCATCTGCTGTCGCCGCTGGCCGGCGCACCGTCGCGTCGCCGCGATAGCGGAACTCGGCTTCGTCGCGCACACCGCAATAGGGACAGGAGATGCGCAGCATCGTCAGTGAGCCCACGGATAAGGGCCAACGCCCCGTTCATCGATGGTGTAGCCCTCGCGGAAGCGATCGAGCCTGAAATGGGCACCGAGCGGATGCGGCGTGCCCGTCGCGACGAGATGGGCGGTGACGACGCCACCTGCCGGGATGGCCTTGAAGCCGCCATAGCACCAGCCGCCATTGATGAAGAGCCCTTCGACCGGCGTTGTCGAGATGATGGGATTGCCGTCCATGCTCATATCCATGACGCCGCCCCACTGGCGCAGCACGCGCAGGCGCGACAGCGCCGGCATCAGGGTCACGCCGGCTGAGAGGACCTCCTCGACCTCGGGCAGGTGACCACGCTGGGCATAGGTGTTGTATCCGTCGATGGCGCCGCCGAAGACGAGGCCGCCCTTGTCGGACTGGCTCACATAGAAATGCCCGGCGCCGTAGGTGACGACGAGATCGAGGCAGGGCTTCACCGCCTCCGTCACGAAGGCCTGCAGGACATGCGTCTCGATGGGCAGCCTGAACCCCGCCATGGCGGCGAGCTTCGAGGAATGCCCCGCGACGGCGAACAGAACCTTGCACGCCCGCACGTGCCCTTTCGTCGTCCGCACCCCGGCGACGCGCCCGTTGTCCACCTCGAGGCCCGTGACCTCGCAGCCCTCGACGATATCGACGCCCATGGCGCTGGCGGCACGGGCATAGGCCCAAGGTACGGCGTCGTGGCGCACGCTGCCGCCGCGCCTTTGCAGGAAGCCGCCGAGCACAGGGTAACGCTCGCCGTCGAGGTCGATCAGTGGAACGAGCCGCTTGACCTCGTCGCGGCCGACATGTTCGGCATCGACGCCTTCGAGCCGCATCGTGTTGGCCCGCCTTGCGAACTGATCGCGCTGCCCCTCGCTGTGGAAGAGGTTCAGCGTGCCGCGCTGGCTGACCATGGCGTTAAAGTTCAGCTCCTGCTCGAATCTCTCCCAGAGCTTCAGCGACGCCTCGTAGAAGCGCACATTCTCGGGCTGGAAATAGTTCGAGCGGATGATTGTGGTGTTGCGGCCGACATTGCCAAGCCCGATGGCCCCCTTCTCGAGCACGGCGACGTTGCTCAGGCCATGCTCCTTGGCGAGCTGATAGGCGGTCGCGAGGCCATGACCGCCACCACCGACAATGACGATCTCATAGGCGGGCTTCGGGCTCGCCGCGCGCCAGGCAGGCCGCCAGCCGCGATGCGCCCTCAGCGCCTCCGCGACGAGACGAAAACCCGAATAGGATCGGGAATGCAGGATCATCCAACCTCTAGATACGCCGGCCGGTGCTTTTCAGGAAAAGGTGCGACGGGGAGCAATCGCTATGCAACGCTTATTTCGTCAACATCGTTGACAATCCGAACGGCGATCGCCCTGACCCGGAAACAGGTGTTCGCAGATCCATGCCGAGATGGCGCGCCACTCAGGATAAATACCGCGAACACCTATGTAATTGGGGTCAGAAAGAGCTGTTCAAAATTGTACGCCGCCATTATCAACCAAAGACAGCTACTGCGGATTTGACGGCGATGCCGCCGCTGTGGGTTCGTCGAAGCTGACGGCCGACAGCTGATTGAAAGAGCGTGTGCAGCTGAAGGGCGGGGCGGACCCCGGACCACAGGGCCCTGACGACCTCCCGCCCCTTGCGGGTGCGGCGAGGGGCTCGTCCAACCACCACGTGTCGCTTGGCAGTTAAACGTAAGAATGCGGCTGTATTGTTCGGGGAGACCGGTAACTTCTCTGGGGTCGGTCATGAATTGTTAGCCATGGCTGGCCCATCGCCACCTTCTTTGATTGAGGAGGCGGCGGTGGCGACCACGGCAGCGGTGGAATGGAGAATCACGGTCGAAGGC
>Ga0318562_10001118_pt1 | contig 12010 bp, 9 predicted proteins | sample GRESIP066b5f18_FD_203688 | JGI IMG/M metagenome (GOLD analysis project Ga0318562, IMG submission 203688) | Tropical soil microbial communities from Luquillo Experimental Forest, Puerto Rico - GRE.SIPMG.066b5f18 | ecosystem: Environmental > Terrestrial > Soil > Tropical forest > Bulk soil...
GCCGCGGTCGGGGCGGCCTCACCCGCGGCCGGCTCATGCCCCGCCTGGTACTTGAGCTTCGTCGCCATCGTGACCGTGGTCTGTCCGCCCAGCGTCTGGAGATAGGCGATGACGCACAGGATTTCCTGATCGGTCAGGCCGATCGGCGGCTTGTTGATGACCGGCATCCCCGGGTTGAACCCCGGGACGATGAACGCGCTCGGCTCGTAGATCGACTCGGCGAGGTAGTCGACGTCGGAATACCCGGGCCTCCGCGTCTTGGCGCGCGCGTCGACGCCGTCGAGGTCCGGGAAGCGGAACGGCCCCTCTTTCTTGCCGATCGTGTGGCAGGTGAAGCACAAGCCCTTGCCGTCCATGATCTCGCGGCCGGTCTTGGCCATCTCGGCCGGGCTCATGTCCGCCTTCAGGACGACCTCGACGGGCGGGTAGACCTCTTTCTGCGGGACCATCTGGCCGACGTACATGTAGAACGACGTGGTCGCCACCACGAGGACCGCTATCTTCAGGATCGGCGGGATCTTCATGCGTGCGCGCCGCCGCCGCCCGCGAAGTCGTCCTTGTCGTGCAGGCTGGCCAGCCAGAAGACGAACCCGATCAGGGCGAAGAAGATCAGCACCGTGACGGAGACGATCTTGGTCGCGAAGCCGAGCGTCGGCGTGAAGGCGTCGGGGGAGGTGTCCCGGATGACCCCGTAGACGTGCCAGTGCTGTCGCAGCCCGGAGCGGACGTACCCCATCAGCCCCATCAGCCAGGTGAACGTGACGGCGATGAAGATCAGCACGTACTGCGAGATCGGCGGGACCGTCCCCCAGCGCACCTCGCTCGTCGATCGCGCCTTCCGGTACATCAGCACGTCGATGATCGTCACCGAGACCATCGTGAACAGCACCGAGAGCACCTGCGGAACAGACAGCTTGATCCGGACCGTCGCCTCGACGAAGTACCCGTACACGCCGAGGAAGATCACGATCGCGGCGGCGGTCGTGAAGATCGCGAGCTGGGCGGCGTTCCCGGCCTTCGCCCACGTGACGGTCGGCTCCTTCCCCGTCCGGCGGTAGAGGAGGAAGCTCATGTAGGTGGACAGGATCAGGATGTTGACCGCGGTGTTCTTCGCGGACATGACCCCGAGGAAGGTCAGGATCGGGTGCGTGGAGCCCCCCATCGCCCGGACCTCGGAGACGGTCGCAATGATCGAGTGCGGGGTCGCCCAGACCATGAAGCACGCGGCGACCGCGATCAGCAGCCACTTGATGTACTTCTGGAACGGCTGGGCGCCGGAGATCCGGCCCATCCCCAGCCACAGGTAGTAGTTGGCGCCGAGGAAGAGATTCCCGATCAGGACCGCCTGGATGATGAACAGCCAAGAGAACGCGCCGCCCATCATCGTCAGGCCTAGGGTCTGGGAGAACGCGTAGATCTCCTTCGCCAGCCAGTACCCGGCGAACGGGAGCGGCAGGAAGGCGCTGATCGCGACGAAGTTCCCGATGTACCCCATCCAGTCGTAGTGGGCGCGCTCCTCGTCGGTCTTGGCCGAGAGGAACTTGATCGCCGCGTACGCCCCCGCGACCGAGCCGCCGAAGGCGACGTTGGCGATGATCCGGTGGATGTTGATCGGCATCCACGTGTAGTTGTGCACCGCCTGCCAGGTGGAGATCACGGCCCCCTTCTCCGAGATCCCGGCGGGGGATGTCATGAAGGTCAGCCAGGCGTTGGCGATCAGCATGATCGCGGTCCCGACGACGTTGAGCCCGACGCCGAGCAGCAGGTGGATGCGCGGTGAGAACTTCCCCCAGCCGTAGTAGTACGTGTAGAGGAAGAACGCCTCGGCGAAGAACAGGAGCACGTACGGGAGGAACGTGGGCGAGAAGACGCTCATCAGGTAGTTCGTGAACTTCGGGTACAGAGCGATCAGCATGAACGTCAGGAATGCCCCGAACGTCGCGGTGAGCGAGAACGAGACCGACAGCAGCCTCGTGAACTCGAGGGCGAGGTGGTCGTATCGCTTGTCTCCGGTCTTGTACCCGATGAACTCGATGATCAGCGCGAAGATCGGGACCGCGAGCACGAAGGCCGCGAAGAGAAGGTGGAGCTGCGCGACCATCCAGATCGCGACGCGGCTGCCGATCACCGGGAACGCGCGGTACTCGGCCTCGACGTACGGTTTCGCCTGGTCCTTCTTCTCGGCGGCCGCCGCTTCGTCCGCGATCCCCTTCTCGCGCGGGGTCGCATCGGCGGTGTGCGCCCGCTCCGGCTCCCGGTACTCGCGGGAGACGAGAAAGCCCGCGATGCGGACCACCGCGAACAGCGCGAGCACCACCAGCACGATGCCGATCACGATCTGCATCTTTCCGATCTTCACGGCGTGCCCTTTCGCGCCTCGTGCGCCTGGCGCTCCTGCTCGAGCTTCCGCACGTGGGCGATGATCGCCCAGCGGTCCTTGGGCGGGATCGGCCAGCGATACGACGGCATCAGCCCGGAGCCGTTCGTGATCACGTCGTAGATCTGCCCGTCGGCGTAGCCCCGGACCTTGTCGGTGTGAAACGAGGCGGTCGGCACGTTCCCTCGCTGGTACAGGATCCCCTTGCCGTCGCCTCGCGGGTCGTGACAGGGCTGGCAGTAGATCGCGTAGCGCGCCTCGCCGCGGGCGAGCAGCGCGTCGTCGACCGGAACCGGGATCTTCGCGACGGGCTTTCCGTCGGGGCCCTTGCCGAGGAAGAAGGCGTCGTCCTCGCGCAGCTCGCCGCGGGCGATCGTTCCGGGCACCGGCGGGCGCATCCCCGAGCCGTCGTAGAAGAAGCCGCTCTCCGCCTGGGCGAGGAGCTTCGGCTGGTCGTCCATCGAGGGGTTGGGGTGGACCGGAGGCAGGCTCGACGTGCACCCCCGCACGCACGACGACAGGCCCGCGGTCAGCGCGAGCAGCGCTGCGGCGCGCTTCACGACGCCAGGTCCGGGTGCGGGTTGCGCACCTTCGCGAGATACGTCGTCCGGGGCTTCGTGTTCAGCTCCGCGACGAGCGCGTAGTTCCGGGGATCGCTCTTCAGCTTGACGACACGGCTTCCGGCATTGCGGAGATCGCCGAACTCGATCGCGGACGCGGGGCAGGCCTGCTGGCACGCGGTCCGCACGTCGCCGTCCGCAACCTCCCGCCCGGCGAGCCTTGCGTCGAGCTTCACCGCATTGATCCGCTGGATGCAGTAGGTGCACTTCTCCATGACGCCGCGGGCGCGGACGGTGACGTCCGGGTTCTGCGCGAGCTTCAGGATCTCCGGCGTGTCCTTCGTGTAATTGAAGAAGTTGAACCGGCGGACCTTGTAGGGGCAATTGTTCGAGCAGTACCGGGTTCCGATGCAGCGGTTGTAGACCATGACGTTCAGGCCTTCGTCGTCGTGGACGGTCGCGGCGACGGGGCAGACCTGCTCGCAGGGCGCGTTCTCGCACTGCATGCAGGGGACCGGCTGGAAGACCATTTCCGGATGCTGCTCGGGGTGCTTCGCGTCTCCCGAGAAGTAGCGGTCGACCCGGATCCAGTGCATCTCGCGCTCGCGGCGCACCTGGTCCTTGCCGACGACCGGGACGTTGTTCTCGCTCTGGCAGGCGATCGCGCAGGCGTTGCACCCCACGCACGCGTTGAGGTCGATCGTCATGCCCCACTGGTGTCCCGCGTCGTATTTCTTTTCGGTCCACATCGACTCGAGCGCGGGGACCTCGACGGCCTCCTTCGCGAAGCCCGGGTCCTTCGCGTACTCGGCGAGAGTCGCCTCGCGGATCAGCGGGCGCCCTTCCATGCTCCCGTGCTCCTGGGTCGTGGCGAGGATCGCGGTGCCGCCGGCCTTGGCGAGGGTCGCCCCGGCGACGATGTCGGGCGCCGCACCGGTCCGGAGCGGGCCGACGTCGAATCCCGTGTTCGTCCCGATCCGTCCGGCCGCCGTCCGCCCGTATCCGAGCGTGAGCACGATCGTCCCGTCGGACATTCCCGGGAGGATCCAGACGGGCAGCGTCAACGACCTCCCGCCGGCGGTCACCAGGGCGAGATCGCCGCTGGCGAGGCCCGCCCGCGCGGCGGTCGCGGGGGAGACGAGGGCCGGGTTGTCCCAGGTGAGCCGCGTGACGGGGTCGGGAAGCTCCTGCAGCCACGCCACGTTCGCGAACCGGCCGTCGTGAACGTAGGGAGACGGGCGGAACACGACCTCGAGGTCGGTCGCCGCAGCGACGGGAAGCGGGCGGGAGGTCACGGCGGTGACGACGGCCGGCCTCGCGCTCCCGGCGACGAGGCCGTCATGGAGGGCACGGTTCCAGCGGCGCTCAAAATCGGCGGCGCCAAGGACGGGCTTCCAGGTCTCGCGCACCAGGTCGTACCCCGGCGCTTCCGCACCCGTGGCGAGCAGGGAGACCACCTCGATGTCGCTTCTCCCGCCGAAGAGGGGAAGGATGAGCGGCTGGACGATTCCCGCGGTGCCGTCGATCGCGCGGGCGTCCCCCCACGCCTCGAGGAAGTGGGCGCGCGGGACGTGCCACGTCGCTTTCTGCGCGGTCTCGTCGACCGCCGCGGTGAGCGCGATCGACGTCGCGACCTTCCCCATGGCAGAGGCGAACTCGAGATCGGCGGGGGCGTCGTACACGGGGTTTCCGCCGAGCACCACGAGGGTCGACACGGACCCGGCGCGCATTGCCTCGACCAGATCCGAAAGAGCCCGGCGGTCGGGAAGCGCGGCATCGACCGGCTCGTGAAGCGTCACCGTCTCGCCGAGGTTCGACAGGGTGGCGTTGAGCGCGAGCACGGCCGCGTGCACCTCGGGCGGCTGCCCCGCACCCGCGACGACGAGGCCCTTGCCGCGATGACCCGCGAGGTCCTTGGCCAGCGTCTCGACCCACCTCGCCTCGATCCCGGGGGGCGGCGTCCACGCGCCGCCGGAAAGACGGGACGACAGCGCCGCGACGAGCGCCCTGATCCGGTGGCTCGGAAGCGCGATCCGATGATCGGCCATCGCCCCCGTGATCGAGTACCCCGACTCGACGCACCAGAGTCGGTTCATCGATCCGCCGTTGACGCCCGCGGTCCGGCCCGCGGCGAACCCCGCGATGTGCGCGACGTCGTCGGGGTCCGATCCGAGGGGATCGGCATCGAGCGCCAGGACGACCCCTGCCTTGTCGAGATGCAGGGCCGGCACGAGCGCCTTGCCCGTCGCGGCCTGGATCCCCCGGAGGACGTTCTCGTCGGACGCCGGCTCGTAGGACGCCACCCGGGCGCGCGGGTACCGGGCGCGGAGCATTCCCATGACGCGCGCCATCGTCGGCGAGGCGTACGACAGGGTCAGGACTGCAAGCCCGGCGCCGCCGTTGGCCTTGTGTCCCTTCTCGAGCTCCGTCCACGCGGCGGTGAAGTCGGCCCAAGCGGCGGGCGTTCCGGCATGGAGCACCGATTGCGACCGGTCGGGGTCGTACAGGCCGAGGATCGACGCCTGCATCCGCACGTTCGAGCGGCCGCGCGTGACCGGGTGCAGCTCGTTTCCTTCGATCTTGGTCGGCCGCCCCTCGTGGCTCTCGACGACGAGCCCGTAGGCGCTCCTCCCGAACGGCATGGTGGTCGCATAGCGGCGCGGCACGCCGGGGATCACCTCCTCGGGAGCGGTGACGTAGGGGACGATCTTCTCGACCGGGCGGCGGCATGCGGCGAGCCCCGCGAGCGAGAGTGAGGCGCCGAGCAGCGTGAGCATCTCCCGGCGCGTGACCCCCTCGGGAAGCTCCGACGCGCCCTCGGGGAACTCGCGAGAGCGCCGCTCCTCGAACTCCTGGGTCCCGGCGAGGTCCTCCGTCGATCGCCAGTAGCGCTTGCTCATCTGTGGCACCCCGAGCAGTTGACGGGAGGATGAACCGGCCTCTCGCGGGAGAGCGACGCCGCCAGGGCGGCGGCGTCCTTCGGCGGCGTCCACCGCATGTTCGTGACCTCGGAGACGGGGCGCCGGTAGCGATCCGGGTCGCGGTGGCAGTCGAGGCACCAGCTCATCGACAGCGGCTGCATCTGGGTCACGACCTCCATCTGATCGATGCGGCCGTGACAGGTGACGCACCCGATCCCGGCGGCGATGTGAGCCCGGTGCTGGAAATAGGCGTAGTCGGGGAGCTTGTGGACACGGATCCAGTGCATGGGGCGGCCGGTCGACGCGCTGTCCCGGATCGGCGCCAGCTTCTCGCTGTCCCGCTTGACCAGGCGATGGCAATTCATGCAGGCCTGGGTTGGCGGGATGTTCGCGACGGCGGAGACCTCGACCGAGGCATGGCAGTAACGGCAGTCGAGGCCGAGCTCGCCGGCGTGAAGCTTGTGGCTATAGGGAACCGGCTGGATCGGCCGGTAGCCGACGTCGGTGTACTTCGGCGACCCGTAGTACCAGATACCGCCGATCGCGAGAACGGGGAAGAGCACCCCCCCCGCGGCGGCGTACAGCGGGAGCTTGTTGAGCCAGCGGGGGAAGGGTTGCGCCAAGCGGGATCACCTGTAGGTCCCGCGGAGTCTAAGGGGGTGCCCGGGCGGGGGTCAAGCGGGAAAAGCCCGTAATTTGCGGCCGTACGGGCATATAATCCGGCGCCCGGCCTCGCCGGTGGGTGTGCTCGGAGGATGAACATGGAACGCTGGCTGACGCGTCAGTTTCACGGCCTCCAGGCCCACAAGGACATCTGCTTCGACCTCCTCCGGATCTACCTGGGCATCGGTCTGTGCGTGAAGGGGGTCCTGTTCCTGGGGGACATGCCGGGACTCTCGGCGCTCCTGATGAAGTCCGGCCACCTCGAGCCCCTCTCCTTCTTCCTGTCGCACTACATCCCGGTCGCGCACATCGGCGGCGGTCTGATGATGGCGGTGGGCCTGTGGACGCGGACGGCGATCCTGGCGAACATCCCCGTGCTGTTCGGCGCCGTCTTCTTCGTCTACTTCGAGCAGGGTCTCTTCACGCAGAATCAGGGGCTCGAGTTCACGGCGCTCGTCCTCTTCCTCCTCGTGGTCCTCCTGATCTGGGGGCCGGGCGCCTGGTCCGTGGACCGCCACCTGCACGGGAACTGGACGCCGGAGTGACCGAGAGCGAGCGCGGGTTCGTCGAGCGCGCGATTCGCCGCCGCGGCCTCTTCCTCACCCTGTCGATCGCGGGGCTGGCGATCGCGGGGTCGCTTGGCGCCTACTACGCCTACCGGCGCGCGACGGACCCGTCGTTTCCGATCGGGCCGCGAATGGTGATCGTCCTCCTGATCCTGCTCAACGCGCGGCAGAACCTCCGGCAGTTCCGGTACTCGCGCGTCCTCGAGGAGCTGTCCCGCCGCCCCGATCCCGTGTCGTGAAGTCTCCGCTGCGCAGCCCGTTCTTCTGGGCGTTCCTCGCGGGGATCGTCACCCTGACCGCGCTGCGGCCGCTCCTGCGCCACGTCCCCGAGCCGCCGCCGGTGCTCGCGACCCTCCCGGACTGGAGCCTGGTGGACGCCGACGGCCGGCCGTTCGGGAGCCGCGAGCTGCACGGTCAGGTGTACGTCGTCTCCTTCTTCTTTACTCAGTGCCGGTCGATCTGTCCGGCGATCATGCGCGGGATGGCGAGGCTGGCCGAGGGGTTCGACAAGAACGGGGTCACCGGCGTCCGGCTCGTGTCGATCAGCGTCGACCCGGAGCACGACACGCCGGAGGTCCTCAAGGAGTACGCCCGCGGGATCGGCGCGAACCCGGCCCGCTGGACCCTCGTCACCGGGGACCCCGCGCGCGTGCGGGCGCTCGTCGTCGACGGGTTCAAGACGCCGATGGTCCGCGCGGCGACGGCCCCACCGGAACCGATCGACATCGCGCATACGGGACAGGTGGTTCTCGTCGACGGCAACGGCCGGATCCGGGGGTACTACGGGACCGATGAAATGGGACTCGATGAGGTCTTCAATCGCGCGCAGCACGTCCTGCGCGAGGCCCGCCGGCGGGAGTAGACTCCCGCGATGGCCCCGCACGACCGCGCCGGACTGCTCCTGATCAACCTCGGCACGCCCGAGAGCGCGGCACCGTCCGACGTCCGGCCGTACCTTCGTGAGTTCCTCTCCGACCCACGGGTTCTGGACATCCCCTCGTGGCAGCGCGCTCTCCTGTTGAATCTGATCATCCTCCCGCTCCGGCCGAAGAAATCCGGGGAGGCCTACGCGAAGATCTGGACCGGCCGGGGCTCGCCGCTTCTCGTCAACACGATCGACCTCGCCGCGAAGGTCCGCGCGCGGGCGGGTGCGACGGTCACGGTCGAGATCGCGATGCGCTACGGAAAACCGTCGATCGCCTCGGCGCTCGAGTCGCTTCGCCGGGCCGGGGTCGACCGGATCGTGGTCTTTCCGCTCTACCCGCAGTACAGCTCGGCGGCGACCGGCTCGTCGATCGAGAAAGTCTTCGAGGAGGCGGGACGGCGCTGGAACACGCCGTACCTGCACGTGGTTCCGCCGTTCTACGATCACCCGGCCTACATCGATGCGTGCACCGCGGTGGCGAAGCCGATCCTCGAGGCGGGGGATCCGCACGCGGTCCTGTTCAGCTTCCACGGGCTGCCGGAGCGCCATTGCGTCAAGAGCGACGACACGGGCGCGCACTGCCTGAAGAGGGCGGACTGCTGCGACGCGATCGTCCAGGCAAACCGGAATTGCTACCGGGCGCAGTGCCTGGCCACCGCGCGGAGCCTGGCGGACCGGCTCGGCGTGCCGGAGGACCGCCGGATCGTCTGCTTCCAGTCCCGTCTCGGCCGCACGCCGTGGATCAAGCCGTACACCGACCTGGTCCTCCAGGAGCTTCCCGGGCGCGGGATCAAGCGCGCCGCGATCCTCAGCCCGGCCTTCGTCGCCGACTGCCTCGAGACGCTCGAGGAGCTGGGGATCCGTGCCGTGGAGACCTTCCGGGAGGCGGGAGGGGAGCGGCTCGACGTGGTCCCCGCGGTCAACGCCGAAGATCGCTGGGCCGATGGCGTCTTGACCATCGCCCGCGAAGCATCGGCATGGCTGCGGCCGCAGGTTCCGGTGCGCACGCCATGAGCCCGGGACGCGAGCGGGCGCGGATCGCGATCGTCGGCGGAGGGATCACCGGCCTCGCGGCGGCGCACCGCCTGGTCGAGCTCCGGGCCGGAAGCTTGCCCGAGACGTCGGTCGTCGTCCTCGAGGCGGCCACCGCGATAGGCGGCCAGATCCGGACCGAACGGGCAGGCGACTACTTGATCGAAGGGGGTCCCGACACGTTACTCACGCAAAAGCCGTGGGGGGTCGCGCTGTGCGAGCGGCTGGGGATCGCCGGGGAGCTGGAGGATCTCTCGGAGCGCGGGAACGGGACGGCGATCCTTCACCGGGGCCGCCTGCTCAAGATCCCCGAAGGCTTTCTGATGATGGCCCCGACGCGCCTCGCCCCGATTCTGCGCTCGCCGCTGTTTTCGTGGTGGGGCAAGGCGAGGATGCTCGCCGAGCCGCTCGTGCCGTCGCGGCGGGTGGAGGTGGAGGACGAGAGCCTGGCGTCGTTCGTCCGCCGAAGGTTCGGACGCGAGGTGCTCGAGCGCGTGGCCGAGCCGGTGATGGCGGGGCTCTACACCGCCGACGCGAGCCGGATGAGCTTACGAATGACGATGCCCCGCTTCCTCGACCTCGAGGCGAACGAGGGGAGCATCACGCGCCCGCTGCGTCGGGCGGCGGCCTCGCGCGCGCGCCCCTTCGGGCACGGCACGGGTCGCGGAAGCTTCGTCGCCCCCCGTCTCGGGCTCGGATCGATCGTCGAGGCGTTGCGGGCGCGGCTTCCGGGTTGCGACATTCGCACCGGTTGCGAAGTCACCGGGCTCCTGCCTTCGGTCGAGCCGGGCCAGTGGAGCGTGCGCCTCTCGGGGGGGGAGACGCTGACCGCCGACGCCGTGGTGCTCGCCGGCCCGGCGTACGCCTCGGCCGGAATCGTCCGCGATCTCGATCCTACGCTCGCGACCGACCTCGCGGCGCTTCCGTACGCCACCTGCGCGACGGTCACGCTCTCCTACCCGCGCGACGCGGTCCGCGGACCGCTCGACACGCTGGGCTTCTTCGTGCCGCGCACCGAGGGCCTGCCGATCCTGGCGTGCAGCTTCGTCAGCGAGAAGTTCGCGGGACGATCCCCGTCCGGAATGACCGTCCTTCGCGTGTTCCTCGGCGGGGCGCGCGCGCCAAACCAGCATCGTCGGGATCGAGTGCCTCCGGCGCTCGCCCGCGTCCACCGGTTCCCGCGCTCGATGCCGCAGTTTTCGGTCGGTGACGCCGCCTGGGTGTCTCGCGTCGCCGAGCGGGTCAAGGCGCACCCGGGACTCTTCCTCGGGGGGAGCGCGACGGGGGCCGTGGGGCTTCCCGATTGCATCCGCTCGGGGGAATCCGCAGCGGACCGGGCCGCCGAGTACGTGAAGACGGTTCCGGCTGCTACCCGTCGGGATGCGTGGCGCTCCACGCAAACCAGTACGCAACGATCCCTGGCACCGGTGTCGCCCCTCTAGGGCCGACCGCCTCGAAGCGCGAGCCCGACGGGTCCACCGGTAACGGCAACACGCTCCAGCGTCCGTTCTCCCGGCTCGCGAAGACCGGCTGCTTGAGCGGAATTGGTCCAGGGGACGGGAGGGGATCGACCGGGAAGCGAAGCGCAGGGGAGTTGACGTACGAGGCGTACGGGTCGCTCTCGTACTTGGCGGCCTCCCCGGCGACGGGTGCGATCACGCTCGTCCCGGGGTGGGCGGCGATCCAGTCCTCGAACCGGCAAAGGGCGAACGGGACGAGCGTCAGCACAGCACGCGATGCCGCCGCGGAGCCCGTAATAGCGCGGGCCTGGAGCTGGCTCCAGAGGCTCTCGCCGCGGTGGCCGGGGCGGCGGTCGTACATCAGCAGGCTCGACTGGTAGACGAGTCCCGACACTCCGAATACGAGCGTCTCGCCTCCCACCCTCCGATCGAAGACCGCAGTCCCGTACGAGAGCGGATTGTGCGTGACCGCGAGCGGCACTCCCCCCAGGGAGTCGTCGACGACCTCGTGCCAGGCGAGCAGACGCAGGGGATACGCCCGTGCCTCTCCGCCGAGCACCACGCCGACGACCAGGTCATTCGAGACCAGGTACTTCTTCCTCCCGGCAGGGTCCGGGGCGGTGGCCGCGGAGGCCGAAATCGCCTTCGGCTCCACGAGGGCGGGGAGCGCGTCCGCGGTCATGCCCGACGACACGATCCGTTCCTCCGGAACGAGTGCTCGGGTCAGGTCGAAGCCGTAGCTGGCGGCGGTCCGGCCGTCCCCGCGCGGCCGCTCCCTCCCCGGCCGCCAGAGCGGCGCGAGGTTCCAGGCGGTGCCGGCGATCGTGACGGCGAGGGCGAGGGTCAACACCCACCCGCCGCTCCGGAAGGTGAACAGACGGCGCGGGCCGGCTCGGTCCATGCCCCGGGGAAGGTATCAGCCACCGATATTTGCGGAAAGCCCTGCCGGAAGGTGTAATGGACCGGTTTGCACCCCCCCGGAGGCGCTCGATGGTCAAGTCCCCCTGGATCGCACTCACGTCGCGCATCCTTCTGACCGTCGCCCTGGTCGCGGGCCTCGCGATCGCGGTCTATCTCGTGCGGCACCACGAGAGCCAGACCTACGGCGACGCGTCGGTCACGCTCGCGAACTGCCCGCAGACCGAAACCGTCAACTGTGAAGTCGTCAACACGAGCGCTTGGTCGGAGCTGTTCCACGTCCCGATCGCGGCGTACGCGGTCCCGACCTACGCGACCCTCCTGGCGCTGCTGTGGGCGGGACACCGCCGCCCGGCGTTCCTGGCGTACGCCTTCGGCATCGGCCTTCTCACGACCGCCTACTCGCTCTTCCTGCTGTGGGTCTCGGCGTCGCGGATCGGCTTCGTCTGCCTGTGGTGCATGCGCCTCTACGCGGTGAACATCGCGGTACCGGTGCTGGCGGCCCTTGCCGCGATGCGCTCGCCGCGCGCCTTGGCGGCGGAGGTGCTCCGCGACCTGAGGATGCGGCCGGCGACGTTGCGGTTGGCG
>Ga0318562_10001119_pt1 | contig 12010 bp, 5 predicted proteins | sample GRESIP066b5f18_FD_203688 | JGI IMG/M metagenome (GOLD analysis project Ga0318562, IMG submission 203688) | Tropical soil microbial communities from Luquillo Experimental Forest, Puerto Rico - GRE.SIPMG.066b5f18 | ecosystem: Environmental > Terrestrial > Soil > Tropical forest > Bulk soil...
GCGCCGCGCGCGGCGCATCGGCAGCGCCACCGTCGAAGCGGCCGTCGTTCCGGTCTGGTCGCGCACGCTCGAGGAGTTCCGGGCTCCCTTCCAGGCGGACGGCAGGCGCGTCGCCGGCCTCGAGCTCGAGAGCGCCGAGCTGTTCCATCTCGACAACCCCTACTGGCACGACGATCCCGCGGTGTTCGCACGGGACTACGTCCGGAGCGTGGCCGCATGGGGCAGGCCGCTTCTCCTCCGTGCGTTCGCACACGAGGGCGAGACACGCGCAGCCGGTCTGCTCGACGACTTCCTCGCAGAGCTCGAGGAGCGGGTCGCGCACGCCCCCGACCGGTACCGCTGGGACTACGTCGAAGCCCTCATCATCTGCCGGAAAACGACCAACGTGGCGTGAGGGCCCGTCCCATTTCACCGAAACCGATAGCAGCGGCACTCTTGTAATAGCGCACGCTATCCGTAATAGTTAGCGCAATTTAGTAACTGCATCGCCCGTCTCAGCGATCGTCCGAGGGGAGCGATCGCCCGGGGCAAGCGTGGGAGTCCAGCTATGTCGTCTTCCACGGAGCCGCCTCCCCACCGATCGAAGATCGCGCACGCCATTCGCGCGCTGTCGCTTCCAATCGTGCTGCTGTGGGTGGCGCTGACCGTCGTCACCAGTGTTTTCGTACCGCAGCTGGAAAAGGTCGCTGACGCCCACTCGGTATCGGTGAACGCCCACGACGCGCCCGCGTTCGTGGCGATGCAACGGATCGGCTCGAACTTCGATGAATTCGACTCGGACAGCAACGCGATGGTCATCCTGGAGGGCGATAAACCCCTCGGTGCCGATGCACACCATTACTACGACGAGCTGATCAAGAAATTCCAAGCCGATCGCGAGCACGTCGAACACGTAGCGGACTTCTGGAGCGATCCGTTGACTGCCGTCGGCGCCCAGAGCGCGGACGGCAAGGCCGCGTACGTTCAGCTTTATCTGCGCGGCAACCTGGGTGAGACGAAGGCCAGCGAGTCGATAACCGCAATCCGTGACGTCATCGCCAATACCCCAGCGCCACAAGGGGTCAAGGCATACGTCACCGGAAGCGCGGCACTCAACTCCGACCAGTCCGCCGTCGGCAACAAGGGCGCGGCCAAAGCCACGGTCGCGTCCTTGGTTGTCATCGCCGTGATGTTGTTATTCGTCTACCGGGCGATCACCACCGTCATCCTCATCCTGCTCATGGTGTTCGTCGAACTCGGCGCGGCACGCGGGATCGTCGCGTTCATGGGCAACGCGGGCGTGATGGGGTTGTCGACCTTTGCAACGGGCTTGCTGACGCTGATCGCGATCGCTGCGGCCACCGACTACGCCATCTTCCTCATCGGTCGGTACCAAGAGGCGCGCGGCGCTGGTGAAGACAAGCAGTCGGCCTACTACACGATGTTCCACGGGACCGCCCATGTCGTTCTCGGATCAGGGCTGACCATCGCAGGCGCAGTGTTGTGTCTGAAGTTCACGGAACTGCCGTGGTTTCAATCGATGGCGATTCCCTGCGCGACCGGCGTCCTCGTCGCAGTGATCGCAGCCTTGACGTTGGGACCCGCGGTGATCACGATCGGCAGCCGTTTCGGCCTCTTCGAACCCAAACGCGCGATCAGCTCCCGCGGTTGGCGTCGGGTCGGTGTGATGGTCGTGCGGTGGCCAGGCCCGGTTCTTGCTGCCACACTCGCGTTGTCATTGGTCGGCCTGCTCGCGCTGCCCAGCTATCAGACCGACTATGACGGGCGCCGCTTCGTACCCTCGAACACGCCGGCAAACGTGGGCTATGCCGTCGCGGACCGGCATTTCAGCGGGTCACGCATGAACCCCGAGTTGTTGATGGTCGAAACGGACCATGACCTGCGCAACTCGGCCGATTTCCTGGTGATCGACAAGATCGCGAAAGCCATCCTCCATGTTCCCGGCATCGCTCGAGTGCAGGCGATCACCCGACCCGACGGAAAACCGATCAAGCACACGACCATCCCCTTCATCGTCGGCATGCAGGGCACCACGAATCAGCTCAACCACTCCTACAGCGAAGACCGGATGTCCGACTTGTTGACCCAGGCCGACGAGATGCAGAACTCGATCGACACGATGCAGAAGATGATGAGCCTGACCGAGCAGATGTCGGCGACAACGCATGCGATGTTAGAAGAGTTCAAGACGACCGCCTCCGACACGGAGCAATTACGCGATAACATCGCCGATTTCGACGACTTCCTGCGGCCGCTGCGCAACTACCTGTACTGGGAACCGCACTGTTTCGACATCCCGGTATGCCACACCGTCCGAGCCATTTTCGACACACTCGACGGGGTCGACACGCTGACCGACGACATCGAGCAACTGGTCCCCCTGATGGAACAACTGGACGTGCTGCTCCCGCAGCTTTCCGCGTTGATGCAACCGCAGATCGACACGATGAAGTCGATGAAGGAAATGTCGCTCACGACCTACGCGACGCAGAAGGGGTTGCTGGATCAGCAGGCGGCCCTACAGGCGAACGGCACCGCCATGGGCGAGGCTTTCGACAACTCGCTCAACGATGACACCTTCTACCTGCCGCCGGAAGCGTTCAACAACAGCGACTTTCAGCGGGGTATGAAGAACTTCATCTCACCGGACGGGAAGTCGGCGCGCTTCATCGTCGAGCACGAGGGCGATCCCGCGACTCCCGAAGGTATCTCCCGAATCGACGCGATCAAACAGGCCGCATGGGAAGCCATCAAAGGCACTCCGCTGGAAGGCTCCCGCGTCTACGTGGGCGGAACCGCGGCGACTTACAAAGACCTGCACGATGCGTCGAACAAGGACCTGATGATAGCCGCAACGGCGGCGGCCTGCTTGATCTTCATCGTCATGCTGCTCATCACCCGCAGTGTGGTGGCGGCTGCGGTGATCGTCGGCACCGTCATCCTGTCTCTGGGCACGTCGTTCGGGCTCTCAGTGTTGTTGTGGCAGCACATCCTTGGCCACCGGCTGCATTGGTTCGTCATCGTGATGACCGTCGTTCTCCTGTTAGCCGTGGGGTCTGACTACAACCTGTTGCTCGTATCGCGTTTCAAAGAGGAACGGGCAGGCGGGCTCAAGACGGGGATCATCCGATCCATGGCCGGTTCGGGCTCGGTCGTGACGTCCGCCGGGCTGGTCTTCGCCTTCACGATGGCGTCCTTCGTCGTCGGCGACTTGCTCAGCACGGCACAGATCGGCATAGCGATCGCGCTCGGCTTGCTGTTCGACACCTTGGTCGTCCGGTCATTCATGACACCATCGATTGCCGCCTTGCTCGGGCCGTGGTTCTGGTGGCCCCAGCGCGTTATCACGCCGGCATCGCAGCGACGGCTTCGAGCCGCACTCGGCGATCAGCCATCACGATCATCGCGATGAGCGGGCAATACGGAAAAAGGGCCGCTGATCTCTCAGCGGCCCTTTCCGGTGGAGCTGCCGGGAATCGAACCCGTGACAAGCGCAATAAACCGCTCTGACATGCCGTTTTAGTACGGGAGAGTCCTGTTGGTTACAGGAAAATACGGGGAGTTACGGTTGATGTGTTGGTGCCAACAACACCAGGACCGGTAGAGGAAGTGTTTGCTACTGAAGGGCCAGTGGATGCCCAAGCTAATGGCAGAACCACAGCGTGTCCCATCTGTCTCATGCAGCTCGTCCGGCTCGAGACTAGGCGATTGGTTGCAGCTTGATGGGGCGTCGCGGATCCGACGGTCGTCGATGGCTGGGCGCCGTCATGTGATGAACCCGACCTTCGGGAGCGCTTCTTATACCAGCTCCAGCCCTTCCAAAGGAGACCCTCGGACGCTGCGATGACGGCCCGCCAAGCTCATCGGCGACACCGCCGCCACCATCTGCCAGACCCTCGGCGTTGGGCGAACCACTCTGTACCGCTACCTGGCTGACAGCGGACCAGGATTCGACAAGCCTTTTCGATGTAGACGGCCGGGCCGGCGCACGCCGCCGGCGGGGTTAATCGCCATCCCAGTGGGAGCACCACCCACGGTGATCGGGTCGACGACCGTCGGGGTGCTGGGTCTGGTGTCGACCAGAGCGCCGCTCCGGGTATCGAGCACCGAAACATTGCCGCTGTTCTGATTCGCTACATACGCGTAGTTGCCCGTGATCACCATCCCCGACGGGGTGGAGCCCACCGTGATAGCCGAGTCAAGCTGGGGCTGGGTCGAGGAAATCGGCACCGGGTTGCTGGTCTGCCCGTCGGTGACCCTGACGGTGAAGGAGTCGGTGTCACCCCCGGAGTCGTGCTGGCAACAGCCGCGAAGAAGCGGTCGGGGTATAGGTGAAGTTGCCGCTCTGATCGACGGTGACCGTGCCGTTGGTCGGCTGACCGGTCACACTGTAGGTCGGCGTGGTCGCGGTATTGCCATCCAGCTCGCCCGTAATGAAACCGATCACCTTCCCGCCGTTCGCATCATCGGGGGCGCTTTGTGTCACCGAAGGCGACGGCGCGGAACTCGCCGCCATCGTCATCGTCATGGTCTCAGCGGTCATCGCAAAGCGCTGCTCGCTGGTGCTCGTGTCGAGGCTCTGGCTGCTCAGCTGAGGGGTGTGGCGCGCCCTCGCCGTTCCCTCCTCCGCCGCCCCAAACTGGCGGGGGCGAGTTCCCCAGGCCGCCCAACCCCAGCGGCGAATCCGTCGGTGGCTCGTTGGTTGTCGGCGAAGCCAAACCCAACACGCCCAACACGATTCGGCTCACCTCAGACCGAGGCGGTGTGTCGTTGGTGGCCGGCGAGCTCGTCCAGAACACGGTCGGGAGGCCAGTGACAACCGTGGCGGCAGGCGGCGCCGCGGGCCGAGGTGACATCGGCGCGATGGCGGCCCGTGTGGTGTCAACTGTCGGCAATGTTGAAACTGCAACGGATTGAGCCACATTCGTTGCCGCGGCGATCAAGGTCTGGGCTGCAGCCTTGGGTGCCTGGTGCTTCATCATTTGACCCAAACCGGTACCAGTTTGTGCCACGTCGTTGAACGCACGCAGCGGTATTAGCTGAGCTGAGCCCTGGGTAGCACAGCGAGTATTACACCTGGGCAGGCCGGGGTCGGTGAAGAACTCGGGGCGAGGGCCGGGCTGGATGTTCGAGTTGTGGTGCTCGAATATGGCCGCAGCGCCGACGATTTCAAGCCGGTTGCCGTTGCCGGTGAGCGACGCATCGAGATCGCTCGGCGGGCTGGCAGTCGGCGAGAACCTGACGTGACCGAAATAGTTTAGCCGTGGGCCGCTGCCAATCACGTTGTGGGCGCGGAAGATCGTGATGTTGTTGTCGCCCGGAGTGAGAGTCGGGATCAGCGTTTCGGCGGCGGAGAGGCGAATGTCGGCGTCAAGGCTACTTAGGCGTGCGTTCGACAGCTCGAGGATCAGCGTGTTGTTGCTGCTCGGGCCGGCGGTAGGTTGGGCCCTGCGGGCGGCGCTGCCGTTGATCGCAATCCGGAAGCCCTCGATTCGGTCGTGCGACGAGATCAGCACCAGGGTGTTGTCGTGCGTAGACGGGATGGGAAGAGGAGGTGGCGGGCCGGTGCCGCCGAGCAGCGACCAGCCCACCGCGGCCGGGGCACCGCCCTCCAGCTGGTCGGAGCGATACAGGTTGTGGTCCGATCGGATCTCGGTCACCGAGTTGCTGACCTCAAGCGGGCGGCTCACACCGCCGGCGGCGTCGAGGCCGCCACCGATGTAGTTATGACTCAGGTCCAGCGTGATGTTCGAGTCCGCCGCGAAGTTAATAGCGAAGATCCCGGAGCCGTTGTTGAAAGATCGGATGATCGAGCGCGTGATCCGCACGTCCAACGAGGAGCCCTCGTGCATCGCGACGGGCGACGGGACCTGCATGGTGCGATTTAGGATCAGGACGGCGCGCCCGGTCGGCCCGTTAGGTCCGACGCCCGACGTGCCGAAGTTCTGGATCTCGCAGGCTACGATCTCCGCCGAGATCGAGTCGAACGGATGTTGCGACACGATCGCCACCACGTTGCTGAATGGCCGCGGCTGTTCTGTGTCCACGATCTGGATGTTGCGCAGCTTGCTACCGTCGAGCATCGTGATGAAGTCGCCCTGAACCGCCGCGGTGGCGCGCAGCGTGGTCAGCGTGCCGGGTGCGAAGCCAATCGGCAACCCGTCGGCGTTGGTGAGCATCTCGCCGTCGCCCACCAGCGTCACGCCTTCCGGAATGACGAGCGCGTGGGTAGCAACATATTCACCCGCGCCCATGTGGATCGTACGTCCAGCGTTGGCGGGCACGAGCGCCGCGTCGAGTTCCTGCCAGTTGGTGACGAACATTTCGATTCCAGTCTGAACACCGGGCGGCGCCGGTTTAGGCGGTGTTGAAGTGGTCAACGTGGCCGTTACGGCGGCGGCGATTGGCGTGCTGCCCGGCGAGTCTTCGACAAGGCCGGCATCGGCTGGGCCGTAGTCGGTTTCGCCAGCGTGCTCAGCTAGGCCCTGCTGCAGTTGGCGGCCTACCGAACCCAGCGCCGTCCATGCCATCGGTGGCAGAGCAGTCGGCAATGGCGCAGTCACAGTCGGCGATGCCGTCGCCGCCGGACTCGCCTTCAACGTCATGGCCAACGTGTCAGCGGTCATTGCGCTGGCCGCGAAAGTCCGCTCACCGTCAAAGATTCGGCTGGTTGCCGTGGGGCTATAGCGCGGGCTGTCCGCCTCCCCGACCACGGTCTGTCCGAACCGGCGGCTACGCGCCACCGCCAGCACCGCCCACGACACCGGGGAATCAGGCGCGATCGGGCTGTCGGTGGCCAGCGGTCCCAAACCCGCCGACGCCAACGCGCCGAGCACAAACTCGCTCACCTCGCTGCGCGGAACCGTCTGCTTCTGCAGAGCGGACGAGATTTCTGGGGTTGCAGCAAGTTTCGGCTGTGGCACCGCGTGGATGCTCGTCGGTCGCGCCGTGACAGCCTGTTGGGTGGGGCCACCCGGATCCGGCGCAACATCGCCAACCGTGCCCGCGGGCTGGGAGATTTTTAACCGTGACGGCGCCCCGCTGACTACAGCGGACGGCGTGTTCCACTCGACCCGAGGCACCCGGGCCGGCTCATCCAACCACTGCTGTCGCTTCTCGGAGCCGCTGCTCCGGCTGATCACGGGTGCCTTACCCTCGAGCGGACCCTCCGACAGCGCTGTCGTCGAGTCCGCGACCGGTTCTGCCCCCCTCACGGCAAGTTCGGCAGCCGACGCGGCATCCGCCGGGGAAGTTCCCTTCTCGTCACGGCTTGCCGGGGTCTCGCTGTTTGACTTCTTCGACGAGTGCGAGCCGCCGGTGGTCAACACCATCCCCGGCGGCACCTGCCGAACCGACACGTCCGTCGACGCCGAGGCGCCTAGATTGGACGCACCCACAGAATCAAACTCGGAGGCGGAGTCGCTCTCCATCTGGGAATCACCGGCAGTCCCTGTGCCGGTGGCTTCGGTGGTTGCAGCGGTCAAGGCGCCTACGGATCCGGAAGTTCCATCAGTGCTAGCGCCTGTAGTTCCGCTGGTTTCCTCGGAAGTCGTGGACCCGGGGCCCTCGGCCCACGCCACCCCGGGCATCGTCGCGATCACCATGCCCACCCCCAGCGCGATCGCTAACCCGTGGACACGGCCGATATATGTTTCGTGACCCATGGTCGTTCCTTCCACTGTCACCCTGCGCGGATGGGAGTTGAGTGTTAAGTGGTTCAGTTGTGCGCTGACGAGCAGCTTTAAGGCAGTGATGACACCCTCGCTTCATGGGGCTGGCATCGATTGAGTAAGCGATTACTCAAATTGCTTGCTGCCGGGACGGGCCATTACCCAATCGCCGATTCGTCGGACAACTGCTTGCGAAGTCCGCTGGGCAGCAGGGCCGACTTCGGCGCAATCGTCCTCTATGGGTGCAATTGCCCGATGGGACGGTTGCACCACCGGCCACAATCTTGAACAGCGTTCGGCACTCACCTAGATCGCCTAAAGGCGCAAACCCACGAAGGCGTCACGCTCCGGTCCGCGGCGAATTGATAAGGCCAAGCCGTTGATCGCGAACATATGGATCAGCCTGTCGCTATCAATCGGTCGTACTAAGAAGGTTCTCCAATTCGGTGACCAGCGTGCCCGACTCGGTGTCAGCGCGGATTACTTGCCCCATTCGCTCAGCGGCTTGTCGGAAGCACGCATCGTTGAGAATCAGCCGAACGGAGTCGGCGATGTCGGCCGAGGAAGCACTGGCCTTAAGGGTGACGCCAGCGCCGCGTGCAGTGACACGTGCTGCGTTGTCGGCCTGGTCCCGGCCTTGGGGTAGCACGACCATCGGCACTCCGGCGGCAAGACTGCGGACAACGGTGCCATGGCCGCCATGAGTCACAACGGCTTTGGTGTGCTTGAGCACCTCAGAATGCGGTGCCGCACTCACCACTGCAACATTGATCCTGGGGCGCAACGACTTCGGATCAATGGCCTGTCCGGTGGTGACTATGCCGCGTACCGGCAGAGTCGCCAGTCCATCGATGACCCGCTGCAGACAGTCCGTTTGATCCTGAAACGTCGACGACATCGCGACCAAGATAAGGGGTCCGTCGCCTGCTGGTGGTGTCCACGGCTGGTCCGCTGCCCATTCTGGGTCATCGAGCACCGCTCCAACATAGTGAACCGTTGACGGGAGCTCGGCCGGAAAGTCGAAGCTACGGGAGGTCAAGACAAGAACCTTATTGGCTTGTCGGATTTGGTCCCAAATATCGCTGATCGGCTCGAGCCCGTAAGAGTTTCTTAGGTTGTTGACACGATCGAGCCCTTTGTTCCATGCGCGCTGAACGAGAGCAGTTACAGCACGGTCGCGGATGCGGCTCACCAGACCGGTCGCCGGCTGCGCACCTAGCCCGAATGGCGGCTTGCCAGCTGCCGGAAGCACATAGGTGTTGGGCATGAGGACGGCGTAGGGGGTGGCGGCGGCTTCGGCGGCCACCATTGCGCCAATGGCGAAGAAGGAGCAAACGACTAAGTCAGCGCGGAATTCTTGAAGCACCGCAGTGACGTCGGCGGCGTATGCCGGTGCGGGAGTGGCGAGCACGCCATCGAGCGTGCGGGTTATGAGTTGCAGCGGGTTTCTGCATTCCCAGTCACGAAGTAGATCGTGTTCGGGTTGACGGTTGGCTCGGTTAGCCGCTTGTACCCATGGCCGAAAGGTGGCGCCGACCGCGGCGACCTCCTGAAACATCGAGTCCTCGGCCAAGACGTCGACTCGATGACCCCTCGCCACCAAGCGACGGGCCGCGCCTAACTCTGGCGGGACGGTACCGCCGCCGTCGACGAGGGCGAAGAGGCAAGGGGTCATGGGCATATCCCGCGCCACGGTCCGGACGGTAGCACTGATTTTCCTGCCCCTTGTCCAGCGGGGTCGTCGTTAACCCGCGATTCTTGTAGCACACTCCTAGGCTGTCTACGTGCGCTTGGTGTGGCCGCTGACTGGCCGCTCAGAAGAAATGCGGCTCATTGAGACCGCGATTCTCGGGCGAGACACCTCAGGCATCGCCGTTTATGGTGCCGCCGGCGTGGGCAAGAGCCGTATCGCGCGCGAAGCACTTTCTTTGGCGGCGGCGAACGGATATGAAGTCCGCTGGGTGGTTGGCACCTCCTCGGGACGGGCGCTGCCGCTAGGCGCGCTCTCCTTTTGGGCGGAGCCGGAGGGCAGCGACACATCCCAACTGGTACGCGGGGTTATCGAATCGCTGACGTCCGCGGCTTCGGGCAAGCGAGTGGTTATCGGTGTTGATGATGTGTCTCTGCTCGATGATCTGTCGACGTTTGTTCTGCAGCAGATCGTTCAGCGCGCAGCCGCCAAAGTTGTGGTCACCCTTCGCGACGGTGAATCGATCGCGGCTGGCACGCAGGAGCTGTTGAAGGATGGCGAGTTCGACCGGCTGTATCTGCAACCGCTGTCACGAGACGAAACCACGGTTCTGGTGTCGGCTGCGTTGGGCGGTCCCTTGGAACCGGATGCCGCCCAGCGGGTTTGGGAGCTGACCCGCGGCAATGCCTTGTATATGCGCAATATCGTCGAACAGGAGGTCACCGAAGGACGACTGGCGGAAGGGCATGGCTATTGGCGGTGGATCACTGATCCGGTCGTGCCGTCTAGCTTGGTCGACCTGATCGACTCGCGGATTGGCGCGCTACCTGACGCAGTCAGCGACGTGGTCGATGTGCTGGCGGTCGGCGAGCCGATGCAACTCGCGTCGCTGACGCGAATCACTGGGGCGGCCGCGGTGGAGGAGGCCGACGTGCGTGGCCTGATCACCTTGGGAAGCGTCAACGATGTCGATGGCGGCGTAGAGGTGCGGGTCGCGCATCCGCTCTACAGCGAGGTGCGCCGCAGACGAGCGGCACCAATGCGGCTCCGGCGGCTGCGGGGACTCGTTGCCGCTGACCTTGCAGCGACCGATGAGGGCGACGACATGCGGGTGGTAGTGCGGCGAGCCACCCTCACTCTGGACTCTGACCGCGAACCAGATCCAGACCTGCTCGTTAGGTCAGCGCGGGGAGCAACATGGCTGGCCGACTTGAGGCTGGCCGAACGACTGGCCCATGCGGCCATCCAAGCCGGCGCAGGGCCGGAGGCGTACTTCACTCGCGCGCATGCATTGTCGTGGCTTGACCGGGGCAAGGAAGCAGATGCGCTGCTAGAAGAACTAGCCACCAAAGAAATAAGCGACGACGATCGCGCGAGACTCGGGTATCTGCGCGCCAACAACATGCTCTTTGCCCTCGCCGACGCCGCAGAGGCAAAGAATATTATTGACGCTGCATCCCGAACCGCGCCGCCGAACGCACGCGACTGCATTGACGCCTTTCTCGCCATGTACTGGTTCACGATGGACAATCCGAAAGCGGCGATGCAAGCGTCGACAGACCTGGCCCTTGATCACCTGCCCGCCGTCGCCGGCTCGTCCACAGCCTGGGCTATCGCTTCCATAGCCGCAGAGGCTGGCCGAGCCTCCGATGCCGAGGCCGCAGCACAGGCCGGTTACGCCGCAGCGGCTCGCTCGTTTGACACCCCGCATACACGGTTCAACATCACGGACGCCTACATCAGCGCCCTTCTTGTGACGGGCCGGGTAAAGCGCGCCAGCGAGGTGGCCGACGACGCGCGCCGGGAGTCAGCTGACCTCCCGGGGGTTGCTCAGCCACTGGGGACCGGCCTGGTCGGGCGGGCGGCGCTTGGCGCAGGCCACGTTCGCACCGCGTGTTCTCTCTTAGGCCAAGCCGTCGAAGCGTTGCACGCCGCGGGCCATGGCGTGGGCTGGGGGTATCGCTATCAGCTCTGCCACACGATCGCTCTGGCTATGCACGGGAGATGCAACGAGGCCGCGGATTCGCTCGCCGCCGCGCATGAGTGGCAGCGACCTTGGCGGTCGGGTGAAAGCGAGCGGCGGATGTGGGACAACGAGCGGAACCTGGCCCGCGCCTGGGTTGCTGCCTGTCAGGGCGCCGTCAATGAGGCAGTCAGCATCGTGTTTTCGACAGCCGAAAATGCCAGGGCCAATGGGCAATTCGCAACAGAAGTGATGTGTTTGCAGACCGCAACGCAGTTCGGTGACAGTAGCCGCGCCGTCCGTTTGCAAGAGCTAGAAGCGATCGTGGAAGGGTCCCGTGTAGTTGTTGCGGCCCGGTTCGCCGCTGCGATGCAGGCGGGCGATGGGGCCGAATTAGTCTCGGTGTCAAGGGAATTCGAGTCAATCGGCGACTTGATAGGCGCTATCGACGCGGCGGCACACGCTGCCATGGCGTATCGACGCGCCGAACGACGAGGATCGGCACTGACGTGCTCGGCGCGGGCGCAGACGCTTGCCGAACAATGCGGCGCCACAACGCCGGCACTTGGTCAGGCCACCGAGCGGTTGCCGTTTACCGATCGCGAACGCGAGATCGTGAAGCTACTCGGCCTCGGCTTGACCACCCCGGTCATCGCCGGGCGCCTCACACTGTCGGCGCGCACCGTC
>Ga0318562_10001120_pt1 | contig 12003 bp, 10 predicted proteins | sample GRESIP066b5f18_FD_203688 | JGI IMG/M metagenome (GOLD analysis project Ga0318562, IMG submission 203688) | Tropical soil microbial communities from Luquillo Experimental Forest, Puerto Rico - GRE.SIPMG.066b5f18 | ecosystem: Environmental > Terrestrial > Soil > Tropical forest > Bulk soil...
CCAGCTGGTTGGTCAGCAGTCCTGCCGTGCGTTCGTACCCTTCTTCGGAAATCGTTACGCCGTAAAACCCCCGGATAGCATGGTCCAGGGGGATATGTCCGTAGCTGAATGGATTTCGGTCATCCTTACCTGTAGCAACAAGCTCCAGACCCAGGCCGTCAGGGTCTTCAAAATAAATAAATATTTCCTCATCGAACCGCTGATCTGGAGCGGTGTGTGATATCCCCCATTTTGTCAGTCGTTTCATCCAGTAATCCAGACTGCTATGGGGTATAGAAAAAGAAATAACGGTGAGCTGCCCCTTTCCCTGTCTTCCTCGTACCAGGCCCGGATAGGGAAAAAAAGTCAGGATCGTCCCGGGAGAACCAGTTTCATTTCCGTAGTAAAAATGGTATACGTCCGGGGCATCGAAATTGATGGTTTTTTTAACCAGGCGCAGGCCTAGAACACCGGTATAAAAGTCCACATTTTTTTGGGCATCACTGGCGAGGGCTGTAACGTGATGGATTCCAGAAACGAGGTTGGACATAGCGTCTTGAATAAGGGGTTTAAAAAATCAGGCATATTTCCGGTGTTCCCGGAGTTGGATGGAAAGGTCAAGAAGAACTGATTTCTGTAACAAAACCTGCCCGCAGCTTGTTCAAAATTCCTCTTTTCATTTCTTGGCGCAGTAACCGCCAGCCGGGAAACAAGTTCCTTGTACGCGCAGAAACCCATAATTCGTACCTGTCGTTTGCTGCGGCCTGTAGGATGGATCAACTGCATGCGGTGTGTCCGGAATTACCTACAGGAAGAGGTCCATCATAAGTTTATTATCCGGGTTGACGGCGTATTTGCCAAAATCTGAAATGCCTTCCTTTCTCAGAACATCCTCATCGATAAAGAAATGGCCGGTTGTTTCAAAGGAGGGCTTCTGAAGGATGCAGCAGGCGGCATCAGCCACGATATCTGCTGTCCGGCTCCGTTGAACCAGGAAATCCCCACCCAGCAGATTTCTGACCGCTGCCGTGGCGATCGTAGTCCGGGGCCAGAGGGCATTGGCCGCAATCCGGAATGGCTTTAATTCCTCAGCCAGGCCCAGCACAATCATGCTCATGCCATATTTACTTAAGGTGTAGGCCAGATGCTTGGAAAACCAGGCTGGATCCAGATTCAGGGGAGGTGACAAATTCAGGATATGGGGATTGTTTGCCTTCTTGAGGTAGGGGATGCAGGCCCGGCTCATGAAGAAAGTTCCCCGGACATTGATGGAATGCATGAGATCAAACCGCTTGGGCTCAATTTGATCCGTCGGGGATAGGTTAATGGCGCTGGCGTTGTTAACGAGGATGTCGATACCACCAAAAGCTTGCACGGCAGTATCCACAATCTTCCCGATGCTGTCCTCAAACCGGATGTCGCCCTGAAGGGGGAGTACCTTTCCCGGTCCTGCCTTAGCGATCTCATCTGCTGCCGTAAAGATGGTTCCGTCCAGCTTTGGATTGGGTTCTGTTGTTTTTCCGACGATGACAATGTTGGCCCCTTCAGCGGCCAGTTTGATGGCAATTGCTTTGCCAATACCCCGGCTTCCCCCGCTGATAAGTACTGTTTTATTCAGAAAAAGCATATACCCAGGCCTCCGTTTTGTACGCTCTAAAAGTAGTCTAATTTGATCTTTGGCCAAAAAACTCGTAGATATACGAGGGGTTTTCTGGTAAATCCCCGGGGGGCACGGTATTAACTGAAATTACCTTTTCGGGGGATATCCCTCTTGCAGTATTTTTATACAATTGTATGTTTACATAGGCATTTTGATCGATAAAAAGGTCCATATCCAATAATCCTGAAAACCGACACCAATCATCCCTGGAAAATCATTACATCCAGAAAAACCACCAGGATCCAGTGTCGATCGAAAACCGACCCGTCCAATCCAAGATCTGTTGAAAGACAATCCTACGAAGTGTAAGTTAAAATTTGTACCTATTGATGACGACCCAACGTCTGGTTAAGTCATGTACAAACAAATTGAAAGTCCTGGAGTAGTCCGGGACTTTTATTTTTATGGCTTGACTGTCGGTTTTTCGGTTATTGCCAGTATTGGTATCCCATCAGATTGGCAAGCTGCACCTTGGCCAGGCAGAGCTGGAATTCATACTGCAGTCTGGTCAGCTGGGCACGCTGGAGGTTGGTAGAGGCGTTGGTCAGATCCAGGTTGGTGGCCACGCCATTTTTGAAGCGGCTTGCCGTAAGCTCCTGTGCCACCCTGTTCTGTTCAATCTGACCCGCCGTATGCTTGATTCGGTTGATGTTGGACTCAATATCGGTGAGCGCCTGGTCAATGTCCTTTTTGTAATCGTTTCCCAGACTTTCAATTGCCAGTTCGTTCTGCCTTACATTGGTCTCAGCCAGTTTGATTTGCTGTTTGGTTCGTCCCCCGTTATAAATCGGGATATGCAGATTTATCCCGGCGTTGTAATTGAACCGGGGATCATTGACATTGGGGACGTAGTTGTTTTTAACGCCCACATTGGCGCCCAGGTCAACATAGGGCCTGTTGGTGAGCTTGGTGACGCCCAGTTCATCCTGAGCCTGTTTGATCCTGTCCTTGGCCAACAGGAAGTCATAGTTATTGGTCTGTGCCTCCGACAGCGCATCTGCAGAAGGCTTCACCGGTATGTCAAAATCAAATTCATTGCCGGGCTGGATGCTGGTTCCCGTGGTGTAATTCATCAGGATGATCTGCTTTTGCAGGCTGTTTTCGAGATCCACCTTCCTGTTGGTTTCGATATCCACCTGTGCCTGTATATTGAGCAGGTCAACTTTGATGGCATCCCCGTTCTTCAGTTTGCTTTCGACAATGGCCTTGTTCTCATTCAGGAACTCAATGACGCTGTCCTGGATGGCGATGGCTTTTTCCAGGAATATGATGTTGTAGTAAATGCTGGCAACCTGTAAAGCAAGCATGCTCCTGTTGTAGTCCACATTGTGTTTGGAATACTGCAGTTCTGTTTTTGCTTTTTCAATATTGGCTTTAAGCCGGCCGAAATCCATCAGCGTGTAACTTCCCCCGATAACTCCGCCATAATTATGAACGGCAGCAAACTGGAAGTTTTCAATCTGACCCCCGGGCCCTGCGGGGAACGGCAGCTCGATCTTGGGCTGGACATAGGTATAGTTTGCATCACCCGATACGGTAGGCAGGTTCTCTATTCTGGTAAGATCCAGTTTTTGCTGGGCCGCCGTAACCGTATTCTGGGCTTCCTTCAGATTGGGGAAATATCCGAAGGATTGGTTGATCAGGGTTTTCAGCTGGCCGTTCACCTGCACCTGGGCCTGTATGCTTTTCACGGTCAGGGTAAGGGCGATAAAAAACAGTAATATCTTTTTCATTGTTCTTGTTTTAAACTTGTTTTAATGGGCTTCAGCCAAAACAGCAGCCGCTGCAGCTTTATCCTGGGGAGGTGATTTTTTGGTTTTGAGAAATCCTACAAGGGGCAATACGGCCAGGAAGAAAAACGTAATTAACCGGAATGTGTCCAGATAGGAAAGATAATAGGCCTGACGGTCTACCTCGTTGCTGATGATCGCATAGGCTTTGGTGGTAGCTGTGACAAGGTCTGTGCCGCCATGAGCAACAAAATTCTGGGCTATGGTGCTGGTATGGCTGGCAAATTCCTGGGTGCCGGGGGACAGGTTGGCCACCAGGTCACCGCGGTGCTGGGCGTACTGGTTGGCGATATAATTGTTGGCCATGGCTATCCCGAATGCGCCTCCCAGCTGTCGGATCATGTTGTTCAGGGCGATGCCTGAAGGATAGTCTTTTGGCTTCAGCCCGGCCACCGCCTGGTTGATCAGCGGAAGCTGCACCATCGAAATCCCGAATGCCCTCAGGGCGAGCGGAAAAAAGAAAGCCCACTTCCCCACGTCGGGACTTACCCGGGAGCTGAACCAGGAATAGCAGGCAAACAACAGGAACCCCATAACTACAAAGGGAATCGTGGGTGCGCCCTTAGACATGCTCCGGCCAATAATGGGCATCATGATCACGCCGATCAGGGTGGGGGGAAGCAGGGACAGACCGGTTTCGTAAGCGGTGAATCCAAGGACCCTCTGGGCCAGAACAGGGTAGACAAATACGGAGGTGAACAGGCCGAGCCCAACGACAAAAGTGAATATGGTCGTGAACGCCAGATTTCGGTTGGCGAGCACCCTCAGGTTGACGGCCGGATTCTTCACCCGGAGTTCATTGGCAATAAATCCGACAATACCCAGAAGAGCAATCACAGAACAGATTTTTATCGTGTCGCTGCTGAACCAGTCTTCCGACTGTCCTCTTTCCAGCACATACTGTAGACAACCTATGCCTGCCATTAACAGGGCTATTCCCGTATAATCAATGTGAATCGATTGCCTGTTTTTCCCTTCCCCGGGTTTTTTATCAATGAATGTGTAGGTCAGGATGGTGGCGACAATTCCGATGGGAATGTTAATCATGAAGATCATCGGCCAGCTCATGTGTTCTATGATATATCCTCCAAGGGTGGGCCCCAGGGTCGGACCCAGCACGAGCCCCATTCCAAACAATCCTGAGGCAATGGGTCTGTCCTGTGGCTCAAAGGCGTCAAACAGGATGGCCTGGGAAGTGGACAACAGGGCCCCGCCGCCCACCCCCTGCACAAACCTCCAGACGATGATCTCTACCAGCCCCGTGGATTGGGCGCACATATAGGAAGCTGCCGTAAAGATGACCATGGATGCGAGATAATAATTTTTTCGTCCAAAATACTCCGCCAGAAACCCGGTAAGGGGGATAATGATAACATTGGCGATGGCATAAGCGGTGATCACCCAACTGATGTCTTCGATGCTTACTCCCAGACTTCCGGCCATGTCGTTGAGCGCGACATTCACAATCGAGGTGTCAACAAGCTCCATGACAGCCGCCGAAACCGTGGTCAGGACGATGATGAATTTTGCAAAACCTTTCGCAGACATAAAGATTATTTGGTAGGTACACTAACGTAGACACTCAGCCCGGCGCGAAGCAGATTGCTGTACTGCTTGAGGTTATCGACATTTATCTTGACCGGAACGCGCTGAGTTACTTTTACAAAATTTCCGCTGGCATTGTCCGGAGGCAGGAGGGAGAACCGGGCTCCTGTTGCTTCACTCAGGCTGGCAATTGAACCCTTGATCTTCACATCCGGGTAGGCATCCAGGGTGAGATCCACCGGCATCCCGGTATGAAACTTTTCTATCTGGGTTTCCTTGAAGTTTGCCACGACCCAATAAATTGTATCATTCACGATGGAGAAAAGCGGTGTCCCGGCCTGTACAAACTGGCCATCAGCTACATTACGCTTCCCGATTTTTCCGGAGGTTGGCGCGTAAATTTGGGTGTAGGAAATTTTCAGTTGCTGTTGCTCTATGGCAGCTTTCTTGGATGCGAGGTTGGCAATCGATTTCTGGATGATTGACTCCAGGATCGCAATACGGGTCTTTGCGGTGGTCAGGTCACTCTTGCTGTTGTTGTACTGCTGATTGGCCTGGTCGAGGCTGTAGCGGCTGTCATTGAGTTGTTTTTTGGTGATGGCCTGGTCTGCAAAGAGGTTCTGATTCCTTTCGTAATCTTCCTTCGCCTGTTTCACCTTAACGTCATTCAGGTCAATGTTTCCCTTGTTTATATCCAGGGATACTACTGCGTTGTTGAGGGCCGCCCTGGCATTGACGATATCGGCCTCCGCTGCCTGGTAATCTGCATGCATCTGAACCAGCTGGGTGTTGAGTTCTTCATCATCGAGTGTTACCAGCAACTGGCCTGTTTTCACAGAATCATAATCGTTTACAGCAATTTGCTTAACATAACCAGAGACTCTCGGCAGGACCGGGGTGATCTGCGTTTCCACCTGCGCGTTGTCGGTCGTTTCATGGGAAAGCGCATACGAAATTTTGCTATATGCAAAATAACCACCTGCTATCAGCACGATTGCGATAATGACAAACCGTAGCGGTGATTTTTTCTTTTTTTCAGGAGTAGTCTGATTTTCCATACCTGTAATTTGTAAGTGTTGGTTATTGAAAATTTTTATTTTAACAAGTGATTGCGCATGAGCTGCTTCAAATGGTCAATGACTCTTTTTCTGAACTTGGGATCATCATAAGGGTCATAATCCTCCTCCTTCCTCATGAAGAGATTGCAGAATTTTTTGGACTGCAAAACCTGGTTGATGGTGCCGACCAGGGAACCAACCGTCAGTTCCGGGTCCACTTTTTTGAATTCTCCTTTCTTCATCCCTGTCTCAATAATCCCGCGAATGATTTCTGAATTGGGATACAGGAGATTTACAATAATCTGCTGAAGTGGCTCGCGGTGTCCGAGCATGATCTCCTGGTGGATGACCCTGTGAAAGAGCCTGCCTTTAAACAACCTTTCCACATATGCATCAATGATGCGATCAATCTTTTCCAGGGAAGAAATGGTTTTGTCGTTTGCGATTTCATCCAGTACGATCCGGGTATTGGAGGCCTTGGTCTGGACCAGTGCTTCAAATAATTTTTCCTTCGAACCGAAATAATAATTGATCATCGCGATGTTGACATCCGCCGAAGAAGCGATGTCGCGGATGGAAGAGCCCTCGAACCCTTTTTCTGCAAAGAGCTGGATGGCCGCATTCAGGATCTGTTCTTTTTTATCCATATCTATTAAATTGACAAGCGGACACAAAATTAAACAAATGTTTGAATTAAACAAACGTTTAATTAATAAAGAAAAGAAAGTTTTTTTTGGGAAAAAAGAAAACCGGATGGCAGGATCCGGCTAATTGATGGATATTCAATATGATAGGCTAATACTCGGGCAGGATTGGTTTTGTCTGCATGATCTTTTCTATGTCGTCCATCACCTCCCCGGTCAGCCTATCCAGGACCTCGAGGGCCTTCAGGTTATCCAGCAGCTGTTCTTTGCGGCTGGCTCCCAGGATTACGGTGGAGACAAAAGGATTTTTTAGGCACCAGGCAATGGCCAGCGAGGCCGGGCTTATCCCCAGGTTCCGGGCATAACCCGTAAAATTTCTTGTTTTTTTGATACTATCCTCCTGCATGACCCGGTCCTTGAGCCATTCAAAGCCAGTCAGGGCAAACCGGGATCCCTCGGGGATGCCTTCATTGTATTTGCCAGTCAGCAGCCCCGAAGCGAGCGGGCTCCAGATGGTGGTTCCCAGTCCCTGGTTCCTGAATATTTCCAGATACTCCCTTTCCATTTTGTCGCGTATAAACAAATTATACTGGGGTTGTTCCATGGTTGGGCCTACCAGGTGATGCTGGTCGGCAAACCGGTAGGCTTCCATAATTTCTGCGCCACTCCATTCACTGGTGCCCCAGTAAAGGATTTTTCCCTGGTTGATCAGGGTATTCATGGTCCAGACGACCTCGGAAATCGGTGTGTTCTTGTCCGGCCGGTGGCAAAAATATAAGTCAAGATAGTCGACCTGCAGCCGCAGCAAGGCTTCATGGCAGGCTTCCATGAGGTGCTTCCGGCTGAGGCCGGTCTGGTTGGGTTTGTTGGCCTTGCCCCTCCATCCAAAAAATACTTTTGATGAAACAGTATAGGAGGTCCGGTCCCAGTTCCTCTGTTTCAGGACCCTGCCCATCAACCTTTCACTTTCACCAAGCGAATAGACTTCAGCGTTGTCAAAGAAGTTTATGCCCTGGTCATAGGCGATGCCCATGATTTCGTCAACCGAGCTGTCTTCTATCTGCTTGCGAAAGGTAACCCAGCTTCCCAGCGAGAGAACACTCAACTGTAGTCCCGATTTTCCCAGTCTGCGGTATTCCATAACAAGAATTAAATGCTGACAATGATTATTCATATCTCCGGTCCGGAGTAATTCCGGAATCCGGTGGTGATTCCAAAATACGAGAACTCCCGTTCATGGAGTACGTACCGCCTGCAACAAGCAAGACCGGGTTTGGTTGAACAGGGGCCCGGTTATTTCGGAATTGTGTTTTCCGGGAATCCGTAGGGGCCCGTAATCTGCATAATGGTGTAGCCGCTGAAATCCTGTGGCGCCTCCAGGCCCTCCCCGTAAATCACGGTACCCCCCCTCTTGTAAATACGGACAGGCTTGTTGGTGGTGAACTTCTGGGTTTTCTGATCCCACCATAGTTCGCGGCACCTCAGGGTATCGCCCTTGAGAATGTTTTTTACGACCACGCTGTCCTTGAGGAAAACCTTGTTCAGGGATTGGAAATACTTGCCATAAAGGGCATCCATCTGGCTTTCCACCACCATGCTGTCATTATAAAAATCAACATGCAGCGTTTTTGGAAACTCAATGTAGGAGGAGTCCATCTGGTTATTGAGCATATAGGGGGCCGTTAGCTTGGCGGTAACCTTGGCATTCGTACTGTAGTAAATCAGAACTTTCCATGCCTCGTCAACGACCACCTGCTTTGTCCGGAAGCTGGGCAAATCCTTGACATTATTCACACAGCCCGGTGATAGTCTCAGGACGGCCAGGAGCAGTGCCAGGCCTACTATACCTTTCATTTTTTTCATCTCATGCATATTGTCTGACCAGGACCTGTGATTAATATCCTGAATCTACCGGTTGTACTGGCTGATGGCGTAAAGTCCCCGGAAGATCAGGTCCGGGTCTGCAAATATCTTTTTTTTCAGCAAGCGCGTGAAATACTGACCATCCCCCCCGCTTAAAAGGACGTTAAAGTTGTTATACTTTTCCTCGTAAGCTTCGATCATTCCGTCGATTTCTTTTGCCATGCCGAATATTACCCCACTCAGGATATTGGTGCGGGTATCATAACCGACAAGCGGGAAATTCCAGTCGGCCTTCACCAGCGGAAGTTTTGCAGTGAATGCCTGCAGTGCCCTGAAACGCATTTCCATTCCCGGGGATATGCTGCCTCCCAGGAATTCGCTGTACTTGTTGATATAATTATACGTGACGGCTGACCCCAGTCCGATAACCAGGTTGTTTTTGCCTGGAAACAGATCAGTGGCAGCAACAGACAAGGCAAGCCGGTCGGCCCCGATGGTTTCAGGTTTTCCAACGGGAGTGCTTATGGGTAGTTTGGAATGATGATCCAGCCTGTGGAAATGTGTCCTCTGTCTCAGCAGGTCTTCGAAGGCGGGGTTATGATGGATGACCGAAGAGAGGATCGCATTTTCCGGATGCCAGGAATCAATGATTTTTTGCAGACCGGAAGGATCATCGTTGTCGAGCAACAACACCTGTTGAATGTTCTTTCCTGAAAATACGGCACATTTCAGTCGTGTATTTCCAAAATCAAAGCAAAGCGTGACTGCCATAGAACAGAGACCTGTTTAAATAAAGAAGCACAAGAACATATCCTGGTTAATCTTCAAAGTCAAATGAAGATAAATTTTTGAAATGACCATTCAGCTTTACCTTGTCCTTTAATGTTTCCATTTCCGCGATCACCGGGAGCACTTTGCTCAGGTGTCTTTTGAGGTATTCCTGTCTTTGTTCCTCGCGGAACAGCCCCAGCAGCTCATATTCTTCTTCCAGGGAAAGACCGGCGTGGTGGGCAATGTCATAAACAGTCAGCGCTTCATCCGGTTTTTTGAAATCTTTGGAAATGCGCAGCAACCGGTGCAGTTCACGGATGGCGTTGACCACTTTCTGCATCAACTCCCGTTTGCCGGTATCATCGGGGTTTTCCGGGTAGTTTACAATCGCTCCGCTATAGAGTTTATCCGGTACGCTCTTGATCACTTCCAGGATACGGAAAACGCTCGTCCCCTGGGCCCGGATGTCCATCTCTCCGTTGTCAGAAACCTGGACGATCTCGGTCACCTTGACCAGTGTCCCGATTTCGTTGAGTTTCTTATTGATAACGGTCGGTATCCCAAAACCCTTGTCCTCAGAATAACATTCGCTGATGAGTTGTTTATATCGGGGCTCAAAAATATGCAGGTTCAGAACCTCCCCGGGGTATACGACTATTCCGAGTGGAAAGATGGGAATAAAATTTGTCATTGATCAGTCTTTATGAATGCTGGCAGCACATACCCTAAAAAATATTTTTTCAGAGTCCGGCGTCAAAATTACTCCTTGAGACTTATTGGATAAAAAAATTTTGTCCTTCCCGCCCGGGTGCAGGAAACTTTTCTGCCATCCTTTTTGACATTACATTTGGGTGCACATGAAAATGCAGGAAGATCACTTGAACGATACGAAATCCCTGGTTGAGTCCATAAAGGCAGGTGACTACAGGGTACTTGCCCGGGCAATATCACTGGTTGAAAACGAATCTTCTGGATATTCGGATATCTTGAAGTCCTTACCATTCCCGCAGGTTTCCAACGTCATCGGGATTACCGGGCCACCCGGAGCGGGGAAGAGCACGCTTGCCGATGCACTGACCGGACAACTCCTGGGCGAAGGGAAAAGAATTGCTATTCTCTGTGTCGACCCTTCTTCTCCATTTCATCATGGGGCCCTCCTGGGTGACCGCATCCGGATGAGTGAATGGTTCAATCATCCCGGGGTTTTTATACGGTCTCTTGCCTCACGCGGGTCTCTCGGCGGCCTGCATCCAAAGATGGTGGAGATTACAGACCTTGTCAGGGCTGCCGGTTTTGACTATATTATCATTGAAACGGTCGGCGTTGGCCAGAGCGAAGTGGAAATCGCCGGCCTTGCTGATACAACGGTGGTGGTCCTGGTTCCGGAAGCAGGGGATGAAATACAGACTATGAAGTCGGGCCTGATGGAGATTGCGGATATTTTTGTCGTCAATAAGGCAGACCGTCCCGAGGCGGACCTGTTTGTAAAAAACCTTCGCCTGATGCTGGCCCCCGTCTTTCACAAGGAGCACCGGAATATCCCCGTAATGAAAACCATTGCAACCCAGAAGCAGGGACTGGCTGAACTGTCTCATGAAATCAGTTCCCGCCTCCGGTCACCGGAACATTCCTTGCGAAGAACCTTGCTTTTGGCAGAGAAAGCCTACCAGCTGATCCAGCACAGGCGGATGAAGGATATAAGCAAAATGGCCCTGGAGGAAACTATAGGAGATGAGATCAGAAAAGGTAACTTCAATTTGTATGCGTTTATCAGCGGCTATTAGGTCAGATGTTCTTATGAAACAACCCGTCCAGTCTTTTAAAGAAGTTTTTCATCCGTGAACCCAAAGTGACCGGCGGGTGACGGAGCGGTCCATCAAAGGTATTTCCCCTTCTCAAAAAATTCTTTGTAAACGTGCCCGAGCTCATGCCCCATTTGGACAGGAACTGGTAATAGCCCCTGTTGACCATTACCCGTTTGGTCGATTTGGATCCAAAGTGGTATACCCTGCTCGTCGCTATCCCCTTGAACACGCGGATGCCCAATAGCCAAAGCTTCATGGAAAAATCCGGATCCGAGTACATGCCCGGAGAAAATTCCGTGCTATAACCCCCGACCAGATCCCAGATATCCTTATGTACGACATTTGGCGGCCAGGTGGCGCCCTGCCAGTCGCTCAACAGCGGCGAATAATAGGAATCCAGCAGCAGGTCTTCCCGGAAGGTTTCCAGATCCGCACCATAATCTTTCACCACGACACAGGGGTTGCCCGTATCTGCTGGTTCTATGGCTGTCGAGGACAAGAAAAAATATTTATGACCAATCTTTTCAATTTCACGGTACAGCTCAAGGTCCCATCCCGGACAGACATACATGTCGTCGTTCATGTAGAGGATATAATCCGTATCGGCGAGTTCCCTGGCAAAGTTGAGGGCATAGCAAATCCCGATATTCCTGTCGCTGTAAACATAGTCAATGTCCGGTTGTGATCTGATCCATTCCAGGGTTCCGTCCCTTCCTTCATTTACATGAATGATCAGCTGGTTGGTAAAATGGGAATTCTTGCGGAGGCTCTCAATACAGAGGCTGAGGTACTTAAGGTTGTTCCAGGTAGGGATCAGTATGGAAAACCGGGCCTGTCCCGAAAACCGCTTCTTTCTTATAATGGGGATGTCTACAATCATGAAAGGAA
>Ga0318562_10001121_pt1 | contig 11996 bp, 9 predicted proteins | sample GRESIP066b5f18_FD_203688 | JGI IMG/M metagenome (GOLD analysis project Ga0318562, IMG submission 203688) | Tropical soil microbial communities from Luquillo Experimental Forest, Puerto Rico - GRE.SIPMG.066b5f18 | ecosystem: Environmental > Terrestrial > Soil > Tropical forest > Bulk soil...
GCGGTAGCCCGGGCGCAGATAATCGGGGGCGTCGGAGTAGTCCTGATCGTCGTACTCGTCGTCGTACTCGTCGTCGTAGTCCGAGTCGTATTCGGTCTCGTACTCGGAATCGAACTCCTGCTCGCCGTACCCCGGCTCGTCGTAGTCGGCTTCGCGGTAGTCGGGGTCGGGCCGGCCCTGCCGGCGGCCGTAATCGTGTGGCCGAACCTGCGGCTGCTGCGGGAACGACTCGGTCTCGTCGCTGGCGCCATCGGGGAGACCGCCTGAGGATTCCTCTGGGTCGGGAATGCTGTGCCTACCCACTCCTGCGTCTGCGTCCTCTCCGTCTGCTAGATCATTGCTGGCGATCGCCAACCACGCCGAAGTCTATCGACTGGGCGAAAGGTGCGGCTCAGCCGCCGTTGCTGGTGGAGTTCGCGGCTTTGTACTCCCGCCTGCGCCGGTGAAGGATCGGCTCGGTATAGCCGTTCGGCTGCTTGGCTCCGGACAGAATCAGCTCCTGGGCGGCCTGGAACGCGATGCTGGCGTCCGGGTCGGGCGCCATCGGCCGGAACTCCGGATCGCTTTCGTTCTGCTTGTCCACCACCGCGGCCATCCTGCGGAGGCTGGCCTTGACGTCGTCCTCGGTGATGACGCCGTGCCGCAGCCAGTTGGCCAGCAGCTGGCTGGAGATGCGCAGCGTCGCGCGGTCCTCCATCAGCGCCACGTCGTGGATGTCGGGCACCTTCGAGCAGCCGACACCGGCGTCGATCCACCGCACGACGTAGCCAAGGATCGACTGGCAGTTGTTGTCGACCTCTTCGCGAATCTCGTCGGATTCCCAGGCCAGCTCCTTGGCCAGCGGGATGGTGAGCAGCTCGTCGATCGTCGTGCGGGTCTTGCCCTCGAGCTCCTTCTGCACCTCGAACACATCCACCTGGTGGTAGTGCATGGCGTGCAGCGTGGCCGCGGTCGGTGACGGCACCCACGCGGTGGTGGCGCCGGCCTTCGGCTGGCCGATCTTCTGCTCGACCATGTCGGCCATCAGCTCGGTCATCGCCCACATGCCCTTGCCGATCTGCGCCTTGCCCGAGAAACCGGTGGCAAGGCCGGTGTCGACGTTGGCGTCCTCGTAGGCCTTGATCCAGGTGGTGCCTTTCATCGCACCCTTGCGGATCATCGGGCCCGCCTCCATCGACGTGTGGATCTCGTCGCCGGTGCGGTCGAGGAAGCCGGTGTTGATGAACACCACCCGGTCAGCGGCGGCCTTGATGCAGGCCTTCAGGTTGAGGGTGGTGCGGCGCTCCTCGTCCATGATGCCGACCTTGATGGTGGCGGGCGGCAAGCCGAGTACGTCCTCGACGCGTGCGAACAGTTCGGCGGTGAAGGCCACCTCGTCGGGCCCGTGCATCTTCGGCTTGACGATGTAGATCGAGCCGGTGCGGCTGGCCAGCATCGGGCCGTTGGCGTCGGAGGTCTTCAGGCCGTGCATCGCGATCACGCTGGTGAACAGCGCGTCCTGGATGCCCTCGTAGACCTCGTTGCCCTGCGCGTCGACGATCGCGTCGTTGGTCATCAGGTGCCCGACATTGCGGACGAACAGCAGGCTGCGACCGGGCAGGACGAGCTCGCCGCCGTCGGGTGTCTTGTAGGTGCGGTCCTGGTTGAGTACGCGGGTGAAGGTTTTGCCTTCCTTGGTGACTTCCTCTGAGAGATCGCCCTTGTTGAGCCCCAACCAGTTTCGGTACCCGAGCACCTTGTCGTCGGCGTCGACGGCTGCCACCGAGTCCTCGAAGTCGAAGATGGTGGTGACGGCCGATTCCAGCACGACGTCCTTGATGCCTGCCTGATCGGTGGAGCCGACGGGGGACTCCGGGTCGATCAGGATCTCGATGTGCAGGCCGTTGTTGATCAGCAGCACGGACCATTCCGGTGAACCCAGCTCGCCGGTGTAGCCGATGAACTTCTCCGGATCGGCGAGGGTGGTGGACTCCTTGTCGCCGAGCGCGATCTGCAGCGCGCCGTCATTCACTGTCAGCCCGGTGGCCTCGGCCCAGGAGCCGGATTCGAGCGGGACGGCGTCATCGAGGAACCCGCGGGCGTAGGCGATGACCTTGTCGCCACGCACCTTGTTGTACTCCGAGGTCTTCTCCGCGCCGCCGTCCTCTCCGATGACGTCGGTGCCGTAGAGCGCGTCGTACAGCGAGCCCCAGCGCGCATTGGCGGCGTTGAGCGCGAACCGCGCGTTGAGCACGGGCACCACCAGCTGCGGGCCTGCCGTCTTGGTGATCTCGTCGTCGACGCCGGAGGTGGTGATGGTGAAGTTGCCGGGCTCCGGCTGCAGGTATCCGATGTCGACGAGGAACTGCTTGTAGGCCTCCGCATCGATCGGCTCGATGACGCGCTGGCGGTGCCATTTGTCGATCTGCGCCTGCAGCTCGTCGCGGCGCGCCAACAGGTCCTGGTTTCGCGGCCCCAGGTCGGTGACCACCTTGTCGACGCCCGCCCAGAAGCTGTCCGGGTCGATATCGGTGCCCGGCAGAGCTTCATTGTTGATGAAGTCGTACAAAACCTGGGCGACGCGCAGATTCCCCACCGTCACGCGGTCGGTCATATTTCCTCCCTAAGCCGTCGATCCAGCTTACCCACCGGTAGCTGGGGCTATTCGCTAACGGCGGCGAGCAGACGGTCGCACCGGTCGGTGAGGCTGGCCCGCAACGGTGCCGCCCGTTGCGCAACGCTGTGCTGGGCCCGGACATATTCGGCGCGCCCTGCAGGCGTCTCTACAGCGATCGGTTCGAATCCGTAGTCGCGGAGATCATAGGGGCTGGCCCGCATGTCCAGTTCACGGGCATCCGCCGCGAGTTCCAAGCAGTCCACCAGCAGTTCGGACGCGATCAGGGGGCCCAATTTGTAGCACCACTTGTAAAGGTCCATGTTTGCGTGCAGGCAGCCCGGCTGTTCCCAGCCGGACTGGTCGCTTCGCGACGGGCTGCCCGCATTCCGCAGCGCGGCAGGCTCGGTGAAGAACCGGTACGCGTCGAAGTGGCTGCAGCGCAAGGGCATCGACTCCACGACCGCGTCGGTTGCGACCGCTCCCAGCCGCAGCGGTACACGTTCGTGCCGCAGCGTCGGCGCCCGGTACACCATCGCCCACTCGTGCAGGCCGAAGCAGTTCAGCTGCGGTTCGCGGCCTGCGGTGGCCCGTAGCAGATTCGCGATGAAGCGGATGGTGTCGGCGCGCGCGCGCAGATGCTCGCCGGTCACCGTCACGCCGTCGGGATGTCGGCCATATCCGGTGCGGCCCAGGTAGCCAACCGCCGCAGCGCTGTCCGGTGTCCCGAGCACCACACCGAAGCCGGGATGCCACACCCGCAGCTGGCCTGGTCGCAGGCTGTAGTAGCGGAACAGGAAATCCCAGACCGGATGCGCCACACCCGCTCGCGCCCGACGCAGGTGCGGGTCGAGAAAGCCCTGCACCCGGCGGCGGTGGGCCTGCTCGCGCGCGGTCCAGTCGGCCTCGGCCAGGACTACCTCAGCCACCGTGGGTCCGATGCCGCATGGTGCCGACCAGGTCTTCGACGAGATCTTCCAGCGCCACCATCGCGGTCACGCTGCCGTCGTTGCCGGTGACCAGTGCGAGGTGGCTGTTGCTGCGCCGCAGCCGCGAAAGAGCGTCTGGCAGCGGCAGCGACGCGGACACCTGCGGCAGCGGCCGGACCATCGACAGGTCGACGACCGCGTCGGTGTCGTTCACCAGCTTCAGCACGTCCTTGATGTGGACGTAGCCGATGAATCGTCCCGATGACTCGGTGACCGGGAATCGGGAGTAACCCGTGTCGGCGAGCGCCTGCTGGATCGCGTGCACCGTGGGACCGCTGCCATCGCCTGCCGCGGACACCGCATGCACCTCGGTCAGCGGCAGGGCGACGTCGGCCACCACGCGGTTACGAATCTGCAGGGCGCGCGACAGCCGGTTGTGCTCCTCGGGATCGAGCAGGCCCTCCGACAGCGACTCCGCGATCATCTCGGAGAGCTCTACCGTCGAAACCGTGTTCTCCAGTTCGGTTTTGGCTTCGACACCCACCGAGCGCAGCACTATGTGGGCGCACCAGTCGTAGACCGCGATGACCGGGCGCGCCATCCGTACCCACACGAGATACGGGGGGACCAGCAGCATGGCGGCTGATTCGGGACCCGCGATCGCGATGTTCTTCGGCACCATCTCGCCGAGGAGCACATGCAGCACCACGACGATGGTGATCGCGATGACGAACGCCACGGTGTGCAGCAGCGCATCGGGCACCCCGACGAGATCGAACAGCGGCTGCAGCAGGTGCGCCACCGCAGGCTCGCCGACGCGACCGAGCAGGATCGAGCACACGGTGATACCCAACTGCGCACCCGCCAGCATCACCGACAGGTTCTGGCCCGCGCGTATCACCGTGACGGCGCTTCGCTTGCCCTGTTCGGCCAGTGCCTCGAGGCGGTCGCGGCGTGCCGAGATCAGCGCGAATTCCGCGCCGACGAAGAAGGCGTTCGCCGCGAGCAGCAGAACGGTCAGCAGCACCCCGAAGATGTCGCCACCCATCAGCGTTCACCCTCGATCTCGGATTCGCCGCGTCTGCCCAGCCTGGTCAGCTCGAGCAGATCGATACGCCTGCCGTCCATCCGCACGATGGTGGCCTGCCAGCGCACCGGGTCGTCCGGCGGACCGTCGGGGTCGAAGGCGGTCAGCTCAACCGACTCGCCGGGCTTGGGGATGTGGCCGAGCTCCTGCATCACCAGTCCGCCGATGGTCTCGTATTCGCCTTCGGGACCGCGGTATCCGGCGTCCTCGGCGACCTCGTCGATGCGCAGCAGACCCGAAACCCGCCAGCTGTCACGGCTCATCCGTAGCACGTCGGGCGTGACGTCGTCGTGCTCGTCGCGGACGTCACCGACGATCTCCTCGATCAGGTCTTCCATCGTCACCATGCCCGCGGTGCCGCCGTACTCGTCGGCCACCAGCACGGTCTGCAGGGCGCTGGCGCGGACCTGAGCCATCACGTCGTCCCCGTCGAGCGTCGACGGCACCACCGGCACCGCGCTGGCCAGGGCCGCAAGCCGGGTCCGCGGGCGCTGGTCGGGGGGCACCTCGAACACCTTCTTGACGTGCACGAGGCCGATCGTCTCGTCGAGGTCGCCCTCCACGATCGGGAAGCGAGAGTAGCCGGTCTCCATCGCCATCACCACGAGGTCGGCCACGGTGTCGTCGGCTTCGAGCGCCTCGATCTTGGACCTGGGGGTCATCAACTCCTCAGCCGTGCGCGACCCGAACTGCAGCGAGCGGTCCACCAGCGCGGCCGTGGTCGGATCGAGCGCACCGCGCCGCGCGGAGTTGCGGACCAGCGAGCCGAGCTCTTGCGGAGACCGCGCCGAGCGCAGCTCCTCGGCGGGTTCGATGCCCAGCCTGCGCAGGATCCAGTTGGCGGTGCCGTTCGTCAGCTTGATCATCGGGGTGAACAGCATCGAGAACAGCACCTGCGGGCCTGCGACCGCGCGTGCGGTCTCCAGCGGCTTGGCCACCGCGAGGTACTGGGCCACCAGCTCTCCGAAGACCATGGACACCGACGTGGCGATCAGCAGCGCCAGCGCCAGCGCGAGGCCGTCGGCCACGTTCTTGGCGAGGTTCGTTGCCTCGAAGACAGGCTGCAGCAGCCGCGCGATCAGCGGCTCGGCGAGATAGCCGGTGATCAGCGTCGTCAGGGATATGCCGACCTGGGCACCGGACAGCTGGAACGACAGCGTGCGGTGGGCCCGCTGGACCATCTTGTCGCGCCTGCCGCCGGTGCGGGCGTTGGCATCGACGGTACTTCGCTCCAACGCGGTCAGCGAGAACTCCGCGCACACGAACACGGCGGTGCCCATCGTCAGCAGGACGAAAGCCACCAACGCGAGCGCTACGTAGACGCCGCTCATCGCGTCCTCGTGAAATCGTCGCCGGGCCTTCTGCCCGGCCGACTAGAAGAGGGCTCGGCGTCGGGTTCGGCCCCGGTCGCCAGCGGCACGGGTTGCCTTCCTGTGGGGGGCGTGATGAAAGCCTTTATGTTAGCCGCTCGGACCAGCTCGGCTGCGTCACCAACCCGTCGGCAGCGGATGGCCTTCTGCGAAGCCTGCGGCCGACTGCACTCCCAGCACAACCTTCTCGTGCAGCTCGGCGAGATTCGCCGCCCCGACGTAGGTGCAGGTGCTGCGGACACCGGACGTGATGTGGTCGAGCAGGTCCTCGACACCGCCGCGAGACGGGTCAAGGCCCATCCGTGAGGTGGAGATGCCCTCCTCGAACAGCGCCTTACGGGCCCGGTCGAATTGGCTGTCGCCGGCGGTCCTGGCCGCGACCGCCCGCTTGGAGGCCATGCCGTAGCTCTCCTTGTAGGGCTGGTCCTCCCGGTCGCGCATCAGGTCGCCCGGCGACTCGTAGGTGCCCGCAAACCACGACCCGATCATCACGTTCGACGCACCGGCCGCCAGCGCCAGCGCAACATCGCGGGGATGACGGACACCACCGTCGGCCCACACATGGGCGCCGAGTTGGCTTGCCGCGTCGGAACATTCGACCACCGCGGAGAATTGTGGTCTGCCGACACCGGTCATCATCCGAGTGGTGCACATGGCGCCGGGCCCAACGCCGACCTTGACGATCGACGCCCCCGCGCTGATCAGGTCACGGGTGCCCTCTGCGGACACGACGTTGCCCGCGGCAAGGGGCAGCCCGAGGTCGAGCGACGACACCGCCTTGATCGCGTCGAGCATCTTGACCTGGTGTCCGTGTGCGGTGTCGACGACGAGCAGGTCGATACCCGCCTCAGCCAGTGCGCGGGCCTTAGCGCCGACGTCGCCGTTGATGCCGATCGCGGCGGCCACGCGCAGGCGGCCGCGGGCGTCGACGGCGGGCGTGTAGATCCCCGCCCGGATCGCTGCGGTACGGGTGAGCACGCCGGCCAGGGTGCCGTCGGCTTCGGTCATCACAGCCACGTCGACCGGCCCCTGTTCGAGCAGGTCGAAGACCTTCCGAGGGTCGGTGCCGACGGGGGCGGTGACGAAATCGGTGATCGCGACATCACGCACCCTGGCGAAGCGGTCCACGCCGATGCAGTTGGCCTCGGTGACCAGGCCGATGGGCCTGCCCTCGAAGACCACCACCGCGGCCCCGTGCGCCCGCTTGTGGATCAGTGCCATCGCGTCGGACACCGAATCGTCGGGGATCAGCGTCACCGGGGTGTCGACCACCATATCGCGGCTCTTGATGAAGTCGACCGTCTCCTTCACGGCGGAGATGGGAAGGTCTTGCGGGAGAACCACAATGCCGCCGCGACGGGCTACGGTCTCCGCCATGCGGCGGCCTGCCACCGCCGTCATGTTTGCCACCACGACCGGAATGGTGGTGCCCGAACCGTCCGACGTCGACAGGTCGACGTCGAAGCGCGACGCCACGTCCGACCGACCGGGAACGATGAAAACGTCGTTGTAGGTCAGGTCATACGGTGGCCGTTGGCCGTCCAGAAATCTCATCGCCGACCAGTCTAGTTTCTCTCGAAACTGCGGTGAGATCGCTCAACAGCCCCAATTCACGATCTGCCCGCAGGCTCGCCGTCAGGCGGGGACTTCGGTGCGATCCCCGCTCCAGAGGGTGTGGAACTTCTTGCTCGGGTCGTCATCGGTGCGGCCGTAGGTGTGTGCACCGAAGAAGTCCCGCAGCCCCTGGGTGAGCGCGGCGGGCAACCGCTCGGTGCGCAGCGCGTCGTAGTACGAAAGCGCAGAGCTGAATCCCGGGATCGGGATGCCGAGCGCAGTTGCCGCGACGACGACGCGACGCCAGCTGTCGATCGCCGACTCGATCGCGCTGCGGAAGTACGGCGCGACGATCAGCGTCGGCAGATCCGCATTCTCGTCGAACGCCTCCTTGATCCGGTTGAGGAACTTCGCCCGGATGATGCAGCCGCCGCGCCAGATGGTGGCGAGGTCGCCGGGGGTGATGCCCCAGTCGTACTCGGCACTGCCCGCCTGGATCTGGTTGAAGCCCTGCGCGTAGGCGATGATCTTCGACGCGTAAAGGGCCTGACGGACATCTTCGACGAACTTCTCTGCGTCGCTTGGCTTTTCGCCGAGATCACCGGACGCCAGGCCCGTCGTGGCCTTGCGCTGTACGACCGAGCCGGACAGCGCGCGGGCGAAGACGGCCTCGGCGATGCCGGTGACCGGGACGCCGAGATCGAGCGCGGACTTGACCGTCCAGCGGCCAGTGCCCTTCTGCTCGGCCTCATCGAGGATCACATCCACGAGCGGCTTGCCGGTCTTGGCGTCGGGCTGCCGCAGCACCTTCGCGGTGATCTCGACCAGGAAGCTGTCCAGGTCGCCCTTGTTCCACTCGTCGAAGACGTCGGCGATCTCGCCCGCGGATTTGCCGAGCCCGTCGCGCAGAAGCTGATAGGCCTCGCCGATGAGCTGCATATCGGAGTACTCGATGCCGTTGTGCACCATCTTCACGAAATGCCCTGCGCCGTCGGGGCCGATATGGGTACAGCAGGGCACACCGTCGACGTGCGCGGAGATCTCTTCCAGCAGCGGGCCCAGCGACTTGTACGACTCGGCCGGGCCGCCGGGCATGATCGACGGGCCGTTCAGCGCGCCCTCCTCGCCACCGGAGATGCCTGCGCCGACGAAGTGCAGGCCGCGCTCGCGCATGGCCTTCTCCCGGCGGATCGTGTCGGTGTACAACGCATTTCCGCCGTCGATGATGATGTCGCCCTCTTCGAAGACGTCGGCGAGCTCGTTGATGACGGCGTCCGTCGGATCGCCGGCCTTGACCATGATCAGCGCACGGCGTGGCTTCTGCAGGGCGGCCGCGAATTCGGCCATCGTCTCGGTGCGCACGAACTTGCCCTCGGAGCCGTGCTCGGCGAGCAGCGCGTCGGTCTTGGCGACGGAGCGGTTGTGCAACGCGACGGTGTAGCCGTGGTGCGCGAAGTTCCTCGCGATATTGGACCCCATCACTGCAAGGCCGGTGACGCCGATCTGAGCAGTGCCGTTGGTTGTGGAGGTTTCAGACGAGCTCACAGAAGCGGCCTTTCGTTGTTTTGTTGTGGCAGAGGGAACTTCGACAGAATTGTCGCTCAGGCGATGAAGAGTCGGTGTAGCTCGGTCAGCCACGGCACCGCCAGCGCGACGGTGGGCACGACCATTACGGCCGCGGCGGCGAGATACGCCGTCATCGCCACAGCGATGCTGTTGCCGCGACCGCCGAGGCGGCGTACCCGAAGCACGGTGGTCGGGCCGCCCGCGGCGAGGGCGCCGGAGGGCGCGCCGCCTGCTGCGCACGCGACAAGGGCACGGGCCAGGGGAGTGGGTCCGGCGGCGCGCACGGCGGCGTCGTCGGCCAGCAGCTCGATCAGCAGCCGGACCGCGTCAAGTGCGCTGGCGCTTCGGACGAAGCGGGGGAATGCGGCGTGCACGGCGGTGAACATCTCGAGCACCAGGTCGTGACGGGCCCGCAAGTGTGCCCGCTCGTGGGACAGGATGGCCGCGATTTCGTTGTCCGCCAACGTGGTCAGCGTGCCCTCGCTGACGACGACGCGACTGCGCACGCCGGGTAGGCAGTAGGCCAGCGGCTCCTTCACACCGAGGACGCGCAGCCCGCTTTTCTGCTTGTTGCCGACGAGGTCCACCACCATGCGATGGTGCGCCCGGCGGCGTCGGGTCGCGATCGCCACCTGCAATACGGCGACGATCAACCGGGCGCCGATGAGCAGAGTGAGCGCTAAGACCAGCACGTAAGCGATCCACAGCGGCCAGCCGAGCACCCGGATCTCGCTGGTGATCGTCGCCGTCGGCTTGCCGTCGAGGCCGGGCACGAAAAGCCTGCTCGCTATCGCGATGCCGGCACTGAAAGCCGAGAGTACCGCCGCCAGTGCGATGGACTGCCAGAGCACGACCGCGGCGCGCGGAGCCCGCATCGGCCACGTCGCACGCGCGAGCAGGGCCGGAACGGGTCCGACCAGCAACAGCGCGACGAGGGTGAAGGCCAGGGCGGACACGCTGACAGTCTCCCTCAGGGAGCGCCCGCACCGCCACTGGATCCGGGCATTTCTCCTGCAGTTCTGCTTCTCGCGTGCGCAGTGTTAGCTTCCAACTCCGCGAGCGCACGACGCAGCGCGGCGGCCTCGTCGGCGCCGACCCGTTCGACGAAGTGCACAAGTGCGGCCTCCCGGCTACCGGAATCGGCCGCCTGGTCGAGCGCATCGACCATCAACCCCGCAACCAGTTCGTCGCGGCCGTGCATCGGCGCGTACCGATGGGCGCGGTCGTCGCGGTGTTGGACCACGAGGTTCTTCTTCGCGAGCCGTTGCAGCACCGTCATGATCGTGGTGTAGGCAAGGTCGCGCTGTGCCGACAGTGCCTCATGCACTTGGCGCACGGTTTGGGGCTCGCGGGACGACCACAGGTGGTCCATCACCGCGCGCTCCAGATCCCCTAGACGCGTCAACTTGGCCATGTTCCGTTCATCTCCAAAAGAGCGATTAATCAAGGGTACTACGGGCTTACTACCGTGCGTCGTATCCGAACCGGTGTACCCGTTTTTCCGGTTTGAAACCGTGCATCGGCACCGCTCATGGGCCCTTCATGCCCGCGCGTGTGAGTCCGGTCACAGGGGCTGGTCCATATCTACCCTCTGATTATAGTAAGGCTAACCTAAGTTACTTGGAGGTGTCATGACGGTCCTGGTCGACGACCCGCTGATCGCGGGAATGTCCATCGCGCGCACGCTGCCGCTGCACGAATCCAGCGGCCGACTGCGTGGGCTCTATCCGGAATGTCCGCGGGTGTATGGGGTAGCGGTGATGTCGGACCTGACCCGGCGGCGATGGTGGCCGCTGCGCGAGGCCCTCACCACCGACCGGCTGCAGGAGATGTTTCAGACCGGCGCGCTGGAGACGGGCAGTCCGGTCGCCGCCGCGCAGCAACTCGCGGCCACCCTGGCCCACGTCGTGATCGGACGGGTGATCCCGCTCGTCGTGCTCGAGGGCCGCGCCTGGGACACTGGGCTGGAGAACCTCTGGGTGCACGTCGACTCCGATGGCGCGATCGACTGGGTGGGCGTCGTGGATCCGGCGCTGCGGGCGCTGCCCGATGACCCGTACTTCAACAGTCACGCCGATGTCCGCGCCGCGGATTACGTCAGGGACGGAATGGTGTGGCTGCCCAGCGAGGCGGCGCTGACCACCTGGGTGGCACATCGGAGCCACCGTGGCCTCGAGCCGTTGTTCGCCAAGCTCTTCGACATCAGCGGCGGCACCATCACGATGGCGTCGATGTGGCACATCGTCGGCGCCGCAGTGGTAGGCGTCGCCACGCATGTTCCGCTGCTGGCTAGGTCCAGCGAGTTGACCAGCATGCGGCGTGGGCAGGCGGTGCTCGACGCATTCGTCGGCTTCGGCCTGCCGGTGCGCGGCGGGACGCGGCCACGCGAAGGGAAAGGATTGCTAAATTAGGCAAGCCTTGCCTATCCTAATTTCAGATTCATCGGGCCGAGCAGGAGTCCTGAGGGCTGCGGAGACTCCCGGTCCACACCCGGGGCGGGTCCCGCGCTACCAGTGCGGGGCCCGCCCAACACGTTGATGAGGATTCGTCAGGGTTTGTCGATGGCGCCGCCACTGTTCGCCCAGTCGGCGAAGCCGCCGAGGTTGTACACCTCGGCGTAGCCCATCTCCTTGAGCACCTGACCGGACAGGGCCGCGCGACCGCCCGCCGCGCAGTACACGATGACCGGCTTGTCCTTGGAGAAGGACTTCTCGTAGTACGCCGATTCAGGGTCGGCCATGAACTCGACCATTCCCCGCGGCACATGTACAGCACCCGCCACCTTGCCGCTCTGCTCGACTTCTGCGGGCTCACGCACATCGACAACGAGGGCGCCGTCGGCGATCATCTGCTGCGCCTGCTCCGGCGTGACCTTCGGCACGACCGCATTGGCGGCT
>Ga0318562_10001122_pt1 | contig 11989 bp, 12 predicted proteins | sample GRESIP066b5f18_FD_203688 | JGI IMG/M metagenome (GOLD analysis project Ga0318562, IMG submission 203688) | Tropical soil microbial communities from Luquillo Experimental Forest, Puerto Rico - GRE.SIPMG.066b5f18 | ecosystem: Environmental > Terrestrial > Soil > Tropical forest > Bulk soil...
CGTGACAAACCTGAGCAGGAATCGGTCAACTAGGCCAGATAATCCATAGTTTTCCAGGACCTGGAGGGGAACTGCGGGTGAAAATTTAGGGACTGCCCGGAAGTTACGAATGGTTTCAATAAATGATATTTGCACCATGAATGCCAAAAAAAATGCTGCAGACCATGCTGTCGGTTTTGTTGAAAACGGAATGGTGGTTGGACTGGGTACCGGGTCCACCGCATACTGGGCTATTGAAAAAATTGGTGAAAGAGTAAAACTGGAAGGCTTGCAGATCAAAGCCATCGCCACCTCCAAAAGATCCGCAGAACAGGCACGGGGACTGAACATTCCCATCTTTTCCTTTGCTGAAATCGACCAGGTTGACCTGACGATCGACGGGGCCGATGAAGTGGATGAACATTTCAGTCTCATTAAAGGAGGGGGAGGGGCCCTGCTTCGGGAGAAAATTGTTGCCTCCAACAGCACCCAGCTGATCATCATCGCTGACGAAAGCAAACTGGTCAAACACCTTGGCAGGTTTCCGCTCCCAGTTGAGACGGCCGTATTCGGATGGGAAAAAACATTCAGGAAACTGAAATCCCTGGATTGCCTGCCCCATTTGAGATTGGACAACCAGCAACCTTATATAACCGATAACGGGAATTATATTATTGACTGTGCCTTCGGGGAGATTGCCGATCCCGGTGACCTGCATGAAAAGATCAACTCCATAGTTGGGGTCATGGAAAATGGACTCTTCATCGACCTGGCAGGCAAAGTCGTTGCCGGTTACCTGGATGGCAGCACGAAGATCCTGGAAAGACCCTGATCCATCAGATCCTGGTTCCTGGCAAACAGGATATTCATTGAACCTATTGCCTTAACTTTGCCACAGGTCCTTCCTACGGCCAGCCCTGTCCGGTAATTTGCTTGTTTACCCTAAACTTTTGCTTCCTTATGTCAGCACCTGGCTTGGATATTACGGCAAGCACCGCCAAAAGCCGGCGGATTGAATCGATCGATCTTTTGCGGGGAACGGTTATGGTTATTATGGTGCTTGATCATGTGCGGGATTATTTTCATATTAATGCATTTTTATTCAACCCGACAGACCTTTCCAGGTCCAACGCACCCCTTTTTCTTACCAGGTGGATCACGCATTTTTGTGCCCCGGTCTTCTGCATGCTGGCAGGCACCTCGGCTTATCTCTATGGCCTGAAAAAATCCAGGAAGCAGTTATCGCGATTTCTTCTTACCCGGGGAATCGTTCTTATACTGGCCGAGTTCACGATTATCAGCTTTGGCTGGACTTTTTACCCCTTTTATCATATCATTATTTTTCAGGTAATCTGGGCAATCGGCTTCTCCATGATGATCCTGTCTGTCCTTGTTTACCTGCCCCTGCGGGCGATACTCATTTTTGGGATTCTGCTGATAGCAGCCCACAATCTTCTGGATGGAGTGCAGGTTGCAGGCCCATCCTTCGCCTCAGCCGTGTGGAGTCTTCTGCATCAACAGGGGCTTGTCCGGGCGGGAAATAGGTTCTTGTTTGTCGTTTACCCAGTTTTGCCCTGGATCGGTGTACTGGCTGTTGGCTATTGTCTGGGATCAATATATGCCCCGGGATTTGACGCCACAAGAAGGAAGAAGATCCTGATCAGGACAGGAGCCGGGGCCATCGTTCTCTTTGTTGTCCTCCGGTTTGCAAGACTGTACGGCGACCCCTTTGGATGGTCAGTTCAAAAGAATGTACTCTTCACTATTCTCTCATTTATTAATACCAATAAGTACCCGCCCTCGCTTCTCTTCCTGCTGATGACGCTGGGACCATCGCTGATCTTTTTAGCCTACACCGAAAAACCACCGGGTCTTCTGGGGGAAAAATTATCTGTCTTTGGAAGGGTACCCATGTTTTTTTATTTGATTCATATCTACCTCCTTCATCTGCTGGCCATGGTTGGTGCTGTTGCCACAGGATATAAATGGTCGGATATGGTACTGCCAACCATGTTCTTTGATGCCCAGCAGCTAAAGGGATATGGCTTTGACATAGTTATTGTATTTATGATCTGGATTGTACTTATTCTTATTTTGTATCCTTTGTGCAAAAGATACGACCGATACAAGCGGAGTCATCCTTCCAAAAAATGGCTTAGCTATCTGTAAGATCAACTTCTAAGCTGAGGCGTAATGATACCGGGCAGCGTCCTCCATGTTGAAGTCCTGTGAGGACCTGTCCTCCACTAAAAGGCCGGCCTGTCAAAAATTCTGCAGCACGACTGGCACCCGGAGAAAACCTCACGATGACAAAGCCGCCGCGACAGATTTCGCACAGACCAGCTGACACTTATGGAATTTACTTATATTCGGCGACTCAAACAGACTTGCTTCATCTACTATTGGCTGTATGACCATTCTCACCGTATTGTTTTGTATCCTTGTTCTGGTACTGCTGATCACATGGGCTAGGCTCAATGCATTTTTGGCTTTGCTGCTGGTATCCATATTGGCAGGTCTGATGCTGGGAATCCCCCTTTCGGGAATAACCCAGTCCCTGCAGCGGGGGATCGGTGATACTCTAGGTTCCCTGGTGATCATTATTTCTCTGGGAGCCATGCTTGGGAAACTTGTTGCTGAAAGCGGGGCTGCCAGAAAGATATCTACCGTCATGATGCAGGTATTTGGCAGGAAGTACATCCGCTGGGGCCTGATGGTTACCGGATTTATTGTGGGGATCCCCCTTTTTTATAATGTAGGATTTGTACTGATGGTGCCCCTGATATTTTCCGTGGTATATCAGTATAAACTGCCAGCAGTATATATCGGTCTGCCCATGCTGGCTTCGCTGTCGGTTACCCACGGGTTCCTTCCTCCCCATCCTTCCCCGGTAGCCCTCATTGCCCAGCTGCATGCCAACATGGGGATGACGCTCCTGTACGGGCTCCTGGTTGCCATCCCTGCGATTGTCCTCGCCGGGCCACTGTTTTCAAGAACGCTCAGAAACATCACGGCCGCGCCACTGAAGACTTTTGAAGGAAGGGATCTTCCGGCCGACAGGATGCCCGGATCTTTCAATAGTTTTTTTTCAGCGTTGCTGCCAGTCATTTTACTGATTGCCACCAGCCTTATTTCATTTGCTATGCTGCCCGGGTCTCCAGTCCAGCGCATCCTTGGTTTTATTTCGGACCCCTCTATGGTTATGTTGTTCGCCGTGCTGGTTGCTGCTTTCACGCTCGGAATCCGGTGCGGCCGGACAATTAAGGAGATCATGACCATCTATGGGGAGGCGGTAAAAGACATCGGCATGATTCTGCTCATTATAGCAGGTTCAGGCGCCTTGAAGCAGGTCCTGACCGACAGCGGGGTCAGCGGTCAAATCGCGGTTATACTGCAGGGTTGGAAAATTCACCCGCTCATCCTGGGATGGCTCATTGCCTCCATTATCCGGGTCTGTCTGGGGTCAGCTACGATCGCCGGTTTGACAGCTGCCGGAATGGTTGCTCCCATGATGGCGCATATTTCGGCCAATCCAAACCTGATGGTTCTGTCCATCGGGGCGGGCAGCCTGATGTTTTCCCACGTAAATGACGCCGGATTCTGGTTATTCAAGGAATACTTTAATTTGAGCATCAGGGATACCATCCGGTCCTGGTCTATGATGGAAACCATCGTCTCTGTGGTAGGCCTGGTGTCTGTTTTGATACTGAATGTAATCATCTAAAAAAAAAATAATGTCTGCGGAAAAGAGACTTGCACAACTTGGACTAACCCTGCCACCGGCACCCCCGCCCGCCGGTGTCTATAAACCTTGCCTGGTGGATGGAAAATTTATCTATGTGTCCGGACATGGTCCTGTCAATTCAGACAAAAGCCTGATTACCGGCAAAGTGGGTAAAGAGCTTGACGAGGACCAGGGAAAGGCAGCGGCAAAGCAGGTTGGTCTCACCATTCTGTCCACGCTACGCGCTCACCTGGGCAGCCTGGACAAGGTCAAAAGAGTGATCAAGACCCTGGGCATGGTCAATTGTGTTCCTGATTTTGAAAAACATCCTTATGTAATCAACGGATGCAGTGAATTGTTTGCCGAGATTTGGGGGACAGATGACGGGGTGGGAGTGAGAAGTGCAGTCGGAATGGGTTCCCTTCCAAACAATATCTCCGTCGAGATTGAGGTACTGTTTGAACTGATTTAAAGAGCTCGAGTCATTACCTGTTTTATGAGCAAACATATCGCTGAACATATCCGCCTGGCTGCCTTCGGGGAATTGCTGATGAGGCTGAGTTGCCCGAAGGGGAAGCGCTTTTTGAAAACGGAAACAATGGACATTTCCTTTGGAGGGGCAGAAGCAAATGTCTGCGTTCTGCTCTCACGGTTGGGTATGCAAACCGAGTTTATTAGCCGTCTGCCAGAAAACGATATTGCCCGTGCTGCAGTTGAACAGCTGAAGGGGCAGGGTGTAGGTACCCGGCACATCCTGCCTGGTGGAGATAAAATGGGACTGTATTTCACAGAAAACGGAAATATGGTCCGCCCGGGAAAAGTGATTTATGACAGACAGAATTCCTCTTTTACAGCCTTGTCTCCTGGAATGATCCCCTGGGATGAGGTATTCGAACAAACCGATTGGTTTCACTGGTCCGGGATCAGTCCCGCATTATCGCAAACCACGGCTGCGGTCTGCTGGGAAGCCTTGCTCCAGGCAAAGAAAAGAGGAGTAACTGTCTCTGCAGATTTCAATTACCGAGGCACCCTCTGGAAATACGGCCGGCATCCGTCCGATATGATGCCCGAGCTGCTTTCTTATTGTGATGTGCTTGTGGCAGATACGGATTCTGTGAAAATATACCTGGGTATACACGCGGATGAAGGTTTGCCGGAAGAAATGAGGTTTAGAAAATGTGCGGAAGCCATCAAGGAAAAACTGCCCTCCATGAAAACCCTGGCTATGAGTTTCCGGGGCAAAGGCCAGTGGGGTCAGCAAACTTACAGGGGTGCGCTCTATTATGAATGTGAATGCCATTTTACGGCTGTACATGAATTACCCGTGGTCATAGACAGAATTGGAAGCGGAGATGCGTTCACGGCCGGACTGATATATGCGCTCACCCACCGCCATGAACCCGGGAAAATCATTGATTTCGCCCTGGCCTGCGGGGTTCTGAAACATAGTATCGACGGGGATTTTGCCCTGCTCTCCAAAGAAGAGGTGCTTGAATATGTCAACAATGGTCCAACGGGCCGGATAATCCGCTAAGGCATGAGTGAAGACCAAAAGAACAATATCAGAGAACATTTGTATAAGGCCGGTTTTCTACCTATGTTCAGTCACCCGGACAGGCAGATCACCTTGGAAATTGTCCGGGCACTTTATAATGGAGGGGTCCGGGTTATTGAATTTACAAACAGGCCTCATGAAGCGTTGGATATTTTCAGATGGCTCAAGAAGAATACCGCTGAACGGATGCCCGGGCTGGCGCTGGGAGCCGGAACCATCCTGAACGAGGAGCAGGCAAACTCATTTTCCGGCGAAGGAGCAGACTTTCTTGTGTCACCGGTGACAGACGAGGAAGTGGGAACCTACTGCATCAGTAAAAATATTTTCTGGTGTCCCGGCGCGGCTACGCCAACTGAAATCCTGCATGCACATAAGTTGGGAGCTGACCTGGTGAAAGTGTTTCCTGCGGAACAGCTGGGCGGACCGGAATATATTCGGTCGGTTATGGCACCGTGCCCCTGGCTAAAGTTGATGCCGACCGGGGGTGTGAAGCCCCAAAAAAGCGATCTGGAATCCTGGTACAAAGCTGGGGCAAAGGTGGTGGGCGTAAGTTCCAGACTTTTTACAAGGGAAATCATGGAGTCAGGAAATTTTGAATCCATAACCGCTAGGGTGGAAAGTCTCCTGAACGATACCGCTTCAATTAATAGACAAAATAAAAACCTGGAGGATCATGTCAACAAATAAACCCTGGTATCAGGTGGATGATCAGAGGACGCTGGATTCACCTTCCCTGCTGATTTACCCGGAGCGCGTGAAAGAAAACATCCGCATTCTTAAAAATATGACCGGGGATACCCAAAAACTGCGGCCGCATGTAAAGACCCATAAGACAATAGAGGCTACGGTGCTGATGATGGAAGCCGGCATTTCTAAATTCAAGTGCGCAACGATTGCCGAGGCGGAAATGCTGGGGATGGTCAGGGCTCCGGATGTCCTGCTGGCCTACCAACCGGTGGGACCGAAAATCGAGAGGCTGGTAAGCCTGATCAGAAAATACCCACAGACGAACTTTTCCTGTCTGACGGACCATATCGATGCCGCCGGGAGCATGAATGCCGTATTTCAATCCAACAACCTGCAGGTGCCGGTTTACCTGGATCTGAATCTGGGCCAGAACCGGACCGGGATCGACCCCGGAGACCAGGCGGTCTCCCTTTATGATTCCTGCTACCGGATGACAGGTATTAAACCCGTTGGGCTACATGCCTATGACGGCCACATCCGGGACAGGGATTTTGCTGAGAAAAAGAAAAAATGTGATGAGGCATTTGCGTCTGTGCAGCATTTAAAAAATACCCTGGTTGCCAGGGGATTTGAAGAACCGGTCATTGTCGTTGGCGGTTCCCCTACGTTTTCCATCCACTGTACCAGACCAGGCGTGGAGTGCAGCCCGGGAACCTTTGTTTTCTGGGATAAAGGGTACAGTGATCTTTGTCCCGAACAGTCCTTTGTACCTGCAGCCATCCTCCTTGGGAGGGTCATTTCTCTTCCCGATTCAACAAAAGTGTGTATAGACATGGGACATAAATCGGTGGCGGCTGAAAACGAACTGGCCAGAAGAGTATATTTTATCAATGCTCCCGGATTGAGGCCGGTGAGCCAGAGCGAGGAGCACCTTGTGGCAGAGGCAGGCCAAGATCATCCCTTCAAAATTGGACATGTGCTTTATGGGATACCCATCCACGTTTGCCCAAGCATTGCGCTGTATGAGAGGGCCTATACCGTAGAAAACAACCAGGTTACCGGAGAATGGAAAATCCTCGCCAGGGACAGGAAGATCGGTGTATGATCTGGAAAAAAAATCAACCGGGTACATTCAACTAAAAAATTGCGGTTACGCAACAATACTGATTCATGTTTACCATCGATGCCCATCTTGATCTGAGTATGAACGCCATGGAGTGGAACCGCGATTTAAGGCTCCCGGTGGTGGAAATCCGCGAAAGGGAAAAAGATTTAAAAGACAAGCCTGACCGCGGGCACGGGACAGTTTCCCTCCCCGCCCTGCGACAGGCAAAGGCCGGGGTGGTGGTTGCCACACAGATTGCACGGTATGTTGCGCCAGGAGGCACCCTTTCGGGATGGCGTTCCCCGTCACAGGCCTGGGCCCAGTCCCAGGGCCAGTTGGCCTGGTACCGGGGAATGGAGGAGGCAGGGGAAATGGTCCAGATTAAAAATCTGCCCGCCCTCGAAAAACAGGTTGCTTTGTGGAAGGATGAATCCACGGTCGATAAAATGCCCATTGGCTATATACTTAGCCTGGAGGGGGCCGATTCCCTGATTACCCTGGAATACCTGGAAAGGGCTTACGGGTATGGCCTCAGGGCCATCGGTCCTGCCCATTACGGCCCCGGCCGTTACGCCAACGGTACAGATTCAAGTGGGAAGATGGAACAGGCAGGGCTGGATTTGCTGTCAAAAATGGAGGAGTTAAACATCATTCTGGATGCAACTCACCTTTGCGATGATGCGTTCTGGCAGGCAATGGATCATTTCCATGGGGCGGTATGGGCAAGTCACAACAATTGCAGGGCTTTGGTCAATCATAACCGCCAATTCAGCGATGACCAGCTAAAGGCTCTTTTTCAAAGGGATGCAGTAATCGGAGCGGCTATGGACGCGTGGATGATTGTACCAGGATGGGTCAAAGGGAAATCCACGCCACACTCAACCGGGTGCAACCTGGAAAAACTTCTTGATCACGTAGATCATATCTGTCAGCTGGCAGGAAATTCGAGGCATATTGGCATCGGGTCAGATCTCGACGGAGCCTTTGGGCGGGAACAATGTCCCTATGACCTGGAATCGATCGCTGACCTTCAGAAAATACCCGGGCTGCTTAAAAAAAGGGGCTATTCAGACAGGGATATTGAGGGAATTATGCATGGAAACTGGCTAAGGTTTCTTAGAAAAGCATGGAGTTGAGAAATAATAGACCATGTTCATTGCGGTCTCTTTCTCTTAAAACGGACCGTTGCATTTCCTTTGAAATCGCTGCTTAAAAAGACCTCATAGCGGTTTTCCCCGTCACTTACAACCATCAGCGCCGTATTCGGTGGGTATTTGCCCAGGTTTTCTGCAAACATGCTGACTTCATTGGAATCCTTCAGGCTGTCCAGCTTAATATAAAGATTGAATGCTTTCTCCGTGAGTTCCTGATGGGCAAGCACAAGTTTGTTGTTGAAGAATACCGATATGCTATCCCCGTCTACCTCCGCATTATCATAAAAACTCAGACGGATAGAGTCGGAGGATACTTCCAGTTCCTTCCCGATGACGGACTTTCGTTTCAGGAAATCCTCATTTATTTTGGCTATGTCTTGCTTTGCGACAGGTTTAACGACCTCGTTGGCGACGGCACCAGAAGGGATTGCACGGGAAGGTCTATCGTGCGAAAGGGAGTCTGCCGGGCTGATTTTAGCCAGGCCTGACTGCAACGGGATGCTTTTTTCTGCAGTAGAGGTAGATATTTGCCTGGGGTCGGCTTTTTCGGTGCTTGTGGAAGCGGTTTGCACGGAAACATTTTTTTCTGCTGAAGCTGGAGAAGTTTGCTTCGAAGCACTTTTTTCCGCTACAGCCAAACTCTCGGGGGCGTTGCTTTTTTCAACCCTGCCGGAGGAAGCTGAACCTGCGACACTGCCGGAATCTTCCTTCGCTTCAACAAAGGCATTCGGCTGAGGCTTCCAGAATGTTTTCGTGGCGGCAATATCCTTAAAGATGCTGTCTTCAACGTTTGCCTCGGTATACAATGTATAACTCACCCGGAGGTCGGGACAGGTATATTCATACTTCTTGTCTCGGTAGAAATATCCTGATAACGTACTCTTGACCCTGGATACAAGAAGTGTTCCGTAAAAACTGGTTATACAATCTACGCTTGCGGCAGTGGAGTTGGTATTAAAATAGATAATGGGAATATTGCGGATAACAATCTGCCTTGACTGGGGGTCGTAGGATCCCTTCACCATAAAGCTCTCGTATATATCCTTAAAATAGTAGCCGAAGAAACCCCGGACTTTAGTACCCTTCTGAACGATGATTAATTCTGTTAGATAGTTATTCTGAATCCCGGACATTTCCACATTTGCCTGTCCATACCAGTAGCCGCTAACTTTTTGTGCATGAAGTCCGTAAAACAAAAACAGACTTATGATTAAAAGCGAATGTCTCATTGGTTGCGAATATAATTGAAAATAGAAAATATCGGGCCAAAGCCCTGGCTTATTGTGTCAATAGGGGGGAATAACATTGGTAAAACCATTTAACGCAGCTTTGGAGCAATCATTATCCAATATTTTCTTAATTTTTTGGTATTTCCGGTTCAGGGTAATGCAAAGATTTACCTGCTTTTTCCTGATCAGGGCAGGTGTCTTTTGATTTCCCGCTCGGTATCCCGCTCCTTCACCGCTGCTCTCTTGTCATGCAGCTTCTTTCCCCTGCCCAGTCCAATCTCAAGTTTAACTAGTCCTTTTTCACTGAAAAAGATCCTCAGCGGAACGATCGAATATCCCTTCTCCTTTATCCTATTTTCCAGCTTTTTCAATTCTTTTTTGGTAAGGAGCAGTTTGCGGTCATGAACCGCCAGATGGTTGTTGGTCGTACCGAAGCGGTATTCGGCTATGTTCATGCTTTTGATCCAAAGTTCTCCCTTATGGAAAAAGCAGAAACTGTCGGCGAAACTCAACTTTCCTTCCCGGATGGATTTCACTTCTGTACCTGCCAAAACCATTCCAGCCACATATTTGTCCTCAATATGATAGTCATGGTAGGCCGATCTGTTTCGTATTTCAGGATTCTTGGAGATGTGTCAGGATTTACTGGTGAAGTATTTTAAATTCTCTGTTACAGGAAGCGCGGTGTGAAGTTGTTGGTAAACAGGGCGTTTGAAACGCCTGTCCGGTATTTTGTCAGTCCCGTGCAAATCGCCGGACATATCCCCGTTGTTTGGATTTCCGGGAGAGGCCCATTGCCCTGTTTTCCCTTCTGCCTTATATCCAGTGTATTTGTATTCATTGAAAATCAACGACCAGAGGTTGCCGGTCACGCAATAACGCGGACACATTTCAGGCATTTGCTGCCCAGTGATTGCCAACCTGGCAAAGCAGTAAGTGAGCATTGTACGAAAGGGCGGATTATACATGGGTACCAGCCAGTTTATATCCTGTTAATGTTTGAGCAGACTCAGGACCGTGGCGATTTTTTCTTTCAGCTCTTTGCGGTTAACTATAAAATCCAGAAAGCCGTGTTCCAGCAAAAATTCACTTCGCTGAAATCCTTCCGGCAAATCCTTTTTGATGGTCTCCTTGATCACCCGCGGTCCTGCAAAGCCAATGAGTGCACCTGGTTCGGCAATATTTAAGTCTCCGAGCATCCCAAAGGATGCTGAAATGCCACCGAAGGAAGGATCTGTTAACAGCGAGATATAGGGAAGCCTGGCATCCGCCATCTGCGAGAGTTTACCTGAAACCTTCGCCAGCTGCATCAGGGAGAATGCGCTTTCCATCATCCTGGCCCCTCCTGATTTGCAGATGATCATAAGGGGTATTCGATGTTCGAGGCAATGGTCTACGGCCCTGGATATCCTCTCGCCCATTACACTGCCCAGTGAACCTCCGATAAATTCGAAATCCATGCATCCGATCACCAGGTCATGCTCCTTGAGTGAACCGGCGGCTACCCTGATGGAGTCCGTGAGGTCGGTCTTGTTCCAGGTTTCTTCCAGCCTCTTCTGGTAGGATTTGAGATCAGTGAAATGAAGAAAGTCTTTGGACCGGATGCTTTCATATAAAATTTCATATTGGCCGTCGTTGAAAAGGATTTCAAAATATTCTTCACTGCCAATACGGTGATGGTGGTTGCATTTCGGACAGACAAAAAGATTTTCCCTCAGTTCGGTTACCGTACAGATATAGTTACAACTGGGGCATTTGGTCCAGAGCCCTTCAGGGGTTTCCTTTTTTTCTGCAGTACTGGTCAGAATGCCTTTTTTGATACGTTTGAACCAACTGTTCTTGCTTTCCTCTCCCGATCCGTCTTCGCCTGCCAGGTTGGCCTCAAAGTCGTCATCTCGTTTCATGCAACGGGTTTTTGAGCGGCTAAGATAATAAACAATGGCGATTTGCCGGCCAAATTGAATGTCGGAGGAATATCTGTGGAAAGGGGGGAATGAGGTACGCGTTTGTGAGCTGCTGTTATCTGCCGCCTGCTTTTTTCTGTCAGAAAAACCGTCTGCACTTCGAGTGAAAGGCGGACATATTGCATCTACGCAATGAAAATAAATAAACAGGTAAAATATTTTTTGAAACAGTTCCTGTGCTATTTTTGTGCGGCATCGGACTCTTGAATTCATTTTTATCAACTCTAGCTTCGTATGAAATGGTCTGAATTTTTCACTTCCTCGGTAGGGAAAAAATTTGTTATGGCTCTAACGGGGATCTTTCTCATTTCTTTTCTGATTGTCCATGTTGGTGTAAACGCCTGCATCTGGGCAAACGATAGCGGAGAAATGTTCAACAAGGCGGCTCATTTTATGGGAGCAACCATAGTGATTCGCATAGTGGAAGTCGGCTTGTTCGTAGGTTTCTTCATTCACATTATCCAGGGTCTTGTACTTATTTTTCAAAACAGGAAAAAGAGAGACATTCCTTATGCTGTCCATTATGGAAATGAGGGGAGTACCTGGTATAGCAGGAGCATGGGACTGCTGGGAACGCTGCTTCTGTTGTTTC
>Ga0318562_10001123_pt1 | contig 11988 bp, 12 predicted proteins | sample GRESIP066b5f18_FD_203688 | JGI IMG/M metagenome (GOLD analysis project Ga0318562, IMG submission 203688) | Tropical soil microbial communities from Luquillo Experimental Forest, Puerto Rico - GRE.SIPMG.066b5f18 | ecosystem: Environmental > Terrestrial > Soil > Tropical forest > Bulk soil...
CCTCGGCGCTGCCGCCCGCGCGACGCGCCACACCTCAGTGAGCCGGAAGAAGCCGCCGGCACCGGAGCCGGGACCGTTCTCCACTCCCTTCACCTCGCTGGGCGCCCTGAGGGACTCGCTCCCAGCCGGCCGCTCCGTCGCGCCGTCTCCGGTGAAGGCGGCGGCCCCGCCCCGGGCGGTGGTGCGCTACGAGCGGAAGGGCCGCGGGGGGAAGGAAGCCACGGTCATCGAGCAGCTCGAGCTCTCCGAGCGGGATCGGGCCCGCTGGCTCCAGGCGCTGAAGCAATCGCTGGGATGCGGGGGCAGCGTGGAGGGGGAGTCGCTGGTGCTGCAGGGGGACCAGCGGAAGCGAGTGCGGGCCTGGCTCACCGAGCGCGGGGTGGCCCGGATCTCGGTCGGCTGACCGGCACCTCGACCGGCTCTGCCCTCGGTGCGAGCCACCGCGGGGCGGCGAGCGTTCCCAGCCACTGCAGCGCCCGGGGCAGCTGCCGGGCCAGGGAGGCGGAGGCGACGAGCACCAGCGCCGCTAGACCCAGCGCCAGGATGAGCGGGAGCCGGCGGAAGAAGAGCCCCGCCAGCCCCTCCTCACCGGCCCAGCCGTAGAGCAGGACCAGGTGGACGACGTAGATGCCGAGCGAGCTTCGTCCCAGGTTGCCCAGGACGTTGACCTGGCCGGTCGCGGCGGCGGAGAGCGTCCCCAACACGAGCATCACCTGGCCCATCCGGTAGAACGTCGGCCAGGGCGACTCGGGGCTCCAGCTCTCCAGGCCGGTGTTCTCCAGCACCAGGAGCAACAGCCCCCCCGCCAGCAGCAGGGCCATCGTCCGGTGCCGCGGGTCGGCCAGCCGTCGGACCACCAGCGCCAGCCCCATGCCGAGGAAGAAGAACGCCGCCCAGGGGATGAGCGGAAAGCGCACCTCGGCATGGCCCAGGAGCCCGTGCCACAGCCAGCGGCTGTGCTCCGCCACTGGCCAGCTCAGGGGCACGACGAACGGCAGCCACATCGCCAGCGTTCCCAGCGCGCCCACCCGACCGGAGGTGCGGGGAAGCACGCTCAGCAGCCCGAGGCCGAGGAGCAGGCACCACCCGATGCAGGGCAGGGCATCGAAGGCGAAGAGCTGGGGCCAAAGCGTTCCCTCCCGCTCCATCGCCACCGCGGCGGAGAGGCCCGGCCAGTGGAGCCCGTAGCCCAGGGCGAGGATCAGCACCGCCCGGCGGACGCGGCGGTGGACCACGTTCCGGTCGAGCTGCGGCACCGAGCTCACCAGCGCCCAGCCGGCCACCACCAGGAAGAGCGGGGCGGTGAGACCACGAAACGACCAGTAGAGAGCAATCAGCGGCGCGTCCCGGATCGCTGGGGTGAGGCTCATGTCCAGCGTGTGGCCGACCACCATCGCCACCACCGAGACTCCGCGTACCGCGTCGAGCCACGGATCGCGCGTCAAATGAACGGAGCTGTGCGAGCTGGAAGCGGCCACGGGCGATCGAGGGACGACGAATCGAGAAGAGAGGACACGCCTGCACCGGGACAGGTTGCGCCCCGGGATCCAGCTGCAACGAGACCGCTAGAGCGACAATCCGGCGATGACTGCGTCGGTGAATTCGCCGGTGGAAGCCTTGCCGCCGAGGTCGGTGGTCCGCACCTTGCCCTCGGCGTAGACGCGGGTGAGGGCCCGGTCGAGACGCTGTGCCTGCTCGGGAAGCCCGAGCCACTCCAGCATCAGCACCGAGGACATCATCAGCGCGGTGGGATTGGCCAGCCCCTTGCCGGCGATGTCCGGCGCGGTTCCGTGCACCGCCTCGAACACCGCGGTGCGCTCGCCGATGTTGGCCCCGGGGACCACGCCCAGACCTCCCACCAGCCCGGCGCAGAGGTCGGAGATGATGTCTCCGTAGAGATTCTCCATCAGGAGCACGTCGTACTTCTCCGGGTTGCGCACCAGCTGCATGCACATGTTGTCGACGATGACTTCCTCGTAGGGAATCTCCGGGTACTCCCGGGACACCCTCCGGCAGCAGTCGAGGAACAGCCCGTCCGACAGCTTCATGATGTTCGCCTTGTGGACGGCGGTGACCTTCTTCCGCTTCTTGTCCCGGGCGTAGTTGAAGGCGTATCGGGCGATGCGGGTGCTGGCCTTGTCGCTGATGATCTTCAGGCTCTCCACCACCCCGGGGACCACGATGTGCTCCAGGCCGGTGTAGAGGCTCTCGGTGTTCTCCCGCACCACCACCAGGTCGATGTTCTCGTAGCGGGTCTTGACGTTGGGCACCGAGCGCACCGGACGCAAGGCCGCGTAGAGGTCCAGGCCCTTGCGCAGGGCGACGTTGGCGGAGGGCAGCCCCGCTCCGACCTGGGTCCCCGTCGGTCCCTTCAGCGCCACTCCGTTGCGGAGCACCGAATCCAGCGTCTCCCGGGGGAGATTGGTGCCGTACTTGCTGATCACCTCCGAGCCGGCGTCGCAGTGCTCGAAGTCCAGGGGCGCCCCCAGCGCCTCCAGGGTCTTCACCGTGGCGGCCATCACCTCGGGGCCGATGCCATCACCGGGGATGACGGAGACCTTGCGCCGGTCGGACATGTCTCCTCTCTAGCCCAACTCGCGGCCCGGGAGGGGCCGTCCCCGGCGTCCTGCGTCGATCGGACCCGTTACCGACGACCGCTCCGGGATGTGGTGCGCCGGGCCAGGGCGTCGCCTGGCCGGCGAGCTCTCTCTCCGGGGTGTCGCGCCCATGTCCGAGCAGGATCCCGTTCAGGCCCTCCAGCAGCGCATCAACGCCGTGCGCACCACATTGTGGGAGACCGCACAGCGGGACGAGCTGGAGGACCTGGTCCGCCTCGTCCATGGCCCGGGATGGAGCGCCTCGGAGCGGGCGCTGGTCACCGCCTCGCTGGATCAGCTGCAGGCTCTGGCCCGGATGATCGCCTCGCTGCGCTCGGAGCTTGTGCGGGTGGCAGCGCAGGTGGGTCGGCCGGAAACGGCTGCCCCGGTGGCTCCCCGGCTCTGAGCGCTGCGCGGCCCCTCGGCCGGACGCGGTTCAGGCCCCGCCCGAGGGTGGGAGGTGGTCGACGAACTCGACCTGCCGGAAGCCGAGGGTCACGAGGAGCCCGGTCAGCGCGCGCCGTGCACTCCCCAACGCCCGGTCGCGGAGCGCGGGGTCGGCCAGTGCCTCGCGCTCGAAGGCGGTGCGGGCCAGCTCGAGGAGCTGAGCGGTCTGGGCCGAATCCAGATTGCTGGAGATGACCTCGGTCTCCGCCGGCTTGAGCTCCACGTGGGCGACCAGCGGTGGCAGCTGGACCTGCACCCGGTCACCTTCGATGCGGAGGCGCCGGGCATCGAGGCCGGAGAGATCCAGGCCCAGGTGGACCGTGCCGAAGACGATCGCCCGCCCGTGGCTGGGAAACAGGCTCTGTCGGGCCCAGGCCAGCACGTCGCTCCACAGGGCGCCGGTGGGCACCGGGTCCGGGGCGTAGGCGATCTTCTTGTAGACCTCGACGTCGAGCGTCTCCAGGCGGGCCACCTCGCGCATCCGCTCGATGACCACCGGGGTGGCGGGAGGCGCCGCGGCGGGAGCGCGCCGGAGCCACCACGCTGCAACGGCAGCTCCGAGCAGCGCGGCGAGGAGGAGCAGGGAGGTGGTCCGGAGGGGGCGAGAGTCGGACATCGCGGGGTTCGATCTCAGACCTGCTAGCCTTGGAGCGCAATGGGTCGGCTCGTCTCCTGGCTCCTCGCTCTGGCGGTGATGGCCTACATCGCCTACTGGACGGTGAACCACCTCGCCGGCTCGGTGCAGCAGGATCCGGAAGGCTCCTCGCAGGCCAAGGCGGTCCTCGACCACGCCCGCGAGCAGGCCCGGCAGATCGAGAAGAACGAGGCGCGCCGGGCGGAGGAGACGCTGAAGCGCACCGATGAGACTCAGGGGCGCTAGCGCGCCTTCGGCTTCTCGTAGCTCACCGTCACCACGGTGCCGATCCCTCCGCGGATGAACCAGTCGCCGGTGATGGTGAGCGACCGCGGAGCGAGGGCGGCCACCAGGTCGTCCCGGATGCGGTTGGTCACCGCCTCGTGAAAGGCGCCCTCGTTGCGGTAGCTCCAGAAGTAGAGCTTGAGGCTCTTCAGCTCGACGCACAGCCCATCGGGCACGTAGCGGATCTTGAAGTGGGCGAAGTCGGGCTGCCCGGTGAGCGGGCAGAGGCAGGTGAACTCCGGCACGTCGAAGGCGATCTCGTAGTCGCGATCCGGCGCGGGATTGGGAAAAGTCTCCAGGGTCTTGCTCGGTCCAGCCATGGCGAGGCCGGCCATAGCACGGGGGCTAGACCGCGGCGAAGCTCACCAGCTCCACGCCCGCCCGTTCCAGCCCGCCGCGCGCCTCGGGTCGGCCCAGCGTCTCCAGCTCCACCACCCGCTGAGCGGCGTATCCGCTCTTCACGTGGGAGGGGAGGTGGCCAGGGTGGCACATCCACTCCGTGGTGCCGGGTTCCAGCGCGGCCAGCGCCTCGGAGAAGCGCGCCGCGGTCCAGTAGGGCTCGGCACCGGCCTCCCCGACGAAGTGGTCGGTCGTCCGGACGCCCCGCGCCCGGAGCGTGGTCCGCATCGCGGCATCGAGGGCCCGCACCGGGATCCCTCGTCGGCTGGCCGCCCGGGTCAACCCCTCGAGGACACCGGGATGCCGGTGCAGGTGCCGGTGCACATCGGCGTGGGTCGGTGACCGACCGAGGAGCTCCCCGGCGCGGTCGAGCTGCGCTAGCGCCTCGTCCTCGACCACCTCGGCCGACAGCGCCGCCACCCGCGGCTCGTCGAGCGCCCCCGATACCAGGAAGGTGGGCGGAAAGCGGGGGCTCACCGGCATGCCCCTGGCGAGATTCAGGTGCAGCCCCACCGCGAGGCCCGAGGCGAGCGCTGCGCCCTCGGCGGAGTGGGGGAGGTTCACCATCAAGGTGGCGGAGGTGACCGCTCCCTTCCGCATCGCCTCGACGATGCCGCGGTTGATGGCCGGGTCATAGCCAAGGTCGTCGGCGTTGATGATCAGCCGTCGCGGTCGCTCGGACTTCACAGGACCTTCCCTACCACCCGCCACCACGGATCGGGGGCCAGTGCTGAGGTTCGCAGGAAGGACGTCACCACTCCGGCCAGTTAAGGGTCCGCCGGGGCGTACGGCCACGCCGCACGCCCGTTGCGTTCACCCCGCCTCCGCGCGGTGGGGTACGGTCGCCCCGTCTCTCCCTTCCGGGAGGTCCACATGGCACCCGAGGCGCTGCCCCACGCCGAACAGGACTTCTCCCTGGTGCTCGGCGGTCCGGTGTACCAGCTCTTCCGGCGGATCGGGCTGATCCGACCCCCACTGCACCGGCTCGCCGGCAGGATCGTGGCCATCACCGGCTTCTGCTGGCTGCCCCTGGCGGTGCTGACCCTTCTCGATGGCCGGTTCTGGAGCGGCGTCCGGATCCCCTTCATCGAGGACTACGACGCGCAGGTGCGTCTCCTGGCCGTGCTGCCCCTGCTCATCGGCGCAGAGGTCGTCACCCACCGCAAGACCCTGGCGATGGTGCAGCAGTTCGTCGAGCGTCAGATCATCACCGCCGAGGAGCGGGGAGGCTATGACCGGCTGCTCAACTCGACGATGCGGCTCCGGAATTCGGTGGTGATCGAGCTGGTCATCGCCCTCCTCGTCTTCGGGTTCGGGAACTTTCTCTGGCGTGCGGTGGTCTCCGGGGATGCCGACACCTGGTATGCGTCGGCGGGCGGGGGCACGGGCTACAGGCCGGCCGGGTACTGGTACGCCTTCGTCAGCGTCCCGGTCGTCCAGTTCATTCTCCTCCGCTGGTACTTCCGGCTTTTTCTCTGGGCGCGATTCCTCTTCAAGGTGTCGCGGATGAAGCTCCAGCTCATCGCCCTGCATCCGGACCGATCCTGCGGTCTGGCGTTTCTGGGCGAGACGGTGGTCGCCCTGGGACCGTTCCTCATGGCCCATGGCTTCTTCCTGACCGGCTACATGGCCAACCGCATTTTCCACGGGACCAGCAAGCTCCCGGACTTCCGGCCGGAGGTCCTGGGGATGGCGGTGTTCTTGCTCCTCCTCTCGCTGGCACCGGTCTCGGTCTTCGCCGCTCCGATCAATCGGGCCAGGCTGGGAGCGCTCCGACGCTATGGCCGGCTGGCCAGCACCTACGTCCTCGATTTCGATCGGAAGTGGCTCGAGGAGAGCACTCCGGAGGACGCGCTCCTCGGAACGGCCGACATCCAGTCCCTCGCCGACCTGTCGAACAGCTTCGAGGTCGTCCGCACGGTCAGCATCTTCCCCTTCGGCCGCCGCACCCTCACCCAGTTCGCGGTGATCTTCGCCCTCCCGATCCTCCCGCTCACCCTGACCATGTTCCCGCTGAACGAGATCCTCGGTCGGCTGGTGAAGATCGTCCTCTGAGGCGCCGCGCCGCGCCGTCGCCGGGACGGCCCAGCGGAGGGTCAGGTCAGGGCCGGCACTCGACGATGAACTTCGGCGCCTGCTCGGGGAAGCGGTCGGCCAGCTCCTTCTTGTAGGCGTCGACCTCCGCTGCCTTGTTCCGCTGCGCCGCCAGGGCGCACAGCGCGCCGAGGGGGCGCGGGTCGCTGGGAGCCAGCTTGTCGGCGGCGTGGTACTCGGCCTCCCCCTCCCCGGGCTCGCCCTGCTGCACCAGCACCGCGCCCAGGTAGTAGTGGGCCTTGGCCAGGTTCGGCGAGCGGCGGAGCGCGTCGCGGAGGAGCTTCGCCGCCTCGGCCGGCTGATTCTGGCGGAGCTTGACGAATCCCAGCTCGGCGGCGGCCCCCGGATGGAAGCGCTTCTTGAGCACCCCGCCGAGGACCGCCGAGGCCTCGTCGAGACGGCCGGCCTGACTGAGCAGCTCTCCCCGGCGCACCGCGATCTCCCGGTCGTTGGGGGCCTTCCGGCTGGCACTGGTGAGGGCGTCGAGCATTCCCGAGGCGTCCCCCTGCATCCGGCGAAGGTCAGCGCGGAGGAGGTCGGGCCGGGGGTCGTCCGGGTCGAGGCTCAGCGCCCGGTCGATTGCCGCGTCGGCACGCTTGCCCAGCCGGAGCCCGACGCAGGCCCGCGCTTCCTGCAGCGCGGCGTCGATCGACTTCGGGTACCGACGGGCAAAGGCCTGGGTGATCTGCAGCGCCCCTTCGAGGTCGCTGCTCTGCAGCGCCAGCTCCCCGGCCCGGCGCAGCTCCGGCTCGCTGGCCTTGGGGTCCTCGGTCACCGCCAGCAGCTCCTTGGTGCGGGTGGCGGGGTTCTGCGCCGCCTCGGCGCGTGCCAGCCGGATGGCCGGGGTCTGCTGGGGACGCTGGAGGTACACCACCGTGCCGGCGGCCAGCACCGCGACCAGCGCCAGCGGTCCGAGCACCTCCGGGCGGCCCACCCACTTCCCGCCGGCCTTGAGGCGCACTTCCCACCTCGAGGGGATCCGCTTCTTCGGCGGGTCGGTGATCCGCCGGGGAGGGCGGCTGTCCTCGCGCGGAGGGAGGAGGTCCAGCGCGGTGGCGTCGGGAGACCGGGTGGGCGTCGACGGGTCGGCCAGTCGCGCGCGGCGCAGGGCGATGCGCTTCGGATCTTCCTCGGCGGGGAAAATGTTGCTGACGTAGCTCGCCACCTCGTCGGTGGTGGCCACCTTGGCCGGGCCTCCCACGCCCTCGATGGCGGAGACGAACTCCACCAGGGAGGGGAAGCGCTTCTTTGGATCCCGAGAGAGCGCGGTGAGGCAGATCAGCTCCAGCGAGAGGGGCACCGAGGGATCGAACTCGGTGGGGCGCTTGGGCCGGCCTTCGCTGATCCGGTTGAGGACCTCCTCGGTGTTGAGCCCGGTGAAGGGGCGCCGGCCGCAGAGCTGCTCATAGAGCATCACCCCGGCGGCGAAGAGGTCGGCGCGGTGGTCCACGTCCTGTCCGGCGATCATCTCCGGGGACATGTAGAAGAACTTGCCCTTCAAGGTCCCCGGCTCGGTGCCGCCGGAGATCAGCGCCGACTTGGCGATGCCGAAGTCGATGACCTTCACCTCGCCGGTGACGCTGACGTGGATGTTGTCGGGGGTGAAGTCGCGGTGGACGATCTGCAGCTCACGTCCGTTGGAGTCCACCGCCCGGTGCGCGGCGTCGAGCCCCCGGCAGGCCTCGGTGAGGATCCGCAGGGTGACGCCCAGGGGGACGCGCTTCCCGGACTGGGCCGCGGTCTGCCGGAGCTCGGCAAAGCTGTGGCCCTCCAGGAGCTCCATGGCGATGAAGGGCTCGTTCTGGAAGTGCCCGAGGTCGAGGATCTCCACCACGTTGGGATGGTGGATCTGCTGGGTGATCTCCGCCTCGTTGAGGAACATCCGGACGATCGCCGGATCGGAATTGAGGTGGGGGAGGAGCCGCTTCACCGCCACCGCTGGTCCGAACCGTCCGTCCGTCTGCAGCGCGCGCCCCAGGTACACCTCGGCCATCCCCCCCGTCGCGATGCGCGAGGTGAGGCGGTACCGGCCGAACCAGGACGAGCTCGTGCTGAGGGTCAACGGTGCGTCGAGTGTACACCCCCTCGACAGGCTCCTCGAAGCAAGTGCCTCCCCGATCTAGTGTGCGCACCGGTCTGCGCCCGAGGGGGTTTCCATGCGACAGCTCATGCGGTTCGTTGGCACCACCTTCGTGGGCGGACTGCTGGTGATCCTCCCGGTCTACCTGGCAATCCTCCTGCTCCTGAAGGCGGTCAAGACGCTGATGGAGCTGATGAAACCGATCGCCAAGCTGGTACCAGAGAACGTCCTCCGCCCCGACCTGGTCGCGATCCTCGTGGTGGTGCTGGCCTGCTTCATCGCCGGCCTCGTCGCCCGCGGGTTCCCGCGGAGCAAGGCCGGGGCAGCGTTCCAAGAGAACGTCCTGGAGCGAATTCCGGGCTACGCCATGATGCAGTCGGCGACCCGGGCGCTCCTCGGAACGTCAGATGCCACGCTGCAGATGGCGCTGGTGGAGATGGAGGAGGGGCTGGTGGTGGGCGTGCTCACCGAGCACCATCCGCAGGGATGGGTGACGGTGTTCATTCCCGACACGCCGACACCCGTCTCCGGTGCCCTGTTTCTTTTCCCGGAGAGCCGGGTGCATCCGGTCGATATCCCCTTCCGCTCCGGGCTGAGGATCGCCTCGCGCTACGGCCGCGGGGCGGGGGCGATGCTGGCCGGGCTGAAGGACAAGTCGATCCTCGCGGCGAGGGCTGGATGAGGCCGCCGGGCTAGCCGAACGCCGGCCACCAGGTGCGGAGGCTGTCGAGGATCGGGCCGTGGAACCCGATCGGGCGGGGATCGGCGAGCCGGTTCACCCAGGTCACCCGCAAGCCGTGACGCTCGGCGCCGGCGGCATCGAATGCCGAGCCGGCGAGGTAAGCGATGTCCTCCAGCGGGATTCCCAGCTCGCGGGCGGCGAGTCGGTACGGGGCGCCGTCGGGCTTGTACGCGCCCGCGCGCTCGGCAGTGACCACCACATCGAAGGCGGCGCCCACCCGGTCCACTGCCCTCCGTCCCAGATCCTCGGAGCAATTGGTCACCACTGCCCGGGGCAGTTCCAGAGCCGAAAGCCCGGGGAGGACGTCCGGCCAGGGTTCCAGGGTGTCCCATCGCTCGTCGAGCAGCCTCGCCGCCTCGCGCGGCAGACCGACGTCCGACGCTGCCGCCGAGACGATCTCGAGGTACGGGGCGTAGGTCCCGGTGGCCGCCGTCCGCTCGAGATACCTCCGCCGCCAGGGGCGCCCCAGCGCCCGCGAGCCGAGCGGCCCGAGGGATTCCGCGACGTCGTCCCACAGGGTCCAGCTGTCGAGCAGGGCGGAGAGCAGGTCGAAGCACACCGCGCGGACCGGCCCGCTCACTGGTAGCCCTTAGCCTGCAGGGTGAAGAGGTGGGCGTAGCGACCGCCAAGCTCCATCAGCTCCTCGTGCGTGCCCTCTTCCACGATCTGCCCGTGCTCGATGACCACGATCCGGTCCGCCCGGCGCACGGTGCTGAATCGGTGGGAGATCAGCAAGGTCGTTCGACCGCGGGCCAGCTGGCGGAAGCGCTCGAAGATGGCGTGCTCGGCCTCGGCGTCCAGGGCGGCGGTCGGCTCGTCGAGGACCAGGATGTCCGCCTCCTCCCGCATGAAGGCCCGCGACAGAGCCACCTTTTGCCACTGCCCCCCGGAGAGCTCGGTGCCCTCCTTGAACCAGCGGCCCAGCGGCGTCTCCAGGCCGCCAGGCAGCGCCTTGAGCACCTCGTCCGCGCCGCCGCTCTCCACCGCCCGTCCGAGGCGCGCCGCATCCTCGACGTGCTCCACGCTCCCGAACCCGACGTTGTCACGGAAGCGGAACTGGTACTGGTTGAAGTCCTGGAAGATGACCCCGATCCGCCGCCGGAGCGTGGCCTCCTCCCAGCTCCGGAGGTCCTTCCCGTCGAGGAGGATCCGCCCCTCGGTGGGCTCGTAGAGGCGGGTGAGCAGCTTGATGAAGGTCGTCTTCCCCGCGCCGTTTTGCCCCACCAGCGCCAGGCTCTGCCCGCGAGGAATGAACAGCGAGATGTGTCGCAGCGCCCAGCCCCCGGCATCGGGGTAGCGGAAGCCCACGTCCTCGAAGCGGATGCCCTCCTCCACTGCCGCGGGCAGCGCCGCGGGCTCCGGAGCGGGCAGCGCCCGTCCGGTGGGGATGGCCAGGTAGGCGAAGAGGTTCGACATGTAGAGGTTGTCCTCGTACATCCCGCCGATCGCCGCGAGGATGCTCTGGAAGGCCTGCTGCCCCTGGCGGAAGGCCACGATGTAGAGCGTCATCAGGCCGAGGGTGAGCTTCCCCGCCGCGGTGGCCACCGCCATCACCGCGTAGCAGGCGTAGAAGGCGCCGGTGGCGAGCAGGCTGAGCGTCGTCCCCCAGCCGGCGCGCTGGATCGCCAGCTTCCGGTCCTCCAGGTAAAAGGTCTCCCCCAGCGAGCGGTACCGGTCGAGGAGCATCGGCCCGAGCCCGAAGAGCTTCACCTCCTTGGCATGGTCGTCGTTGGCCAGCACGTACTCGAGGTAGAGCAATCGTCGGCTGTCGGGGCTGCGCCAGTTGCGGAGCCGGAAGGCGAGGGCGCTGAAGCGCATCTCGGCCACCGTTGCCGGGATCGCCGCCACCACCAGCCCGAGCACTGCCCAGCCGGAGAAGCGGATCAGCAGGCCGATGTACCCGGCGAGCGTCAGGACGTTCTGGAGGAGCTGGAAGGACTCGGTCACCACCGAGATCGGGCGGCTGGAGGCCTCGCGCCGAGCGCGGGTGAGCTGGTCGTAGAAGTCGGGATCCTCGAAGTGCCGGAGATCGAGCGAGAGCGCCTTCTTGAGGATCCGGACGTTGATGTCGAGGCCCAGCCGGGCGCCGAGGAGCTGTCGGACCAACCCCAGCGTCCGCAGCGCCACCGCCGAGGCGACCACCAGCGCCAGCTCGGCGAGCACCCACTCCAGTGTCCGTTGCCGGTCATGGGCCACCACCGCATCGATGATTTCCTTGCCCACGAAGGCGATCCCCAGGGGGAGGACCGCCGAGATGACGGTCAGCACTCCCAGCACCACCGTCATCGCCGGGGAGGCAGCCCACACCAGTGCCAAGGTGGCGCGGGTGTGCCGGAGGCTCTCTCGGAAGACCGAGAGACGGAATCGATTGACGTCGTCGGCCAAGGCGTTGTCGCTAATGCAGCCTTGGGGGCGTCGCAAGCCAGCCGCCAGGGGCAGGCTCGTCGAGAGAGCGAGCGATGGAGCGGGTCAGTTCACCGCCGCGGTGCCGAGGGCGATCACCCGGCCGCGGGGGTCCTGCACGAAGGCCACCACGCGCAGACGGTCACGACGCCAGCTCTTCGACAGCCCGAGGCGGACCTTCTGCTCCGGCGAGATCGCTCCCTGGTCGACCACGAGCCGCGCCACCGGTGCATGGACGAGCGTCCGCCCCGCATTCTCCCCGCGCTCGACCTTGCTCGACAGCTCGGCCTCGGACAGCGCCAGGGAC
>Ga0318562_10001124_pt1 | contig 11983 bp, 10 predicted proteins | sample GRESIP066b5f18_FD_203688 | JGI IMG/M metagenome (GOLD analysis project Ga0318562, IMG submission 203688) | Tropical soil microbial communities from Luquillo Experimental Forest, Puerto Rico - GRE.SIPMG.066b5f18 | ecosystem: Environmental > Terrestrial > Soil > Tropical forest > Bulk soil...
CGTCAACCATCCGCTTGATGTCGTCGACCTGGCGGATGATCGTGTTGGTGCATTGGTCGAAGACCTCGCGATCCGAGGTGATGAACTTGCCGTATTTGCGTTTCAGTCGCTCGGCCGAGAGCTGGATCGGGGTCAGCGGGTTCTTGATCTCGTGCGCGATGCGCCTTGCGACATCGGCCCAGGCGGCCGAACGCTGCGCCGAGACGAGATCGGTAATGTCGTCGAGCGTGATCACATAACCTTCTGAGGCATCGGCCCCGGTCTCCTTGGTGACCCGAACGCTCACCTGGCGCTCGCTCGTGCCGCGTGGGATCGAGATCTGCCCCTGGCCGAGACGATGACGGCCGGCGCGCACCTCGCCGACGAGCGGGGCGACGGCCGGCATCAGCTCGTCGATCGGCGCGCCCAGCGCCTCCGCGTGGCTCGCGGGCAGGAGCTTGTCGGCCGACGGGTTGAGGACGGTGATCCGGCCCTTGCCGTCGATGCCAATGACGCCGGCTGAGACCCCCGCGAGCACCGCCTCGGTGAAGCGGCGGCGCTTGTCCATCATTTCGTTTGCGGCGACCAGGCGGTCGTGCTGGGCGCGCAGCTCCTGGGTCATCCCGTTGAAGGTCGCCGACAGATGGGCGAGATCGCTCTCGCCCTTGCGGGTCGGCACCTGGACGTAGAAATTCCCCGCCGCCACCTGATCGGTCGCATGGATCAGGCGCCGGATCGGCAGGACGAGCCAATTGGCGAAGGCAAGGCCGAGCCTGATCGCCGAGAGCAGCAGGATCAAGGTCACCAGGATATACATCGAGGCGAATGCGACCTGGACGCCGATCCGCCTCGCCTCGAGCCCCTCGTAATAGCGCAGCCCCTCCTCGGCCTGCGCCGTATAGGCGCTGGCCTTCGGGTCGCCCGGGCGTGCGACAAACAGGAAGGCATTGTCGAAGGAGGAGAGCTTCACCAGCGCGCCGAAAGCGCCGTTATTGCGTGGCAGGAAACAAAAGGGTTCGGTGTCGCTCGCCTCGGCATAATCCTGCTCGGTGGGCAGCGAAATGCCGGCGACGGCGACATGCTGCACCGACTCCAGGGTCGCGCCGTTGCTCGAGATCATCATGGCGACCGGGAAGCCGAGGAACAGCGAGCGGGCGACGAACCAGTCGTGAAACAAAGTGCGGTTCTGGTCGAAGGTGAGCTTCGCGCCGTTGATGTCGCCGGCCATGAGGTTGAGCTCGCGCGCCATGGTGCGGCACTGCCCTTCCTCATAGGTCCGAGCGATCTCGACCGCGTTGGTGAGGAGTCCCGCTACATTGCCGCGGAACCACGGATCGAGGCTGCGCTCCAGCGTGATCGAGGTGACGATGGCGATGAAGATCGCCGGCAAGGCAGCGATTCCGGCGAACCATCCGACGAAGCGCATATGCAGCCCGGCGGCCGCCGCCCGCGCCCGCCTCGCCCGCAAGACCTCGCGACCCTCGATGATCACCACGCCGGCGAGGCAGAGCACCAGCACGCCATTGATCACCAGGATGGTGCGCACGACGTCGTTCGTTGGGATAATCGGGGTGAGCCCCGCGACAATCATGAAGGTGACCAGGGCCGACAGGAGGGCGCCGATCATCACGATCGTGCCCACGCGCTTGCCCGAGCGCCTTTCCTCCATGAACAAGGGTCCGGGGGTGGCCGGCCGCGACGTATCGGTTGAAATCATTGCCGTCGGCTAACCCCGCCTCGCCTCTGATGCGCGCGGGCAACAGTGTTGTTGGAATGCGACGGTTTTGCGGCCGCTATCGGGAGAGTTTCATCACGTGAATGTCGAGATCACTGATTTTCTTGCGTAGCGTATTCCGATTGAGACCGAGCAGGAGCGCAGCCTTGATCTGGTTGCCGCGGGTCGCCGCGAGCGCGGCGCTGATCAGCGGCCCTTCGACCTCCTCGACGATGCGGTGATAAAGGCCCGGCGGCGGCGATTGCGCGCCGAAAGTCGCGAAATAATGCTGCAGATGCCGCTCCACCATAGCGGCGAGCGTCATATCGGCTTGCGGCTCCGGGCTTGTCGGCGGGGCCGCGTCCGATTGCGCCAATTCGGTCTCGATCGTCGCCGCCGAGATCGTCTGCTGCGGATAGAGCGCGGCAAGGCGTCGCACCAGATTCTCAAGCTCGCGTACATTGCCGGGCCAGCGATAGGCGCAGAGCTTCGCGATTGCCTCCGGCTCGAGCGTCTTGACCGGCAGCCCCTCCTTCTCGTTCATGGCGAAGAAGTGGCGCACCAGGTCGGGGATATCCTCGGCCCTTTCGCGCAGTGGCGGCAGGCGAATCGGCACGACGTTCAGGCGGAAGAACAGGTCCTCGCGGAACAGACCCTGCTGGATCAGCCCACGCAGCTGCTTGTTGGTCGCTGCGATGATGCGCACATTGGTCTTGATCGGAACGCGTCCGCCGACGGTCGTGTATTCGCCTTGCTGCAGGACGCGCAGAAGCCGCGTCTGCGCCTCCATCGGCATGTCGCCGATCTCATCGAGGAAGAGCGTGCCGCCCTCGGCCTGCTCGAAGCGGCCGACCGAGCGTGCCAGCGCCCCCGTGAAGGCGCCCTTTTCATGGCCGAACAGCTCGGATTCGATCAGATCTCGCGGAATCGCCGCCATGTTGACGGCGATGAAGGGGCCTTTGCGGCGCTTGCCGAAATCATGCAGCGCGCGGGCCACGAGCTCCTTGCCGGTGCCCGAATCGCCGTTGATCATCACCGTCAGATCGGTTTGCATCAGGCGCGCCAGCACCCGGTAGACGTCCTGCATCGAGGCCGAGCGGCCGACGAGCGGCATGTTCTCGGTGTCAATGGCAGCGGCCTTCGGCGCGGCCGATCCCTGCTCCGACAGGGCCCGGCCGACGATGGAGACGATCTCCTTCAGGTCGAAAGGCTTCGGCAGATAGTCATAGGCGCCGAGCTCTGAGGCGCGCACCGCCGTCATGAAGGTGTTCTGGGCGCTCATCACCACGACCGGAAGCTCGGGCCGCACCCGTTTGATGCGTGGCAGGAGGTCGAAGGCATTGTGGTCGGGCATCACCACGTCGGTGATGACGAGATCGCCGTCACCCTCGGCGACCCAGCGCCACAAGGTCGCCCCGTTGCCCGTCGAACGCACCTCGTAGCCGGCGCGCGACAGCGCCTGGCCGAGCACTGTCCGGATGGCCGCATCGTCGTCCGCGACCAGAATCTGTCCGCTGCGCATCCAGCTCCTCTCGATCCCGCGGCCTGCCGGACCCGGCGCCTACCCGGAGAGATCCGGGCGCTTTCCGAAAGCCCTTGGCCGGCCGGATCACTGTCCCGGCTTGAACATCGGCATCATGACGCGGAATGTGGTGCGGCGATTAGCCGACTCGCATTCGACGATCCCGCCATGATCCCCGATGATCTTCGCGACCAAAGCAAGACCGAGGCCAGAGCCTTGCGCCTTGGTGGTCACGAAGGGATCGAAGAGATGCGGCTGCAGGTCGGCCGGAACCCCCGGCCCGTTGTCGCGCACGCAGAATTCGAGCGGCAGGCCGACGCGTCCCGAGGCCGAACCGACCGACAGCTTGACGCCCGGCCTGAAGGCCGTCGAGAGCTCGATCTCGCCATCGATCGCATCCTTGCCGATGGCTTCGGCGGCGTTCTTCACGAGGTTGAGGAACACCTGGATGAGCTGGTCGCGATTGGCGAGCACCGGCGGCAGCGAGGGATCATAGGTCTCGACGAAGCGGATATGCTGGGCGAAGCCAGAGCGGGCGAGGCGCTTCACATGGTCGAGCACCGAATGGATGTTCACCGGCTCGCGCGAGATCGGCCGTGAATCGCCGAAGAACTCCATCCGATCGACGAGCTTCACGATGCGATCGGTCTCCTCGCAGATCAGCTGCGTCAAGGCGCGGTCGCCCTCTTGCGCCGACATTTCAAGGAGTTGCGCCGCACCTCTAATGCCCGAGAGCGGGTTCTTGATCTCATGGGCGAGCATCGCCGCAAGCCCGCTGACCGAGCGCGCGGCGCCGCGATGGGTGAGCTGTCTGTCCATCTTGTCGGCGATGGTGCGCTCTTGCATCATTATCAGAACATACCCGTCCATATCATTGAACGGCAAAGCGAAAAGATCAACGACCTTCTCGTCGGGCGATACCGGTGAGGTGATCGGCAAGCGACGTTCGCTGACGCTCGCATTGCGGCGTCTGGCCTCGGTCACGAGCCCAACCACCGGCGAATCGAAGGGGAAGAGCTCGGTAAGCTTCTGGCGCCGCAGGAAGGGGATCGACAGCTCGAAGAAGCTCTCAGCGGCGAGATTGGCGTAGGAGATGCCGTTATCCGGCGACAGGCACAGGATCGGCATCGGGATGGCATTGAGGATGGCCTGAGCCCCCTCGGGCGGCAGCATGGGCGCGAGATGCATGAGCATCGGCTCGATCGGATCGCCGAGGACGCTCATGCCGCGACCGCCAGTCTCTGCACCTCGGCATCGCCCGCGAGCGCGAAGGCTTCCCGCAACAAGGCCTCGACCTCGGCCGGCTCGAAGGAGCGCACCAGCGCCGCCTTGATCGGGGCTGCGCGCTCGGGTTCCGCCGTCGCCAGCGCGTGTTCCGCATAAGCCTGCAGATGCTTACGCGCATGGCGAAGCCCGAGCGACACTCCGTAAAGGGCGAGCAGGCCCTGATAATGCTCGAGCGCGATGGCGCAGCGCGTCTCCGGCGACAGGGCAATCGGCTTCTCGCCGCGCAAAGCGCGCGCGATCTCGCCCGGCAGCCAGGGGCGCCCGAGCGCGGCGCGCCCGATCATCACGCCCTCAGCGCCCGACAGCCGAAGCGCCATTTCGGCCTTGGCCGTGCTCGTGATGTCCCCATTGACGATGACCGGCATGCCGATCGCCTGCCGCACAGCGGCGACAGCTGCCCAATCGGCCCGTCCTTCGTAGAATTGCGCCCGGGTGCGCCCATGCACGGTGATCATCCTCGCGCCGGCAGCCTCGCAGCGGCGTGCGACATCGGGCGCGTTGAGGCTCGTCGCGTCGAAGCCGAGCCGCATCTTCACGGTCACCGGCACGTCCACGGCCGCGACGACAGCCTCGACCAGGCGGGCGACGAGGTCGGGCTCGCGCATCAGGGCCGAGCCGCAGAGCTGGCGCGCGACGCGTTTCGCCGGGCAGCCCATATTGATGTCGATGATATCGGCGCCCGAGGCCTGCGCGATGCGCGCAGCTTCCGCCATGCAGGACGGGTCGCGCCCGGCGATCTGCACCACATGCGGCAGCACGCCCTGCCCTTCGAGTTTCAGCCGGGCTTCCTCACTGCCGCGGGCGAGCTCGGGTGAAGCGATCATCTCGCTAATGACAGCCGCTGCGCCCAGGCGCCGCGCAATGCGCCGCATCGCAACGTCGGTGATGCCGGACATCGGCGCAAGCAGGACTTGCCCGTCGAGCCTGATCGGCCCGATGCACAAATTCACGGCAGCCTCCGACTGAGGCATATTGCCTATTTTTTGATCAATCTGCATCTTGCTCAGATAATAGACAGTTCATTGTGCGCCGCACAAGGCTCTTGCGCTTCCACCCGGCTTGGGCCAACAGCGAGAGCGTTGCGGCATGGCGTCGCAGCGCGCCCCGTCATGTTATATGCCAAGCCCGCGCAGCTTCCGATCGCGACGCTGCGGCAGCCAGAACCTATCGGCAATCGTGCCCAAAGACAGATCAACCGCCACTCTCAAGACGACCTCCCTACCCAGTGCGGCGGCACTAATCGTCGCCGCGGGGCGTGGGCTGCGCGCGGGTGGCGAGCGGCCGAAGCAATATCAGCTGCTCGGCGGCATGAGCGTGCTGGAGCGCGCCATCAGGGCGCTCGGCGCAGCCGCCGGGGTGACGAAGGCGATCGTCGTCATCCATCCGGACGATGCCGAGAACTATGCCGAGGTCACGGCGCGCCTCACGCAGCATGCCGAATTCCTTTTGCCTCCCGCCTATGGCGGGGCGACGCGCCAAGCGAGCGTGCGCGCCGGCCTCGAGGCGCTCGGCGAGGCTCCGCCCGAGATCGTGCTGATCCATGACGCGGCGCGCCCCTTCGTCTCGCCGGCCCTGATCGCGCGGGCCATCGCTGCGGCCCATCAGCATGGCGCCGCGGTGCCGGGCATCCCCGTCAACGACACGATCAGGCGCCTCGGCGCCGGGCGTCCCTACGGCGAGACCTTGCCACGGGAAAGCCTGCGCACCATCCAGACGCCCCAGGCTTTCGCCTTCGCCAAGATCCGCGACGCCCATGCGCGCGCGGCGGCTGCCGGGCTTGATGCCTTCACGGATGATGGCGGGCTCGCCGAATGGGCAGGGCTCGACGTGCATGTCTTCGAGGGCGAAGCGGAGAATTCCAAATTGAGCCTGCCCTCGGACTTCTCGCGCGCCGCCCAGCAGCTGCGTGTCAGGACGGAGACCCGCACCGGTCTCGGCTATGACGTGCATGCCTTCGGCGAGGGCCGCTTCATCATGCTGGGTGGGGTCGAGATCTCGCATGATCGCGGCGTCGTCGCGCATTCGGACGGGGATGTGCTCTTGCACGCTTTGACCGATGCGCTGCTCGGCGCGCTCGGCGACGGCGATATCGGCGTGCATTTTCCACCCTCCGATCCGCGCTGGAAGGATGCGGCCTCGAGGCTCTTCCTGGCGGACGCTGCCGAGCGGGTCAGACGGCGGGGCGGGCGCGTCCTGCATCTCGACGCGACGGTCGTCTGCGAGGCGCCGCGCCTCGGCGCGCATCGCCAGGCGATCCGCACCTCGATCGCGGCGATCTGCGGCATCGAAGAAGGACGCGTCTCGATCAAGGCCACGACCTCCGAGAGGCTCGGCTTCACCGGCCGCGGCGAAGGGATTGCCGCCCAGGCCATCGCGACGCTCGAGCTGCCGATGGAAGAGGGAGAGGACGATGCTCGATGAGTCACTGCTCACGCAGGCGCGCCGGCTTCTCGACCGTTGCCGGGCAATCGGCTTGCACATTGCGACGGCCGAATCGTGCACCGGCGGCCTGATCGCCGGCACGCTCACCGAAATCGCCGGCTCGTCCGACGTCGTCGATCGCGGCTTCGTCACCTATTCGAATGCCGCGAAGACGCAGATGCTCGGCGTGCCGGCCGACCTGATCGCCCGCCATGGCGCGGTGAGCGAAGAGGTGGCGCGAGCCATGGCGGAAGGCGCGCTCGAGCGCGCCGGCGCCGAGCTCGCAGTTGCCGTCACCGGCGTCGCGGGTCCTGGTGGCGGCAGCGCCGCAAAACCGGTCGGGCTTGTGCATTTCGGCTGCGCCGTCAAAGGCCACGGCGTGAGGCATCTCGAGCGGCGCTTCGGCGATATCGGTCGCGGCGAGGTGCGCCGGCTGAGCGTCGCGACCGCGCTCACCCTTCTCGAGGAAGCGGCCGAGGGTCTTTCGGTACGCCTCGCCTGATCGCGATCAATTGCGTCGCAAGAAGCGGATCGCAGAGGCCTCTCGCCCATCCTATTTCTCGCTCAATGACTTGAGAAAAAGTCGGAGATCGAAGATGTCGGAGCACATTCGTTACGCTTTCGGGCAGAGCTCGATCGGCGATTTCATCACCGCACTCTCGGCGCAGGGCCTCGTTGCCTTCGAGATCGGCGATGAACGGGCGGCTCTCCTCGAGACGCTGCGCGCGCGTCTTCCTCAGGCTGAGCTCGTCGAGGATCGGATTGGCCTAGCGGCGCTCATCGGCCAGCTCGCGGAGGTGATCGAGCATCCGGGCCGCGATCCAGGCCTGCCGCTCGACCCGCGTGGCAGCGACTATGAGCGGCGCGTCTGGAGCGCACTGCGCGAGATCCCTGCCGGCCGAACCGCAAGCTATTGCGAGATCGCGACGCGGCTCGGAACGCCGCGCGAGGCGCGCGAGGTGGCGGAGGCTTGCGCCGCGAATGCGATCGCGATCCTGATTCCCTGTCATCGTATCGTGAAGAAGGACGGCTCGCTTTCCGGCTATCGTTGGGGCTTCAGGCGCAAGCGCACGCTCATCGCACGTGAGCGTGAGGCCGCAGCGGCCTGACCTATCGACCGGCGCGCAGCGATGATGGGGCGCCGCGTCATGAAGCGGTAGGATGATCGTCGAGGGAATGTCGAAATCGATGAGCTCGGCGCGTCGTTAGGGCAGCGGGTTGAGCGTCCCGCCGCCAACCCCGGAGGACAGGATGCAGCACACATTGATCTTCTACAACAGCCTGGACGATTTCGACGCGCGCGACGATCCGCGACGGCGCGACGCCTTCTGGGCGAGCTTCGGCGCCTATCTGAAAGCCATCAAGGATGCCGGCATCTTCATCGGAGGCGCCGGATTGCAGCCGCCCGGAGAGGCGACGACGCTGCGCCATCGCGAGGGCCAGAGGCTGGTGCAGGACGGACCCTATGCCGACACCAAGGAGCAGCTCGGCGGCTTCGTCATCATCGAGGTGCCCGATATGGCGAGCGCCCTCGAATGGGCCGCCCGCTACCCGGCAGGACTGAACGGAGCGGTCGAGGTGCGCGCCAATCTGACCACGCGCCATGACTAGGGACGAGCCGGCAACAGAGGCGCTGCGCGCGGCCGAGCGGGCGGCGCGCGCCTCCTACAGCCGGCTCCTCGCCTTTCTGGCGGCGCGCTCTCGGGATGTGGCGGCCTCCGAAGACGCGCTCGCCGACGCCTTCCACGCGGCGCTGCGGACCTGGCCGCAAAACGGCGTGCCCGAGAAGCCCGAGGCCTGGCTGCTCACGGCGGCGCGCAGGCGGCTTCTCGACGGTATCCGCCATGCGCGGGTGCAAGGCGAAGCGGTGCCGACCCTTCTTGCTGTGGCGCGCGAGGCCCAGGAGCTCGCAAGCACCGCAGCCGAGTTTCCCGACGACCGGCTGAAGCTCCTGTTTATCTGCGCCCATCCGGCGATCGATGCAGGCGCACGCACGCCGCTGATGCTGCAGACCGTGCTCGGGCTCGACGCGGCGCGAGTGGCTTCGGCCTTCGTCGTGCAGCCCGCCGCGATGGGGCAGCGCCTCACGCGCGCCAAGGCCAAGATCCGCGACGCGCATATCGCCTTCGAGCTGCCCGAGACCAGGGAGCTGCCGTCGCGCCTCGATGCGGTGCTCGAGGCCGTCTACGCCGCCTATGGCAGCGGCTGGGACGACGTCGCCGGTGCTGATCCGCGCCGCAAGGGCCTCGCCACGGAAGCGATCGAGCTCGGCCGGCTCCTGCTGCAGCTCCTGCCGGAGGAGCCCGAGGCGCTGGGGCTCCTCGCTCTGATGCTCCATTGCGAGGCCCGCCGCGAGGCGCGGCGCAGCCCGGCCGGCCGTTATGTGCCGCTCACTGAGCAGGACACCGCGCTCTGGTCGCGGCCGATGCTCGAGGAGGCGGATCGCTGCCTCGCCATCGCGGCCAAGGCGGGCCGCATGGGCCGTTTCCAGCTCGAGGCGGCGATCCAGTCGGTGCATGCGCGGCGCGCCTCGACCGGCACCACCGATTGGGAGGCGGTCGCCCTTCTCTATGAAGGGTTGATGCGTCTTGCTCCCACCATCGGCGCCGAGGTCGGGCGGGCCGCCGCGGTCGCCGAGGCGCGCGGCGCCGAGGCAGGATGGGCGCTGCTCGCAGCGATCCCGGCCGACTCCGTCAAGATCTACCAGCCCTATTGGGCGGTCGCGGCGGATCTCCTCAAGCGGATGGAGCGGACGGCCGAGGCCGATGATGCCTATCAGCGCGCCATCGGCCTGTGCGAAGACGCCGCCATGCGCGATTTCCTGGTGCGGCGGTCCGGCCGCGCAGTCTGAGGCCTGCCATCCCTTAAGGATCGGGGCGTGCCCCGCGCGGCGCGAGGCCGAAGAGCTCCTGCGGCTGGGCTACGCCTCTCAACGGATGCAGTCCGAGCGATTCCAGGCGATGGCGTTCGCTCCCAGCCGCCTGCGCCAGCGCCACCGATGTCAGCACGCGCCGGCCGAGCTGGCCGCAGAGCGCCTCGATGCGGCTCGCCTCATTCACGGCCGGGCCGATGACCGTGAAATCGAGCCGCTCATCCGTTCCGACATTGCCGTAGAGCACTTCGCCGAGATGCAGCGCGATGTCGAGATCCATGATCGGCTCGCCCGCCGCAAGCCGCACGGCATTGACCGCGGCGACCCGCGCGAGCGCATCTTCGGCCGCGTCGAGGGCCGCGGCGACGGCCTCTTGCGCCTCTCCGTCGAAATCGGCGAGCGCGAAGGTCGCAAGCAGGCCATCGCCGATATATTTCAGGATCTGGCCCCCGCTATGCTCGACCGGCACCGCCATCGCCTCGAGATAGGCATCGAGCGCCGACATCAGCGCCTCGCTCGCCGATCTGTCGGCGAAGCTCGTGAAGCCCGCGAGATCCGCGAAATAGAGGACGGCGCTGATGCTCTGCATGGAGCCGCGCTTCACCGTTCCGGCGAGCACGCGGTTGCCGGCATCATGCCCGAGATAGATACTGAGCAGGCTGCGCGAGACCCTGGCGCCGGCGCTCGCCTTGACGACGACGGCGAGCAGCGCCGTGAGCCCGGCGAGACGCGCGAGCTCGGCCTCGGCGAAACCCACCGACCGATCCGTCGCGAAGGACGCGATCAGTCCCTTGCCCTGCGCCATGTCGCCGAAGGCCGTCGCGACATAGAGATAATCGGTCATTCCGGCTTCAGCCAGGCTCGCGAGCACCGGATGGTCGCGGGGACAGGAAGGCTCGCTCAGGCGACGGCGCAAAGTCCCACCCGACGTAATGAGAGGCGCGAACGGGCTCCCCCCGGCGCCTGTCTCGGCAAGATCGCCTGTTGAGCTATCAGTCTCGACCCCGCCGACGCCGCGCTCCCAGAGGAAGTCGATCGTTCCGTGGCCCGGAAGTGTCCTGAGCCCGATCGCGACGCGCGCCAGCGGCAACCCCGCCTCGCTGAGCCGCTCGCAGAACCCGTCCATGATGTCGACCGCATGGCCGCCTGCGAGGCCCTGCGCCACCAGCCACTCATCGATCGTCGTCGTGGAGATGGGCGAGGCCATGGTCGCCCGACGCCTTAGCCCCTGGCGGCTGCGCCGCCTGCGAGGCTCTGGGGCGTGACGCGCCCATAGACGACCTCGGCGCGGCGCTGGAAGGCCTCGGAGAATTTGCGGAAGGCGCGGTCGAACATCGCGCCCATCAGCATGCCGAGCATGCGGCTCTTGAATTCATAGGTGATGAAGAACTCGACGATGCAGCCTTGCCCGTCGGGCTTGAAGGTCCAGACATTGTCGAGCGTCTGGAAGGGCCCGTCGAGATAGGCGACAGTGATCTTCAGCGCAGCGCGGTTGAGCTTGACCTTGCTGGTGAAGGTCTCGCGGATTGCCTTGTAGCCGACCGACATGTCGGCAACGAGCGTCTCGCGGCCCTCCTCGCCGGGCTTGCGGCTGCGTACTCTCAAGCCCTCGCAGAGCGGCAGGAAGAGCGGGTATTTCTCGACATCGGCGACGAGGTCGAACATCTGTTCCGGCGTGTGCTTGACGCGGCGTGTCGTGCGGAAGGAGGGCATGCCCGGATCGCTATGCGGGCGCTCAGCCGCTAAGCCGCGACAGGCGCGCGGCCTTGAGCTTGGCGAAATCCTCACCCGCATGATGCGATGAGCGCGTGAGCGGGCTCGCCGAGACGAGGGCAAATCCCTTGGTGTAGGCCATGGTCTCGAAACCCTTGAACTCGTCGGGCGTCACGAAGCGGATCACCGGATGGTGCTTGCGCGAGGGAGCGAGATACTGGCCGATGGTGAGAAAGTCGACATCAGCCGAGCGCAGATCGTCCATGAGCTGCAGCACCTCGTTGCGCTCCTCGCCGAGCCCCACCATGATTCCGGATTTGGTGAACAGCGTCGGGTCGAGCTCCTTTGCCCGCTGCAGCAGGCGCAGCGAGTGGAAATAGCGGGCGCCCGGACGCACCGACAGATATTTCGACGGGACCGTCTCGAGATTATGGTTGAACACGTCGGGCTTCGCCTCGACCACGATCTCGAGCGC
>Ga0318562_10001126_pt1 | contig 11975 bp, 9 predicted proteins | sample GRESIP066b5f18_FD_203688 | JGI IMG/M metagenome (GOLD analysis project Ga0318562, IMG submission 203688) | Tropical soil microbial communities from Luquillo Experimental Forest, Puerto Rico - GRE.SIPMG.066b5f18 | ecosystem: Environmental > Terrestrial > Soil > Tropical forest > Bulk soil...
ACCCCGATCGGCGTTGCCCTACTGGTCACCGACGCGGAGGGCGCCTTGCGCTGCCTCGATTGGGAGGACCATCAGGATCGCATGCTGCTTCTGCTGCGCCGCCATTATGGCGAGCTGACCTTGTCGGCAGGCAAGGTACCGCAAAGCGTGCGCGAGCCCCTCGATCGCTATTTCGCGGGTGAGATCCCGGCGCTCGCGGAGATTCCCTGGCGCACCAGGGGGACCGATTTCCAGCGCTGCGTGTGGAACGCGCTGACCCGCATCCCCGCCGGAACGACGCTGAGCTATGGCCGGCTCGCCGCCGAGATCGGCAAGCCGGAGGCGGTACGTGCAGTCGGGCTCGCGAACGGCGCCAATCCGGTTGGCGTCGTGGTACCGTGCCATCGGGTCATCGGTTCCGACGGCTCGCTCACCGGCTATGGCGGCGGTCTCCATCGCAAGCGCTGGCTCCTCGCCCATGAGGGCGCGATGGAGGTCGCAGAACTGCGCCTCTAATCCTTCTCCCGCGAGGCGAGAATCCCTTGCGTCGGCAAGGAGTGGATGAGGGGCGCAAGGTTGTTACTTCAAGATCTGGCGCTGCAACAGCGCCCCTCATCGGCCCTCACTACGTTCGAGCACCTTCTGCCGTAAAGGGGTGAAGGGGGCGTCGGACTCGGACGTTACATCCGCGTTAACCAATTTCACCTTACTCTACGCGCCCGAACCTTGCCTCAAACCCGCCTTCAATCTGGCGTAACTGTGGTGCTATGACGCGATGTCGGTCATCGCGGTGTTGATTTGGCGGGAGGCCGGGGCGGCTTGCAATTGGAGGGTTGATCCATCGCCCCTGACGCTCTTAGGAGAGAGGGCAGCCTCATGTCTCGCCTCTTGCGCTCGCCCTTGCTGTGGGTGCCGGCGGCGGTGCTCGTGACGCTCCTCGTCGCCGCGGGATTGCGGCTGGCCGCGAGTCCAACGCTTTTGCGCGTTGCGGTCGGCCCGGAAGGCAGCGCCGACGTCAAGCTGATCTCCGATCTCGCCCTCCAGATGGCGCATGACAAGGCGCCGAGCCTCAAGCTGAAGCTCGTCAAGACGTCGGATGTCGCGCAGAGCGCGGCCGAGCTCGATGCTGGACGCGCCGATCTCGCTGTGGTGCGCAGCGACGTCTCGATGTCGGCGACCGGGCTCACGGTGGCGATCCTGCACCGCAACGCGGTCGCCATCATCGCGCCGCGTGGCTCATCGCTGCACTCCATCGCCGAGCTCGACAAGAAGCGGATCGGCATCCTGCGTCCGACGCTCGAGAACGAGCATCTCCTCGACGAGCTCCTCTCAGAATACGGCATCGCGGCGAAATCCGTCGTCCAGGTGCCGCTCGAGCCGGAGGGGCTCGCCTCCGCTATCCGCGAGCGGCGCATCGACGCCGTCATGGTGGTGGCTCCGCCCTCGGGCAACTTGATGAACACTGCCGTGCAGGCCGTCGCCTCGGCGTCCAAGGGCGAGCCCGTCTTCGTCGAGGTGAAGGAATCCGAGGCGATCGCCGAGCGCAAGCCGGTCTATGAATCTCACGAGATCGTCAACGGCCTGTTCGGGCGCAATCCGCCGCGCCCCAAGGCCAATTTCAACACGCTCGCCATCACCTACCGGCTGGTCGCGAGCCGCGATCTCGAGGATTACGTCGTCTCCGACTTCACGCGGCGCCTCTTCACTTTGCGCATGGCGCTGAGCCAGGGCGGCTCCTTTGCCGACCATATCGAGAAGCCCGATACCGACAATGACACGGCGCTCCCGCTGCATCCGGGCGCAGCCGCCTATTTCGACGGCAACGAGAAATCTTTCTTCGATCGCTACGATGATTGGTTCTATCTCGGCGCCATGGGGTTGAGCGGTCTCGTGTCCGGCCTCGCGGCCTTGATCGCCTCGGCGAGGGCCTGGGCGAGGCGCGGCACGCTGAGCGCGATCGACGAGCTCATCCACATCAAGGCCGAGGCGCGAAGCGCGAAGGACGAGACAGCCCTCGACGAGGCGGAGGCCGCGCTTGCCGAGATCTCGACCGCGGCGCTGCGTCATGCGCGCGACGGGCGCATCGACGATGCCGGCCTCTCGGCGCTGAGCCTCGCCATGGATGAATGCCGACAGGCGATTGCGGATCGCCGCATGCGTCTGGCGCGGCCGCTGTCGAAACCGCCGGCCACAAGACCGATCGGCGCCACCCCGTTCACCCTATCCTGAGTTTGCCCGAGCCGCTCCGCGCCGTCGCCCTTGCGGCACCGCTGCACGACCCTTAAGCATGGCGTCAAAGCGTTGAGGCGCCTGCTCAAACGGGAACGGGGTTCGTCCATGCGCGTCATCATTGCGGGGGGCGGCATCGGGGGGCTGGCCGCAGGGCTCATGCTGCATGCGCGCGGCATCTCCTGCGAGGTCTTCGAGCAAGGCAGCGAGATCCGTGAGCTCGGGGTCGGCATCAACACGCTCCCGCATGCGATCAAGGAGCTCGCCGAGATCGGCCTGCTCGAGCGGCTCGATCATGTCGGCATCAGGACGCATGAGCTCACCTATGCCAATCGCTTCGGCCAGGAGATCTGGCGCGAGCCGCGCGGCACGCATGCAGGCTTTCCCTATCCACAATTCTCCATTCATCGCGGCCGCCTGCAGAAGGTGCTGCACCAGGCGCTGAGAGCCCGCATCGGCGACAGCCATATCCATACGGGCTGCCGCCTCGGAAGCTGGCGCCAGCACGAAGGCGGCGTCACGGCCTATTTCTTCAATCGCGACGGTGCGCATGTGCATGCGGCCGAAGGCGATGTGCTCATCGGAGCGGACGGCATCCATTCGACCGTGCGCGCCGCTCTTGCGCCGAATGAGGGTCCGCCGGCGTGGAACGGCATCATGCTCTGGCGCGGCGCGCTCGACTGGCCGCAATTCCTCGACGGCCGCTCGATGATCGTCGCGGGCGGCATGAGCGCGAAGCTCGTGCTCTATCCGATCGGCTATGGCCAGCGTCCCGAGACGCGGCTCACCAACTGGGCGATCGCGGCAAAGGTCGGGGAAGGCGGCGTGCCGCCCCGCAAGGAGGATTGGTCGCGGCCGGGCCGGCTCGAGGAGGTGCTGCCCTATGCGAGGAAATTCGCGATTCCCGGCGTCGATGTCGGGCATGTGATCGAGGCGACGGGCGAATTCTACGAATACCCGATGTGTGATCGTGATCCGCTGCCGCGCTGGTCGCAGGGGCGCGTGACGCTTCTCGGCGATGCGGCCCATCCGATGTATCCGGTCGGCTCCAACGGGGCGAGCCAGGCGATCCTCGATGCGCGCTGCCTCGCCGATTGCCTCGTGCGCGCTGATCACCCGGCGCATGCCCTTATCGCCTATGAGCAAGAACGCGCGCCGATGACGGCGGAGATCGTGCGGCTCAATCGCAAGGGTGGCCCTGAAGGCGTCATCGATGCGGTCGAGGCACTGGCGCCCGACGGCTTCCAGCGCATCGAGGATGTGCTGTCCTACGAGCGCCGCAAGGCCATCGTGCGCGGCTACGCCTCGACGGCGGGCTTCGCCAAGGAGCAGGTGTCGCGCGCGGCCGGCCAAGTGAGGCTGCCCGAACCGACGCCGCCCGAGCCCGCGAACAGCAATCGCGCCGCATAGCGCATTCTCCGGCGAAGAGTCTTCCTGCCCGCCGCAGAAAATGCGTCGCGGCGGAGACGATTTCGGCTATCCTTGCCGGATGCGATCGAAGCTCGGCGATCTCGACATCCACTCCATCAGCCTCGGCGAAGGCCGGCCGATCATCTTCATCCATGGCTGGGCCATGGATCATCACGTCGAGCTCGCCGATTACGAGCCGATCTTCGCCCGTCGCGGCGGCTGGCGGCGCGTCTATTTCGATCTGCCGGGCATGGGCGTGACGCCTGCGCGCGACCCGATCACCGATCAGGACCGGATCCTCGAGGCAGTGCACGGCTTCATCGACGAGGTCGTCGTGGGAGAACGCTTCGTGCTCGCCGGCACCTCGCTCGGCGCCTATCTGGCGCGGGCCGTGCTGCACAAACGCGGCCGCGACATCGACGGCTTGCTGCTGCGCGTTCCGCTCGTGATCCCCGATGATCGCAAGAGGGAGCGGCCGGCCTTCCGGCCGCTCATCGAAAATGCCCAGCTCATGAGCTGGCTCGGAAACGAGGCCGCCGAGCTCGGCGAGGTGCTGGTGCAGAGCCACGACTATATCGAGGCACTGCGCGACAAGCTGCACGACCGTGTCCACCCGGCCGAACGGGCAGCCGCCCCGATCTGCGCCGAGATCCGCGCCGACCCCGCCCGCTATGCGCTGAGCTTCGACGTCGATGCCTTGCCAGAGCCCTTCACGGCTCCGACCTTGATCATGGCGGGTCGCCAGGACACGTCGGTCGGCTATCGCGACGCCTGGTCGATGCTCGAGAATTTCCCGCGCGCCAGCTTCGCGGTGCTGGATCGGGCGGATCACGGCTGGCCGCTCGACCGCAAGCGCCTCTTCGCGGCGCTCGTCGACGACTGGCTCGACCGGATCGAGGAAACGCTCGGCGTCGAGGCTCCGTGACCATCGCCGTTAGACGACGATCGCCTTCAGACGACACCGCCCCTGGACATCACCGAGCTTCGATGACCCAAACCGCTCGCGATCAATCATTCTGCGGCCAATCCTTCTGCAGCCAATGCTTCTGCAGCGACGCCGAGCTCGGCTATCTGCGTAGCCGCACCCGTTTCGTCGAGGGTGCCGGGCTCACTCTCGACGAAGCCTATCGGCTCGCGCATTTGCCGCTTGTGGCGCCGTCTCATCCGGGCGTGATCCCGCGCCGGGACGGCAATGAGGATGGGTTGGTCGGCTACGAGATGGGGCGCCATCAACGTATCTTCTCGCTCGTCCTGCCGGTTCCCGCGGACGCGCTCGAGAGCTCGCCCGCCTATCGCGCGCTCGAGACCGAGCTGAGGGAGGCGCCTTTTGCCGGCAAGCTCGCCTGGGAGCTGTTGCCGCGCCGCCGCGATCGCCTGCATGCCACACTGTGCGGCTCGCTCGCCATCGGCGAGGAGGCGCCGGTCCTCGATGCCGCGGCGCGCGCGGCGCTCGCGCGTCTCGGCCCGATCGAGGTCGAGCTGCGCGGCCTGTTCTCCGGCAATGTCAATGTCGGCCGGCTCTACCTGCGTGCCTATCCGGAATCCCGCAACGGCGCCAATGTGTTCCGGCAGGTGCAGGCGACGCTCGGGCGGCGCGAGACGGATCTCTACGTGATGGGTCTCCACAATCTGGTCGACGATCTCGACGCCGGCGAAGCAGCGGCGCTCGTGGATATTTTCGCGCGCTGGTGGGATCGGCCGATTCTGCGGATTCGCGCCGAACGCCTTTGGCTGCTCGGAGCCAGGGACGACCTCGTCCTCGACGGCGAGATCGCCGAAGAGATTGAGATCTGCTGAGAATCGGCTGTGAGTCTCCGGCCAGTTGTGCTCCGCCGAGAAATCGGCCAAGAAAGCCGCGGGTGACAAGCAGATCATGGGGCCAAGGATGGCCGATGCCCGCAACAAGCGGTTCCTGCTGTATCTGATCAAGCCGTCGCATTACGACGATGACGGCTATGTGATTCAGTGGCTGCGCTCCTCGATTCCCTCGAATTCGCTGGCTTCACTTTACGGCCTCGCCGCCGATTGCCGCGATCGCCAGGTGCTCGGCGAGGATGTCGAGCTCGAGATCGAGGCGGTCGACGAGACCAATACCCGCATCCGGCCGGATCGCATCGCCAAGCTGATCAAGGCGAATGGGGGCAACGGCCTCGTCGGCCTCGTCGGGGTGCAGTCGAATCAGTTCCCGCGCGCCATGGACATCGCCCGGGTGCTGCGCGCCGAGGGCATCCAGGTGTGCATCGGCGGCTTCCACGTATCCGGCTGCCTCGCCATGCTGCCCGAGATGCCAGACGACATGAAGGAGGCGCAGCGTCTCGGCATCTCCTTCTATGCGGGCGAAGCCGAAGGGCGGCTCGACAGGGTGCTGAAGGATGCGGCCCGCGGCGAATTGCAGCCCGTCTACAACTACATGGACGATCTGCCCGGCCTCGAGGCCGCGATGATGCCGATCCTGCCGGCCGAGAAGATCGCGCGCACGCGGGGCTGGGAGACGAGCTTCGATGCCGGGCGCGGCTGCCCGTTCCAATGCTCATTTTGCACCATCATCAATGTGCAGGGGCGCAAATCACGCTACCGTACGCCCGACGACGTCGAGGCGATTGTGCGCGCCAATGTGGCGCAGGGCATCAAGAGTTTCTTCATCACCGACGATAATCTCGCGCGCAACCGCAATTGGGAGCCGATTTTCGATCGCCTGATCGAGATGCGCGAGAAGGAAGGGGTGCGCTGCCACTTCATCATCCAGGTCGATACCCTCTGCCACAAGATCCCGAATTTCATCGAGAAATGCCGCCGCGTCGGGGTGAAGCGCGTCTTCATCGGGTTGGAGAACATCAATCCCGACAGCCTGGTGGGCGCGAAGAAGAAGCAGAACCGCATCTCGGAATATCGCGAGATGCTGCTCGCCTGGAAGGCCGCGGGCGCCATCACTTGCGCCGGCTATATTCTCGGCTTCCCCAAGGATACGGTCGAGAGCATCGTGCGCGACATCAAGATCATCCAGCACGAATTGCCGCTCGACATCCTGGAGTTCTTCTTCCTCACCCCGTTGCCGGGCTCCGAGGATCACAAGAAGCTGCACCTCGCCGGCGTCCCAATGGACCCGGACATGAACAAATACGATCTCGAGCATGCGACGACCGCGCATTCCCTGATGTCGAAGTCAGAATGGGAGCGCGCCTATCGTCTGGCCTGGGAGACCTATTACACGCCCGAGCATGTCGAGACCGTGATGCGCCGCGCCACGGCCTGCGGCATGAAGACCGTCAAGGTGATGTTCTTCCTCGCCTGGTTCCAGGGCTCGCTTGCGATCGAGAAGCTGCACCCGTTGCAAGGGGGCTATCTGCGGCTGAAATACCGCACGGATCGTCGTCCCGGCTTCAAGATCGAGCCGCCGGTGCTCTGGCACCTCAAATATTGGGGCGAGACAGCCGCCAAGGTCACAAAGACTCTCGCCCTCCTGTGGCGGCTCGACCGTTCCCGCCGGCATATCCTCAAGGATCCGAAGTGCCGCGAGTATACGGATCTCGCCCTGACGCCCGTCCAGGCCGACGAGATGGATACGCTCGAGATCTTCAACGCCACGCAGGGCGGGCGCGCCGCGGTCGCCAAGGTGCGCCAGCGCGCTGAGCTCCTGCATTCGGATGCGCCGCGGGCCGAGGCGGGCGCCGCGGCCTCATGACAGCCGTCTTTCGCGTCGATATCCGGGCGACCTCCCTCGAGGCTGGCCCGGAGCGATCTTTCCTGTATGAGGAGAGACGACACCTGACGAGTTTGCCGCATGACCATGACTGAGCCCACTCCGCAGATGCCCGTGGCCGGCGCCAAGCCGGCGCAGCTTGCCTCTGGGCCGGCGCAGCTTGCCTCCGGAAGGCGCGTCTTCAAGCTCTTCCTGCTCAAGCCCTCCCATTACGACGATGACGGCTACGTCATCCAATGGGTGCGTTCAGCCATTCCCTCGAACACGCTCGCGGTGCTTTACGGGCTCGCCGCCGATTGCGCCGCCCGCAAGGTGCTGGGCGAGGGCGTCGAGATCGAGATCACGGCGATCGACGAGACCAACACCCGAATCCGCGCCGACCGCATCGCGCGCTCGCTCGCCGAGAATGGCGGCTTCGGCATGGTGGCGTTCGTCGGCGTGCAGTCGAACCAATATCCGCACGCCATGGACGTGGCGCGCAAGCTGCGTGCCCTGGGGGCGCAGGTCGCGATTGGCGGTTTCCATGTGTCGGGCTGCCTCGCCATGCTGCCAGAGATGCCAGACGACCTGAAGGAGGCGCAGGCGCTCGGAATCTCGCTCTTCGCCGGCGAAGCCGAGGATCGGCTCGACCAGGTGCTGCGCGACGCGGCCGAGAACCGGCTGCAGCCGCTATACAATTTCATGAAGGACCTGCCCTCGATCGACTCGGCCCCGATGCCTATCCTGCCGGCCGACCGTATCGGGCGCACCGGCGGGCGCGTCACGAGCTTCGATGCTGGGCGCGGCTGCCCCTTCCAATGCTCGTTTTGCACCATCATCAATGTGCAGGGGCGCAAATCACGCTATCGCTCGCCCGACGATATCGAGGCGATCGTGCGCACCAATCTGGCGCAGGGCGTGCGCGCCTTCTTCATCACCGACGACAACCTCGCCCGCAACAAGAATTGGGAGCCGATCTTCGACCGGCTGATCGAGGTGCGCGCCGATACGGGCGTGAACTTCTCGATCGTCATCCAGGTCGACACGCTCTGCCACCGCATCCCGAACTTCATCGAGAAGGCTGCGAAGGCGGGCGTCAGGCGCGTCTTTCTCGGCCTCGAGAATATCAACCCCGACAACCTGATCGCGGCGAAGAAGAAGCAGAACCGCATCGCCGAATACCGCTCGATGCTGCTCGCCTGGAAGGCGGTCGGCTGCTTCACCTATGCGGGTTACATCCTGGGCTTCCCGAACGACACGCCCGAATCGATCATCCGCGACATCAAGATCATCCAGCACGAGCTGCCGCTCGATCTTCTGGAGTTCTTCTGCCTGACGCCGCTGCCGGGCTCCGAGGATCACCAGAAATTGCACAAGGCCGGGATCGCCATGGATCCCGACATGAACAAATACGATCTCGAGCATGTCACCACCGGCCATCCGAAGATGTCGAAGGCCGAGTGGGAGGGCGTCTATCGCCGCGCCTGGGAGGTCTATTACACACCCGAGCACATGGAAACGATCATGCGCCGCGCCTGGGCGACCGGCATCAGCCCCGGCAAGATGATGTTCCTGCTCATCTGGTTCTATGGCTGCGTGACGATCGAGAAGATCCATCCGCTCGAAGGCGGCTATCTGCGCCGCAAGGTGCGCCTCGATCGCCGCCCTGGCCTGCCAATCGAGAACCCCTTCCTGTTCTATCCGAAATACTTCGCCGAAGTGGTCGTGAAGCACATCAAGATCGCCGGCATCGTCTGGCGCATGGGCCGCACGCGGCGGGCAATCAAGCGCGATCCGAAGTCACGCCTCTATCGCGACCTCGCGCTGACGCCGGTCGCGGATGCCGATCTCGAGACGCTCGAGATGTTCAACGTGAACGACGCCTCGCGCGCCGCTGCCGCCAAGGCGAAGCTGCGGGCTACCGCGGCGGCTTGAGGCGCCGCTCGCCTCCTCCCGCTCGCGCGCGAGCCGGAAAGCCATACTCAAGCCGGCGGCGGCAAGAACATGACCTCGTGCTTCGCCGAAAGCGCCACGACCTCCTCGGGCTTCTGCTCCTTCATGGAATGGATGCCCCAGAAGAGGTCGTAGAGCTTACGGGTCGGCGCCACCCAGAACAGGCATTTGATGGTCTGGTCGCCCTTGTTGAACAGGCCATGCGGTACGCCCATCGGCAGGCGGATCAGGTCGCCGGCGCTCGCCGTGTAATCCTTGCCGTCGAGCAGGAGGTCCATGCGGCCCTCGAGCATGTAGACGAATTCTTCCTGGGTCGGATGGATATGGGGCGGCACGAAGGTGCCGGGCGGCAAGGTCGCGTGCCAGGCGAAGGAGCTTTCCGATAGCTGCTTCGGCACATAGGTCTGGCCCAGAATGTTCCAGGAGATGCCGTCGATGCCGGTATTCGCCTTGGTGACGCCGCCCGTCTCTGCCTTCATGTCCCGCTCCCTCGCTGGCCCGGTCGCCAAATGGCTGAGCCAGGCCCAAAACGACGATTTGCGCGGGACAATGGCGAGGGCGCAGCTTTGGCGCAAGCGCCGAGGCGAATTACCCTTAAGGTCGAAGATGATGGCGGTCCCCCTTCTCGCACAGACGTGATCGCATCGTGGCTCAGTGCCCCGCCCGATCGGCCGCGGGCCTGCTTTTGCCGTCGAGGGGCGCTTCGCCTATGAATCGATGACACAATCGGCGAAGCCTTATCGCCACGACCGAAGCGGCGAGCATGAGCGAAAGACGACCCAAGGCCGGCGCCGTCACCATCAAAGAGGTCGCGGCGCTGGCGCGCGTGCACTCGTCGACCGTGTCGCGGGCGCTGAACCCGCAGACGCGCTCGAAGATCACCGATGAGGTCGCGCAACGGGTGATCGCCGCCGCGAACGCCCTGAACTACCAGCCCGACCGCTCGGCCGCGAGCTTGCGGACGGGACGCTCGCGGCTCGTTGGCGTGCTCGTCCCCGATATCGCCAATCTCGTCTTCGCGCCGATCCTGAGCGGGGTGACCGAGCGCCTCTCGGCCGAGGGCTATGCGACGCTCGTCGCCGATGCGGGCAACGAGCTCGACCCGCAGATCGAGCTCGTCGAGGGGCTGATCGCGCATCGCGTGGACGGGCTGATCCTCGCGACCGCGAGCCGCGACGATGCGGTGGTGGCGCGCTGCCTCGAGCGCGACCTTCCGGTCGTGCTCGTCAATCGTGCCGAGGCGCAGTCGCGCGTCTCGTCCGTTGTCTCCGATGACGGGCGCGGCATGCAGCTTGCAGTCGATCACCTGGTCGAGCTCGGCCATCGGCATATCGGCCATATCGGGGGGCTCGAGGGACTGTCGACCGGCTTTCTGCGACGCCGGGGATTCGAGGCCGCCATGGCGAGCCACAAGATCCGCGCGAGTGAGGCGCCGGTCGAGACGGCGTCGGCCTATACGCGCGAGGCCGGCGCCGAGGCAGCAAGGCGCCTATTCGACCGCCATCCTGCGCTGACGGCGATTGTCGCTGCGAACGACCTCTTGGCGCTCGGCGCCTATGACGTGCTGCAGGAGCGGGGCCTCACTTGCCCTGCCGACATGTCGATCGTCGGCCATAACGACATGCCGCTCATGGACCTCGTCTCGCCCGCCCTGACCACGGTTCGTATCGGACATCGCGACATGGGACGCGAGGCCGCCGATCTCCTGGTGCAGCGCATGCTGCGCGGTGACCTGCCGACCCGCAACGTGATGCTCGCGCCGACGCTCGTCAGGCGCGCCTCGACGGCGGCTCCGAAGGCAGCGGCGAGGCCTTCTCCACGCCGCGCCAAGCTCGCGTCAAGGCGAAGCTGAACGGGACCTGCTCGCGCGCTCCCGAGGCTTCAGCTTCGTGCAAGGCTTCAGCTTCGTGCAAGCCTCCTGCCGCACATAGGTCGTCAGGCGAGAACGGGATACACATCGGCTTTGCAGCGCGGCTCCCGCGCGGCGGCCGGCCGCGGGCTCACCCGGCCATGAAGGCGCGCCCGATGTCGAAAGCTTGCGTCCCCTCAACCTTTGTCGCAGCGGCCCCGAGCCGCCGAGGATGGCGGCGCGCTGCTCGCGCTCTTCAGCCAGCCGCGCTGCCGCTTCTTCGCGCAGCTCCTCGACGAGTTCGCCACGGTCGAGGAACTCAATGCCTGGACGGCGCGCATCGGCGAGACGGCATGATCGCTTCGCCATTCGCGACGGCGAGTTCGTGGCCGGGCTGACCATGGCGCGCTTGACGCGACGCCCCGCGACCGGGGAGCAGGATGCGGGGTCGCGCGCCACCGCGATCCGCGCTCATCTCGCCGGTCTGCAGCCCCGCGCCGCGCCGGCGCAAGGCGCGCCGGCCTGATCCGTCCTGCGGCGCGTCAGCTCGCCCGAACGGCGCGGCTCGCGAGCGCCATCCATCCCTGTACACCGACAAAGAGCCCGACGAGGATGATGAGGGCGCCCGAGACATAGGGCGCGCGCTGCGCGACATCGCCGAGCCATGCCCAGCGTTTCGTCGCATGTCGCACGCTCAACGCCGCGGCCGCGCCGACCGAGACCAGGGTGATCGCGAGCCCGATTGAGAAGCAGAGCACGAGCGCGAAGCCGAGCGTGAACTGCTTCAGCTGCAGGCAGAGCAGCAGCAGGATCGTGATGGCGGCCAGGCACGGGATGAGGCCGCCGGTGAGACCGAACAGGATGATCTGCCAAGTT
>Ga0318562_10001127_pt1 | contig 11967 bp, 9 predicted proteins | sample GRESIP066b5f18_FD_203688 | JGI IMG/M metagenome (GOLD analysis project Ga0318562, IMG submission 203688) | Tropical soil microbial communities from Luquillo Experimental Forest, Puerto Rico - GRE.SIPMG.066b5f18 | ecosystem: Environmental > Terrestrial > Soil > Tropical forest > Bulk soil...
TAAAAGCTCAAATTAAATAAATTATTAATAACTTAATTACTTGAGTGACAGAATAGGCATTTGTTTTCAATAGGTTACATGAAGAATTTTTTGAAAGTGCCAAAAAATAGCCTGCAAGATAAACAGGCTTAAAAAATATAAATATATATCCAGAAAGATAGAGCTTGGATATTTCTTAAGGCTCACGAGTTTTGGGTTTTTCGTCTCTTAGGAAGGACTTTTTCCTGATTTTCGACTTTTTCGATTTTTTCTACTTTTCTTTTCTTGGTTGGCTGAGCATTGCATTGAGAAAAAGGGGCTAAAAGTTGTGTTGCGTTCATGGGCTCCTCATCTTCCCACAAAAAACGAACCACTAAAGCCGTAATATCATCTTTAGATCCCTTAAGCCGGGCTTCTTCTACAATCTTGCGCGCTGCATCTTCGGCGCTTTTCTCTTCATAAAATACGTCGAGAGCAATATTCATTATTTCGCCGCGCGATAATTTATCGGTAACGCCATCAGAGACTAATATGAGGGTTTGAAACGATTGATCAAGATTTTTATAATTTATTTCTGGTGTAGCAATGAGCCCGATTTCTTTGGGATGATCACCAATGGAGCGAGAAAGTGAAAGATTCCCGCCGAGCCGCGCGACAGGGCCCGTTCTGGTGACAATTCCGCCTGCGCGAAGTATTCGCTCTAGTTCTTTGTCTTCGAGGGGTTTATGATCGTTGGTGTCATAATAATAATATTGATTTTCTCGTTTCATCATCATGATAACTGCTGAATCACCAGCATTGGCAAGATAAATTTTCTTACCTAAAATTACTGCCACTGCTGCAGTCGATCCCTGCTTAGCAGTTAATGCACGCGCGAGTCTATCCACTGACATGAAAGTATTATTAAGAGCTTGAGTAATATTAGGATTATCAAAGGCTGCACCAACGAAAATATTGACGAAATGATTTTTTAAAAACTCCGAGACATTGCCCGTGCCATGCCCATCAAATACGCCAAAGACGGCTGCAGATTCGTCTGGCTCTTGTGATAAAAATTTAATAGATTGGGCAACAAAACGATCTTCGTTGCTATGGGCAAACCTTCCGGTACAAGCATTCTGAAGGCTATAATGGCCCACCTGGTAAAATAAGGTCGGTTCGTAAATAAATTCTTCTGTCGAAGAATTTGAACAAAAAGCAAGACTGGAAAAGCTCGTAGCGAGGACAAAAATAATATTTTTCATGACGCGTCAATAGAAAATCAATTTTGATCTGGCAATATGTGCATGCAGGTGAGCTTATGCTAAGCGCGTATTTAAAGGCGCTTAGTAAAGCTCACGATTTTTATTTGAACTTATTTTTCTTTGGGTTATAGGCTATTTTTTTTTTATTTATTTTGCACATCATATGCTCTAATTTTTCTCCCAATACTTTGCAAAATATAGTTTCAGCTCTTTCTGTATTGAGATCGGCATCAAAAATTTCAAATGTAACGAGATGCTTTTTCACGACAGCTAAAGCTAGGATCATGAGGCTCATTTCATCAAACTGGCTCGTGATTTTTACTGTCAGGAGTTGATTTTTGCTCTGCAATACTTTGGCAAACATGGCTATATGATATCCGTCCGCATTTTTTAATCCAAAATGCAAGTTTTTTATTGATTTATTTTCTTTTAACGAATTGGTTAATAATCGGGTCTGTTCGACAGATATTTCAAAACCTGTTAATTGCAGTTCAGTGAGGTTTGGGTATTGATTAATATATTGGTTAAATGGGCGAAACATTAAGTCTATGTCGGCGTAAGCTATATGAAGCTCCTTAATTTTTCCGGTTTCTTTGAGGAGAGAAGCCGCCGTTATAGCCTCTTCACTGCTGAGCTGAATTGCTCGTGGAATGGCCAATGCACCACCTCGCTTTTTAAGATCATCGAAGAACCGAGCCCACCGATCATTTTCAGCTTCAGGGGTAGAAGTTATGTCAGGGGATAAAACTGGGGCTCCTGATGTATCTTCATGAGTATTTTTCTCCAAGTCATTTTTAGGAGCAATTATTTCTTCAGGGCTAGGATTCTGAAGGTAAGTATCTTGTTCTTGCCTTTGGTCAATATATTCGACATGTGATAAAATTTGCGGTATCTGCGTATTATTTTCGTGCTTATTTTCTTCGTCGTTGTATTCAAAAATTTGATCTTCTATGTGGGTCTCTTGAAAATCAGCGTACTCTTGCGTGGCGAAATCATTTCGAGGACTTAGAGCTCTTTGATACCCAGGAATATTTTGCGGCTGCTCGCGCAATCCTTGTGGATCAAAATATTCACCGTTCGATTCAAAGTGCGATATAGATGGATTATATTCTTGCTCGTAATAAATTTGCTGTTGGGAATCAGGATAGTGCTGTGCCGGCCACTGAGCTCGAGGAGTTAAAATTCTGCCTCGTCCAGGCTGATTCTGCAAATAGGCACGCGATCCCTGTGCAGGATAAAAATATTCGACGCCCGGATTATTTTCTTGCTCATGAAAAATTTGCTCCTGAGCATAGTACCCTTGGAAATCTAGACTTTGCTGTCCAGCCCAATTAGCCTGAGGGGCTAAAGCTCCCCCGCGCCCTTGTTGATTGTACTGATAAGCATGAAAACCCCTTCCTGAAACTTGGTTTGCACAAGGCTGCGCATAGTGAGCTTGTCCACGCCCCCTAAGAGGAGCGACGCCCCTTTGATTTTGTGCGTACCCCCGAAAAGCCGCTCCGGGTATTGGATTCGCAATAGGCTGCACAAATTGAGCTTGCCCGCGCCCTCGTTGATTTGGCATGGGGCCACGCGACGCAACTGCCGGCATTGGATTCATTGGCATATGAGCACCATACTGCTGAAAAGCTCTCCCGCGCCCGGGAGGCACAGTTCCACGCATTCCTCTTTGAGCACGGTTAGGGGGGGGGGAGCCAGCTCCTCGAGCACCTTGCATCATGGGAGCATGTCCCTGAGGTTGCGCGTATCCATAGAAGGGAGCATCTTCGTAGCTTTGCCCAGATATATTTTTTGGTGGATCCATCGCCAATAACGCTAATGAAAAAGGCATTGTTATAGCTATAATGTATTTTTTACGCATAGTAGTCTCCGAATTATTTGTCACTAAAAGTTTTGGTTACAGCGTTGATAAAACCTGCTGATTTGCGTCGTGGTTCTCTTTCTTTTGATTTACTGATTTTAGTCTCATCATCGGCTGATCTGCGTCTGTTTTTGCTGTTTTCTAATAGTCGATTATTTTTCTTGTTTTTGGCACTTATATAACAAAAACATTCAATATTGTTTATTCTTACTGCGACTGCAGGAAAAAGTTCGGTAATTTGCTTGTTAATTTCTTTGTAAACCTCGTCTGGCAGTGGATTCTTATAATTAAATTTGATGCTTTGAACAGCGCTTGTTTCGATCATAATAGGAGCAGCGTTAAACGCTATTTCATCGAATATGCCAGTTAACTCAAGTGTTTCTAAATTTTGTAATCGTCGAGCAATAGCCGCGAAGGCTGAAATATCAAGAGTTTCAAAGTTTATATTTAGCGACACTAAGAATTTATTTTCTTCTAACGCTTTAATTAAGCTTAATATAGCATTGTCTTTAACTCTTGCCTTGGTGCATTTTATAGTAAAATATCCTAAAAATTGCACCTGGGAAAGAAGTTGCATAATGCGATTATCAAAAGGGCCGTCCAATATGAGAACGAGCGAATCCAGCTCGTGAAGAGCTATAGTTTCAGGATTTTCTACTACGGCGTTTATGCGAAGGGCACAGCTACTAGAAGAGCCTCTGAGGGTCAATTTTTGGAAAGACGGCATTTTCTTAACGACACTAAATAAATAAATAATTTGATCAACGTTAATATTATCAAAGCTCATGTCGAGCGATGTTATACCTGCATTTTTTTCGAGAGCATCTTTGAGCGCAAAAATAGACTGGTCATCGATATGTCCGCCTCGTACTACTATGTCTTTGAGCGTCTTAGACTCTCCAAATAATTTTATAAAATTATTAAGATCCTGTGAATTAGCGAGCTTTAAAGTAAGCTTGGTTAGGTACTCGTTAGGCATTAAATAATTAACGAGCATTTCTGTTTTTCCAGACGGAATAGCATCGAGTCCAAAATCAATTTCATGAGTCCTTGTTGCTTGCTTTACTTTATTATTTAAATCTCGAAGAAACTTTATTTCCTCTATTTTTGAGGGATCCATATCTTGAAATTCATTCATCGCAAAAATTTTACATACAAAGCAGAGATTAAGTAGACACAGAGAGAAAAAAAAATCGCGCATATATGTATTCCTGTATTGCCAAGTTCAACTGTTTGCCAAAAATTATGCATAGAACTTTTCAACGTAATCGCAAACACCCTCCATCGGTATTAATAGATAATTTTATTAAGTATAATTTTGTATGCGTGAGTTTTTAGATTTGAGTGTGTTTATTAGATCGATAGATATCTAACTCGAGGTTAGCATCTCATAAAATCAATTTTATACGTCTATTCAAAAATATTAATATTAGGTAGCGTGCACCTATTACCTATGGAAGGACCTCATAATGAAAAAATGGAATTTAATTCTAATTACTCTTTTGTCGAGTACCGCACTTTTTTCTATGCAACCTAAAAATAGACAAAATCTTAAAGAAGCTCAGAGAGCAGAACAAGTTGCGGAGTTAGTTGGCGTTGCTTATGAAAATATGAAGAATTATGATTTTTTACACGCGGCGAAAAATTTTGATGCTGCGCTAAAAATTCAACTGGGTCCCTATGGTCTAAGGAGTGAAGCAGAATTTATGCTCATCTTCATGGATTATTATCGGCTTATATCTCCTGATGAATCCCAAGCATTACAACCTTCTAAGGGTCCGAATTCTAAAGGACCGCGCCCCTACAGTGTGTATTTACAACGCTTTAAAACGCACGTTGAAAAAGGCTATCTAGAAAGTGAAATCTATGAACGCATGAAAAAGTTAGAGAATATTGTTGGATCTAATTATTTTCCTTTTATGCAAATGGAAGATAGAGCAAAAAATCCCCTTGAATTTGATTGCTTATGTATAAAAAGAAATATTCTTGGTTTAGATGAATTAATTTCGCAAAATATCAGTTCGCCCGATCATCCTGAGTATAAAAAAATCATGGCGACGCTCGAAGAGTCCCCGCTGAGCAAAATAGCAAAGAACGCCAAGGCATTGCAGAGAGACTTAGAGGACCAGGGCTATGAGCTCGAAGAGTCCCTGAATCTTGCAAGTATAAGAGACTCTTTAAAAATCCAAAAAGATAAATCTACGCTCGTAGCGATGAGAATACTTTCCAATAAGCACGGGAATTATCTCGAGGACGTTAAAGAATGGTCGAATGCTCATAATAAAGCATTTTTGGTTGCTTTTGAGTTAAATCATAAGGGCAATAAAATTTTCTTGACTTATGTAATTATTAATAAAGAAGGCGAGCCTATTTTTTATGTGAATTTTGCCCGATCCTAATCCAAATAGGCACAAGTTTTGATGTCGGCGTATTGCTTCTTAGTGCCACTGAATCAAGTGGTACGAGTATATTAGCTTCGGGAAAATATGCTGCGGCACAGCCTTCTTTTATATCAAATACTTTTACTTGAAAATTAAAGGCTATGCGCTCTTGAGAATCATAACGAGAGATAAGATCTACTCTCATATTATGTTCGAGCTTTAGTCTATTAATATCTTTTTGATTCATGAAGACCACATCACGCTGATTTTTTATACCGCGATAGCGGTCGTTGAGGCCAAAAATCGCAGTATTAAACTGATCATGACTACGTATAGTAGTTAAGAGTAAATCATGATTTTGATAATTGGGAGTTGGCATAGTAAGAGCCGCAAATTGAGCTTTCTTTGATGGCGTTTGCCAAATTCTTTTGTGGGCTAAATTTTCCAATACAAAACCACCGGGTATTTGCAGGCGAGAATTATAATCAGCGAGTTCGGGTATACAAAAAGCTATATGATCACGAATAAGCTCATAGCGACAGGCAAGTTCAAGCCAGTTAATATTTTCATGATTTTTGAAACTATGATGAGCCAGATGCCCGATAATTTGAGTTTCAGACCAGAGGTTTTTATCAAGAGGCTCAAAATGTCCTCTCGATGCATGAACTATGCTCATAGAATTTTCGACACTGATAATTTGTTCTTGGTCTTTTTGAATATCTTTTTCAACACGCGTTAAGCAAGGTAATAACAAAGTTATGCCGTTTTTTACGAGATGAGTTTTGTTAAGTTTAGTCGCTAAATTAATTTTAAGCTCACAGCGTGAAAGTGCTTCCTGAGTTTTCAAGAAATCAGGTGATGCAGATAATAAATTTCCTCCAAGAGCAACAAAGATTTTAATCTTATTTTCTAACATGGCTCTTATACTATCTACGACATCGAGGCCTGCGTCAGTAGGAATTTTAAGAGCAAATCGCTCTTCGAGTTTGGCGATAAATTGTTGGTTTGGAGCATGAGTTATGCCAACAGTTCTATTGCCCTGCACGTTACTATGACCGCGCACAGGGCATAAGCCTGCGCCGAGCTTACCAACATGTGCTCGCGTCAATGCTAGATTTACGATAGCTTCGATAGTGGCAACGCCGTAAGTAGTTTGGGTAATACCCATTCCCCAGGCATAAATTACGCGTTCGTTTTCGCATATAATCTTGAGAATAGTATCTATATCGCTTGGTGTTAGACCAGAATTTTCGCAGAGTTTATTATAATCAAGTAATTCGAGTGACTGGGAAAGACTTTCAAAACCCTGGGTATGATTAGTTATAAAATCTCTTTCGATAAATTTAGTAAAATTTTTATCAAGAAATAATTTATATAAAAGCGCATAAAAAAGCGACTGATCTCCGCCTATGCTCACTTGAAAATAATGCGTGGCTATTTCTTTGGCCCCTCCAAGCATGTCGCCAAGATCTTGGGGATGACGAAAACGTAAGAGCCCTGGTTCTACCATAGGATTTATGACAATAATTTTGGCGCCTTTAAGCCGAGCTTCTTTAAGTGTACTGAGCATGCGGGGATGATTAGTGCTCGGATTATGGCCAATAAGAAAAATTACTTGAGAAGCCAAAAAATCTTTGATCTGCACCGTGCCCTTGCCAGTACCTAAAGTATTTTTGAGGGCAACACCACTAGACTCATGGCATAAATTAGAGCAGTCGCTTAAATTATTGGTTCCTAAAGCTCGTGCCATGAGTTGAAATAAAAAAGCAGCTTCGTTGCTCGCGCGACCAGACGTATAAAAGACTGCTTCATGGGGATTGGTTAATTCTTTAAACTTAGTACCGGCTAGTTTGCAGGCTTCCTCATAACTAATATTTTGAAAATATTCGCTCTGTTCAAATCTTACTGCCGGTGTGACAATTCTGCCTAGATTTTCTAACTCATATTCACTGAGCGAACTTAATTTACCAATTGGGTTTTCTCGCCAAAAATTTGCGTCAAGTTTTTTGGTTGTTGTGGCGCTCATGAGTGCCTTTGCGCCATTTTCGCAAAATTCAAAGCGAGCACGATGATCTGGTTCAGGCCAGGCGCAACCTGGGCAATCAAAACCCTGTTTATTATTCATACTTGCCAAAGCGTGCGTCGCCCGTAGGAGGCCGGTTTGTTTTACAGCATGTTTTAAAGTCGATAATACAGCGCCAATGCCCCCTGATGATCGTGAACTCATGCGTGCTCCCTATAGCTCTGCGCTATGCGATGCGAATGCGTGTAAATATTAAAGCTGTCTTGTCGCAAAAAACCGACGAGTGTTATATTAAATTCCTCGGCATAATCCCGCGCTCGCGTTGAAACTGCCCCTAAAGTTGCAATAAGGGGAATTTGAGCCATATGGGCTTTTTGTATTAATTCGTAACTAGCCCGCGAACTCATGAGCACCAGAGCCTGATTTAAATTAGTATTTTTAAGTTTCAAACTAAAGCCAATTAGTTTATCCAAAGCATTATGGCGGCCGACGTCTTCGTAAAGCCCCTGTAAAGTTCCATGCATGTCAAAAAGGGCGGCTGCATGCGTACCGCCAGTCTTATTAAATATTTTTTGTGCGGGCTTGAGCTTTTGCGCGCATGATAAAAGCGTTTGAGCGCTTATGAGCTCAAAAGTATCTAAATTAAGCGCTGGCACTTGAGGGATTTCCTGAGGGCTTGTACACATGCCGCAGCCAGCGTGGCGTAGCGATGCTGGAGAAAAATTTTGCGGCTTAAAAAATATATGACTCGCGAGTTCTAGGACTATACGAGCAGGCTTTTGGGGATCAAGAAGGGCTTTTGTACACAGTGAGTAGTCAATAATATCTTCGGAAAATTTAATAATACCCAAAGAAAATAAAAGACCTAAAGCAAGCTCATAATCATGGCCTGGAGTACGGAGAAGATCTGCCAGATGAGTGCGTGTGCGATTATAAAACTGCCCCCAAATAATTTCTATACTTAATAAAGATTCTATCGCTATTATATCAGCTTCAGGGCAAAAATTTTGCTTATAATATTTGGTTATTTTGCATGATTTCATGAAAAAAGCCGCCTTGTAGGTATGAGTATAAATTGTTAGCAACGATGGTCAACAAATAAACAAGGTGCTCTCATGAAGATACATGAGTATCAGGCGAAAGAACTCCTGAAGAAAAGGGGAGTGACGACCCTTCACTCCCACGTTTGTTTTACGCTTAGTGAAGCTGAAAGGGCTATTGAAGCTCTTGGGCTTCCTTGCGTAATTAAGGCTCAAGTACATGCTGGTGGACGCGGTAAAGTAGGCGGTGTAAAACTCGCCAAGACCAAAGCCGAAGCACTCGCTGCTTCTGAGCAGATTTTATCAATGATTATTAAGACACCGCAAACCACCCAAGAAGGCCAACGGGTTTCATGTATCTTGGTAGAAGAAGGAACGATAATTAAGCACGAGCTTTATATAGGCTTACTTATTGATAGAGACGCGCAAAAAATATGTCTTATAGCATCACGAGAAGGTGGTGTTGAAATTGAAGAAGTAGCGCATAATAATCCCGAAAGTATTAAGCGCCTAAGCATCGAGAAATCCCAAGGCTTGATGCCATTTCAAATACGCGCGTTAGGCACAGCGCTCGGGCTTTCACCGGTTATAAAAAAGCAATTCTCGAAACTTTTGTTGGGTTTATATAAAACTTTTGTAGAATGCGATGCCGCGATGATAGAAATCAATCCCTTGGTTATAACCGGCGATGATCGTTTGGTGGCCCTCGATGCCAAAATGACCATTGATGAAAATGCACTTTATCGCCAGCAGTATATCAACGAAATGCGCGATCCTACTCAGGAAGACGAAAAAGAAATAGAAGCCCAGCGTCATGGCCTGGCTTATGTAGCGCTTGATGGCAATATTGGCTGCATGGTCAACGGTGCCGGTCTTGCCATGGCCACCATGGATGTGATTAAGCATGTTGGTGGTGCTCCCGCAAATTTCTTAGATGTCGGTGGCTCAGCCACCACTGAAAGAGTTGAGCAGGCCTTAAAAATTATAGCGCAGGATAAAAACGTAAAAGCTATTTTTGTTAACGTTTTTGGCGGCATAGCTAAATGCGATGTTATAGCCCATGGTGTAGTTAATGCCGCGCGGGCTTTAAATCTAAAGCTCCCTCTCATTGTGCGTTTGCAGGGCACCAATGTTGAGTTGGGCCAAGACATACTTAATAAATCAGGCCTTCGTATTCATGCCGCAGCAGATATGTTGGCAGGGGCTAAGCAAGCAGTGAAGCTTGCAGGAGTTTAATCATGGCCATATATGTGAACAGTCACACACGAGTAATGGTTCAAGGCATCACCGGTAACGCAGGGGCCTTTCATGCAGCACAAATGCTCGCCTATGCGCCAACCCAAGTAGTTGCAGGCGTTAGTCCTGATCGGGGAGGAGAAAAATTCGCTGAACATGTTCCTATTTTTGACTCGGTAAAAGAGGCCAAAGAAAAAACCAATGCTCATGCTTCGGTGATCTTTGTACCTGCTCCTTATGCTGCAGATGCGATCTTAGAAAGCCTCGATGCCGAGCTTGATCTCATAGTCTGTATAACCGAAGGAATTCCTACTCTCGATATGGTCATGGTCAAAGAAGCCATGAAAGGCAAAAAAACGCGTTTGATCGGACCCAATTGCCCCGGTATAATTACGCCCCACCAATGTAAAATAGGCATCATGCCTGGTTTTATTCATAAAGCAGGGCCCGTAGGCGTTATCTCGCGTTCGGGAACACTTACTTACGAGGCGGTTTATCAGCTGAGCCAGTTAAATATTGGGCAATCCACATGTATAGGCATAGGTGGAGATCCCTTGATTGGAACTTCTTTCATAGACGCTTTAGAAGCTTTTGAAAAAGATCCAGATACCAAAGCGATAGTCATGATCGGCGAAATCGGCGGTTGTGACGAAGAAAAAGCTGCCGAGTTTATTAAGCATCATGTTAAAAAACCCGTCGTAGGATTTATTGCCGGTATCACAGCCCCTCCAGGTCGGCGCATGGGACATGCTGGAGCTATTATTAGCGGCGGAAGTGGAACAGCTGAAGCTAAGATTGCTGCTTTTAAAGAAGCTCGTATTACCGTTGCGCCAACGCCTGTTGATATAGGAACTAAAGTAAAAGAAGTTCTTAAATAAAGAGACCGCTTCGGCGGTCTTTTTTTGGCTTTCTACTGGTGTTTAAAATACTTAAGCTTTTGCAAATTGGGGAGAAAACAGCCTCGCCTTTAGGCTTGTCTCTTAATCACAATTTTTCACCTGCTGCGATTCCCCCAACCCTTGTCGTGCCGCGGCTTGTCCGCGGCATCCAGACGAGGCTGCTCAGGAGCATACTTCATTATACAAATCTTTCCATTCTGGATTTTCTTTCTCAATTAAATTTATCTTCCATTTTTTAGGCCAATTTTTAAAGAACCTCTCCAGGCGGGCGGATTTATTTTAAGGCAAGTAAATATCGTTCCCTGGATGCCGCGGACATGCCGCGGCACGACAAGGGTTGGGGGAATCGCAGCAGGTGAAAAATTGTGATTAAGAGATAGGCCTTTAGGCGAACTTCAGTGTTTTCTTTGATGACGATTAGAAAATTTGTTTGAGATTTCATTTCGTTAAACTGCTTTGCAAGCCTTCACAATCCTATGGCCTTGAGACAATAGTGGCTTAGAAAAAAATATTTATTTTACAAAGAGTTTAGCTGAGAAAGATCTTTTTAAAAATAAAAAGTTGCTCTATTTATGCATAATACCGACAAGTAAAAATAAATGGAGTTAGAAATGAATGCTCAAAACATAATTGCCACTAAGTTAGGCTTATTTTTTGTCTCTATTACTTTTTTAGGCGCGCCAACAAAATTATTTGCGATGAATTATCCTGGCGACAGCGTTTCTGTATCTACAACCGAAGACGACAGAAAAATAAAAATTAACAGCACCAAATTTGAATTTAAATGTCAAAATGACGATTTTAAATTAACCAAATATAAAATTAAAGAAATTTTTCAAAGTATCGCCAAAGAAAATAGTCGAAAAAGAGAAAAAATAGACGGTGTAAAAATAGTTGATTGTTATATTAGTGGGAATAAAGCCAAATATTTAATACAAAAAGTAAACGAATATAACAAATTAAATGAGCGCCATATAGTAAAACTTAATTTACCTGAAAATAATATCTATAAAACAGAATATTATTATAGTAAATTTCTTGGGGAGAATATATGGTCGTTTGAACGCATACCGGAGGGAGATAGAGAATGGGATAGTTACTTATCCCAACGCTACGGGCTTCCTAACGAGTTGTATTGGAAGAAAGGCATATGTTTCGATTCATACAATGGTCGAACCTATACGTATTCGAGGTAAAAAATATAAATACCCAATTATGCTCTTAGTTGATGCTTAAAAAAAAGACCACCGAAGTGGTCTTTTTCATATTAGCGCCGTCCTCGTCCGCCACGGTGTCCGCGATGA
>Ga0318562_10001129_pt1 | contig 11958 bp, 10 predicted proteins | sample GRESIP066b5f18_FD_203688 | JGI IMG/M metagenome (GOLD analysis project Ga0318562, IMG submission 203688) | Tropical soil microbial communities from Luquillo Experimental Forest, Puerto Rico - GRE.SIPMG.066b5f18 | ecosystem: Environmental > Terrestrial > Soil > Tropical forest > Bulk soil...
CAAACCGCTGCTCCGCAGGCCACTGTGCCCGCGGCGGCCGGTGCCAAAACAACTGCACCTGCCGCGACGGCAACCGCAGCGGCAGCGAGTGCGGCGTCAGCACGTGCGGTGGTCACACCCGCCGCGAGCGCACGTGCTTCGACTGCGCCGACCGCAGCCGCCGCTCGAGCGGCTGCGCCGCCTCCGCCCATTCTCAGCGAGAAGCCGCTTGCTTCACCTTCGGTGCGACGCCACGCGCGCGAGCTCGGCGTCGACTTGCGCACAGTGCGCGGCAGTGGAGAAGGAGGACGCGTTCTCCACGAGGATGTCGTGCGAGACGCGGCGGGCGGCGTCGCAAAGCCCGCGATCGTCCAACGCTACGCCGAGCGCGATGGCCAGCATGCGATTCCCGTGATCGGTATGCGCCGCCAGATCGCGCAGCACATGCAGGCGTCGCTGCGCATTCCGCATTTCACCTACGTCGAGGAGGTCGACGTCACGGAGCTCGAGGAATTGCGCGCGAAGCTCAACGAGCGCTTTGCGGCAACGCGCGGCCGACTCACCGTCCTGCCGTTCCTGATGCGGGCGATCGTGCTGGCGGTTCCAGCGTTCCCGCAGATGAACGCGCGCTTCGACGACGAGAAGGGCATCGTGACGCGCTTCGAGGGCGTTCATCTCGGCATCGCGACGCAGACCAACGCCGGCCTGATGGTGCCGGTCGTCCGCCATGCCGAGGCGCGTGACTTGTGGGGATGCGCGTCCGAGGTCGGTCGTCTCGCGGAGGCAGCACGCGCAGGTAAAGCGACGCGCGACGAGCTCTCGGGGTCGACGATCACGATCACAAGCCTCGGCCCGCTCGGCGGGATCGTCACCACGCCGGTGATCAATGCACCGGAAGTGGCGATCATCGGAGTGAACCGGATCGTCGAGCGACCCATGATGCGCGCAGGCGCGGTCGTGCCAAGACGCCTCATGAACCTCTCGTCGTCGTTCGATCACCGCGTGATCGATGGCCAGCACGCGGCCGAATTCGTGCAGGCGCTGCGTGGTTACCTGGAGTGCGCGGCACTGCTGTTTGTGGAGTAGTTCGCCGGTCAGGAAGATCGAACCAGTATCGTTCGGTTCTTCCGGCTCGCGCGGCCAGCATTCAAAGGGAGCAGCGTCCTGCGCCGATGGACGTCAGGATGATGGCCGTATCCAGCCCGGTCGGGTGGGGACTCGGTCGCGCGCGTCCACGGAGAATGCCCGCAGGGTGTCTCGAAGAAAGAGCAGGGGCGGTAATTTCGCGCCCGGCGGCCCGCCTTGTCCGAAGCGCTCGACTTCGAACCACGTCGCAACAGGACTTCGGGTATCAGGCGGTCGTGTCTATTCGACTATCGAACCGAACCAATTCGAGAGGGGAATCATGTTCAGTCGTGGCGTGGTGGCTTCAAGCTGCATCGTTCTCCTAGCAGGCTGCGCGACCCTCCCCGATGTGACCGTGAGCTACTACTTTCCCAAGGCGGAGACCCAGATCGCGGTGACGCAGACCCTGAGCTGTTCGTCCACCAAAGACGCGGTGGTCGAGGTCGTCACGGTGACGATACCGGCAACGACCTACTCAAGCGACCTGGAATCGCGCAAGGGGACCTTGCGCTACGCGGATCTGAATGGCCCGCTGTCGGACACCGACGTCACCGTGAATTGGACCGACGACGGTCGACTGGCAGGCATCAATGCAACGACGACAGGCGAGGCCGGAAAGATCGTCGCAAGCACCCTGGCATTGGTGGCCGCAGCCGCTCCAATGTTCGCACTTGAACACAACGTTCCGGTCCTTCCCGAGCACCGAAAGAAGATCGTCAGCGCCTGCGCCGTCATCGACCAATACGGGAAGGACAATGCGCTGTCGCTGACGTATGGCCGCATGGTGACCTACGCCGAGTCCGACTGGGGGAAGGGCGTCGAGATTGTGGTGGACCCTGGCTACACGCGAGTCTATAAGGAACTGAACGCGCTGTATCCGGATACGTTCCGGTTCATCGTGCGTGCGACGAAGGTGGTCCCTGTCGTCGAGTCGGCACGCTACGGCGCGGCCCACTCGGGCGCGAACGGCGTCGTCGAGATTGAGCTCAACCGGACGACCGTCGCGCGACTTGAGGTGACCGGTCCGGACGGAAGTCTCCAGGCGCAGAAACTGTTTTCCACGACGCAGGTCGTCGTGCCTCTGAAGGTCCTACCGGTGCCAGACTACGTCCTGCCGATCCCACGGCCGCCGATCTTCGGCGAGCAGACGTTTGCCCTTGAGCTTTCCGGCGCCGGGTCAGTGACCAAGCTCGGCTACAAGAAGACGAGCGGCGCAGCGGATGCGGTCGACATAGCGACGGCGCTCGCGAAGGCAGCGGCACCGCAGACGCCGGGGCAGCAGGCGCAGGCGCTTAAGGATCAGGCCGACCTCATCGTTCAGCAGCAGCGCCTCGCGAAATGCCAGGCGGACCCGGCGAACTGCCCGCCTTAGCGAATCAGGACTTCGCTCGTGGGTGCGTGGCTTTAACCACTTTCGACGAGAGCATCAGCCTCGCGGCCCGCGCACCGAGACGTCGACACCGCGTTCGCGTGGACTCGTGCGCAGCAGCGGCTTGAGCGAGCGTGATACGCGCGCGCCCGTCATCCGCTCGACGGCGCGATAGCGCCGCACGAACTCGATGCCTGTCGGAGTGAGCGACGTGCCTCCGCCGTGCTTCCCGCCGGATGCCGTCTGCACCGCCGGCCGCACGAGGCAACGGTTGGTCTCCTCCACCAGCAGCCACGCCCGGCGATACGACATGCCGAGCTTCTTCGCCGACGAGGTGATCGAGCCGGTTTCGCCGATCGCTTCGAGGAGCGCGACCTTGCCCGGACCGATCGCGAGATCGGAGCTCCGGCCGTGGTCGCGAATGTGAAATCGAACTTCGGGCTTCATCATCGCCTCCGCAAGCTAGAAGTAGCCGACGCTCCGGTGATCGAGCGATACGGCCTTCACGAGCGCGTAGACCTCTTGACCGGGGCGAATCTGCAATCGTTGCTGGGATCGGCGCGTGATGCGTGCGATAAGCTTCGCGCCACCCACAGCGAGCTCGACATCGACGACGGGACCGACGTCCTCGCCTATTGCGGCAACGCGCGCGGGAAGTACGTTCAGGACGCTGATGCTATCGGGCTTGTCGAGTGTGAGTGACACGTCGCGCGCGCGTATCCGTGCCCGCACGCGGTCGCCCACGCTGGCCGCGAGATGCGGAACGACAAGCTCCCCGCCGTCGAAGGCGAGGACGGTCAGTTGGTCGTCGGCGTCCTGGGCCTTGACGTGCGCGTTCACGATCGCCCCCGCCTCGTAACGCCCGGTCGCGGGCCTCAAGTCCAGGCGGCCCATCACGTCCTCGACATCGCCAACGGCAAGGCATTTTCCGTCGGAAAGCAGCACGATCGTGTCGGCGAGGCGCGTGATCTCGGCGACCGAATGGCTCACGTACACGATCGGGATGTGGAGCTCGTCGCGCAGACGCTCGATGTAGTCGAGGATCTCGGTCTTGCGCGGGATGTCCAGCGACGCGAGCGGCTCGTCCATGAGCAGGATGCGCGGCTGGGCGAGCAGGGCGCGGCCGATCGCGACCCGCTGCTTCTCGCCACCCGACAGCGCGCGCGGCTTGCGGCGGAGCAGGGAACCGAGCCCGAGCAGATCGACGACTCGCGCCTCGTCGATGACACGCTCGTTCGCGTGGCGCAGGCGCTGGCCGTAAAGCAGGTTGGACTCCACGTCCAGGTGCGGGAACAGGAGCGAGTCCTGGAACACGTAGCCGACGCGGCGCTTCTCCGGCGCAACGTCGATGCCTTTTTCGGCGTCGAAGAGCGTCACGTTGTTGATCCGGATCACGCCGCGGTTCGGTTTGGTGATGCCTGCGATGGCGTTGACGACGCTGCTCTTGCCGGCGCCGGAGCGCCCGAACAAGCCGACGATCGGCGCCTCGGCGACGAAGGCGACCGCAAGCTCGAAGCTGCCAAGCCGCTGCTCGATGTCAACGTCGATCATCGCCCTTGAGCGCGGTTGATCTGCGCGTCAGCCACTCCGATGTCGCGAGCGCGGCAACGGAAAGCAGAACGGCCAGGATGCTGAGCCTGAACGCGCTCGACTCGGCGCCCGGGACCTGCGTAAAGGTGTAGATCGCGAGCGGCAGCGTCTGGGTTTCGCCCGGAATGTTGGACACGAACGTGATCGTTGCGCCGAATTCACCGAGCCCACGGGCGAAGGACAGCAAGGTGCCGGTGACGATCCCGGGCAGTGCGAGCGGAAGCGAGATCGACGCGAATACCCACAAGCGCGAACCGCCGAGCGTGCGCGCCGCGACCTCGAGCCGCTGGTCGATCGCTTCGATCGACAGCCGGATTGCGCGCACCATCAGCGGGAAGCCCATCACGGCGGATGCGAGCGCGGCACCCGTCCAGCGAAACGCGAAGACGATGCCGAACCACTGCTCGAGCAGGCTGCCGATCGGTCCGCGCCTGCCGAAGAGCACGAGGAGCGCGAATCCCACGACGACGGGCGGAAGGACGAGCGGCAGGTGGATGACCGCGTCGACGAGCGTCTTGCCCGGAAACGAAAGCCGCGCGAGCCCGTACGCGACGAGGATCGCGAACGGCAGGCTGCAGACCACGCTGACGAACGCGACGCGAAGGCTCAGCGCGAGAATCCCGAGGTCGTCTGCGCTGAGTCCGAGCATAGGCTACTGCGCGAGCTGAAAGCCGTATTTTTCCCACACCGCGCGTGCGGGCACCGAGCGCAGGTAGTCGAGCAGCGGCTTGGCTGCCGGCGATTTGCCGCTGACGGTGAGCGCGGCCGGATAAACGATCGGCGGGTGGGTGTCGGCGGGGAACGTATCGACGACCTTCACTTCCTTGTCGGCGAGCGCGTCGGTGCGGTAGACGATCCCGTACGGCGTTTCGCCCCGCGCGACCAGCACAAGGGCAGCGCGCACGGTCTCCGCGCTGGCAATCTGGTTCGACACCGTGGACCAGACGCCCAGCTTCTCGAGCGCGGCTTTCCCGTACTTGCCGGCAGGAACGCTGTCGGGATTCGCCATCGCGAGCCGCTCCTTCCCCAGCGCGGCGGCGAGACCGAAGTTCGGCCCGATCTTGAGCGACGACGTACTCGACACCGGCGCGATCAGCACGAGTGCGTTGCGGAGAAGTTCGACGCGCGTGCCCGAAACGATCAGCTTATGCTGATCCACATAATCCATCCAGTCGAGGTCAGCGGAGATGAAGACATCCGCCGGCGCCCCGGACTCGATCTGCTTCGCGAGCGCGTTGCTCGCCCCGTACGAGACGACGACCTTGTGGTTGGTCGCGGCACTGAAAGCCTTGCCCTGTTCGTCCATCGCTTCCTTGAGACTCGCCGCGGCGAAGACCGTTACTTCCGCCGCACCGACCGGGGGTGCGGGGCCCGCGGCGGCAACGATCGCGAGCGACCACAAGAAAACGGCGCGCCAGCGCATGCGTAATCTCCATGGAAGATGGAGACGCGCAATATACCTACATATATATCGCCAAACAAGCTGCGTGAAGACCTCGAGTCTGCTCGGCCATTGCTTCGGGGATCTATATTCACAGCAGTATCACATTGCGCATGGCGCGCATCGGGAATCCGGCTTTGCCGGGTTGCTAGACGGTTCCGTTTGCGGACGTGGGAACGCGAGCGGCGGGCGTGCGCGGATTGCTCGGGTGCGCGTACGTCCCGCCCGACTCGCCAGCCTAGGGTACGTAGCCGGTTTGAACGGCGTAATTTGTGAGCATGCCGTTGAATTGCGGAAACAACGACGAGTCCCCGCTGCGAATCAGCATCAGTCGCGCGTCCTTGTCGAGCTGCGCCGCGATTTCGCCCGTTAGCTCCGGTAGCGGATCGGACACGGCTTGCAGGAACAGGACGGCGCGACGCGTCTGCAGCACCCAGTTGCCAATTGCGTCGAATGCACTGCCTGGGGTCAGGACGGGCGTCCACATCCGCGCCAGCTCGTTGCCCACGATTCCACTCAGGGGAAACCCGGGGCCCGGCGGCGGCAGCCATCCGACATCGATCAGCGGAGCGCCTAGTGCCGATTCGACGCGATCACGCTCGTCGAACATGCGCGAAGGGGGCTCCCCGCCGAACAGTTCGATGACTGGCTTGTCCGATCGCAGCCACTCGCCAAGCGCCTGGAGTTGCGCGTCGTGCATTCGCGGCATGTTGCCGGGCAGGGGCGGAAGAGGCCGAGAAGCCGACTGCGCCCAGTAACCCAGGGCCATCACTCGTGCGGCGATACGATCAACGTGACCCGGCAGCGGAGGTCCGGTTGCCGGTTCGGTCAATGCCACGACGTCGACCGCGAGCGCGAGACCGGGAAGCACACCGGCGCGCGCGGAGCGCGATTGCAGCCAGCGTTCGCGGCATTCTTTCTTGGCGTCGTCGAGATTCCCGGCGGCATGAATGATGTGCACGATGCCGACTCGGTCGAGTGGCGAGATCGGGGGTTGCGTTTGCGGACTGACGAACGACCAGAAATCCTCGATCAGCTGCTCGGTCTGGCCGTATGCAAGCACCACGCCGCCGCGCGGGGTGCTCGGCATGTAGCGTGGATCGCCGCTGGGCGGTTGAACGTACTGCAGTCCACCTCCGATGCCGGTGCTGACCGGAAAAAGAAGGAAGGACGGGTAAGCGGCGTTCAGGGTACGGATGAGGTCGTTGAGGATCGTGCCGAACCAGCTCGCGTAGCTTTGCTGCAGCGAACGCACTTCGTCCGTGGCCGCGTCACGGCTCACCGGGTCGAGCTTCGCCTCGCGCAATTCCCTCGCTCGCTGCTCGATCGCGCCGCTCCACTGCTTCGCCCGCTCCTCGTCCGCCGGGGTGAGAAGGCCCCTGGTCGCGGCAAGCGGCGCGAGCAGCCCCGCTTGGCGCGAAAGCTCGTTCAGCAGGCTCTCTTCGTGAGGCTCCAGTTGTCGCACGTAGCTGAAGGCCTTAGCGGCATCCGGTCGCCAGACGAAGGCGTTGTCGGTGCGCGAGCGGCTGGCGAACGCGCGGCCGCGCTCGAGATCGCCGATAAGCGACATGACCGCTTCCTGGACGCGATCGACTTCGCTCGGATCGAGCTGCTCGGCAAGGAGCACCTGCGTCTGCGCGGCATCGGCTTGCACAAGACTTCCGTCTGCCTTTGGCAAGCGAGCTGCGCCGGGATCATGCACGGGGCCCGCGTCGACGGACGGAAAGAATTCATCCGCTTTCTGCGTTCGCGATGCCCCGAGCTCGTTGAACACCGCATACAGGCAGTCGTTGAGCACCTCGTTCGCATACGCGCGCCCACCCTTGATTTCGTAGGTGATGCGCTTGAATTCGATCAGGTCCTGGAATTTCGCCAGCGCCGCCGCCTGTTCCGGCAGTTTGTTGGCATCGATGCCGAAGTAGCGGTTTTCGTCCTCTTCCTCGACGAAGCGCCGGAGCTCGTTCTTCAAATCGAACAGATGGTTGGCGGCGCGAAACAGGACGACGCGGAGCCACTGTCCCAGTACGACATCATGCGCCGGCGGTGCTGGACGCGTCGCCTCGACGCCGGTCGCGGGCGGCACACTGGTGGTCGCCGCCGTGCCCGTCGTCGGCGCGGCGTACGTCTGCGGCGTCGCGGCCGGCTTCCCGAGCATGGTCGCGGCGGCGTCGATCGCCTGCCGGTCGTTTTCATCCGAGGCGGCGGCGCGAATGAATTGCAGGCATTCCTGCGTCGTTGGCCGGCCGACGAAGATCCGATGAGTGAAGAACGTGTGCTGGATTGCGTACGAGCGCTGGCGGCGTGCCCGCTTGATGGCGCTCGAAATGACATCGAAGTAGCGGCGATCGGTGACGAAGAAGAACAGCGCCGGCGCCTGCGTGAACAGGTTCTTGAAGTACTTGATCACCGCGTCGAGCTGCTCGCCGCTCTCGTCCTCGATCTTGTCGAGCTCCTCCATTACGACCACGGTGCGGAGCCCCGCGCGCTTCAGATCGACCAGCATGTCCTTCAAGTCGGTCTCGAGCTGCTGCAGCGAGTTGTCGTGCTCGATCGCGAGCTGGCGAGCGTCGGTGCGCTTGCGCGAATGCTCGAGCTTGAGTGACGCCGAGATGCTGAGCGCGGTCACGCCCGCGAGGGCCAGCGCGCCGGCGTGCAACCAGCCAACCATCGGACCGAACCAGGCGACGCCTTCCAGCACCAGGGCGGTACAGCCTGCCGCCCACGCAATCGTCTTGAGGACGTTCTTGTCTTCAGTCGCCAGCGTGAGCGCACGCGTCGCGCTGCGCACGGATTCGTCCGCCTGCGTGGCGGCCTGCGTGAACTTGCTGGCCGTGGCCTTCTGATAGGCGAAGGCCGCGCGCTCCGACAAGTCCTGGAGCGCTTCGCGCTTGTGCGCCGGGATCAGCGGCAAACGCTGATTGACCGCGCGCAACAGCGCCGTCAGCAGGCGCCGCGGGTCGACCTGCAGGTTCGAGCCCGTCTTCGGCACGCCGTCTGCCTTACCCGGCGCGGCCGGCGTCGGCGTGGTGAGCGACGCCGAGATTTCGGAGACGTTCAGCACCAGCGGAAACAACGTCTGGTGCCGCTGGCTCAGCACTTTCTGCGCCCGCAACAGGGCGGCGATCAGCAATGTCGTCTTGCCGCTGCCGCGGTAACCGCTGATGAGGTAAGTGCCGCGCGTCTCGGCGCCGGCGATCTCGGTCACCAGCGGCTCGATCAGCTCCTCGCGGCCGACGAAGATCGGGTCGCTCTTGGCTGCGGACTTCTCGGGGTCGAGCGCATCGTAGGTGAGCGCCGCGTCCCAGTCCGGACGAATGCGTAAGCGCAGGCGATCCGTCACGTGGTCCCCTCGAGCGTGACCCGGCACCCGAAGCCGAAGGCTTCGATCGACGCGGAAGATTGTACCGAACGCGCGGAGGGCTGCGGCACGTTCGCGGCGTCGCAGAAGCCGAATCCCACCGACTCGAGCAGGATTGCGTGGATGCGCTGCGCCGAATCGGGCCTGCCACGGTTTTGGCGATCCGGCAACTTGCTGCGCGGAGATGCCGATGCCGACGTAGAATGTCTCGAATGCCGTATCGGCTGCACGTCCGACCCGACCTGTGCGCCACCTGACCCGCGCGCTTTGCGCCCTCGTGCTTCTGCTGTCGCCGTCGTGGTCGACGTCGGCCGACAACCCGAAGTCCGCGAGCACCATCCTGATCGTGGCTCGCGATGAGCTGCCGGATCCCAACTTCAAGGATTCGGTCGTGCTGGTGATGAACAATCTCGGCGTCGCACCCGCCGGCGTGATCATCAACCGGCCGACGCGGATTCCGGTCTCGAAGGCGTTCCCGGAATTCGAGCGCCTGGCGAAGCTCGAGGACAAGCTGTACTTCGGCGGTCCGGTCCAGATCGAGACCGTGTCGTTCCTGTTTCGCGCGGACAAGAAGCCGGAGAATGCGGCGCAAGTGCTCGATGGCGTCTACTTGAGCAGCGACGAGGCGCTGCTCAAGAAGCTCCTCGCCCGCGACAAACCGATGGAAGGCCTGCGGATCTTCATCGGCTATTCGGGCTGGGCGCCCGGCCAGCTCGAGTCCGAGATCGAACGCGGCGATTGGAAGCTGACGCCGGCCAACGCAGACACGATCTTCGGCCGGAAGTCCGAGCATCCGTGGCCGGAGCGAGAAGGCTCGGGCGGCGGTCGCCGGGTGTGAGAGTCCCGCTCGGGCAAGCCGGCGCTCTGCTTGAAGCCCATCCGATTTTTTGCCGTGGGGTCCGCGCGCGTTCTGTCGATGGCGCGTCGTCAGCATCCGGCATCACAATGAGTCGTTGCGATCGACATCATCCGGGAGACGCGCATGCCGAAATTCTGGCTCTTGAGCGACCGAAACGGCGGCGGAACCGGCACCGGGATCAATCCGGGCGGGGTGACCTACTGGATCAGCGACGCGGGGCCGCTTAGCGACATCGGCAACTGGAAAAAGGTTGGCCAGCAATCCTTTCAGAAGCTCCTGAAGGACGCGGCCGATCAGTTTCCCGATCTCAGCGTGGCGCAGAACGAGCAGCAGAAGCACGTGTGCCTGCTGATCCACGGCTTCAACACGTCGTTCGCGGGCGCGGCGTCGTTCTACGAGGACCTGTGCGGAAAGCTGTTCGACGGCGACGACGGTCTCGGCATTTGCGTGCTTTACGACTGGCCTTCGCTCGGCAACGTCCTGGGCTACGAGCCGGATCGCGCCACGGCGAGGCAATGCGCCGAGGACTTGACCGAGATCCTTTCGGATCTTTACGACTGGCTCATCAAGAAGCAGCAGGACGCGATCAAGGATCCCGCCAACGCGTGCAAGGCCAAGCTGTCGGTGATCGCCCACAGCATGGGCAACTACCTGCTGCAGAAGGGGATGGCGAACGCGTGGACGCGCAAGAACGAGCCGCTGCAGGTCAGTCTCATCAATCAACTGGTGATGGTCGCGGCCGACGTCGACAACGACCTGTTCGATGCGGGCGCACCGGACAGCAGTGACGGCACCGCCGTCTTCAATTTGACATATCGGATCACGTCCCTGTTCAGCGGACGGGACGCTGTGCTCGGCGCATCAGCCGGGCTCAAGCACTTCGGAACGCGTCGACTGGGACGGAGCGGCCTTGCGCATCGGCCACCGCTGGTGATCGCGCCCCCGCAGACGGACAACGTCTGGGACATCGACTGCTCCAGCTTCTTTCCGCCGGACGTGGACGGGGAGAGCATTCACGGCGCGTATTTCAAGACACCGGGGACGCTCGACCTCATGCGGCACGTTCTGCGCGGCATCGATCGCGGCGTGCTCGATCAACTCGGCCTGTTGCAGGGCGACGCCTGGCCGCCAAAGTGATGAGGCGCTGACTCAGCGATTCCACGCGCGATCGGCCCGCGCATTCGCGCCGCATCCGCGTAAGTCATTTCTGGACGGGAACTGCGCGGAGCTTCGCAGTCTTCAAGCGATTGCGCGCATTCGCGCGCTACGCCGCTGCAGCCAGGCCACGACGATCATCAGCAGGAGCGAGATCGCGATCAGCATCGTCGCCGCGGCGGCGATCGTCAGGCTGATGTTGTCGTTGATGCCGGCGAACATCTGCCGCGGGAGCGTGCGCTGGCCTGGTCCGGCCATCAGGAGCGCGACCACCACTTCGTCGAACGAGGCGGCGAACGCGAAGACGGCGCCCGACGCGACGCCGGGCAGGATCAGCGGGAGCGTCACGCGGCGGAACGTCGTGATCTGCGCCGCACCCAGGCTCTCCGCGGCGCGGATCAACGTGCGATCGAAGCTCGACAGCGTCGCGAGCACCGTGATGACCACGAACGGCACGCCGAGTGTGGTGTGCGCCAGGATCAGGCCGGCATAGCCGTCGGTCAGTCCCAGAGGCGCGAACGCGAAGTACGCGCCGACCGCGATGATGATCACCGGCACGACCATCGGCGAGATCAGGATCGCCAGCACGAGCGCCTGCATGGGAAAGCGCGCGCGCCAGATGCCGAGCGCGGCGAGTGTTCCCAGCACGGTTGCAAGCGCGGTGGCTGACGTGCCGACGATCAGGCTGTTCTTGAGCGACGGCAGCCAGAACGACGACGAGAAGAAGTCCTCGTACCAGCGCAGGCTGAAGCCGGGCAGCGGGTAGTAGAAGAACGATCCCGACGAGAACGACAGCGGTACGATGATGAGGATCGGCGCGACGAGGAAGATCAGCACCGCGCCCGTCAGGACCGCGAGCCCCACACGCGTGACACGTTCGCCGACCGTTTCGGTGCCGGTTCTCATGGGATCAGCCGAGTCGCATCCGCTCGACGCCGACCAGCCGGTTATAGACGGCGTACAGTGCTAGCGTTGCGGTCAAGAGCATGATCGAAAGCGCGGCGGCCATCCCCCAGTTCACCGTGCGGCTCGCGTAGAACGCGATGAAGTAGCTGATCATCTGATCGTCGGCGCCGCCGACG
>Ga0318562_10001132_pt1 | contig 11954 bp, 7 predicted proteins | sample GRESIP066b5f18_FD_203688 | JGI IMG/M metagenome (GOLD analysis project Ga0318562, IMG submission 203688) | Tropical soil microbial communities from Luquillo Experimental Forest, Puerto Rico - GRE.SIPMG.066b5f18 | ecosystem: Environmental > Terrestrial > Soil > Tropical forest > Bulk soil...
AGCGCGGCCGCCTGATCCATCGCCTCCTTGAGTCGCTGCCCGAGGTCGAGACGGCGGACCGTCGCATGATCGCCGAGCGCTACCTCGCCGCGACCGCCGCGGCTTGGCCAGACGCGGACCGCGATAGCCTGGTCGACCAGGTGCTCGCGGTCCTCGAGGACCCGCGCTTTGCCGCAGTCTTCGCGCCGGGTAGCCGCGCCGAGATCGATGTCGCCGGCACCCTGCCGGGTGGCGCGGCGGGCATTGCCGTATCCGGCCGGATCGACCGCCTGGCGGTCACTGGCGACCGCGTGCTGATCGTCGACTACAAGACCAACCGACCTCCTCCGTTGCGACTCGCCGACGTGCCGCCCGCCTATGTGATCCAGCTCGCACTCTATCGGCAGCTTCTGGCGCAGCTCTATCCTAGCCGGGCGGTCGATGCCGCGATCCTGTGGACCGATCTGCCGGCACTCATGGAAATTCCTTCCTCGACGCTCGAACGATCCCTCGCCACAATGCCAAAGATGTGAACAGGCGAATCAACGAAACCCTCGGTTCCTCAACTGATTAGCTGAGGGTCTCGCTTGATCTCGGTCAATCCCGCTCCTACCTTGACTGCGACAAACCCTTCCCGAGATTCTTCGAGGTCCAACATGCCGGTTACCGTGACTGATGCGAATTTCGATCAGGACGTGCTTGGCGCCAATCAGCCGGTCGTCGTCGATTTCTGGGCGGAGTGGTGCGGGCCGTGCCGGTTCATCGCCCCGGCGCTCGAGGAGATCGCCACCGAGATGGACGGCAAGATCAAGATCGCCAAGCTCAACGTCGACGAGAACCCCGACATCATGATGCGCTACGGCGTCCGCTCGATCCCGACGCTGATCATGTTCAAAAACGGCGAGCCCACCGCCATCCAGGTCGGCGCCGTGCCGAAGAACCGCCTGTCGGACTGGATCCGCAACGCGATTTAGCGGCTCGTGCGGACAGGGCGTCACGCATCGAGCTCTTTGAGCAGAAGGCTCATCACGCCAACGCCGAGCTGTCGGTCATCGTGCGATTGACCGGCATCCTTGGGCGACATGGCACCCGTGATCCGGAAGGCCAAATAGACCTCCCCGCTTGCCGGGATCGCCGTCGGAGGAAGAACGAACTCCCTGGTCGTTATCTCCAGGCTCTCTGATGTTTCGAAGCGCCATTCCGCTGAAGGCATGCCGTTCGTTAACACATCAGCCACCAGCACGTTCGAGCCGACGTGGGGGACCAGCCTGATCTCGCATCGCAGTCGTTTTGCGTGCGGGGATCCGATTCGGAAGACCAGACTGGCGAAGCTATTGTTCGTCCATACCCCCCATTCTTCCGGGTGGGACAAGCCGGAGAGTGGTTGCCACCATTTTTCTGCTTCCCCGCTGGCGAAACGCCGGAACTGGCCGGGCCACGTCGGCGCGACGCCAAATTGTAGCGTTTCAATCCTGTCGAGCAGGTCCTGCCGCTCACGCATCCACGGCCAGCCCCGATCCAGACGGGGCCCCCATTGGTGCACGTGATAGGCCATCGCCACCGCCCCCACGCTTCTATCGAGCGGCAACTGTCGATGCTCATCGATGGCCTGACGGTAGAGATCCACCAGCTTGTCGGTATAAGTCTCGAGGCCGCCTTCGCGCCGCAGCTCGAGGCAAACTCGATTGCTTTCGGCTGGATCATATACATCGATCTCTCGACCGATCGCCTCCGCGTCGAGCGGTTGGCGAAGCGTGCGCAGGCCGAAATTAAGTCGACGCCATGCCTGGAACCGTTGCAACGTTATCGAGCCTGCCAGACCGCGTGCATCGCAAACGATCGCCGCGCGCCCGCAGGCGATCGCCTCCATGGCTGTCAGCGCCGACGCAAACACGATGTCGAAGTCTGGCATGAGGTCTTCGGGCCTGTCCGCCACCTTGCCAAGAGCGGCGCCGACGGCGGTGACGCTGATCCCCCTCTTCTCGCAGGCTGTCCGTATTGCATCCAGGTGACGGACACCGTTCTTGGCGAAGGCAAGCGCTCGGCGGGGCGGTTTCCCCAGTGGCGGGCCGGGCTTGAACCGCTCCAGATCGACGGCATTGAGGAGGATCGCCATTCGCGCGGCGGGAATTCCCGCCTCGGTCGCTAGACGGTCAGCGACTGTCTCATCAACGGCAACGAAGCGACGGATCGCCGGCAACTGCGGCGGCGTGTCGTACCAAGCGGCAAAGTCGTGGCAAACGAAGATCGCCGGGGTTTCAGGAAACCGGGCGATCGCGGTTGCCGTGGTCGGCGAATGGTGACCATGGATGATATCGAACGAGTCCTGGAGCAGACGAATGTCCTCGACCACCGGGATGCCGAACACGCGCAATTCGTCAGCAATTTCGCCAAGCGCCGGGCAATATACGACGCATTTGTGGCCACGCCGCGATAAGGCCATCGCCGCATTGCGCGTCACGATCTCGGTTCCGGTTCGCTCGCTCAGGGTAATATTGGTGAGTAGAATCTTGAGAGGGCTCCCACGTCGTCCGGCGTCATGAGGAGTCGCGCCAACTGGTTGATTGTCGGGAGCCATAGGAAGGCAGCGGGGCTATAAGGCAGTCTTCACTTCGAAACGCAGAAAAGAATCATGTGACCCATCCGAGCAATCTGGCAGGATATAGATGAGGATCGATGGTGCAATTCTTGTCACATATGATTCCGAGCGGCCGCGAGTGTATCTTTCGGCGCATCCGGGGCCGGTGCATTGATGGGGTTGTGGCCGTCGGTATCTGGTCCGCCCCGTCTCGATCGTCGGTGCACGCCGGCTGCTCAGATCCCCGATGAAGCTCGCCGCGGCGCGTACCGGCCGAATCCCTGATCGCCTGGCCGAGCCCATGGATTCTAAACGCACCGCCATGGTGTTCGCTCATCCCGGACACGAACTGGCCGTCGCGGGAATGCTGCAGCGGCACCGGCCGCACTTGTTATTCCTGACGCAGGCTGATTCCGCCGGCGACCGGGAACGAGAGAAGCTCGCGCTACATGGCCTTCAGGAGCTCGGGCTCGCAGACCGAGCCACCTTTTTGAGCATCAGCGAGATCGACATCCACGGTTGGCTCCTCGACTCCCGGTTGGCCCCGTTCTTGGCTATGCGTGACCAAGTCTTGCAGTGGCTCGAGCAGGTCCGCCCGGCGGCGCTTTTTGGCGATGCCTTCGAATTATGGAATGTCGTTCACGATATTGGCAGGGCGTTGCTCGACAGCGCATGGCGCCAATATAGCAATAACGCCGTCTGCGACAATTTCGAGCTTCCGCTCGTTTGCCGGACGGAGCCGGGATTGTCGAACCTGCGATTTCAGCAGTTCCCGCATGGCGATTTCGATGTTTTCCATCTCACGAAGGCCGAGGCGCAGCTAAAGCGATCGCTTGCCGATTGGGCCGCGACGCGGTGGCCGGAGGCGGCCGAAACGAAGAGCTTTTTCTCGATCGAACGCGAGGTGTTCCGACGGGTCGCTCCCGATCGGGACTACTCCATCTCTCCGGAAGGCTTGTGCCTTCACTACGACGAGTGGGGGCGCCTGAAGGTTCGGCAGGGCAGGCGCGCCAAACCAATTCTGTTTGCGCAGCATTTCGTGCCAATCGTCAGGCAATTGCTGGCGGCACGCACGCACCCAAGCGTCGCGCAACGAGACCTATCGAGCGCCAAGCCCAAGTAGGGAACTTCGAGTTCCGGCGGCAGGTCTTCTGGTTGTCATCTGTCGCGGCGCTCCTTCTCAGAGAGTCTGGATCGGGAGGCGGTGAGGTGAGTTGGCCGCCCTGCCAGTGCGACTGGCGTCGGCACCGAGGACGAGGAGGGTTCCGGCCAAGAACGTATCGCCGAGGCCGATGGTGGCTGTGGGCCGGGCGAGATAGGGCGATGGCACCGCGACGACGTGCCAGCCGCCCAGGCGTTGTGATGCCGGGAAGGGCAGCGGATTGATCTGGGCGCCGTCGGGATACGACTGCGGCAGGACGATTTGTCCGGCGGCCGCGCGCGCCGCGGCGACGAGGCAGCCGGTCAGGAGGGCCGTCGTCTCGATCTCGGGATCGCCGCGGGTGACCGCCAGCGCCCAATGGTCGGCGTGAATGCACACGCGTGAGAACCCGTAGCGCTCGGCGACCGCGATGGCGCGCGCCTCGATCGGGTCGGACGCGGGCATAAGGCCGTCGAGCTCCGACAGGCTCGCGCCGAACGACGTCGCGGCAGGCGCCAAAGCGGCGAGCGCCTCGTCGGGCGACGACTCGTCGGGGAAATCGCCGAGCTCGAGGTGGATCGTGCCGAGGCCCCGCGCACGCCAAGCCTCGGCAGTCCGCAGGGCGAAGGCATATTCGGCCTTTGTGCGCGCGGGAGGAAGCTCGTTGAAGCCGGAGAGGATGCCGGCGCCGGCCGAGCCGGCCAGCTCGACCGAAATGCGGTCGAACTCGGCATCGTGCTGCAGCTCGGAATGGTTGAGGCGCACGATCACCCGCGAGGAACGGCGAAGCACCTGGCGATCGACCGTCCGCCCGGCCGTGAACTCGAAGATGTAGTGCGGCGGCGCGCCTGCTCCGGCCGCAACGATCTCGCTCCGCCGAACCGGACCGCGAGCGTCGGCGAGACAGACATCGGGGTGGACGACGGCCAGCTGGTGGCGACTACGGTCGGCGAGCGCAAGCAGGGCGGGTGCGCCGAGGGTGGCAAGCAGGTTCGCAGCCTGCGCGCTGGTGCCGCCGAGGCCACGAGTGCCCGTGACGTGATCGGCAAGCCACGCCGCGCCGTCGGGCCAGTCCAGGAAGACCTCGCCACCGACCCCGGCTATCGCCCGCCATTTCAGCTCGGCGAACAGCGCCGCGGCCGGGGTAGCCCTTGCCGCCTGCGCGGCAAGCTCCGTGTCGTGCAGCGAAAGGTACACGTCGACGCAGGCGCTGAAGCCGCACAGCGTCAGCCGGGCACGGCCGACGAGGTCCGGCAGCCCGGCGATCAGCGCCTCGTAGGCCCTCCGCCAGTCGATCGTCATTCTTTGACCGCTCCCCGGATCAGGTCTTCCACGATCGTGCGCTGGAAGATGAGGACGAGGACAATGAGCGGCACGGTCGCGACAACCAAGGCCACCGCCAGGTCGCCCATAGGTTCCCCCGTTTCAGCGTTTGCGTTATTCTGCCGATAGTTACCGTAATAGGCGGTAATAATCGACGATAGCTGCATAAAACAGCATGGTCAAGTGCATTTCCTGCGGTTTCGAATGCTGCTATGGAGGAGGGCATGAACAAGATAGCCGCAACCGAGCCGCCGTTGGCGGAGGGGGAGTCCCTCCGTCCGGCCGCCGCCGAGCAGAACGAAGGCGACGGGCAGGGATTCGCGTTGCCGGCGCGCCGGCGGAGCGAGCTCCTCCGCGCGGCCAAGAAGCGCGGCGCGATCACGGTTGCCGAGCTCGCCGAAGAGTTCGCCGTGTCCCTCGACACGATCCGCCGGGATCTCGACTATCTCGCCGGGCGCGGGCTATTGATCCGCACCCATGGCGGCGCGGTCGCCGTCGACGGCTTCCTCGAGCGCGACGCCCCCTATACGCAGCGCCTCAATGCCCGCGCTGCCGAGAAAGCGCGGATCGGCCGGGCGGCGGCGGCGCTGATCAATGACGGCGAGACGCTGATCGTCAACGGCGGCTCGACCGCGCGCGCCTTCGCCGCGGCGCTCGGCGAGCGGCGGCGGCTGACTATCGTCACCAACAATCTCGGCCTCCCCTCCGAGGTGCCGGAGAGTGTCGCGCGCTCGATCTACCTCCTCGGCGGCCACGTCCGCCAGGAGCTGCAGGTGACGATCGGCGCGGTGGGCTTTCCGCAGGCCGGACCGATCACGGCCGACACCGCCATCCTCGGGGTCGGCGGCATCTCGATCGAGGGCCTGTCGACCACCATGCTGGAGGAGGCCGCGATGATGGCGGCGATGATATCGGCCGCCCGCCGTACAGTCGTGATCGCCGACGCGGCGAAATTCGGTGCCGCGGTTTTCGCCCACATCGCGCCGCTCGACCGCATCGACACCATCGTCACCGACGAGCCGCCGCCCCCTGACCTCGCCGCCGCCGTCGAGGCGGCCGGGGTGGTGGTGATCGTCGCGAAGTGAGCCGACTACGCCACGACGACAAAAGGCTGCGCCGGTCAACGAGAGATGGGGAGCCGGCGTGGGGCGTGCATGTGCAGTCCAATGCATGCCGGCACCGACAAGAACTCGTCGGGATTTGTGGGGCAGTTTGGCGCCGGAATCGTGCCCGACTTAAATGGTCGATGAGCCCCCTCTTCCAATTGCAAGAGTCCGCCAGCGCTGCCTGCTGACTTTCTGAGATGATGGCCCCGGCGTGCCTCGTTTACTGGGACATGGCAAAGCGGCGTGTGTCAGGACTTAACCATGCGGACAGGTTGTTCTGACAGCGGGTGACAATTATTTTAATATGATTGTTAGCTCTTCGTTAAGCTTTACTGCAGGGCCGCATGTCAAACCCGGTGAATGCCGACCAGGTCGGCCTGTGGAGCGACGAATTTTCCTGGCCGATGATCGGCATCCACGCCGTGCTGACCCCGGACGGCAAGGTCCTCACCTTCGGGACCGATCAGGATGGCTCGCAATCCGGCCTGCACATCTACGATGTCTGGGATCCGGCCACCAACACCCATACGACTCTAGAGCACCACACCCATTCCGATATCTTCTGCTCGGCCGCGGTGATTGTTCCCGACACCGGCCAAGTCCTGATCAGCGGTGGGGATGCTCGCCCACTCGGCGCCGTCAATTCGGGGGTGCCTGACGTCACGGTCTTCGATCCGACCAGCGAGACGCTTACGCATTCGCCGACCGGGTCGATGGAATTCTCGCGCTGGTACGGCACCGCCGTCACACTTGGCAACGGCCAGATCGTGATGCTCGGCGGGCTTGATGACCAGGGGACCACCAGCACCGGCGCCACGTACAGCGCCTACCCGGAAATCTACACGCCGGGATACGGCTTCCGCACTTTGACCGGTGCCTATATCGACAGCTTCAACAATGGCGCCCTCTATCCGCGCTCATGGCTGTCCTCATCTGGCAAGATCATCGCCGCCGCCGACGGCAGCTCGAACATCTATGCCATTGATCCTTCCGGCAGCGGCAGCGTCTCGCTGGTCGGTACCGAGCCCGCCGTGTTCTCCTGGAACATGCCGGAGGTCATGTTCGCGCCGGACAAGGTCCTCCTGGTTGCCGCCGACGGCACCGCCTGGGTCATGGATATCAGCGGCGCGCAGCCGGTCTTCACGCAGACGGACAGCATCGGTGCCGACCGCATATGGTCGAATCTGACCGTCTTGCCCGACGGGCGGGTGATGATCAGCGGCGGCAGCGCCGTCGACGACGAACTGACCGGCGTCAACGAGTCGGTCGAGATCTGGAACCCGGCGACCGGCCAGTGGACCATCGAGTCATCGGCCGCCGTGCCGCGCCTCTATCACTCGACGGCGCTCCTCCTTCCCGACGCAACCGTGCTCAATCTTGGCGGCGGCGCGCCCGGCCCGTTGACCAATACCAACGGCCAGATCTTCCATCCCGACTACCTCTATGGCGCCAGCGGCGCCGACGCAGTCCGGCCGCTCATCGACAGTGCCCCGCACGAGGCCGAGGTGGGCGATCAGTTCATCATCCATGTCACCGACACTCAGGCGATTACGACGTTGGCGCTGCTGCCGTTCGGCTCGGTCACCCACTCGATCAACATGGATGCCCAGCGGATCGCGCTCGCTTTCCAGGACGAGGGCAACGGCAATCTGCTGGTCACGCTCCCCGCCAATGCCAACGTGCTCACGCCGGGCTATTGGATGCTGTTCGCGATCGACCAGAAGGGTACGCCGTCGGTCGCCTCGACGCTCAAGGTCGATTCCGAGGTGCCGAAATACCAGCCGGCGCAGCTGCCGCTTGAGCTCGGCTTTCGGGTCACGATCAACGGCGACGCCGCCTACGACGGCTTCGACGACAGCTATGCGCTGGTGCCCGACGCCGCGACCAAGCACGGCAGCGTCTTCGCCGACAGCCGCATCGACCTCTCGCACCACTTCGACCTCACCTTCGAGATCAATCTCGGCACCAGCAATACAAACGGCGGCGGGGTGGCCTTCGTCCTCGAGAACGATGCGGCCGGCGCCGCCGCGCTCGGCACGACCGGCGCCGGGCTCGGCGAATCGGGTATCGGCAATGGGCTCGCCATCCGCTTTGGCGAACTCGACCCCAAGAGCCCCGGCAATGACTCGACCGACATCGTCAACACGGCGACCGGCGCGGTGATCTCACCCGCCGTGAGCCTCGGCGATATCGCAGACGGCGCCTGGCACACCGTTCATCTCACCTGGAACGGCACGAGGCTCTCCTACTCGCTAGACGGCATTCACGAGGGCGTCCTTACCGGCAACCTCGCGAGCTATCTCGGCGGCGCGCACGACGCCTATTTCGGCTTCACCGGCGGGTCGACCAACGCCGTGCTCGAAAAGGTGCGCATCGACAACATCGACACCACGCTCGAGAGCGGTGCGTCAGTCGCGGTCGACCGCGCCGGCCTGCCGACACCGCCGAGCTTCGTCGCCAATGGCGATGCCAGCTATGATTCCACCCTGAACAAATACGCCTTTGCGCCCGGCTCGGCAGGTCAGGACGGCAGCGTCATGACCGGCGAGCGCATCGATCTTTCGCAATCCTTCAACTACTCCTTCGAGTTCCGGCTCGGCAGCCAGGATGTCGCCGGCAGCGGGCTCGCCTTCGTCCTCCACGATGACCCGCTCGGCAGTCATGCGCTCGGCAGCCCGGCCGGCGCGCTCGGTGCCCTCGGCATTGCCGATGGCCTCGGCATCACCTTCGACACCTCGGGAAGTGATAAGAGCGGCGTCGACCATTCCGGCTTCGTCGCGACCAGCGACGGTAGCGCCCAGTCTGCATCATCCGCCATCGCCAACATTGCCGACGAGCAGTGGCACACGGTCCGCGTCGCCTGGGATGCTTCTGCCCATGCTCTCTCTTATTGGCTGGACGGAACCGAGATCGGCACGCTCAACGCGGACGTCGCCAACACCTATCTCGGCGGATCGAAGCTCGCCTATCTCGGCGTGACCGGGGTCGACAGCGGCGCCGGGGCGCTCGCGGAAACCCGCATGCTGCGGCTCGATGCGACGGCGGCAGGCGGCGGCAAGCTCCACGTGGTCGGGCCGAACGCCACACCCATCGCAAGTGACGACAGCTATGCCGTCGCCGTCAACGGCAAGCTGACTGTCTCCGCCGCCGCCGGTGTCCTTGCCAACGACAGCGACCCCGACGGCGATCCGCTGACGATTTGCACCGACTCGCACCTCATTCCGCACAGCCAGCTGCTCGCCCCGGCCAACGGCACGGTGTCGATGAACCCGGACGGCAGCTTTACCTACATCCCGCGCCCGGGTTTCGTCGGCGTCGACCAATTCACTTACTGCAATGAGGATTTCGCCAACGCTTGCGCGTCGGCGACGGTGAGCGTCACCGTCGGCAAGGCCGATCTGCTTCCGGGCTTCGTCGCGAACGGCAGTGCTGCCGCCGAGTCCGCGGCGAATACTTACACACTGACGCCGGACGCGCTCGGTCAGGTGGGCAGTGTCATGAGCACGAGCAAGCTCGACCTGAGCAAGGCGTTCACGCTCACTTTCGAGATCAATCTCGGCGACAAGCCGAACGGCGCCGATGGCGCCGCCTTCGTCCTTCACGACGACCCGAGCGGCAGCCAAGCGCTCGGGTCAGGCGGCAATGCCTTCGGCGCCGGCGGCCTCGCCAACAGCCTCGCCATCGCGTTCGACACCCACTACGACCCGCAGCTTGCCGACGACCACAGCGCTTTCATCAATAGCCAGACGGAGGCCCTGTCGCCGACCGTCGACCTCGGCAACGTCAAGGACGGTCACTGGCACAACGTGGTTGTCACGTGGGATGGGAAGGCCCTGTCGTACCGCTTCGACGGCGTCAATGTCGCGAGCATTGCGGCGAGCACGGTCGCGAGCTGTCTCGGCGGGGCCGCGCAGACCTATTTCGGCTTCACCGGAGCGACCGGAGGGAACAGCAGCCAACTCGAGGTCAATCTGCTCTCGCTGGCGACCGCCGCCGTCTCCACGGTCACCGTCGCCGCCTACCTCCAGGCGGGAAGCTATCCGGGTAACGACGTCGTCATCCTCGCCGATAGCGGCGCCAACATCGCGGCGTTGAACGCCAGCCAGATCGGGTCGCTCGCGGCGAACGGCATCGACCGGCTCTACGCAACTGACGGCGGGCTCTCGCTGACGGTTGCCGACTACCTGGGCCTCGGCTCAGTCGCCCTCACACCGGGCAACCTCGTCACGCTTGCCGATACCGGCGCCCATATCGCCAGCCTCTCATCGGCGGAGATCGCCATGCTCGCGAGAAATGGCGTCGCTCGGCTCGATGCCACCGATGGCGCGCTTTCGCTTGATGTCGCCGGTTATCGGGCGCTCGGCGCGGTCGCTTTCACGCCCGGCAATCTCGTCACCATTGCCGATACCGGCGCCGCGCTCGCGAGCTTGTCGGCGGCTGAGCTTGCCGGCAAAGGCATCGGCCGGCTCGACGCGATAGATGGTGCGTTTTCGCTTGATGTCGCCGAGTATCGCGCGCTCGGCTCCATCGACTTCACGCAACGGAGCCACGCCACTGTCGCCGACACCGGAGCAAACATCGCAAGCCTGTCGCCGACCGAATTCGCCACGCTGGCCGGGAAAGGCATAGCCAGGCTCGACGCCAGCGACGGCGCGCTGTCGCTGAGTGTCGCCGACTGTCGCGCACTCGGTTCGGTCACGCTCGTGCACGGCGACCTGGTTACGATCGCCGATACCGGGCGCCACCTGGCTGGCCTGTCGGCGGCGGAAGTCGCCGGATTGGCCGGCAAGGGCGTCAGCACGCTCGACGCCAACAACGGCGCACTCACTTTATCTCTGGCGCAATACCGCGCGCTTGGCTCAGTCGCGGTTTCGCCAAGCGACGTGCTGACCATCAAGGGTACGCCGCAAGGCGATGTCATCCGCGCCAGCGACGGGAGGGACCGCATCGATGGGGGCGGCGGTAACGATGCGATCTATGCTGCGACGGACGACACGCTGACCGGCGGTCCCGGTGCCGATCGTTTCGTGTTTTCGATCGATCCAAGCCACTCCGCGACGCGCGATCACATCACCGACTTCAGCCCGAGCGATGGCGACCGGATCGTCCTCGGTCTCGCCGCGATCTCCGCCGGCTCAACCGGCTTGCACCACCACCATGCGATCGACTTCCGGACGAAGCCGCCGCCCGCCTCCGATCACCACGCCTCGATCGTCTATTCGCACTCGACTGGCCTCCTCATCTATGAGAGCCACGGCGCTGTCGGCGCTGCCGTGCGGGTTGCCGTCCTCGACAATCACCCGCTTCTCACCGCCGCTGATCTCATCATCATCGGATGAGCCGGGTGGCTATGCCGGCTAATTCGGAAACCGCACCAAGTTCACCCGCCGTGCGGCGACCAGCTGATAGAGCGGGTCGCCATAGACCTTCTGCTCTTGGCTCGCCGAGAACACCAGGCTGAGGTCGTGCTCGTCATTGGAGCGGACGGCGGCGGCCATGATCTCCGGCCATGCCGGGACGGGGATGTGCCGCCAGGCCGCGAGCTCTGCCGCCGAGGGGATGGCCGGGAAGCGCATCTCGCCCATCAGGGCCGCAACGCATAGCCAGAAATGGCGCATCATCACGTCAGGGGCCGCGCAGAACGGCATGACGAGGCGCAGCCAGTGCATGCCGGTGACGGCGTGGAGCGCGCAGAAATCCATGGTGCCGGCGAAGAGGGCGAGCGAGGCGGCGGCAAGCCGGCGCGGCGTATCCGGCGTGATCGCGAGCCAGTCGACGACCGGCGCGAAGTCGGGCTCGCTGCCGACCGCACGCATGTTTTGCCAAA
>Ga0318562_10001137_pt1 | contig 11922 bp, 15 predicted proteins | sample GRESIP066b5f18_FD_203688 | JGI IMG/M metagenome (GOLD analysis project Ga0318562, IMG submission 203688) | Tropical soil microbial communities from Luquillo Experimental Forest, Puerto Rico - GRE.SIPMG.066b5f18 | ecosystem: Environmental > Terrestrial > Soil > Tropical forest > Bulk soil...
TGCCGACCGGCCATCGGGGGGTTTATCGACGGGTCAACACCCACCGCCTCCCGGTCAAGGAGCTTTGGGGCCCTACCGTGCTGGGGACGTTCATCACGCAGGAGGTCGCCGACAAAATCCGCGCGACCATGCGCGAGCGCATCGCCAAGAACATCGCCCGTCGCGTCGCCGCCGCGATCCGCCGGGCGAACCGGCGCAGGGCCGGATAATGGGCATCCTGCTGCCGGTCCTGCTCATCATCCTCGCGCTCGCCGCCATCGCCTGCGTGTGCAGCGCCTTCACCGACGGCGGCAACGACCCGTGAGTCTGCCGCCGCGGGTGCCTTCCGAGTTGCCGCCGCCGCCGCCGCAGCGCCGGCACGCGACGCCCGCGAGGCCCGTGCAGGCCGACGCGCCGGTCCAACCGCTGCCGCCGGATCAGCCGCAGTTCACCTATCCGGAAAGCGGCCTCGACTGCTCGCCCGACGCGCAGGCGCGGCGGTGGCAGCAGCTACAGGATCTCGAATCGCGCCTGTTCTCCGGCGTCCAAAGCACCTCGGATCGTAACCGCCAGGTGACGTTCGTGGACAACCAGGCGCTCGTGCTGGCGATCCGCAGCCTGCGCGCTCAACTGCACTTCTGCCAGTTCGGCGTCTGGCCGAGCCGCGGGATGCGGCTGCACTACATGCCGCAGTTGAAGCACCTCTAATGGGCTGGCGCGACTTCTTCCCACGCATCCGGAGCCAGGTGACCGAGGGCAGCGGCAGCGGCAACCCGCTGCTTGACCTCGCCTCCCAGGCGCTGTTCCGCACCCACCCGCAGCGGCCGCAGGGACTCGACGCCGCGTCCTACGGGCGACGCCTCGGCCTGTGGCAGCCGATGCGCGAGCACGTCAACGCGCTGCTGGTCAAGGCCGGCGAGACGACCATCGCGCGCACCCGCTACGTCGTGCGCAACAATGGCTACGCCCGCGCCGCGGTGCGCTCATGGACCGCGGCCACGGTCGGGGCCGGCATCCGACCCTCGCCGCTGATCGAGGACAACAAGCTCAAAGCCGCGGTCGCCGCAGCGTTTCAGGACTGGACCGACGAGAGCGACGTGGAGAACGTCACGGACTTCTATGGCATCCAGCGGCGCGTCGCCCGCGAGGTGTTTATGGCCGGCGAGTGCTTCGTCCACATCATCAACACCAGCCCGGCCGACGACAAGATTCCGCTGCGGCTGCAAGTGCTGCCGTCCGAGCAGTTGCCGGTGTGGAAGAACGCGACCGCGCCGGTCACGAACAACCCGATCCGCATGGGCGTGGAGTTCGACAACCTGACCAAGAAGCGCGTCGCCTATTGGTTCTGGATACGCGACCCGACCGACATCGCCTTCAGCTTCGCGTTCATCTACAACCACATCGTCCGCATCCCGGCCGACGAAATCCTGCACATCTATGACCCGGTCGAGGCCGGGCAGATACGGGGCCTCTCCGGCTTCGCCGCCGCGGTGGTCAAGATGTTCATGCTTGACCTCTATGACGACGCCGAGCTTGAGCGGAAGAAGCAGGCCGCGCGCTTCGCCGGCTTCATCAAGAACCCGCCGGTCGATCTGGCGACCGACCCCGACATGAAGCTGGGCGTGTTCGACGCCGAGCTACCGCCCTACTTCGGGCCGGGCGCTTTCCTCGAAATGAACTCGGGGCAGGACATCCAATTCAGCGAACCGGCGGACGTGGGGCCAAACTACGACGCCTTCCAGTATCGCACCCTCCTGCAACTCGCCGCCGCGCTCGGCGTGCCCTACGCCGAAATCTCGTCGGACCTGGCGAAGGCGAGCTACGCATCCTCCCGCGCCGGGCTGCTGGCCTTCCGCGCCGAGGTCGAGGCCTTCCAGCACGCCGTCATGGTCTATCAGTTCCTCCGCCCGGTCTATCAGCGGTGGTTCGCCAAGGCGGTGCTGGCGGGCGCGCTCCCGGTCACGGCGACGCAGTTGCGCAACACGCCGGCCGTGACGCGCTTCAAGGCGATGACGCCGAAGATGCCGTGGGTGGACCCGCTCAAGGACACGCAGGCCGAGGCGCTGGCGGTGCAGAACGGGTTCAAGGCCCGCTCGGATGTCATCGAGGCGCAGGGCTACGACGCCGAGGAGACCGACGCGCGGATCGCCGCCGACCGGGCGCGCGAGCAGGAGCTTAACCTGACCTTCGTCGCCACAACCAAGGTGCCGCCCGCGCCGGCCCTGCAAATGCCCCTGACCACGACCGGCGGTCAGGGCGAGCCGACACCTGCCGACGAGCAGGCGCAACACGAGGAGCAGCAGCAGCAGACCAGCAAGGAGGCCGCATGACCGTCGTTCCATTCCCGCGCGAACATCAGGACGAAGACGAGCACGCGCTGCCGCCGTGGTGGGTAGTCCCCATGCTGCTCGTGCTGATGCCGTTCATGTTCCTCGCCACCTGGGCGTCCGTCTGGCTCCCTCCGCCGAGGCCGAAGCATGGGCAAGCTGACCGCTAAGGGTCGCAAGCGCATCAAGGGATCGAACTTTGCGCTGCCCGGTGCGCGCAAGTATCCGATCCACGACCTGTCCCACGCGCGCAACGCGCTCGCCCGCGTCGCCCAGCACGGCAGCGCATCGCAGAAGGCGACCGTGCGCGCGAAGGTCTATCGCAAGTATCCGAGCCTGAAGAAGAAGTGAGGCCCGAAATCTGGATCGTCGGCGGCAAGCAGGCAAACACAATCCTGCACAATCTCTGGCCGGCACGGAGCGGCAAGCGCGTGCTGGCCGATTGGCTGGCCGCAATGGATATCCGCGACCGCTGGCGCGAAGTGCGCTCGGTGCTCGGATGAGGGGGAGTTATGGGCAACGTCGAAGAAGTGAGGCAGCCATGCAGATGATCCTGCAAGCCCTGGAACCGGAATCGCTGGCGCTGCTGCGCCGCGTGGAGCGGCTGACGCCGGAGCAGGAGGCCGAGCAGCTTGACCGGCGCTGCCGGCAGCGCGCCGACGAGCAGGCCGAGCGCGATGACCGCAACCGGCACGAACGCCGCCGCGACGCCGCGCTAGCGTTGAAGGCGCTCGCACGCGGATGAGCGCCCGCTCGCTGCCGCACCTGCTGGCGTGCATCTACAACACGCCGCTGATGGTAACGGAGCAGAAGCTCGAGGCCGTGCTCGCGGCACTCCCGGAAATCCTCGCCGCTCGCGCCGAGCTTCGCATCAGCCACGGCGAGGACGACGACGAGCGCAAGCGGCCGACCTACGGCTACCGGATCAAGGATGGCGTCGCGACCGTGCCCGTGCATGGCGTGCTCGTGCGCCGCGCCGGCCAGGTGACGCCCAAGAGCGAGCCGTTGCAGAGCTACGAGCGGCTGAGCCAGATCCTCAACAGCGCCGTCGCCGATCAGCGGGTGCGCGGCCTGCTGATGGACATCGACAGCCCCGGCGGCGAGAGCGGGCAGGCGTTGCAGTTGGCGAGCGAAATCCGCCGGCTCGCGCAGACCAAGCCGATCTGGTCGATGGCGAACGACGACGCGATGTCCGCGGCCTACGGGCTGGCCTCCGGCGCGCACCGCATCTGGATCACGCCCACCTCCGGCGTCGGCTCCATCGGCACTATCGCCGTGCACACCGACCGCACCGCCGCCGACCAGTCCGAGGGCGTGAAATACACCTTCGTCCACGCTGGCGACCGCAAGCTCGACTTCACCTCGCATCGTCCGCTCAACCCGGTCGCGCGGGAGCGGTTGCAGCAGGAAGTCAACCGCCTGCAGTCGATCTTCGTGGATACCGTCGCCGCGCATCGCGGCCTCCCGCCGGGCCGGGTGGCAGAGACGCAGGGCGGCATGTTGTTCGGCCACGAGGCTATCAGCGCCGGCCTCGCCGATCAGGTCGGCACCCCTGCCGAGGCGCACGCGGCCCTTGCCGCCTACGTCACCCCCTCCCGCGTAAGGAGTTCCGCCGCGATGTCTCAGACGACCGAACAGCCAGGCGGCGAGCAGCCGCAGCCCGTGCAGCAGCAACCCGCTCCCCAGCCGCAGCCGGTGCAGCAGCCCGCGCCGCAGCCGCAGCCCGCGCCGCCGCCACCGCCGCCGGTTGCAGCGCATAACGATGCGCCGGAGGTGACCAACATCGTCACCATGGCGCGGCAGGATGAGCGCGCTCGCGCGGTCGAAATCGTCTCGGCCTGCCAGTTGGCGCACCGCCCCGAACTCGCCGAGACGCTGCTGCGCACGGAGATGACCGCCGAGCAGGCGCGCCGGCACCTGCTCAGCCTGGAAGCTGCGGACAGCGCCGCGCGTCGCGTCACGCCGACGAGCAGCGCGACCATCGAGGCGGCCGGACCGCAGCCGCACCCGCCCATCAACACGGCCGAGGCGTTCGCCACGCACCGCCGCCAAGCAGCAGGAAGGGGCTAACCAACCATGGCCGTCACCACGCTTGCACCACTCAACCTCTGCTTCCTGCTCTCCGAGGAGGAAGGCGACCGCTCGCGCGAGGCCGGCACCCTCGCGCAATACGCCGGCTCGCCGCTACCTCCTGGCACGCTGGTTGACGGCGCGTGGTCGCGCGCCAACCCGGTCCAGCACAAGCCGGTCAGCGGCGCGGGCAATGAGGCGAACATCACCGGCATCCTCGGCTATTGGGCCGACGCGACCCAAGGCGCGGTCGATGGCACGTTCATCGTCCGCGAGGCCGAGGTGAACGAGGCCTACCTGATCTTCGACGGCATGGACCGCAACAAGGTCGCCGACGCGCTGTTCGCCAACTGCCGCATCGTCATGCGGACGGGCGTGCTGGCGGCTCCCGGCAGCACCTTCGGCATCGCGCCCGCGGTCGATCCCGCGCTCGCCGACACGGTCTACGGGCCGGAGGGCATCGCCGCACTCGAGGAGGGCGGCATCTACGGCGCGAGCGCAGGCGGCGAGGTCGAGCGGGTGGAGAAGCCCGTCATCCTGCAAACGTCGGACGGGCGCGTCTCGCCGGTCGCCCACTCGCGCGGCGCGCCGCCGCCCGAGCTGGTGCATCCGAAGCCGATGGGCCTGACCGAGGGCGAGGTGGTCGATGACCTCGATACGCTGGTGCCAGAGGGTAACGTGCTGCCCGGCGGCCAGGTGCCGCCGACCGGCGAGGAACCTGACGTGCCCGAGGTGGCGAGGCCGGTTCCGGTCAACGCGCCGTCGCAAAGCGCGCAGCAGACCGACCGCCCGACGCCGCCGGTTCCCGGCGCCTAACCCCTCGAAAGCGCAGGAGTCCCGCCCGTGATTACGCTCACGCAACTCATGGCAAACCCGCTGTTCTCGGTCTACTCGCTGACTGCGGCCATCAACCGGCTGCCGTATCAGCCCGCCGTCATCAGCGACATGGACCTCTACACGCCGCGTCCGCTGTTCACCACGGTTGCGCTGATCGAACGGCAGTTCAACACGCTGTCGCTGGTCCCCGATCAGCCTCGCGGCGCGCCGGGTGTCGCGAACGTCGCCGAGACCCGCGACATCGTGTCGATGCTGGTCCCGCACTTCCCGCTGGTCGACACGATCGCCGCGGACTCGCTGCTCGGCATCCGCACCTTCGGGAGCGACAACACGCTGCAAGGCGTCAACGACGCCGTCTCGGCGCGCATCGCCGCGATGGACCGCAAGCACGACATCACCCTGGAATGGCTGCGGCTCGGCGGCGTCAAGGGTGTCATCGTGACCGCGGTCAACCGCGATACCGGCGCGCCGCTGCGGCAGATGGACTTGTTCCATACCTTCAACGTCGATCCGAACCCCGTGCAGCAGTGGCCCATTGTGTGGGCGACGCCGCCGAAGGCCGACGACGCCTGGGCGTCGCCGATCCGCTCGCTGGTGTTCCAGATGATGACCAGCATCGCGCTCGAGCTTGGCGGCCAGACCTTCACCGACCTGTGCGCCATCTGCGGCCTCGACTTCTTCAACGCCATCGCGGTCGCGCCCGAGGTCCGCAGCACCTTCGTCAACACGCCGGCCGCCGCGCAACTGCGCACCACGCTATTCGGGATGTCGATCCCCTACGCCGGGTGCGAGTTCATCCCCTACATGGGTGGCGTCGGCAACATGGCGTTCGTCCCGCCGGACACCGCTTACTTCTTCCCGCGCGGCGTGCCGGACCTGTTCGTGGAGGCCTACGCGCCCGCCGACTACATGGAGACGGTCAACACCCTGGCGCTGCCGCGCTACGCCAAGCAGGAGCTAATGGAGTTCGACAAGGGCGTCATGGTGGAGACGCAGCAGAACGTGCTGCCGATCTGCACCCGGCCCAAGGTGCTGTGGACCGTGCAGGCGGTGCCGCATGTGGCGTCGGCTCTGGAAGCGCCGCCACCGCCGCCGCCTCCTGCGAACCGCGACCACCGGCAGCGCGCGGCGGCCTAAGTGTCCGGCTACGCGCCGGGCCTGCCGACCGACATCCTGCTGCCGTCGCTGCGGGATACGTGGGGCGAGTGGGCTTGGTGGTTCCGTCCCGATACCGAAACGCCGATCCCGATCAAGGGTCGGTTTCGGATCGACCCCGCCGAAGCCCCGCTCGGCTCCTCGTTGGCTCCCGGCGTCAACGCGGTGCAGACCTGGTTCTACTGCGCCGGCCTCGACGTGCCTTGCGCGGATCGCTGGCCGGGCATGTCCGACCTCCTGTTCATCCGCGACGAGTGGTGGGAGATCGTGCTGATCGACGCCGACGACATCGGCGAGTTGGGCTACCGGCTGTTGAAGGCGGCTGACCGTGACGGCGATCCAGCCGCTCCCGTTCCGGTCTAGGCTGCGCGCGGCGACGCGCGACCTCATCGCAGCAGGGATGCCGGTCTTCCGCGGCCAGGTGTTCAATGACCGGCACATCGCGTTGCGCCTGGACCAGCTTCCCGCCGTCCGCATCTACACCCACGAGGAAGCGCGCCAGTCGGTGCAGCCGGCGCACCAGATCGGTTACTACAGCGGCACGGTCAATCTCGCGGTGCAGATCGTCATGCAGGGCGCTGCCGACAGCGCGCTCGCCGACCGGCTTGACCAACTCTGCTTCGCCGTCGAAGTGCTGCTGTTCTCGTCTCCGGACTGGAAGTGCGGCGCGGGCGAGGGCACCGACAGCGTTACGACCATCATCGACGGCGACGACACCACGCAGGTCCGGCTCTCCACCGCGACCATCACCTTCGGCATCCGCTACGCCGAATACATCCCGGTCGTCATCCCCGACGACTTCCGCACGCTGCTCATCAACTGGGACTTGATCGACCCGGCGGCCGACCCGAACACGGGACCGCCCGGCACGCCGCCGAACGTCGAAGGCGGCTACCACGGCGGCTATCCGGGGCCGGATGGCCGCATCGAGGTTCAGCAGGTGTTCGACGTTTCCAGCCCCCATCCCGAGCCCAATCCGCAGGAGTGACCCGTCATGGCCGTCGGCTTCCAGCAAATCCCGCCCTCGATCCGCGTCCCGCTGTTCTATGCCGAGATCTCAAACGCGCTCGCCGGCTACCAGCAGAACCCGCAGCCCGCGCTCATCATCGCCCCCAAGCTCGCCGGCTCGCCGGGCAAGACGCTGACGCCGGTCCTGATGTCCTCGTTCTCCCAGGCGGTGCAGAACTTTGGCGCGGGCTCCATCGCCGCCGACATGGTGGACTACTACCGGCGCGGCGACTCCTTCGGCGAAATGTGGGTCATCGCGTTGGATGACGCCGCCGGCTCGGTGCAGGCGACCGGGCGGCTCTCCGTCTCCGGCTCGCCGATCCAGGGCGGCACGATCCCGCTCTATGTCGGCGGCGACCTGATCCGCATCTCGGCCGCCTCCAACGCGACCCCCGACGTGATCGCGCAGGCCTTAGTGGACGGCATCAACGCCTCGCCGTTCTGCCTCGTGACGGCGAGCCTCACCAGCAAGCAGGTGGGCTGGAGCTACGACGGCACGGACGCCTCCGGTATGACCGTCATGGTCAACACCGCGGTCAACGACACGGTCGATTGGGGCGACGGCAGCGCCGTGCAGGTCGCGACCGGCGCGAGCCTCACCCACAAGTATGCGACCTCCGGCGTCTACACCGCGCACCGCATCAAGGCCGGGCCGCCGCAAACCTCGGTGCTGCTGACCTTCCCGGTGCCGGATGACGGTCTGCCCGAGGCCGCGTCTGACGTCCTGCTGACCGCGGTCGCGTCGGGCGAGCTTGGCAACGAAATCGACGTGCGCTTCGCCTTCCGCGGCCTGCCCGCGGGCGAGTTGATGCCGCCCGGCCTCAACATCGTCGTGACCCCGATGGCGGACGGTGCCGGCGTCCCCGACATCACGCCCGCGCTCGATGCGATGGCGGATGACGAATACGACTTCATCGCCATCCCCTACACGGACGGCGGCAACCTCGATGCGGCCGGCGACGCCATGAACGACATCACGGGCCGCTGGGCGTGGGACCGGCAAATCTACGGGCACGTCTTCGCCGCCAAGATGGGCACGCCGCAGGACCTCGTGACGTTCGGCCAGACACGCAACGACCAGCACGTCTCGGTGCTCGGCTTCGCGCCGTCGCCGACGCCGTCCTGGCGGCGCGCCGCTTCCCTCGCCGCCCAGGCCGCGGTCGGGCTGCGCGCCGATCCCGCGCGCCCGCTACAGACGCTCCCGCTGGTGGATTGCCTGGCTCCGGACCGCACCTCGGCGTTCCGCCTCGGCGACAAGAACACCCTGCTCTACTCGGGCATCGCGACCGAGAAGGCGGTCGCCGGCCAGGTGCAGATTGAGCGGTGCGTGACGACCTACCAAAAGAACGTGTGGGGCCAGCCCGACCCGTCCTATCTGGACGTGACCACGCTCGCGACCCTGCAATACTTCGTCCGCTTCATGCGCGGGCGCATCTTGCAGAAGTTCCCCCGGCACAAGCTCGCCAATGACGGGACCGCGTTCGGGCCAGGCCAGGCCATCGTCACCCCGCGCATCATCCGCGCCGAGCTGATCGCCGCCTACAGCGAGTTGGTCACCGCCGGCATCGTGGAGGACATCGACAGCTACAAGAACCTGATGGTGGTCGAGCGCAACGCCAACGACCCGAACCGGGTGGACGTGCTCGCCTCGCCGGACCTCGTCAACCAGTTGCGCATCCTCGCAGCACTGGTCGCCTTCCGCCTGCAATCCGCGCCGGTCCCGGCGGCAGTGGCGGCCTAACCCCGAACGAGAGGAGAGCCACCCATGTCTGGTTCTATGGCCGGCAACGGAGCGTGCCCCAACGCCGTCGCTGGCGTCGCCTATGTCAAGGTGGACGGGCAGCAGTTCGCGCTGCGCGGCAACCTGCAAATCTCGATCCAGTCATTCGAGCGCGATGGCGTCGCCGGGCTGGACGGCGTGCACGGCTATATCGAGAAGCCGCGGGTGCCGTTCATCCAGGGCGAGTTCTCGGACATCGGCGGGCTCTCGATCCAGCAGCTTGAGCAGATGTGCAACGTCACGGTCACCGCCGAACTCAACAACGGCAAGACCTACCTGCTGCGCAACGCCTGGACCGCCCCGGCAATGGAGTTGAACGCCGCCGAGGGCCAGGTGCAGGTGAAGTGGGAAGGCATGTCGGGTGAGGAGATCATGAACTGATGCCAAGCCCGAAAAAGGTCGTGATGACCATTCCACTGTCGCGCTCCTACGAGGCGCACGGCGAAACTATCAACAAGCTCGAGCTACGCGAGCCGACCGGCGATGACCTGTTCACCTGCGGGATGCCGATGCGGATGGTTGCCAACGAGGCGACCGGGCAGACCGAAATCATCGTCTCCATGCCGGAGATGCTGTCCGTCCTCTCCCGTATCTCGGACGTGCCGCGTGGCGTGTTCAAGCAGATGCCGTCGCACGAGGCGTTCAAGGTCGTCAACGCCGCGCTCCCTTTATTCCTCGCGGGTCCGGAAGAGGCCGGCACGGACCAGTCGAACGCGCCTTCGACCTTGCCTGGTTCTGGCGATGCGACCCCGATCGCTTTCTCGCGCTCGGCCTGAGCGACCTCGACCGCTACGAGGCGCAGACGCGCCGCATCATCGTCGAAATCGACGCGGCTAGGAGGCGTTCGCAGTGAGCGAGAACGTCCAGGTCGCCGCCACTATCAAGGTCGGCGACCAGGCCTCCGCCCCGATCCGGGGCATCACCGCCTCGATGGAGCGGATGAAGGCGACCGCGGTCTCCCTCGCGGCGTCTTTCCGCGCCATCCCTGGCGTGCAGCGGTTGCAGCGGTCATTCGCCGGGCTGGGCGCGTCGCTCGCCAACGTGCGGACCTCGGTCAACTCCGCCATGCGACCGCTGATGGGGCTGGCAGGCCTCGCCGGCACGATCTCCCTCGGCGGCCTCTACAGCGGCTTGCGCGAGTATATCTCGCAGACCGCCGGGCTGCTCGGGGCCAGCAGGGCGGTCGGCACCACGGTTGAGCAACTGTCCGCGCTGGAGATCAGCGCGCACCGCTTCGGCATCGACGCCGATACGCTAGTCTCCGGTTTCACTCGCGCCGGCCGGTCGATGAACGAGGCCGCGTCGGGCAAGAACCGGAACTTCGCCGGCCTGATGCGCGCGATGGGCGTCAGCGTGCGAGGCGCGCACGGCGAGATGCGCAACTTCATCGACATCCTGCCCCAGGTCGCCGACAGGTTCGCCGCTACGCAGAGCGCCAGCACCCGCGGGCGCATCGCGATCGCGCTGTTCGGTCGCGAGATGGGGCCGCGCATGATCCCGCTGCTGGCCCAAGGGCGCGCGGGCCTCGACCGCTTGATGGAGGAGGCGCGCAAGCTCGGCGTCGTCACGCAGCAGCAGGCCGAGGAAGCCAAGGCGTTCCGGGATGCGCAAAAGGACGTGGGCGAAACGTTGGACGCGGTCGGGCGCTCGATCTACGCCACGCTGCTGCCGGCGATAAAGCCGTTCCTCGACATCGTGCGCCAACTGCTGACTGAGAACCGCAAGGACATCATCGACGTGTTCCGCAGCTTCGGCGAGACGCTGAAGGGCATCGACATCAAGGCGTTCGCGCAGGACGTGCTCACCTTCGGCAAGGCGATCCTGGCGATCTTCCGCGCGATGGGCGGCTTCTACTACATCGGCCTGCGCGTCGCCTGGATGCTCGCCGGCCCGTTCGTCAAGGCGATCCTGGCGGTCGGCCAGGCGGTGTTCGGCCTCGCCCGCGGCTTCCTCATCCTGCTCGGCGTCAACCCGATCCTGGCCGGCATCCTCGCCGCGATCATGCTGCTGGCCGCGGCCGCCTACATCATCTACCAGAATTGGGACAAGATCGGTCCCGCGTTCTGGCGCATCTGGGCCTACGTCAAGCAGGCCTTCGATGTCGCCTGGCGCTGGCTGAAGGACTTCCTCGCGAAGTGGACGCCCGAGCCGATCAAGCAGGCCTGGGACGGGCTGACGACCTTCTTCTCGACCCTGTTCGGCAAGATATGGAACGAGGGCTTTGCCTCGGCGCTGACCTACCTCGCGACCTTCATTGCGCAGTTCATCCCCGAACCGATCCGGCAGGCCTGGGACGTGGTCGCCGGCTGGTTCACCGCCGTTTGGGATCAGGTCAAAGCGCCGTTCTGGGCCGCGCTCGATTGGCTCGCGACCTTCGTCGGGCAGTTCATCCCCGAGCCGATCAAGAAGTATTGGGACTTGCTCGCCACCTTCTACTCGACGCTGTTCAGCAAGATTTGGAACGAGGGCTTTGCCGCCGCGCTCGCCTGGCTGCCGACCTTCGTCACTGAGTTCGCGCCCAAGGCGCTGATGGACATCTGGAACAGCCTGCCCGCGTTCTTCACCCGGATATGGGACGGCGTGAAGAAGGCCTTCGCCGACGCCTGGGCCTACATCGAGCCTATCGTTCACGCCGTCGAGGTCGCCGCGGAGAAGATCGTCAGCCTCGGCCGGACCATCGCCAACGTCGTCAGCAACGCGCCGGCACTCGAGGCGGGGCTTGACGCTGGCGGCATCATCCCGCCTCGCGCGGCCCTGCCGGGCGGC